>Ga0179593_1383180_pt1 | contig 11815 bp, 19 predicted proteins | sample CZODoug2_1_08_16_FD_185931 | JGI IMG/M metagenome (GOLD analysis project Ga0179593, IMG submission 185931) | Vadose zone soil fungal communities from Angelo Coast Range Reserve, California, USA - CZODoug2_1_08_16fungal (PacBio error correction) | ecosystem: Environmental > Terrestrial > Soil >... | reverse complement strand
TTCTGTGTTGCTCTGTCCCTCCTTTTCTTGCAAGGCCCCCCCTGACCACACAGAATTCAAGGTAATTCCGCCGTGTTACGGACACAGTCGACCAAGACCAAGAGGTTTTCTTTTCACTACTTTTGCACTCTTCCACCACCTCAATCTGCTGCATCGTTTACTCTCTTTGCGAACCCTTTTTTTCTCCCCTTTGGGTAGATTTTGAGTCAGATGAGGACTTTCTTGATGTCCTTTCAGGCATAAGCATGGTTTCGATGAAAATCATAGAAGAACCATAGGTGCAGGCCGTTCTTTTCCCATGGAGAACAGATCTTTTTTTTCAGCTCCTCGCGTTTTTGTGGCCTTTTTTATCGGCCCCTTGTGGCATGGACCACCAAGGAAGTTCTTTATTCTTCTGAAATTTTTTATCCTGCTCACGATTTATGTCAGTTAGACTCTTCCCTTCTCCCCCCTCTTTTTTCCCACCAAATTTGTTTTTTCCTTCTGGTCTTTGTTTTTTTCTCCGTACCCCCGTTTTGGAGATGGGCCTTTTTTTATGAAACGAGAAAGGCGCTTTTCTTGAGTTGTTCTGGCTTCTCTGTTTCTCCCTTTAATCTCCGAGAGCTGAGCGAGCGGAGGATTGAGGGCCGGCTCAGTTGTTTTTTTGTCGGGTTTTCTTGGTTTTCCTTTGTCCGCAGTAGACGTAAATACCCTGTTCCCCTTCCCATAACGTTGCCCCCAGGCACCCCTTTTTTCTATTTCTTACTTTAGATGGGTGTTTTGGACACGTCACATTCTTTTTTCCTTTTTCCCCTGTTCGTGGAGTACCACTTTGATGTTCTTCGTCTGCCCCTTTTTCCTTTACCCCACGTCTTCTTCTCTTCTAAATCAGGTTTCTTACCTGCCTGTTGTCGCTTTTTTTGAGTTATTTGGCGGAATCTAAAATCATTGTTTCAACTTTTGCTTTTTTTGGTCTTTGGTGTACCCGAGTGGGCTATTTTTTCGGGAATTTTTTTCAATGAAAGGTTTCCTTGTGTTTTGTTACTACTTGGTAATCATCTGGAGTTTTCTCCTTTTGCTGGTTTTTCGATGTCGTTACTTGTTCAAGACCTTTTTCCTCTCGGTTCTTCTGGTTTCCGGACCCTCGTGTTGGTGACATCGGGCTCCAGATCACTCTCCCAGATCATTCCCTCCTGTCAGCCGTCATATATCCAGGTTTATGGCGTCTATGATTTTTAATCCCTTCTTTTTTTCTCATGTTTGGTGCTGGAGTTTCTGATGGATCTCCAATTAGCGACTTCCCAGCCGTACATTATATGTATCCGGTATTAACATTTCTTCCGGTTTCAATTTGAGAATAGATGCATATCACCCTGCCCCTATCCAGTTCCCCCTTTTTGTTTGCCTTGGAACTTCGTATCTGAAGCCAGATTTTTATGAATGACTGATTTGTCCCGCGTTATGTCTTGATGGCATCTTTTTCCCCTTTGAGTGGTTATACTGACATCTCTTTAGACGTTTTCTTCCCCCACCTTGTCCCTCCCTCTCTGGAGGTTGACTTATTACTATGAAGAGGCCTTTTTTCTACTGAGGGAACATTCTGGGACGAAGATCATTCCTCCCCCCCCTCTCATCTAACTTATTCTGTTTCGGAGTTTTTTCTCTGGGCACAAGCGTTCTCTTGGTTCCTCGGTATGCTGCTTGCTGCCCCCTTTTAGGGTTCTTTCTTCCTATTGGGAGTTGTTCGTCAGTCCAACTTCCGGGGACTCCCCCCCCCGCTCTCCTCCAAGGAATGTCCTCTTCTTCCTTCCTCTTTCCTCTTTTTTCATTGTCTTTAGTTGGTCACCATTGCTTGAGTCGCGACTTCTTCCTTCAACATTTCCCCCCCTGCATTCCTGTGAGATCATGACGCGCCTTTCTTCTGGTAACCTTTTTGGTTTTTTTCCATTTTTTTTTTGGTTTCCCTCCTTTTCTTATTTATCGCGACGGTATGTTTCGGGTTCTTTTGCCTTGGCTTTGGTAAATGCGTTGTGTCCCTTTTCCTGTTCTTTCCTCTTGTGTGAAAAGTCGTTTTTCCCCGTCACTCCATGGATTTCGGCTCTCTTTACCTGAGACCTTCTTGCCCCCTCTGTTCCAAGGTTACCCGTAGAACTTACTGTTCTATCCTGTGATTCGTTCCCTTCTTTCTTATGGTTTATGGAGTAAACTGTTCCTTCCCCTTCAGACTTTCTGGATGTTCTTTTGGTACTATGCATCCTGGTGGTCTTCTCGAATCCTGCATCTTTCTTTCTCCTTAGTCCCCAGGAATAAAGCTTGGATGTGGTCGGCAGCCGGATAGATTGTCAGGTGTGGTATTTCGTCGTCATTTTATTCTGTTTTGTGTTGACAAGGGATTTTCAGGCCTTTTTCATCATCCGGTTGGTGGTTGAGCCTTTGATCACATGTCCCCCCCCGAGTTGTTTCTTCCTTTCGAAAAACTATCGTCCCCTCTTTTAAATCCCCCATTGTCTCCCCTTCTTCTTAAAGAAATGTCGAACTTTCCCCTTTTTCTCTTCTCTACCTCCGTAGAAATTTTCATTGTATCCCAACACCACCTTTCTGTCCTCCCTCCTACACCTCACCTCGTTACTTCCCCTTCGCCTCACATCTCCCTACAATTAAATTGCCCCTCTTCCCCCGGTGAGAAGCGTGTTCTTCCGTTCCCTTTTCTCCTCTCACTCCTCCATCGATGTCTCTCCCCCCTATCCATACATTCTTTTGGGGTAAATCTCCAGTCCTCCCCACAACCTAAGCGAGTTCACTCACCAGTTTCCCCTAAGCCCGTTCACCGCCCCTTCACTAAGCAACCTCCCTTCGTGACTTTCACATTGTATTTGGCAAAGGAAAAACCCCAGTCTTCCCCTCATCCCGGCAAGAAGAGTTATTCGCACGCGTCGCTTGCATTTTCCCCCTTTTCCTCAAAGGTCGCGACTTCCGCCCTTGTCCCCATCATTACAAATAAACCGTCCCAACTTTTGGGACGGTACTCCCTTCTGAGACATCCCTTCGTTTTGATTTTTCATTAAGTTCTCCCCTTTCCCCCGTTTTGCTCCATGCCCCATCTGACCTACATACACCCCTCGGGATCTCTTGGGCCCTTCCCCTCGGTTCCCCCCCCCCCTCTAAGACTTTATGGATCACCTAGCCCATTTAATGGATGGAATTTCCATGGGATTAGTCCCCCTCAGTAGCCCCCCCAGTTAGATTCCCCCTTAAGTGATGGGTCTTCCGCTATGTGGACCCCGTTTGGACTCAACATGGTTTCGTAAGAGACAGTTATACCGACCTCTTTCCACGCATTCATTTTTCCATCCCCTACTTCCCTCCGTGATGCCCCCCTCTTTGAATGGCTTTGTTCCAAGTGTCCCCCCCATCCGTACAATAGGTTATCACTTAGAGTGGCTGGTGTTAAATAGCTCACCCAGCCCCCCCCCCGGTGCCCCTTGTTTTTAATGCCGTGACATTCTTTGAAGATCTTATGAAAGTTCCTTTAGTAGTTGGACTCATCTTTACCAACCGTGTACCCCCATTCGGCACAATCCTTGTAGACTGCCTTTATACGCCACTGACTTCTATATGAACTTCGCTTCCAGTTTGAGTTAATCCTGGTCCTATCCATTACTTCCCTTTTTTTCTATTGACCTATGGCCGGACTACGTTCCTCCCAGCAATAGTTCCCCCCCCCCACCTGCGGTACCTGACCTACTTGCCCCCACCCGCACACATTCAGTCACCTTATAAAAGAAGATTCCCCCGTTCGTTCCCCCCCCCCCTTTCTCCTCCCCATCCATGTTGTACCACTCCTTACCCCTGTTTAACCGATTCCAATCTTCACCCCCTGTCCCCAAAGGTCTTTTGCTGTACGACACCCTGCTTCTCTATATCCTACTTCAACTCCCACAATAGACCCGCCTCACTTCCGTTACAGACCTCAGCTGGCGTTACCCTTTTTTGATGTTTGCCACTCCTGATACTTGCTTTCCCCCCCTTTAACTTCACGTTCACACTCCTTTTCACGGCTGCGTACCTTTGTTTCAATGGTTCCCATCTCATTCCTTCTCACCCTTTTCTTCCTTTTTTTTTTCGGGAAACCTTCTTCCTTGCACCAACTTTACCCCTCTCTTGCTTTTTGACTTAACCACCGAACCATGCACCTTCCCTGCCTCCCGATCCTCCCCATTCACCACTTCAGCTTCTCCCTTAATGCCCCCAAAACTGATTACTCCTCCTGCTCTGTTTTCCCCCCTCCCCTCCCCTGCACCGCACGGTACCTTTTTCACCACAACGAACAACAAACACGTCTTTCCCTTTTTTGTCCCCCCCCTTTTTTTTCGCCATGCGCTGCCATTCATGTCCAGCTCAATGGTCTGCTCCCCTTTGATGCCTCCTGATTCATATCCGAAACATCAACAGGATGTAATATTTCCGGAAACCATCTCCACTCTCCGTTTGAACTCGATCGTGAGAATTTGCCCCCGTACAGTACTTTACTCCACGTTTAATTTTGTTTTGAACTTGGACTCATTTCCTTTTTCCCAGTGACTACCAAAAGACGTCCTTTCATTATTTCCCAATGACCCCCTTTTCCCCCCTTTCTTCAGTGCACTAAAGGCGATTCTCAAACTGGTGGATTACTCTTCTTTTCCGTCTTTTCCCTCGGAGACTCCCCCGTTCCTTTTATTTCTTTGGTACCATGAGTTCAATTTTCCAATACGCCGTTTTTGAGTGCCAAATGGACACCTCATCCAGTCCAGCCCGACTTTTTTATTTTATACTCCTCCTTGTTTTTTTTAGAGCTTGGCTGAATGGCACCTGTAATGCGTTTTGCCGCCCCACTAGCCAAGGCTTTTTCGTCCCCCCTTTCCCTCGGGTTTGTACCCCTCCCCACCTCCCATTTACTTGTTTCCAGTCTCCCTCGCCCTCGTCTCCCCTTACCTTTTTCCCAATCAGTTGATTTCTCTTTTTAATCCTGATGATGGTTTCAAGAACGTCCCATGTGGTCTGATGCGGTCCTCTAGGAGGCTGTGCTTTGAATCATTCCCTTCCTCCCTGCCTCTCCCCCCCCCTTCCCGACCTTAACACCAACCAAGGTGTTGGTCAAACGACGGTCCCACTTGTGCGACGAGTTCGCTTGTCCGCCTCTTTTTTGTTTCTCCTGTACTGAAATCTTCTCCATGCACTTTCAGTGTTGTCATTCGATGTCGAGTGAACCCTTGGCTTCGGTTGAACCCTTTCAGTCGGAGACATTTTAGCCAACACCGCATTCTTTTTTTCACAAAGTTTGCCGGACGTTCTGGTATTTTTGTGTTTGGATACTTCCCATTTTATTTTTTTTTTTCCGTGGGGGTGACAATCTGTTTCTTCTTTAGCCGTATTGCCTGGCCCTGGACTTTAGGGTCGAAGAGACGCTTTTGTTTTTTGGGGAGACTTTGGTCGATGGGTCATGGTTGGGTTTTTTTCCCTCTTTCCACTTCCTGATAGCCATTACAATCCCATTTTGTTTAATTCCCAAGTGTGATAAAGCACCCTCTCCCCTGACAATGGGATTAAGGATTTCGATGGGTTTTTTTCCCTTAGATGTCCAAGTTCTGTTCTTCCGCAGCGTGCCCTTTTTCTTTCCTTATGAGTTATTTTCTTACTTTGTCCCTTTCCAAAGTAGTGATTTTCGAACTTGCTGCCCGAGGGTGTGTATTGTGTCTTTTTTCTGTCTTCCTTCTACTCCCCTCTTTCGTCCATAACAGGTGGTTTTTTGGTTTTGTACTCTCTCTGGGGAACTCTTTGGTTAGGTGTTTTTCCCCCCCCTGGGATACATGTGACTCTGTCTTTTACACTTAATCCCTGTGCTTCTTCAAGGTTTCTGATGTGTTATGGTTGTTCAATTGTAATGTCCCCCGTCGAGGGGATTTAGGTTACGTCTTCTCTGCCATCGTTATTCCCTTTCTCTGCATACCCGGTATCCCCGTGGTGCTTGTAAACTCACAATTAGCGGATGAAGAGACCGATCTGCGTCCAGGCCGGATGTTTTCTCATGGTGTTCCTGGTTGTCGGGATCCTCTTTTTTCCATACCATCAGACTACAGTCGACTTCCCATACGGCGAACTTCATTCTTCTTTCTGTTGATGGTTCCTCGGGGCCTTTTCCCCCTCCCCCCGGATCGTGGGTCTTCCTTTTTTTTTTACACCTTTTAGCAAGCTGCGCCCCCCTGTGTCTGTTTCATGAACTTTCTCTTTTCTTTTTTCGTGGGGGCAATACGAGGTCCTGATTCCCTTGGTTATTTTTCCTTTTCCTTCTTTTAGTTACCCTGTGATCCCACTCACACATCTGACCGTTATCTCCGCGTTCTCACTCCTTCTTCCGCTTCATGTACTTTTTCAAGGGTCACGTTGCGGTCCGCAGGAATCCAGGAAGCTCCTCCCCTTCACTTATGTTGATTTCGTCCTTCCTTTGACAGATCTCTGGCCTCTGGGGATTGGCCCATCCTCGAGTTTTGTCTAGGTATCATCTCGACAACTGGCTTCCTGCAACCCTCCTCTCTTTCGTCCTTTCTAACGTCCGATTTCCGTTGGACGTGTGGGGTTGACTTTTATTTTTCCCCTCTTTAGTTTCTTTTTCGACTAAACACCTGGGAACCCCTCTACGTCGGCATGAACAGTTGATGAGTTACATCTATTTTATTTCCCAGTTTTTGCCTTTTCCCTCTGTTCCCCGGCTTTTTTCGCTTTCCTCTGGGTTTATTGGTCCTTCTGTATTCGTGGGAAATGGTTTCTTGCTCTTTGACAGTGATTGCTGCTAAAATCAATGTTAGATAGTTCTCTCCCCCCTCTGTCTTTCTCTCCCTTTTTTTCCACACTCGCTTCCACGGTTTCCCTTCTCAATTACATTTTGCCTCCTTCCCCCCGGACTTGCACGTGGTCCACTTCCTTTGTATATTTACCTTTTCCCTAGTCTTTTGATTGTATGGTTCTATGCAGCCAGGTTTTCTCCAAAATCTTTACGGTTACGAGTAAAGAGGTCAACCTGTCACAAGGCCTACTTCAGGTTGGGATTCCATTTTCGATACCTGCGTGCGTCATTGTGTTTTCCTGTTAATGGAGTCTGTTTAAGTTCCCGACTTTTTCACGAACTTTGTGAGCTCAGCCTCGGGTGTGTTTATCTCCCTTCTCCTTTTGTTGTGCCGAAGAAACCCTGCCCCCCCCCCCCGTCGGGGCTGCTTCTTCACTTTTTTTTCCCTTCTCACCTTAACGCCTCCCTCCACCTTTGCCTGCCCTCATTTCCCCGATTGGACCAGATACCACCTTCCCCTTTTTCTGTCCCTTGGGTCGTTCTCTTCCCCCGGGATTTTTATTGAAGAAAAAAAGCGCATACCTACCTCCCATAAGACTTTCCCTCCTCCCTTCCTCATAATCATACTCTTGACACCCATTGCATCTCTTCATGGTGGACACCCCCTGGACTCGTTTTACCTTCCCCGTTTTCAGATAAAGTGGTCGCCCCTATCCCCCTCATTGATTGACTGGTTCTTTCTCTCCTCCCAACTTTCACTTCATCCCCCCTTTCCCCCCCCCCCAGCCCAAGTCACTAGGACGGTCCTTGCCGTATTTCCTCGGCCCCCCAGAAAACTGGGCAAACCCCAAGGTTACCCCTCTCCTCGAACCGATTTAATTCCCTCTTCCCTTGATTGAAGTTAAGTTTTTCCTATACCCATGGTTTAGACTCCTATTCTTGCCAATCCATGAACTCGTAAAACGTCAATTCTGTCCTGTATCCCCGTGCTGTTACCGGACTTAGGCTTTTTTTTCCAGTCGTTCCTTTCCCGTTTTCCCGAACCCCGAGTCACCGAGTCCCTCCCCGTTGAACAAACCTTTTTTTCCCCGTTCTCCTCCTCGCCCTCCCCCATCATCCTTTCTTTTTTAATCTTCCCGTTCCTGGTGAGAACCCCAGTACTCTACTCCGATTAAGGATGCTTTTTTCTCTCCCTCCGAACTGGTCTCCTCCTTTCTCACTTTCAATAAAGCACTTTATAGGCCCCCTCCCGGTCCATTTTCTTACAAAGATGACCTCGGCAGCACCCTTGTGCGCCTCTGCAGGATGCGTGCCATTGGAAACCCCCCGGTTCCCTTTCATCCTTCGTGTGTCTTTTGTTGGCACAGAAGTGCTCCCATGAACGCCGGATTCCCCAAGGTTCCTAATGACCTTAGCCTATCCTTTCTTCGTATTCTTTCTTTCTAATTTGTCTCTCGTATACTTCTGACACCGGCCAACATTCGCACCTTTCCTCATTCCCTAAGAACGTCTCTATGCCGGTTTCCTTGATCACTCATCCGTGAATCCTGGGTATCGCTTTCCTCGATGTCCTAATATGTGGGTTGCGCCCTCCTGTTTTTTCCCCCCAACTCCAGGAGACATTACGAATATTTACCAACCAGCCCCCCCTCTCATTCCCCCTACCGATCCCTCTCTTACCTTAGTTACACCTCTTATGTACCATGTTCAAACCCGAATTTTCCCTCCCAGCCACCCCCCTGAAAAGGGTAGGGTTGATTACGAACCTTCTTTTGAGACCCCTCCCCCCCCCTGCCCCTCCTTTTTCCCTACCTTCCCGTTACTATACCTATACTTTGGACACTTTACCCACTTTCCCGGCCGAGACACACTTCCCTTTGCCACTGAACTTTTTTGGAAGAGTAACATTTCCGCTTCGTCCCTGGCCCCCCCCATTTCCGATAAGTATCCTCCCCCCAGTTCCCTTTTTTTTCTTGATCCCCTTTTTTCTGAACAAAATTCTTCGATTTCATGCAGAGTGGCCCGCTCCCCCCTCCCCCGACTAAAAAATTCCACTCTTCTGCTCTCTTCGGACCTATCCTCTTCCAACTCACGGCGCCTTCCTCTGCTCTTCCAACTCCCTCCAGTTTCCCTGTTCCCCCCCCACGCCCAAAAAAAAATCCCTTTTATTTTGTTTCCTGTTTTCTCTCCTCCCCCTTTCCCCCCGGCAAGATTGAAAGGTTTTACTCCTCCAGCCTCCCTCCCAACTACCACCTGCCCTTTATTTTTCCCGGGCTCCATGTCATAAAACTTCCCAGTGATTCGTCCCCACAGAAGCGCTCTTTTCCCTCTTCCCTCTTGTTTCGTTGGCTTACGCCCCGAAGTTCCTGCCTTGTTGCCGGTTTTTTTTTTCCCCAAAATAGGGTGGCTGACTTTTCCCCCATCCATAATTTTCCTCTGACTCCCTTTCCCCACTTGGCCCTTGGAATCTTCTCTAAACTCTTCACTTCTTTCGATTTTCGTCTTGGATTTACTCCCCCCCCCACCGCCTTTTTCGTGTCTGGTCCCCGGACGGGTCCCTTCAAATTGCAGGTTGTGGCTAGCCCCATGGACCTCTTTCCATGTCAGCCCGCTATACCTTATCCTCTCTCCTTTTTTTTGTTTTGACGTTTGATGTTCAAGAAGGTTATCCCCTTGTTACTATAGGCACCCAAAAGACCTGCAACTGTCAATTTCTACCCGTCCTTGGGTACCCAGACACAAAAAATGCATTTTTGAGTAGAAGCAAGCGACCCTAAAATCGTCTTCAAACCCCTTTTCCTGATTCTCTCTTCCGCGATCCCTGACTAGAAATCCCACTGTGTTAGATTTGGTATGAGTACTCCCTTGGATGGGAGATCCTTCCCCCCCCCATTTTGCCTCAGAGCCCTCCCCCCCCTTACCGGTAGTAGAAGCGCTGATTCCCCCTGCTAAGGAGAAGGTTGTTCGCGAATTCGAGTTTCTTAGGTCTTTTCTTCCTTATGTTCTCTTGCTTCCCCCTCATTTTCCCCAATTTCCTTTTCTCTCTGGCTCTCCGTTAGGAACCCCTTCTCCCGCCTTTCCTTTGTAAGTCCTGCCCACGGAGAAAAAAGAAGTTTGGTTCTGCACCCCTTCCTACTTTCCCTTTTTGTTCCTTCCTTGAGGCTGTCTTGGGGAGGGTTCCACTTCTCTTAGGTTTGGAGTGTTGAGTTTGCTGCCTTGACTTTTTTTTCCAGAGAGCTGTTTTTTCATTTTCGTTTCCGGGCTCGGTCCGGTTGGGTTGGTTTTGCTTAGTCCCTCTGTCTTCTTCAATAAAATTTTTTCATTCATGCAAAGTGTGATACCCCTCCCAAACCTGAGAACACTTTGAAATCCCGAGATGGGGCCAGTTTCTTGCCTTTTCCAGCTCGGGATTAAATGTACGAGTTCCTACCTCGTTTGCGGTTCCTTTCCAGGTTTGTTTTATAGTGTACCCCTGTCCAACGGATGGCGTTATAGACGCCCTGTCTCCTCTTTTTTTGTCGATTTTTGCCGGTAAGGATTGCTCCGCCCCCCAAAGGTTACCCCCTTCCCCTCATGTTTTTCTCCGATCGGGCTTTTTGTTTTTGATCTTTTCCCAACAGGATTACTGTTTTTTTCTCTGTTTTTCTATTTTCGCTGCTGACGTTCGGTGCCGTAATCCTTTTTTGCCCTTGTTTGCAATTTCTTTTTTTAATTTCCAAGGGAATTGTCATTGTTTTTTCTTGTATTTTTTCATTTCGTCCATCTTTCTTCTGGGATACCGCTACGCCCAGGTCTTCCCCTTGCTGGCCGGAATCGCACTAACTTTCAGCTCCCCTTCCTGTGTAGATGCTGCCTCCCGGCTGTTTTCCCTGATGGTTTGTTTGAGGATTCTCTCCCGTTTAGAAGAAGAGGATAGTCTCACCCTTTGACGATGTCTTTATGACCCTTTTCCGTGGGGTTTTTTGGCTTTCCCCATCCACCTCCCCCTCGAAGCCTTTTATCCACTCTTTTTTTTTACCAGAGTAAACCTCCCGCGATTTCGCACCAGCTGATTCCTTCGTAGCTTTCTCTTTGTCCTCTTTTCGTGGATTTAGTGGGGTATACATGCTGATAAGTGGTGAGTGGTTCCCTGTTACCTTTTTTCCTCTGAGCCAAGGTTTTGACCCCCCCACCTCCAGCAGATTGATCAGTCATACTTCTTATCTCCTCTTCCTGATTCATCGAGTTTCCTTCGGTACTTCCATTGATTCTTTCCAATGACTTATTGCTTTTCCTTTGAAAGGATGCTTGTCCGCCTTCTAGGGCTTCCCATCCTGATTCGGGTGTTCTCTCGTGTAAGGCGCGTGGTGGACTTACCTTTTCCATGAAAAACCGCTACGTCATGGTTATCCTCCTGGATCCCCTTCCAGATTACGGTTTGCTTTTGTTGGGGCCGTGGATTGTTTTTCCCCCATAAGTTTCATCCGTTTTAAGGGTAACCTGTCTCTCCTCGTGTGTCATCATCCCCTTGCCAGTTAGAGGGTAATGGGGTTGCCCGTCTTCCTGGTTTGGCGGCACGCCGTTCTCTCTTTTTGCCTGTGACTTGGCCTTCGGTCGGCATCTGTGCATTGACTTTGCTGTGTTTTTTGGCTTAGGGGAAACTTCTTGTATAGGGCGAATCGTTTTTTCTTGAGAAGATCTTCCCCACCTGAGTCAAGGGGGCACTTTTCGCATACATGTTTAGTGCTTGTCCCTCTTCTTTTCCCTTTTTTTATGCGTTGAGTGATATGGATTCAAGTCGTCAGATTTTTTCTGTCTTTGTCGGTTTCTTTTGTCTGGCCTTGCACAATTGTTTTGCTTTTCTCCGTTTTCCGGGAATGAGTCGTGGGTTCCCCGAGTCCCCAGGACCTTTTTTTTTCGTGGGATCTTTTCCTTCCCCATTTCCGGTTTCCCTCGGGCGATGTGTACTGTTGAGGCGTTAATTTTGTCCATAGTTTTAAGAAAAGTGAGACGTCCCGCCCAAGAGGGGTCCTT
>Ga0179593_1318706_pt1 | contig 11815 bp, 8 predicted proteins | sample CZODoug2_1_08_16_FD_185931 | JGI IMG/M metagenome (GOLD analysis project Ga0179593, IMG submission 185931) | Vadose zone soil fungal communities from Angelo Coast Range Reserve, California, USA - CZODoug2_1_08_16fungal (PacBio error correction) | ecosystem: Environmental > Terrestrial > Soil >... | reverse complement strand
TCAAAGTGTTCCAACCGACCTGTTTTCGAGCAAAAAGAATTTCTCCCCGGGAAACCTTTTTTCTTTGTCTCCTTTTTTGTTACGAGTTAGTAACCTTAGTGACCTGTATGGATTCCCAGGGGTTTTGTATATGGATTTTTGGGATTTTCCAGAATCTTTTTCTTTTCCCTGCAGCATTTATGTGGGCCCGTTTTTTTCTTCGAGATGAGATTTCTCTTTGATTTTTATACCGTAGAGTCTAGAATCCGGGAGATTCAGAAAAGTCCGAACGAGTGCTCTCCCTATGTGTCAGGGTAGAGACTTTTTCACATTCTACGGCGGAGGCGGCCCTGGCTTTTGGGCCTCTTAAAATACTCATTAAGTCAAGAGGGCCCTTTGAACACCTCGTCCTTTCGAGAACCCCTCCCCCCTCCCCTCCATTATATCGGCCAGTTTTTATCCGTCTTTTTACCTTCTATCCCCACGGCTCGGCCCGTGAGTACACTCTGCATATTTAGTAAGACGCTCCAGTTCTTACACATGGTTAAAACCCTGATTCATCTCTTTAGACCTTCTACCCTTTACTCGTACTAACCCTTGAACCTTAGTTTTTATTTGTTCATTACAGTCACTCCACCGCGTTTCTTTCTTCTTTGCATGCCCCTCCCCCGATTTTCAGACCCGATCCCAGTCCCCCCTCTGCACACACTCTGGCCGTCTTTCTCACGGTTTGGCATTTTTTCGCACCACCTCGCTCGACCAAACCCTCAGCGTTTTTTTTTTCTCCCATCTTCCCCATCCCGGATCCTGCCAGGTCTTCGGCCGGTTGTCTATGTCCTGAACGGAGTCTCTCCAGTCATTACGTATTCCTAACTTGACTCTTGCTCTCTCCCCCCACACTGTAATTGCCTTTTGGTTTTACCGACCTCTTCGTTTCCAGACACTTTTTCACCCATTTTCCCCTCTTGCCCCGGTTTCTATGCCGCGTTCCCTCAACCCGCCGTGCGTGTCCCCCTTTAATGGTGTTAAAGTCTTGCCCAGGTTTTTTTTTCTTTAGATCATCTTTTTCCCCCCTTCCGGTTTACACCCCTATTTTCCCCCCCCCATTTCCACAAGCCCACCTTGCACCCCGCGTCGTACTGATCAAAATCTGCTTCCAAGGCTCACCTTTCACAACCCCTGTGAGTACTCCCGACCGTTCCCCCCTTTCTCATCTCGCTTGGAACGCAAAGGGAGCCAGCTTTTTTTTTCCGCCATAACCCCGCCCCGTTCCACCCCCCTTTTCCTGAACCTTATACCCCCCCCGGCTACGACAAACTAGACTTCCGGTATGTTCACTCTTGAAATTATCGTTTTCCGGCCTCCCCCCTTTTAGTCGAGCACCTCTTTTTTTAGGCCCCTTTGGTTACCACCATGGCCCCTTGCCCCCTAAATAGACACCAACTTGCCCCTTCCCTGAATCACCGAGTCTTTATCTTCATTTGTCATTTTTTATCTGCCCAGAGTCTGCTCAACCTATCCGTTTCAGGTGTGCGTAGCGCGTTCGTACGGCCCTTCTTTTCCTTGATCAAAGGCGTTCTTTAACCGATACCTGGTCCCCCTCCGACCAATCACACGTGCAAGGTGATTACCGCCTCAGCCACCCCTTTTGACAGGCACTTGAGCGAAACGTCAGTCTGCCCCCAGGTTCACCTGTCCGCTGCGGTCAAAAAGCCGGCCGACCCGGAGACAGTTTTTTGCTCCCCGGGCAAGCCCACCGTGCACCCCGCCGCCCGTCCCACACCCGCCAACCTACCTTTCTTGCCACTCCACCCCCTCCCAACCGTTTTTTTTTTCTTCCTTCCCCCTACCTAGACTGCCCCTCAAAAATCCCCCTCCTTCTACACCCAACGTCCCCTGACCACCATGCTTTCCCATTTTTGTTCGCCTTTCGCGGACACTTGGAGACCGACCACCCACCCCCCCTGCCAGGAGTTTAAAAAAAGACGCCATGTCTCTTTTCCGGCTTGACACCCCTCAGCCCTGCGATTCATTTTTTACCCCCGCACACATCCCTACACTTAAGGTATTTCCACTCAATTTTTTTTCAAAGTTCGAATGCCCTTTGTACCCGGTTAACTTCTCGCAACCCCCAGAGCACCCTTCCCAGAAAGGGGTCCTCGGGAACCCTCATTCAACCCTGTCCACCCCGGACCCCATCCTGCGCAAGGTGCAGACTCCCCCGCGGTACCCTTCTACCCCGGACACGGAAACTCTTCGGGTAGGCTTTTTCTCCGGTTCATTTGATAACCCCCCATATTATGATCCGATCTTGCTCAATCCCCCCCATGTTCCCCTCCCAAGGTATTCCCGGCTGTAGACCCTTTCATGGCAGTTACTCCGTGTGAAAGGTCGTTTTCGCCTGGAAGGACTCCCTCTTTCTCCCCTGGCTTTCGCCCCCCCCTTCCGTCCCTCTCCCCAAACGACCGGACTGGTGTTATTTCTTTGTCACCTCCTAAGCCTCGCGACAACTGACACTCCCTCTGGTCCAACCTACCTCGCCTCGGGCAGTAGTGAATTTTCCTAATGCATCTATTGCGTGGGCTTCCCCCCCCTCCACGAAAGCCCTCTACAGACATCGAAACCTTGATGTCCAGCCGAATCTTGTGGTGGCCTCTCCTTTACTCCCGCCTTCTCTGACCCTTCCCCATTGGGTTTTGCTTTTCCCGGAGATTTCTCTCCCTAACACGTCAGGTCTTGTAATCCTGGGAGGAAGGTAAATCCTTTGTTTTTCTGTTGCCATCTATATATTCCCTACTCCCTTGTTGTTGTTTCTCCCGCCTTTCGTCACAAAACCACTGATGTACCGATCCGAAACTGGCACGGGTGGCGACAAAGATGTGACGTATGAGGGTCCCCCGGCGCCCTGGCAGGACATCCAATATACACAACACCTGAGCGCCCGCCCTCCCCCCCCCCCGGATTTTTCCCTTTTTGTTTTTTTTCGTCTTTTTTTTCCTCTCCTTGACCCACGCAGGACTCCGGACCACAACCTCTATCCGTGTACCCTTACGATGTGCCGTACCCCGTCCCCCCCCCCCTTTCCTATCGGCCTCCCCCCTCCCCCGCGATCTTTGAGGTCCTGCGCGTGCCAGTCGGGTTCTCCAGATAGCTCAGGTTGATGCTGCGCCCTTTTTTCTCATCCCTACACCCCTTTGTAGGGGCTGCGTTTGTGTCTTGGTATTTTTGCGCTTTACCAAGGTTTTGCAGGAAACAGTATGAGACTGCTCCCCAGAGCGGGTCCTTGAAGTTCTTTTTAGTAAAATGCTTTTTCTTAACCCATAAGGAATACCGATGCCGTGTTCAGGCTGAACGTACGGTTGTTCGCCACTCTATCCGATCCTGTTGTACCCCTGCCCTAACAAGCCTTCAGACCCCCGCCTAACCCCAGGCTTGGCTGCTTCTTGGATCCTTTACCCTCTCCCCCTCGGTCGTGGTCCTTTAGTTGGCTCCGTGCGGTGCTTTGTTTTCCACCCCCCATTTGGCGTGAACGGCTTAGTGAGCGAGGTGTCCCCCTTCTTTCCCGCGAGTACGGGACGGCTTTAATTCACTTTCCCCATGTGTCTGTTCCTCCACCTCCCCCCCGACAGAGGGAGCGCTTTGGCTGTTCCAGCAGTGACTGAAGACCCCTTGCCCTTTCTTCGTTGGCCGCTCGGGGCGTGTTTTGTTAGACGCCGCATCCTGGCAGACTGCGACACCTGTTTCTTTTTGTGGTCCTGGGACGGTGAAGCTTCTGTGGTTTCTCGTTTTTCTTGTTGGCGACAGATTAACCTGACCCGGCCTTCCCTTTGTTTGTTTGCACGCTAAAAGGACTGCGTAGTTAGGTGGCGGCGCCGGCTGGTTTTGGGTGGAATGTGCTGTTTTTGTAGCGTGGCCTCTCAGGTTTTTCACTGCCTGCCTTTTTTATTTTTCCCGCTCTTTTATTGTTGACTCGCCGGCTGTCAACCGGTTGGTTAAGACTCAACTTGACGTTTTTTCTTCTTTCCCAGCTCGCTGGTTTCACCTGAGTGCGCCACTTGAGAGGATAAGGTCTTCCCGGCGCAACTTACGCCTCGCTTCGCCATGCACTTTCCTACTGTTTTTCCCGAATCTTTTTCTTGCCAGCCTCCCCGGCCAATATCCGCGTGCAGGGTTTCCCTGCCGTTTGTAGGGGGCTTTTGGAGTTTGAGAACATGGTGTACCGGCCTCCTTTACGTGGACCCCAGCCCCCTGTTTCTTTGTGGTCGTTTCAGGTAATCCTCTCGTCTAACGTGGCCGATTCGCCACCTCGGCGCCCCTGAGAGGTTTTTTTCGTTACCCCCCTCCTATTAGAGTTTATCCCAGTGGTGGTCGGGTGCACCTTGATTGCTGACGCCCCAAGCTGGGTTTTAACCGGTGCAGCCGTCCGGGGTTTTATTTGAACCTCCTTGCACCCACGCCAAGGTGTTTCGAGTGAGCCACTTTTAAGCCGAGTTGGAGCCGTTTTGAACTGAAAGTGCTTCGTGCTTCCCTTGGGCCTGTTAGATGTTTCGGTAGCCCTATTTATAGGTGCTTTGGTCGCCTCTGGTTCCCGGCAGAACGGTTCCTTGCCCCTTCAATCGCATGCGCAGTCCCCCAGGTTGAGTGCCAGATTTTTTGCCCCCCATTTCACTTCCAGGTACCACGGGCCGGACCAGATATGTTGGAAACCACACGGCCTTGTCCGTTCGGGTTTGAGCGCACCCCCCGCCTCTACTGACTTTAGCGTCTGATTGCAGTCCTAGTCTATTGAAACTTTCCCACCCGCCTGGTCAATAAGGGCACTCTTTTTTGTTTCTGTAGTCGATCCCCTTGACAAGATCTTTTTTTTCTGTTTTATCCGAGCCTTTTACCACCCGTGGCGGACGTTTGGTCGGTTCATTACTTTTCTAGGTGGACCTGAGGTTTTAGGAGACGTGCCACCCTAATCAGTTTGGAGGCCTTTTGGTTTCTCTCGTCGCTCGCCAATTCCGAGGAGGTTGGCGGAAGATGGTGCTTCCGAGGCATCCCCCCAGATTTTGACTTCCCCTGTGTTCGGTAGGATGTACTCGCCGTCATGATTTCCTTTCTAGCCTTTTTACCTCAATGGACTCGCCTTTGGTGTTTCCCTGCCAACAGAAGCTCTTCCGTTCTGGCTTTCCCCCCCCTTTTCGGGTGGCCTGTACGTTCCTTGGATCTTTGTCTCGCCCCCCAGTTGCTGTATATTTCCGTGTGTCGAGTCCTTACGAACGCCTGTTTTTACGCCCGGTTTCCCCTTTTCTCCCTTGGACCTTTCGTCCCGCCGTTGACGTGATGCTCGCCCTACAATAGGCCTCGCCTACATGGAGATTCTACTGCTCCACAGTCTCTCCAAACGCTACAAACGGTGATTCCCTCTCCCAATTCTGTTCTGCTCAACGACCCCCCTCCCGACTCCCATACCTTCCGCTGGGCCTTATCCTCTTCACCTCCTCTTACATGTTCTAACCCTCCCGGCCCGTCCCCCCCCCCACCCTTTCGCCGAGTGTTTTTCTCAGTCCATGTTTTTGATCCTCTCTCCCCCCCTGTGTTTTTCGATCTCCCTCTGCACCTTGAGAAACTTGTCTGCTCCGGCGGCGCGTTCTTTTGTCGACCTTGGGGAGATTCCCGGCGTCGGTTTTAGTCTAGGGGAGAGTTCGTTTCCTTGTTTTTCCGCGGGAGTTTCTGCCTCCCAGAATTTTGTAAATTGTCGCCTAAAGATTATTTGATCTCTCTTGTAACTCGTTTAATCGGATATCCTTGTCTTTGTATACGCGGGTAGATCCTGCCTTAGCCCCCCACCCTCTGTTCTCCGGTCGAGTTTTGACACGGAACGTTTTCGCCAGCCGTTGATTTTCTCTTCGAACTGATTCCAAACATTTCCCCTTCAAAGCTGTTCGTGGACCACCATTCACCCCCTTCTCTCACCCGCCGCAACACCGATCGAAAGCTCCGGCCTTTGACTTGATTCGTCTTAGGTGACCTCGCCAAGGGTCATGGGCGGAGTCCCGCTCCCATAGTATTGTTATTCTCTAAACTGGTCCGCTCCCGTCACCCACAATGTCTTGACCTCTCTGTGACTCACATGTTTCGAACCCCGCGACACCCCGTTTTTGGCCTTTTGCACGCTCCACGCACCAAACTTCCTACGCGCATTTTTCAGTCTTCAACCCTTCCCCTTTTGCCAACTGACCAGGAATTCTTTCCTTAATCCTCCGACCCACCCCGACGTTCTTAACGCCACCTGTCCAGACTTAATGCGTGACCCCCCTAGGTTCAACCATCCCGTCGCTTTTAACAGGCACAAACGGATACTCCTTTTTCCCCTCGGCCGGGGTTCGATTTCCTAGCCCCCCCCTTCTATATGTCAGTAATGTCACTCTCAACTTTCCTCCGTTATTGAGCTGCTTCCCCCCCTTCCCTTCCTTTGTTTGCCCCGTCCCCCTCCGATTTTTGCAATTCCGCTTACTTTTTCATTTCCAGGTGTCCCTCCCTCGTGACCCCGTGGAGATTCTCATCCTGATTGGTAAACTTAGCCTTGGCGCTGCCAATTCTGCCTTTTTTCACGTATTCCCCTGGGGTTCAAGCCCCACATCTCCGTCGTCGCTGACCTAAGGGTAGTCACAAACAGCTTCCCCGGTCCCTCACGCCCCACCGTGTTTGTCCGCACCACATCTTCCTACCGTACATTTGATACAATAGTTCCACTGCGGGCGGCTCTTTCCCAACGCTGTCCCTGAATCCTCTCCTTCACCCACTTTCTACCCCAGATTGCTTTTCATCCCCCGCAGTCACCAGCCCCCCCACAACATGGTACCTCTACACTCCTCTGTTTCCCTCCACCACCTACGCGCGCCCCCTCCTTTTTCTCCTGCATCGGCACACTTGCTCGCCGAGGTTTACCTGCCCTCCCCCCCGGGTCGCTATCCAGGCCTTCCCTGTCGGTCAGTACCATCCCGGTTCGACACCTCCACTTCTCTGCCACCCCTGGCCCAGCGGAGTACCTAACCTCCACTTCCTTCTCGGCCCTGGGTTTTCTAAGAACATGATCTGCTTCAGATCGGTTCGTCTCTCGGCCCGATTTTCTTCGTTCTTCCCGTCGGCCCCGTCTATCTCCGGCTTACCTCTCAGTCGGGGTGCAAGCCTCCACCCCCATCAAGCCCTGGTTCGTACACGTAGAAGAACCCCCAGGGTTGCCAGCAACCTCTACTACCCCCTCCTGCCGCTTTCAGGTCAAATAGGAAGATACCGTCCCCAAACCCCTTTGCATTTCTCTCCTGCCAGCTCCCCTTCAACAAATCGACCCCCCCCTCCGCCACTTCCACAAATCCACCGACCCCTGCCCCAGTTGCCCTTTTTCCAACCCCCTACCCCAGCCGACTATCGGTAGTTTCTCCCTACTACCAGCGCCCCCCAGACGCAGCTATGCACCCCACGGTCGGAACAACCCTCCGTTGCCCCCAGTTTTTGCCTGTCGGAAGCCGGCGGCGACCAGCCAAAACCAAAGCAACGCGGCGGCACACCCGAGACGCATCGCAGTTGTCTGGCGGGCCCACACCTGTAGACCAGTTCGGAGTTTCTGTACCTGTCCATGCCCAACCCCTTGGGACTACTCTTCCCCTGTTTCCGAGAGTTCCCTAACTTTTCCCCGGCGCTACAAGAAGAAAACTTCATCCCAGTTTCGGGCCAAAACCTTCCCCTTGCCCCACACAATATGGCCTCAACTGGTAGAACAGACCGCCCCCTTCCGTGTCGGAACCTTCCCAACCTTCCCATGAGCTTCATTGTGTAGGACGGGCTAGTTACTGTCCCGGTTTTTTGGCCCCCTTGATCTTACTTCCGAGTCAAAACGTGAACATGGTCCCATTACCCTGTCCCCTTGGTTTCTTTTGGTTATACCCTCCTTGTTCCCTCAGGGTCAAGGTCCGTTGCCTCGTGGTATATTTTTCCTAGGAGTTCCGCCCCCCCCCCCCTCTGTGGTCCATCTCCCCCACTTTTTTGCCGGTTGGATTTGATTAGTAAGAACCCCGTGCCCCTCTCCTAACACTACGATATTGGTCCACCCGTCCTCTCCTCCCGGCATTGACTTAATCTGCAGTGGCGGGGCCTTCCCCCTCCACGCCTCTCAATAATTAAAAGTGACCCTGTTTCTTCCCATTTTTCCTGGTTGCGGTTATCGTTTATCCGGCTTTTAATCTAAGATCCTCGTAAGACCCGTGTTTTTTATTGTTTGCTGGTGGGAGGGGGCCCCCCGGCCCTCCAGAACGAACCTGCATTCAAGTTAGACTTTGTCAGCCGGGGCTGACTTATAAATAGGCTTTTGGTGATCGCCTTATCTATACTCCCCTTCCAGTTTTTGTTGTTTGAGTCTATTTTTTTACCCCACCCTCCAGGATGTAAACATCCGCCCTTGAGCGTCCCCTCTTACCGCCCTTCTTTTTTTCTTTTCAGACACTTGTCAGCAAACCACCGCGGAGAGGTAGGCTCTCCTGATGCCCCTACCGTTGAACCGCTTCCCCCACACAAACTCATCCGGACCCCCGAAAGGGATTGCTTTACTTATCTGCTTGCGCTTTCTTTCCTGCATTTGACCCCCCTACTCGGTAATATGCCGCAGGCTCGGCCTTTGTTCCCAGATCTCTTCCCATTTTGTCGAGATTGGTGCGTGTTACCCCTATGCCACCACCTTCCGGCCTTTTTTTCTATGTTCACGGGTCAGGCCCCCCAGGCTTGCGCCCTGCTCTGCGCGCTGGACAACTGTTACTTGCCCTTGTGCCGCCCCCCATGAGTTTGATAAAATGCCCACCGTGGCTTTCAGTTTTGACATTGGCTTTAGCCACTCGGCCCCCAGCGGGGTTAACCCTCTTGACCCGAGCACGAACCGCAATGACTCCTTTAGGTGTCCGTTTGTTTACCAAGATTACGTACGTCAATTCTATTTTTCCGGATGGTGGGCATGGTTTGCCCCCCGGTTTTCCTGCTCCAACCCGGCTGGGCGGTTCTCTTGTTTCTGCGAAGTTTTACCCCCTCCTCCCTAAGATGCGTTGAAGCGTACTCTCCTTACGGACTGTTGTTGGTCCCCCCCCCAGGAAACCTTCCCCATTATTTCGTTGGTTAACTACCGGGCAAACGAACAATTTTTTGGTTGCGCCTTAAGGGCGGGTTTTTTTTTTTTTTTTTTTTTTTTTTTTTTTCTTTTTTTTTTTTTCTTTCTTTCTGTTGTTTTGTATTTTTTTCTGGCTATCCTCCTGCAGCAGGCCCGGACACCAATTGTACTCTGGTTTCCTTCTTTGTTGTGTCGTTCTGTGTTAGATCGGTCTGGGTCAGGTCTTCCGTCCCAGAGACCGAATCGTCGTTGGGAGGGTTGCCCATACCTCACAATTTCTGTAGTGGTAGGTGTGCAGGTAGGCCTTTTTCGTGTGTGTGGCCCTTTTGATTTTCGTCGCCGGCCGGCTGGAGGTGTTTCTTCAGGCCCCCTTTTAATGTGGGCCGTGAAGTTCGGTGTGGAAGTGTCCCCTTGGTTGTTTCGCGGTACTCACCGTCTTCTTTTTTGTCAACATCGCAGAATTTCAGTCTGGCACGCCAGGGTCTCTGATACGGGCTCCGCTAGACAACTCTCTATAGCGACACCCTGTCAGACGTTCTTCCTGCAGACAATATCTTATCCTTTCACCCTATTGCATTCTCAGACGACTTTCGTGTCGCGTTTGCCATGTAGTCGGCTTGCTGGAGTTTCGCACCCTTTTGCTTTTTAAGGGCATCCGGGGCAACTGCCCTCTTTCCCGCGACACTTTTAGGAATTTCCCCTTTAATTGAGCAGGTTGCCTGTTCAGATAACCTCGGCGTCTACGGATTTTCTCTTCCCACCGCGTAGACTGCCTCCCCCCCTTTGGTTTCTTTGTTTGTGTGGTACCCAGCTTTTACCTCTTCAGGCCTGATTGCTTATTTTTTCACCGGTAATCACTAACTCCCAAGGTGTTTTCCCGGTGACAGCTGCTACGAAGTATTGTGCGGCGCCGGGACCCAGTCAAAGGGTTTCTGCGAAAGGTGGACATTTTTCTACGGACCGATGATAAGATTCTTCATGTTTGGGTATAATGTACTTAATCGTTTCTTTAGTTCTTTTTCCCTACTCTGATTGTTTCAGTTCCCGTGGTGAGTACCTCGGTACCTTGTCCCAATGAAAAGCGTGCCCTTGGGGAACTACCCCATGGCTTTCCACCCCCCACTATCAGCTCCCCGCGCACTTGTTGTCCGCCACAGGTCCCCAAAATCTGCACTTTGAGGTAGATTAACTCATCGTGCCGCCCCTTTCTAAAGTTTGAAATGCACACCGCTCCAGGTTACCTTACTACCGGCCTAAGTTCTTTTTCATGCCTTAGCAGTGACCCCCTTCTTGTTTCATGTTTTTTTTCCGACTCAGCAGCTCCCCTTGGCGCCGTACATCCCCCGCTGAGTCTTCTCACTGACTTCCGTTTTGGCCCCTAGTCCGGTTGCTCGCCCCGGCACATACCTGGATACGCTATGTTGATGCCTGGTTTTGATCTCCCAACCTCCGACCCTTCTTTTTTGTCGACGAGATTGTAGCCATGCGACAAGAGTGACAGCATTTTTATTTTTTTCCTTATTTGCCCTCCGTGTTACAGTTGCTGTCGGTTCCCCAGCTGCGCCGTTTAATCCGGCCTTGCCCTACTCTTTTTAAGTCAACACCATTTCTCCCCTTCCTTCCTGGTATTGCTGGACCCCCCCCTCTCACGTTCTTTTTGCTTTTTGACGAGCCAAGTGTGGTGCCTCGGTGTTCTTTTCTACGGGGCTTAGTTGACGCCTCCCCTACAAGACTCTGATCCGACGAATCAGGTGGTTACCCTTATCTCTCCCCCCTTGATTACCCTCGGATAGTTAAGTTTTCGTCATGATCTATCACAGCGTGTATAATTCCTACACCTTTTTATCTCGCTCTCAACTCTTCACCTCTCGATACCCGGTGGGCGCCATATCCCTCGTACTTCGTCCAAGACCATCTCTCCTCTTCAAACGACCACCACCGCTTTCTACCTCAGAATGTGTTTCCTACCCTCTCTTCAGCCAGCACACCCCACCCCCACCAACCCCTTTCCTCCCCGATTTCGGGTTATCCCACTTTTTCACTTATTATCTCCCCCCTCCTTCCTCCCTTCCTGCTTTTTTTGTTGCAGTCATCTCAGCGACAACTTTTTCGACCCCCTAATAGAGTCCCCTGGCTGTTGTTAGTTCAGGCGCTTGGGAAGTGATCCCCTCGTCTTTCCAGTCGTCCCGGTCTGTTCACTGTCTGTGATAGGGAGTTCCTTTGCGGAGAGAGTCTGGGTCTTTAGCCCCGCTAGTCACTTGTAGTCAGTTTATCGAGATGTAAGATTTCCCCAGGATCTCCTTTTTGCGTCTCCTCCTTTTGAGACGCCGAACAATCATCTTCTTCCCCCCTTACTGTGTAAGCAGTTCCGAGCATCATTTTTCACAGTGACGTTGTTGGCGCCCGCGTCCCCGTCCTTACCATTTTTCCCAAGAGTCCACCAAGTCCGCCGGCAAAGCCGTGCCGTAGACCAAAGCGTTTCCCATTCCGAGCCCAGCAATCCCCAGAATCAGGACCCTTCCTCCCTTCCTTAGATAGTATCGTGAAGTAGCCCCCTTTGAGAAGGCCTTCTTCCCGAGACTCCCCCTCGGTACTCTAACGACACAAGCTAAGCGCAGTTGAACCCCAGTCCTTCAAGATATTTGTCCATGGCGAAGTCAAATAGAGAACAAGCGCCGTGCATTGCAATAAAAGTCC
>Ga0179593_1720394_pt1 | contig 11816 bp, 16 predicted proteins | sample CZODoug2_1_08_16_FD_185931 | JGI IMG/M metagenome (GOLD analysis project Ga0179593, IMG submission 185931) | Vadose zone soil fungal communities from Angelo Coast Range Reserve, California, USA - CZODoug2_1_08_16fungal (PacBio error correction) | ecosystem: Environmental > Terrestrial > Soil >... | reverse complement strand
TTCCTTTGTCGCCCTTTGATACTTTCCCTCGCCGGCACGGAAAGAGTACTGACTTCATTCATCACGGTGCGCGGTTTTACCTTTTCCCCGAGAAACATTGACTTCCTCCATTTCCTCCTTCCCCTTTCCGGAACCCGCCCCCTCGCACGCAGCGCGCATCGCCGTCCTTTTTCCGGCCTCCTCCTTCCCCCCCCACGATTTAGGAGAAAAGGATATTTTAGACAGTGGTGGTTTTTCAATGGGCTCAGGGTCCCCTGCCCCCCTTACGATTACTTTTCCCCTCCGGCCTCAAGTCTTTGCCCGATTCTCTTCTGAATGCTCGCCTTCCTGAGCACTCCAACACGCGGTACCACTTTTTTTACCTCCTCCTGCCAAGCTCTTTCCGGTCGACCTCCCCGATGCACTGCCAACATTTCGATCAAGCAAGTTGACGTTGTGGATTTGCCCATTCCGCGAGAACGCGTTCCACTGTTTTCCCCGTGCCTCTCCGCGACCTTTGGATCCAGGTCCCACGTGACAGGGAGCAACCCCAACTCGCCCTTTCGTCGGAGGGAGCATTCTTGCCCCCTCCGTACTTCTCTTTTCGCTGTTCTAACGCCTTACTTTCCCCCTTTCTGACGCGGAATCGCTTCTTTTACGCCCGGTTTGTCTTACCGTCACGGACTCCCCCCCTCTCTCCCTTTCATCAGGCAGCGAAGAAGCTCCGCTAGGTATTCCAGGTCCCCTGTGATAACTTTTCCCCCCCGATCGCCACTGGAGTCCTATGCGCGCACGCGTTTGTGGCCACCACGTTTTGACACCCCACCTTTATCAATCCCTCCTAGCCCTCATGTTTCCCTTTCAGTTTAAAGCAGCCGCACCCCTTTCTTATGAACACACCCCCCCTTCCCCCACCCCCCCGGTCAATGCACGATCCATTTACCTCTTTCGTCATGCCTGTCTTCTGGCAAGCGGCTACGGCTCGATTTTTTCCCTTTTTTTTCTTTTTGAGGCCCTGTCTATTTTCCTCGTCGATTCGATTCTCTATGAAAGCCTCCCCTCGAGACCTTTCGGCCGTTCCCGATTGATGGCGTCCCTTCCTTTTCCCCCCCCATCCCTTCTTCCCCCCCCCCATCGGCGGTAGTATACGGCTACATTCTTTATGCGCGGTTTTTTTTCGTATCGTTCCCGCCGGAAGTGTCTATTGCCTTCTCCGAGCCCTCCCTCCTTCGTCATGCGCCAACAGCCGCGATGTGGTTTTTTCTGCGTTGCCCCTCAAGTCATGGTCTCTCACCCCTTCTTTTTTTTGCCGTCATGTGCCCCCCCCTTCCTTTTTAACTTCGTCTCTTCTTAGATAGGCAGGCAACGATCGTATCATTTGTTTTTGCCCAATCTTCTCCTTCCACCCGACATGTCCGGACAGCATGCTCCCCCCTCTGCGGATCAGAACCGCTTTCCTCCGTCACCCCCAAAGAGAAGATGTAGTTCCCCCTCTGGTGGTTTCCCTTTTCTGCACATTGGCTCAACAGGCACATAACCATTCTTCCTTTGTGCGCTTTCGAGGACAGGGAGATCCTTTTTCTAAGCGCCTAAATCCTTGGTAGATGCGGCATCTTATGATGCTTGTGTAGCCCAGATAGAAGTTTTTTTTTCCGAGCGGGTCTTCGACATTTTCCGAAGCCTTTTAAGAGCGGCCTGGTTCATTGGCACTATGGAGACCCCTTCTTATCCTTCTCTTCAGGGACACCCGTGGGGTAGGAATTTTTTCTCCCCAAGCACTTTGTACCCAAGTGCTTTGAGTTTGGAAGGATGGTGCGACGTCAGTTCCCCTTCCGCTGATTCTCCTTTCCCCCCCATGTTGTTCAGAGCTTGGCGGAGGGCAACCTTTTTGGCTTGTCTTCGCTCCTGACGCGGCTGCGAGCACCTTTTTTCGCACACGCTGCCATTCTCCTTGTGTAGCCAATTGGAGCCATCCCCTTTTTTTGCCTTTGCCTTCGGGAGGTAGCTATCCCTGCCTTTTTTTTTTGCCGGTCTCCGCCATTTCTTTCTCGGGCGGAAAGTCCCCTGGGCCTGATTTTTTTTGCGCGATCGCAAGGGAATTGTTCTAGAACGCTACCTTCACCCAACTCTGCCGTTCAGAAGACGTAAGTTTTTCTAGAAATTTACCACCCCCTTTTCTTAATTGAGAGAATTATTTTGACGACATCATCTTACAGCCTTCCCACCCCCAATTCCTCTCTAAGATTGGGTAATTTATCTTCTTCGCTCCCGCGCCTTTTCATTTTCCTTCCTTCGCTTTTAAATGCTTTTTTCCTCCTAATCAGTTGTTGTTTTTTTCCTCTCCGAAATTAAGTCTTCACCCTGAAAGGAGCGATTCCCCTTTTTTAAAAATATGATCGCTCTACCCAAGAGAAATAGGGACTTCCTCTGTCCCACAAATCTGGAGACCCTAAGGATAGAAATTACGTCACCCATTTTTCCTGGTCAACACCAAGACAGTTCCTCGATGAGAGCTTTGGTTTCCCAACCGCTTTGAGAGCGAGCAATTTTGACCTTCGTTGTGCGCGTTGCCACAAAAATAACGCCTTTTTCCTTTGCCGACCTCGTTACAATCGGATCAACCACACGCCCTTCCTCAGCTGCTCTTGGTGCACTCCGAATTCCTTGTGGCACATTTCTCACTTTTTCTGCGCCAATTGGCCCCCCCCCTTCTTTTGCCCCCGGCTTCAAGGCTTCCCCCTCCCGCGTCGCTTCCTCCCAAAACTCGAAAACCTTTAGGCCGCCGCAAGATGGATTCCTTTTCCCAAATTTTATTCCCTTTTTCTTTCTCACTTCGTAATCGTCGCACCTCCCCTGGTCCTCCTCCCCCTCTCTTTCTTCTTTTTCGAAAAAATCCTGTCCCCATGGATTGCGTGTCCCCCCCCTTTTCATCTGGCAATGGCTCTCGCCCCTGTTTCCTTTCTTCGCCTGCGTGTTGTCGAGCCCTTTTCTGCGTGCCGGGGTAACAGTGTTCCTTGACCGCCAAGGTCTTACAGAACCAGCCCTTCTTGGAAAGGCGCCCCCCCCCTCCCACCCAAGGAGTTTCCTATTATCATTGCACCTGATTTTCGAAAATCAACATCTCCACCCTAGTACCTTCCGTCCCCTCCCCGAGGTTTTTTTGCCATCCAAGCTTCACGCTGACAACATTACGACCCTAGTCGCGTGTTTATCGTTGAATTTCTTTAGATCACCCGATTGCCTAATTTTCTCCCCCTCTGCGATAGGGGACTCCCTTGGAAAATTAGTACCGCGAATCTTTGCGCAACAACGGAACTGTCCCTATTTCGAAAGAGCCCCTTATTCGTTTTTTCTTCACCTCTCCAATATCTTTTGGGCCCCCTGGAATGTGCGAGTGATTTTTTCTTTCTCCCACATCTGGTCCTCCTATGAAATTAGAGAGATCGTCCCTCCCCCCCCTTCAAGAGCAACTCTCTTTCCTTTGATCGGTAAAGATTTATTTTAGAACGTTCTCCGCTTTTCCGTGCCGAATTGCCCACGATGTGGCGCCAGGGTCCCCCAGAAAGAATATCGTTGTAGCTCTCGAAGGGAGTGTGCATTTCCCCTTCCTGACCCCCTTTGCCCTCCCGAGATCGGGATATAGGCCTTTGCTCGGCAGTTCAACGACCCACCTTCGCGTGTCTGATTTTTCTACCCCCCAATGTACAGACACCCTCCTTCTTTCATGGGCCTTGCATTTTACCGGAGAGGATCCTGAGGAGCGCACAATAAACAACTTTTTTTTTGTACCTTTTCTCTTTGTTGAAATTTTGAACGGGGCCCCCCTTTCCCCCGCCTTCCTTTCTTCCACTCCTAAAGGACCGTGCTTAAAGAATAGGAAGATGTTTCCTGGTGGAAGGATAGGCCCCCCCTCCCGTCCTTCTTTTCCGAGTAAGAAGGGTCCTTTTCCCCTCGTGAGAAAGAGACTTGTCCCCCTTCTCCTGGATTTCAAGTATAGTTTCATTTTGAGGTGATAGCCTTCCCTTCTCCCGGAACTTTTTCCCCTGCCCCTCCAAGGGTTCTACCGTTACCTCCCTGTGAATAAAAAAAACAACCCTTCCACGTTAATCCCTTTTCCCCAGAAAAGGATTTAAGGCCTACCTTAAAGGAGTCTTTTCCTCTTCGACGGGCCGGGGGTGTTGCTAACGATAAGCACGCCCCTCCAGGACTTTATGTCTTAGAGAAAACCCTTTTCCCTTTTCCGTCGCTTGAGGTGAAGAGTCCAGTTGCGCTCCCTCGGCACATTCCCCCCTTTCCCCTCACATCGTAGTCCCTTCTTTTTGTTACGCCGCTTTTGCGCGACTTATTCTCCTGCGTGTTCTTCTGGGAAGGCCCTTCCACCTTTCCTACTTCATTGTTAGTTTCTTTTTAAAGCTTTTTTTGGTGGCCCCGATTCTTCATTTCCGGCCTGGCTTCGATCGATGACAAGTCGTGATTCTCAGAACAAAAGGGAGACAGTACAGTTCTTTCCTTCACATAGTTGTATTTTATACGGAATAGTTCGAGATTATTTTCCTTCGCCTGTCTGGGTCATTCTCTTTCCCCCAGACCGGCCAATTAGCACTTTACATCGCCCAATGGCACCTTTGGGTGCCGTCTTCGTTGCAGAGTAAATTGCGCTGGAGCACCCTCCTTTTTCCTCCACCTTCTCCCCCCTCCCCTGCAGAACGCAGAAGTGTAAAAGATGAGCCCTGAAGGGTCCTTTTCCTGCAAAGGTATGAGAACTTTATTTTTTCGTGGTATTCGAATCCGATTTCCCAAAGTACGTTAGGGCTATCCATCCCCCCACGGAAGAGGACTTCTTTTTGCCCTGAGTTCACGACAACCTACTCCGGACGGCAATATTAGTGATCGAAGGCAAGGGTTCCCCCCTTCCTCAACTTCCTTCCCCCCTCCCTGGTGGCACGCGTCCTCGTAAAACTCGATGTGCTCTCGACCCAGGACACAATTTTTTTGCGAACCCTCCTCTGCCCTAATTCTTTCCGTGGATAAAGTGCTTTCTGAAAGCGGCAAGCGCCCTTTCGGCTTTTTCCTCTCCTAAAAAGAAATGTCCTTTTCTTCACCCCGCATACCTCACGCTCCATACCAGCCTTGTTCTAGGGCGAAGTGTAAGCCCGGAAGCGCGATTTTCTGAATTGACCCCCCCTCACGCATAAATGCCCCCCCCCCATTGGGAAAAAAAATCATGTCTCCCCTCCTCTCCGCGCGGCTTTTTCTTTTTTTTTTCGGCAGGCCTTCGGCTTTGTCTTGCCGTCGTGGGATTTCAAGTCGGCACAATCTGTTATGCCGAACCACTCTTTTGATACAGGTACGCGTCTTCTCTCGGCTCCTTTTTTCTTGTTGGAGATGAACGCCTTCTCCCCCCTGAGACGCTAATGTCGGCGTTGTTTTCTTCAAATGGTCCTTTAGAATTCCCAATAATAGAATTGGTTTCTCTTATACCTCGCTCACCCCCCTCAGAGTCATCTGAGAGCTTTTAGATTAGAAGAGATGCCCCGCTCCGTTTATGATTCTCTCACAGGCCCGGGCCGCTTCCCACCTGCGATGCTCAGACAACCTTTCAGAGAAATACAAAGGCTCCATTTCATTGTGCTCCGATCGTTGTTTTTTTCCTTACGAGTTGACGCCGAAATCGCTCCCTCTGTCCTTTCTCTTTCCCCCCCCCTTCAAGATGATGATGCCCCTACAATGGCGCAAACTCAGCTTTTCCCCCTCACCCTGTCTGCGCGACCCCCTTTTCCCCTCAGAAATCCAAATGCACTTCTTTTTTTCCTTTTTTTTTTTTTTCCACACTATTTTTTCCTTTCTTTGCCAAAGTTCAAGGCAAGCGGTTTGTCGACCGGGTCCGGAAAAATGCCTACCCGATCGATTTACTCCTATAACGGTGCAGCCAGCATGCGTCCTTCTCTTTCCCCATGGAATACAAACCCTTCGCGCTCAGAGTACGTTTAAGTCGCGTGAGTTCCACTCCTCAACTGCCCGCGTTTTTTTCCCCGCATTCAAAATGTAAGTTTTTCTGTTTATAGTTCCCCTCCCTCCCCTCTCCCCCCTTGCTCAGGCGCACTAGATGGTGTGTGTTCCCAACTCATTATTTTTTTTCTAGAGTATAAGCTTCCTCCATCCATGTTTCTCCCCTCCTTACGCCCTAGGTGTTTCGGGCTTTAGGCACCCCCTGGATGCGCAAATCTAGCATTTTTCGGACGCCGGCCTCCCCCCCTTTTCCCTCTAAGCCTGTATCCTTTTTTACCGGTGAAATCGAGGTAATACTTTTCCCTTCCGATTCCTCTACCCCTCAAAGCTCCGCAGGCTCTTTGAGTGATTCCTGCCCGGCAGACTTCTGTCTTTCTTTTTTCAGGTGCAACTGTTTTAGATGATTGGGCTCCCTCCTCCCCAATGGCCACGCTTTTTTTTACGGACTGCAGACTAAGTAAGTGCCATGGGGCTTTTTGAGGTTTCAGAAGGTAGTGGCCTGGTTCGAGGTCCCTCTTTCACCCAGACATGTCTATATGCATCGCCCTTTCTCCTTGTAACACCTCATCTCTTTTTTTTTCCGCTTCTCGACCCGTGGGCTTTTTTGAAGATTAGAATTTCCCGTTTTCCTTTCCGGCAAAGTTTTGTAAAACTCCCTTTTTCGGTAGAGACCTTCCTGTAGCAGAAGGTGGACGTGTCTGAAAAAATGCCCTTTCCGGATTCGCAGTTTTCCCGAAGGCCTTTCCCTGGCAGTGTTTTATTCTTCTTGAGAACTGGTTCGGATGCTTTGCGTGGTGGATTGTTCTTTCCCTCCTCGACCTTTTCCCTCTTGGCGTGTGCTCCTTAATTCCTTCGGGCCCCCCCTCCTTCAGGCCGCGTGTACCCCCTTCCTGTCCTTTTCGCGGTTCTCCTGTCTCGCACCACCCCCCCTCCTCACTTCTCACAGCGACCTCCCCCCCCGCGGACTACGAGCCGTAGTAACCCTTTAAGCTGCCCGCCTCGCGGACGCCGTTTATCAGCGACGTGAGGTTTTCCCAGGGCGGCTTCCCGGCGCTCCCTTGTTAGAAACACTTTTTTTTTTTCCCAGTGCCGGGCTCCTCTCCTCCCCCCACCGACGTAGGACGTGTCTTCTTGCCGCCTTTCTCTGAGATGCGAGTCTTTTTCTCTTCCTCCCGTCGGAGCGTGTGCGGCTCCGTCCGTACTTAGGGCATCTTCCTGCCGGTCGTCCCTCTTTCTGTGTCCTGGAGAGAGTGGTTTCGGACGTTTTCGGGGGTCCCGTTCAAAATTTCAACAACTTGGCATCGTTTCTTTCCCTCTTCCCCTTTATGGTGCGCGCCTCTGAACACACCCCGGTCAATAACGCATTGACTCTTCTGCTTCCTTTTTTCCCTTCTCAGATAAAAGGCGTTTTTCTTTTAGGCCGCTCCCCCTTTCTCGCCCGCGAGTAGATTTTTCCCCGGGGTCCCCGTTACAGGCCAGCCGTTTCCCCTGATATTCTGGCGCACTTCCCCTCGCGGATTTTTCGTCCCTCGAACGGATACAGAATGAAATCTTCCTCCACCAGCAGAGTTGCTCTTTGAACGATTTTTTTTTTTGCCCTAAGTTATCCTTTTTTCCCTCCCTATGGTGCATGAGGCAAAACCTGCCACTTCATTGGTTTTTTCCCCCTCTCTTTTCTTGGTCGAGCACCAACTCTGAACGTATCCTTTCTTCCCTGAGTACTTCTTTTTTTTCATAGCGTCGATATTGAAATTCCTCCCCCCCTATCTCCTTTTGCCCCACGAGTAGCTGGGATCTCGTCCCCTATAAAAGCGACAGAATGTCTCTATACGTTAGTTGATAGTTGTGTTCTTTGGAAAAGACGTAAAGGCACCTCGTGCCTTTTTTCCGCCTTCCCCCCGCTTTTGTTCTGCCGCCCTCAGCTACACTCACCCTTTCTCTATAGAAATCGCGCGAAGCCTCCCTTCTCTCCCCCCTTTGTTTGTCTCGTGTGGTTTTCTCGCCGTTCACGTATTTCCTCCGTAGAGACAATCACCGGCCGAGGATTTAAAAGTGTCTGTTTCTTTTCCATCCTCCCTAGTCCCTCCACGTCTCCCCATTGGCGCACTGTAAACGGTCCCCTCTTTGGGTAGGATTTTAGCCCAACCCTTAAGCTCGCCACTTTTTTTTGAAGGATTGTGCGACTTTTTTTTTGATTTTCCTCCCTCTGCAGAGAATAAATTCCCCATAAGTTGAATGGGGTTGTTTTTCTCCTTTTTAGTGTAGATTTCGTGATGGAGAGGAATTACTCTCCCCGCTCCACAACGGCCTGCCAACGAACTTTCCCCTTGGAAGAAACAGACCGGGTAAAGTGTTCCCGATTTTTTGGACGAGTAAGCCCTGAGCTCCTTTCTGGGGTTGATTAGAAGAGCCATGCGTCGCCCAAGGCACCCGGTGTTCTTTTGCAGCGACATAAGGCAAAATTTCCACACTTCTTGAGGGCGGAACCACTCCCGGGATGAATCCCTTCTTTTTGCGCCGGAAATTGTCTTTTTGCGGCCTTCGACCTCATCCTATCATTCTACTTTCTTTTCCGTCTCGATAAATAATTCCAAGGCCCTATTTCCTTTCCTTCGGCGATCTCTCTCTTTTCCTATTTTGTTTCGGGCCTTTGTTCCCCTAAATTGCGACTACCCTCTTTCAAGTCGCGGGGTCCGTCCCCCCCCGCCCTCCTTTGACAACATCGATCTTAAAGCGCCATTTTCCTTACATGTGAAAACCTCATTTTCGAAGGCTCGCATTCGCCCCCTTTCCCCTTAATCCCGCACACCACTGTACTTGGCTTCGCTGGCGATTTTGGTTTCCGAAGCTGGGGACCTTTGCCCTTCTTTTCTGGACCCACCATTCACCCTTTTCCCGTTGCGCCCTCGGGGCCACCCCCCCCAACGCACCCTGTGCTCCTACCGTTTGATGCTTTGACCTTTTCTTAAGGTCACACGAGTGTCGACCGTTTCGTCTTGGCTTTTTCTTTCGCAAATTGGCTTAAGAGAGTTCTTTTGCCTGGCGTTGTCGTCCTACTGGCTCCCAAACGAACCCCCCCCACCAGCACCCCTTTCCTCCTCACTTCCTCCGCCATGATGGAGTGTCCCGTGTGAAATGTCGTTTCCCCCCTTCGTGAGACTTCCCATATAGTCAAACGCATATTTATCTTTCCCTTGCGTGATTTATTGTCCCTGACTACCTCCCCCACCAATGACCAGTTGCATGCCCCCCGGATCGGAAGGCAAGCGATTTTTTTCCTGCTTTTGGCCCTTTTTTCTTTTTTTTCGACGGCGACGAGAACAGGGGAACTTTCGTAAAAAACCTCGTACCACCCCAAATTTTGTCGGACAACGTTTTCACAACGTCATCCACCCCCCCCCTAATGGCTTCCCCTGTACCGCAAGGTTACGTTCCCATCCCCAATCATCGGACGATTACAGCCCCCCTTTTCCCCCTCCGGAAACAGGTCATTTTCCGACGACATTCCCCCTTGTGCCAGACAAAGCACCTTTCCCCCCCCTTACGCCCCCCCCGCCGTCCTTCTTTCCTTCGTCGCTTTTATCGTGACGTCTTCTGCGGTGGGTAATGTCGGGCCCACTTTTTTCGACGCTCTGCGTCCCTTTTTTCCCTTACCAAAGCGGACCCTTTTTCCCTATCTTACCCCCTTTCTCCCCTGAGCAACGTTAGGGATTGTTTTTCATTCTAGTTAGGGAGAGAAAAAGTGCCTTTCCTTCATGTGATTCTTTTTTTGATTTGGACTAGTACAGTCCCTCTTCGCCGCCTTCCGCCCCAAATTCAAAGAGCAACTCTTGTTCTCTTCTATAGATTCTTGTAGACGTTCTCAGCGCTTCCAAGGCATACGCCGATTTTTGCGCTTTTTTTATCTTTTCAATGACGACGTTGCGTCTTTGAGTCGCGCGCCTTGAGCCTTTACCACTTCATAGCGCCTCTTCTCGCAGCTTTCTTTTTCACGAAAAAGTGAACTTCGCACCGTTTTCCTTCCCACAGGCCCCCCCCCTTTTGCCTTTACAGATCCAATGACCTCGTGGAGGACTTTTTTCGTTTTCTTCTTCTCACCATCCACCCTTTTTTTGTAAATGGACTCCGTTGTTGAAATTTTTTTTTCCCCTTCCTACGCCAAGCGCCTTCCGTCACGTTTTTTTTCACTCGTTTAGAGCTTGGCTCTCCGCTCCCCCTCTTCGAGAATAGTGAAGCCTTGGTCCTAAATTTGATCCTCTCCGTCTTCGGCGAGGACGGCGTGATCCATTCCCAACCAAAAAACCCCCTTTCGCTTTCAAGAGAGCCGTTTTTCGGTGATCGGGATGTTACTGCGCCCCTGTTTCCCCCTGCAACACCATCCACTCCTTTCTCGAGCGCTTTCCCCCTCCCGATGAATTCCCCCCCCCCCCCTTGATATTAGAGCGAAATTTTTCCCTCGGATGCGTTTTTCCAGGTGACCGTGAAAGGATTCTCCTTTCTTTGGGAGGATCGCCTCCCTCCTCAGCAGGCAGCTCCCCCCTGACCTATAGTTTCTTTTCACGGTAGGAGAACCTCCCCCTATTTCCCAGCAACCAACTCCCGCGCCGCAACGGGAAAAGTTCCTCTTTTGGGCGCGAGGCGGAGTGCTTTTTCCCCTATAAGGTCTATCTTTTTTGGGCTCGAAATGGTGACTTTCCCCCCGGACTCGATCTTCCCAAGAGAAGACAAGTTGAGGTTGCTTCCCGGTATGTATGCCCTTTTCGGTCCCCGTTCCCTCACATTATTTTCGATCAAGTCGAATAGGAAATATCCCCCCCCCCTAACAGTGGGGCGATAGGCCTGAGGAGTGGTAATAAAAGGGCATTCTTCCCTTAAATCCTGTCGGGGTCATCGCCTACTTCCCCCATTCAGACCTGCTAATTGTGTGAGCTGATTTCCCCCCCTGGCAATTAACTGGGGCCATCCCCTCTCTTCCAATTGGCGCTGGAGCAAAGCAATTTGTTTCTTTTCTTTTCTCACCCCTGCTGCACTTCGACAAGCCCCCCCCCCACCGCCGCAGTCGCTCAGCTGTGAGATGCATTCTATTCATTGAGAAGAACGGGTGCACACCCTGTTATTCCTCATCGTCGCTTTTTTCTTTAGTACCCGCAGCTTCTTTCAACCCCCCCCCCCTTTCCCCCGCCTGTCTTCTGTCGTTCCCTCATGCGCGTGACTTGCTTTCTTTTCGAAAACGGGGAGGCAATATTTTCAGGCCCTTTTTTTTTTCCCCCTATGTCCTCCCCATGTTTAGTTTCCTTCCCTTGCGCGCACATCGAGGTGCTCCCCCATGAGCCAGTAACAGTTTTTCCCTTTTTTTTCGAAATCCCCGATCTGTTGTCCCCCTTTTTCTCTCCTTGGCAGGGAACTCCCTTCCATTTGTCCATTTTCCCATGGAACGAAAATTGGTCTGAACAGTATCAATCACCATCCCTTTTTTGTCCAATACTGTCTATGGCCTTCCCGCCTTTTTTTTACAACGAGCTGGACCTTATTTCATTCCCCCCCCACAAATTTTTACCACACCCTTCCCTCTTCCCCGAATATTTTTGGAAGGATAATATTTGGGGTTTAGGCATCATTTCCTGTTGTATTGCGCTATTTTTTTCCTTTCTTTTCATCATCATATTTGAGAGCCCCCTCCTTCCTTTAAGCCGAGCATTTCGTTCCTCCCCTCTTTTCAAGGTCTCTCGGAGCAACATGAGCCGCTACTTTTTATTTCCTGATGCCCCGGGGAGTTTTCCCCCCCCTGAATTGGAAAGGAACGCGGGCGTCTTCCCTGACATCGAGGA
>Ga0179593_1633334_pt1 | contig 11816 bp, 13 predicted proteins | sample CZODoug2_1_08_16_FD_185931 | JGI IMG/M metagenome (GOLD analysis project Ga0179593, IMG submission 185931) | Vadose zone soil fungal communities from Angelo Coast Range Reserve, California, USA - CZODoug2_1_08_16fungal (PacBio error correction) | ecosystem: Environmental > Terrestrial > Soil >... | reverse complement strand
GCCGAAGGGGGATCGTATCAGTGTCCTCTGATGTTCTTCGATCCTTAGACTTACGGGATGCACCCGATCCTTTTTCCCTTTTCCTTTTTTCCTTAATCAACTCCCGAGTCTTCCGAAAGAGCAATTTCATGCGCCCGCCCTCCCCTCCACGCCTAAGCGTAAACACTCCCCTTTTCCTGGCCGTCTCTCAAGGAATCGCGTGAACTCTGTCTTTTCCCGTTCCAAATCGCGCCACTCCCGCGCATATAACAATCCGAACATCCCCGCCTTTTTTATCTTTCCCGGCAGCGATTCCCCCCCCCTCGTAATCCATAAGAACGGTAGTGCTTGCATTCTTTTTTCCTTGCACCGCGCCTTCTCTTCTGATCTCGTGAAACCACGCACCTGCGACAGCACCCGCCCTTAGCCCCGGAAGCCCGTTTCTTTTTTCTTTTCTTGTCTTCCAGTCGCGCAAGCGCCAACACCCGCAACTGTTTTTTGAAGAAACGTTCCTCTTAAAAATCCAGGTGCTACACGTTGTCACTTCTTTCGCCTTTTTCATGCACGTCTTCCCCCTGGAAAAATCCACTTCGCCAATCACATGCCGGCTTTTCATAATCACAAAATTTTTTTTTCCTGACGGTGTCCGACGGATATGCATCATGCTTTTCTCAAGGGAAGATAGTCTTCTTTTCGCGCAAAACAAAATCCAGCACTCTAGGTAAGATGGGCATTTTTCCCCCTTTCCCCCCCAGCGGATTGATCAGGATTAAAGAGTTTCGGTTTTTTCTGAACGCTGCCCCCCTTATCTTTCCGATGGCGAATGATGAATTGCATGAGAGGCGCCGGATGTTTTTCCTTTTTTGAGGTAAGCGAGGCACCGGCTCCCCTTTTTTCCTCTTCTTCCTGGTTAGCCGGTCATAAAACGGTGTCCAGGCGGAGCCTTCCCTAGATGTCTTCGTAAACAAGCAGCGTACCCCTTTCCCGCTCGATCTCGCGCCGTTAGTTTGGAAAATAGCCGCACCCCTTTTGAGGGCAGGATAGCTGCAGGGGTTCTTTTCTTTCCTTTCCGTGTGCAGAAGGGAAGGGGAGAACACTTCTCGGAGTTTGAGAAAAGAGCGATCCCTTTTTAGCTTCGCCGGAGGAAAGAGAGCAGAGTGCCCCCCTCATACACAATTCTTTTTTTTTTGTGCTCCGCCGACGCTCTTCCTCCCTTGAAGCCAGCTCCCCTTTTTCTTTTTCCCCCTCACTGGCGGCTTGCGCCATTAAAATTGTGCGCTTCCTTTCCTTTAGGTGAAACAAGTTCTTCCCCTTTTTTTGGTAGGATGAAGTTCGCCCCCCCCCTTTCCCGCGGCCACTCAGGATTCCCGGTGTGCACATGTCAGCGGTGGTCCCTCCTTGCTTGTGCGTCTTTTTTTCCTTTTTCCCCCCCGTCAAAGTAAAAAACAACACGCGATTTCTTCCTACTCTCATGATCCTTGCTGCCAACTCTTTCCTTTCCTTTTTTTCGTCACTCGCAAGAAATCGGTCAGCACCGGCCGGTTGTTTCTCTGCGTAAAGATCACCCTTTTTTTCCCCCTTCCCTCCGGCCGGCGATTGATGCGTGTAAAGAGGTTGCCGCGCGAAAGGGCCGCGGCCCCCCCTGCGATTCCGGGCAGGGTAGGGGCGCACCGCCGATAAGTTCTGCGTCCGCCGCAACCGGTGACACGGGCGAGGGGGAGAGTTTCCAGCCCTTGCCAGGGAAACCGTCAACCCCAAAGCCGAAGATCTCTCCTTCCCCCCCCCCTTCTTTTTTTTTTCGATTCGCGGTTGAGGGGATTGGACCCCTGTCCCCTTCCAATCTCATAGCCCGTGTCACGGAGGTGTTTTCCCCCCCCCTTTTTTTTACGGGGAAACTATGTAAGAGGGGCTTTCCTTAAGAGAAGGGGCGGAAGTTTTTTTTTTTTCCCCCTTTCGCGCGGCGAGGAGTAAAGCACCCCCTTTCTTCCCAGGTTAAGATTTGCCCTCTTCTTATGATGGTTTTTTTCTTCCCCTACCGTTATGTCTCTTTTTCGGAAAGGGGGGAGAGGGAATCGGATCCTTTTTTCACTTCCCTTGCCGGGTGCCTAACCCCATAAAAAATTTCCTTCTCTACGACTCATAAGGAATGGTCTGCCTCCCGAAAGAGAGACGGGAGACAGGGAAGAAAAGCTGGTTTTTTCTCGTCCTTCCCACCCCCTGCCACTGCTTCCGATGCCTGTCTTCTACCCGCCCACTTTCCTCCCTGTATGAGATAAAAAGAGGGGACTTTGTTTTGGAGAAGAGAGTGATGGGGCCCCCTTTGGTGGGTTTTGTCCTCAGGAAGGCCAGAAAGAATGAAGCCCTTTCTTTTCCCTACTAACCCACGCCCCTTTTGAGAAAAGGAAAGGCGAGGTATCCCCCTAAACGTAGCCCTCCTCCTCCCACAAGGGAGAAGTCCTCATTCTCTTCCCACACTACCAATCTCGAAGCAGTCAGGACCCGAGGACTTCATCGGGGGCTCCCTTACATAGGCATATGTAGTTTTCCACTTGGTGCAACTTGGTCTTTATCGCCCCCCCTTCCTTTTCGCAGTTCCATCTGCTGTTCGGAAACACTGCCGCTACGACCGGCTTTCAGAAGGAGGAGATGATCCCTTTTTGGGCTCCTGCCCCTTTTTTCCCCTCTCGGGCACAATCATGAAGACTCTTGAGAAGTCCCCGACGCCCACGATTATTCCTGCATCCATAGAATTTGTGGGGGTGAGGGCTTAGGCCTCTATAGACATGGCGGCATTCTTTTTCTTTCCATCCGCAGAGGGGCCGCAAGCGGCGCCCGTTGCCCTTCGTGGACAGGAGGGAGAGTTGACAGGTATTTTTCCTCTTTTCTCCTGTTTGTTCTTCCTCTGTGCCTCGCCGACGCCTTTCGATATGGGCCACCGTGCGTCTTCTTTTTCACTCTATCGTGTGGGCGTACTTTTAAAGGAAGGAAAAATAGAGGTGTGGTCCCCTCTTTTTTTCACTTCCTCATGGTCCGTTCCCCAGGAAAGGAGGAAAATAATAATCCTCTTTTTTCCTTTTACGGATCAACGAGGAATGCATACTGTTTTTAAGAAGCCATTGAGGGACATTGGTATGCTTTCGAAACCAGCCTTTCTCCGGCTCCTCGCGTCCCCTTCCGAGACTTCCCCTAAGTACAGGTTTGCCAGGGTACGTCGTCCGCTTACCATCTCCTGGAGAATCGTTTCCTCCTTTTTTCCGCGAGAGAGCGGTTCCCTTTTCGAGGAGGTGTTCCCTCACGGAGCGGGGGAGGGAAGTCCGGGCTCTTTTCTCTCTTTCTCTCTAAACGGAAAGAGTTCGCCTGTCCTTTTTTTCCCGCGCAGGACTTCTCTTGAGGGGAAGGCAGCCCTTTCTTTCGGCCAGAACGAGAAACAATTTTTTTCTCCCTTTTTCCGGGACTATTTTTTTTTTCCTTCAACAGGACCCCCCCTTTTTATCAATCACCGAACTAACTTTTTTGCCCGCAGGAGAAATTCCCCCTTCTTTTTTTGCGCTGGCATGAGGCGTTCCCCCTTCCCTAAAATTCTCACTGGACGCATGCGTCCTCCTGACGATCCGCTGACCCTTTCCCCTGATATTGGATGTACCGCGCGCCTTGTGGAGGGGCGAAGGTTTTTTCTCTGAGCGAAAGGGAAGGAACCCTCCCCCCCTATCTCCTTTCTTAGTCCCCAGCACCTGGATTTAATTTTTCCTTCCTTTCTCCTTTGGATTTCCTACACGGACGCGATCCGGTATACGCCGGTGCGGGTTTAGAGAGAGGGCCGGCCTTTTTTTCTTTTCGATGCAAAGCTTCTAGGGCCGTTGCGGGTGAGGTCGCCTTTTTTTTCATTTTTCACTAATGAGAATATCGGCGCGCTCTGCCCACGACGTCTTACTGGCTTCCTCTTTCTTTTTCCCGCCTTCCACGTCAGCGAGCGGCAGTCGGGCTGTTTTTTCCTTTCCGAGGCTCCTTCCTTCCCCAATGAGATTGGCTGGCCCCCCGCTGGGCCTCTCCCTAGTTCAACGCGATTGCGCTTGTCTTTTCTTCTTCGACTTTTTGAATTTTTCGAGCCTTCTTTTTTTTGACGCGTATCCGCGGTGGGATCGGAGTTCTCACCTTCCCAGGACATGGACTGTACGTGCCCGGCGTCCTCTAGGGATCCTTGCAGATGAGGGATGACCTTCTTTAGGGGGATCTTTTTAGGCGAAGGGAAGCGGCTGTTTTGCGGGTAGAAGATCCCCCCTTTCCAGAAGGCACCCTTCGGCTTCGCTCAGGGAGGCAGAGGGAAGCGGGGAAGAGATCCTCTCTTTTTCCCCTCTTCCTCCATCTCTGCCCTGAGACGAAGCCTACCTTTTTTTTTCCCTTTCTTAAGTTAATCTCTTCTAAAAGCCACAACCTCTCCCACCCCCCCCTTCCGGTGCCAGCTCCCCCTCCCCCTTTCTTCCCGCATCGCAAGGGCATGCCGAATCAACGTCCCGTCTTCCCCTTCGCCGAAACAATTTTCCCCTCCCCCATACAAATTCGGCTGAAACCTTTTCTCTCCAGCGGCATCGCGTGAACTCGTGTCTCCCCCGTCCCCCTTCCAATAGACACTCGCCATAGAAAATCAGCAGAAGCTCCCTTTTTATCCCCCCCCCAATACGAAACAATCCCTATGGCCTCTGATCCAGCAATGCGCGCTCCCTTTCCCCCCCCTCTTTCTCTGGCAATTCGAGCTGCCCGCGCCGATATTTTCAATCGTGAACAAAATTTGATCTTTCTCGTTTCAATGCGCGCGAATTGTCCTGGTCTCCCCTTTTCTTTTTGAGAAGGCCGGCCCGCGCTATCGCCGTCTAAGCAATCTCCACCCCCTTCCCTCCACTTCACTGATTCACATCGCCTTTTCCTTCCCTTTTTTGGTACTGTGCCATCCGTGCAAGGAGATCGCTTTTTCTTTGGAACAAAATACACTTCCCGTCCCCTCCGCGGTGACATAAATAATCACAAACTTGTCGTGTTCCCTTCTCTTCCCTTTTCGGCCAGCCACGGTGGAGGAGATAGAAAGAATCAGCCAGCCCTCTTTCCCGACATTTCCCCCTATGGGAAGTTAAAAAGCCGCGAACCCTGGTTTAAACCATGAACGCATGCTAAGGAGTTTCAGAAAAAAACTTTCCTCAGGCTGGCCCTTTGGAGTCCGATTTCCCTGCGCCTCCTCCCACACCGGAAGAAAAAAGACAACGCGCCCCGCGAGGAGTACGGCTCCACTTCCCGTTGACATCCGCAGATTTATCCCTCCGGTAATAACACTTCGCCGACGTCAATCCCCCCCTCTTCGTCACCACGCCCGAATCAGCCCACTCCCCTCGATCTCGAGAAGTCTTTTCAATAGAAGAAAGCAGCACCTCTGAAAGGCGGAGAGTTCGTCCTGCTTCTCCTTTTGCAGAGGGAAGGGTCCCCCATGAATTAATGAGCCTTTCTTAATTGATGTAGTTAGAAGGTCTTCCCCCAAAAGGAGGGTTGTTTCCTCCCTCTCCGAAGGAGCTTCCTCAAAGCTTTCTCCCCTCTTCAAGAAAGAGAAACACGGGGCTTTCTCTCTTCTCTCTTCGGAGGAAATGCCCTTGTCCTTCCTGTGCAGATGAGATGACGACGACTTTTTTCTTGCAACAGGGGAGGCCCCCCCTTCCCTGGAGGTATGAAGGGAGGAAACACACTTCCCTTGTAGAATATTTTTCTTGATTCAGGATCCCGGTTTCTTTGGTCAGCACGACGTGACTTTTCTGCTTCTGTGAGTAGGTCCTTCTGTTGTCGCGTCATAAGAAACAACAACCTTTTCTCTTGTATCTAGGCCAAACTGATCCTTCCCTCCCCCCCTCTTTTTCCCCCCCCGCGCCCGCGTGCGTAATTAGCAAGAGATCGCGCCCCCCTTTCTCTGTGGATCCAAAAGAGGTTTACCCTATCCTTCCGTAACTTTCTTTTCCCGTGAGGCTTCCCCTCCCGCCGATTATGCGTGTTAAAGCCCTCCTTCCTTAAGGAGCGTGCCCCCCCTCCTCTGCGATTCCCGGGCCGGGTCTTTTTCCTTAGCGGTCTTTCCCCTTTGCACCGGGCGAGGGTGGAGGAGTTCCCGCCCTGCCCCTTTCACCCCCTGCAAAGCGCCGATCTCTCTTCTTTCCCTTTCCTGAGATCGGCGGCTTTGCGGGAGATTTGACATGGCAAGCCACCCTCTTCCTTGGGAACACTCCTCCCCCCCCTTTGGTGTTGGACAACTTGGAGGCAGCGAGACCCGCGAAGGGTGCCCCTTTTCTTCCCCCCCCCCGGGAAGAGAAGTGGGAGAATTTCCTTATGTGCAAGAGGAAATTAGAGAGGATTATAACTCCATTCCCATCTGAAAGGTGGCACGCAGGCCAGAACCGACGGCTTCGGGGAATTTCCCCCTTTGCTGGACGCGATTCTTGCGAATGACGACAAGGCGGGCGCTGTATTTTTTAGTCCAGGTGGCGGAAGATACACGCTTTTCCTTTTGTGGGTTCCTTCCTTTTCCAATTTTAATCCGCGAGAAAAGTCACTCTTTTTTGACATGCTGCAACAGGATACCTTTTTTTTGTTTTTTTTCCCTTGAAACTTTGAGATACATCTTTTTTTTTCCCCTTTTCTTCCTTTCGTCTTTGGCAGCCACTGTGCAACGTGATGCGGCGGCTGCACGCCACTCCCTCCCTTTCAGCCTCGTTCATCTGCGTTCTTCCCCCTCTTCCGTCTCTGGCTTCGCGGTTGATCGCAAGGCAACGTGGACGTTTTTCTTAAGCGTTTGTGCTTATACACCCCGCTTTTTCCTCCCTCTCCTCCGGCGAGCTACCATCAATGAAGGCGTCGCGCGTGGCGCCCCTGGGAAGAAGATGGTGTTCGCCCCCTCTTGGACCTATCTGCAGCAGGGCGAACACGCAGCCTCGATTCGCCTTTTATTTCGCGGCGGCTATTTGCCAAATCCTCGAGACTGGGATTGCGAGGGGGAGGGATGGCGTGCGTTTTTTTAGTTCCTCCGTCAGCGATGGGATGGGATGACTCTTCTACACGTTTTTTGGAACGATCGCGGAAAAAGGGCAAGGCTTCTCTTCCGGTTTAAGTTACTCGCAGTGCTTTTTCTTTTTTTCATCATTCTCCCATAGCGACTATTTTTTCGGAAATACGCCCCTCCAATATGAAAGCATGATCAATTTTCACCCCCTCGTCTTTTTGAATGCCAATAGGAAAGAAGGAGAAATTCGGAGCCCCCCTTCTGAATGGGTGAGAAGTCTTTCTCTTTTTCGCCTCTTTCCAAATTAGTAACGGAAGAGTGAGCATTTTTCGATAAGGGACCCCCCTCCTGCCCTTTTTATGTCAACGGAGAGAAGAAGGGGTGAGTGGTTCGTCTCCCTTTTTTGAGAGCAGGGAAGAAACCGTCCCCTTCAAAGGGAGGGTTTTCACGGATTGTAATCTCCCTCTGTGAAAAGTGGATTACTACACGACGCGATCCTTTTTTTTTGGGGGTGGGGGAGATTTGCTTCTTCTTCTTCTTTTCCCTTCTTCCGCCAGAGTACAAGGGCATGTCCCTTCTCGGTCGGTCTTTCTCTTTTTCTCAGGTTTTTTTTTTTTTTTTCTTCTTTGGTGGGTTTCCCTAGTGAGGGGAAGATATGACTCTCCCCCTTTTCCGTACTTAATGGATTAAGCTGGAGAGCGATTTTAGGGGGATGTCTTCTTCCTTTCTTCGGTGCGGCTACGCTGAGGCTGATGGCGATGGGCGCGATTTGGGAACTTTTTTCCGCTCCGGGGATGGAACTCTCCCTCTTTTTTCCTCCTTTCCGGGGCGCAGGCGAAGAAATTTGTTCGAGCCGAATTTGTCTTTTTTTCTCCGGTGTAGAGCGACATGAATTTTTCTTTCCTTCTCGGTAGTGATTCAGGCATGGACCTTGAAGATGCGGATGCCTCGTGCGTGGGGCTTCTTTTTTCCCTCCTATTTTGTTGAGGTGTGAGTTTTCTCCTTCTCTCTCTTTTTTCTCACCCTCTTCTTCGCTCAGGGCAGGAAGAGGGGAAGGAGAGATCTCTCTCATTTTCAATCTCCCCCCTAAATGGTCCCCCATATGAATGAACTGAGAGGAATCCACATTTTTTTTTTCTTTTTACATCTTGAGTTAATTCTTTCTCCTTATTGACAGATCCCCCAGCGGCCCCTTTCCTTTTTTTTTCCCCTCCCACTCCGGTCTTCCGCATAGCAATTCATGCGAGCGAACAACTTCTTCCTCTTTTCCCTAAACTCGGCTCGAAAAATTTCTTTTCCCCCCTTTCCTTTTCCGTCGCCTCGGCGTGAACTAGTCGATTTAAATAAAAGGAGCGGGGCGTCCTCAATCGTTCCAAATCAGCAGCAGCGTAGCCCCCCCCCCCCCCCTCCTCCGAACACCCCCGATGCCGCTCGCGGATCGGTAACCCTGCCCCCCCCTGCTACATCGTAATAAGTAAGAAGTTTTCGTTTTCCTTTTCCGCGGGCTGCCCGAGAAGATAGGCTCATTAGCTTTCCTTTGTGAAACCCCCCCTTTCCCTCTCAAGCTTCGTAGCGCCGGCATCCCGTGTCCTCTGGCTCCGCGTCAGAGAGAAGGAGGCAGCACTTCCCCCTCCCCCCCCCCCCCCCCCCCCTCGTCCGTGTAAGAAGCAAAGTGGAAAATGCTTCACCTTTTTCAAGTGGCGTCAAAGTGGTGCCTTCTTTCCCTCTTCTCTTTTCATGCACGGTCGTCCCGTCTCTCCAATCACATGCGGCGAGCCTTTCCTTTCGCTTGTCACGGATCGAAGGCGACGGTGTTTCTTCCCCTCATTGAGAATTTCGCCGCCCCGTTTTCTTCTCAGCCAGAAAGCGTGGCTCATTTACGAAGTTTCCAGGCGGGCCCTCTTTTTTTCTTTCATTTCCCTTTGATGATCAGGAGTTCCAGATTGTCCGGTGAAGAACGCTCAACGAAAAAATGCTTCTTCTTCTCCGACTCGAGCGGCGCCGAGGACGAACTCTTCGAAGATGAGGGGCCCCCTTGCCGGTTTTCGCGCTCGTTCCGGTCACCACGGTGTCCAGCAGAGCCGACGTCCCCTCTTTTCCCCCACTCAGCAATCCGCCCCCCCTTTTTCCCCGCCGGTTCGTTGGAAAAATAGACTCCCCTTTTAGTAGGCTTGAACCTTCTTTCTTTTTTTTTTCAAGAAGGTCAGCCCTCCGGGAATTGGCGAACACCCCCTCCCTTTCTACCGCTCTAGACTTAATTGATGTAGATTAGCCGGATGACAAGCGCGGCGCTTAGAAGACACCCTTTTTTCTTCTCCTCTTTCCTCCTTTCGTGCCAAACACTCCACGTTGCTTCCTCCTTTTCCCCCGGATTCTAATAGTTGCTCCCCTTCCCTTCGCTGCCATAAAATTGTGCGATTACTTTCCTTCCCGTGAACCCGTGGATGAAACCTTTTTCTCCCCCCCCCCCCCCCCAGGTTAGTAAACAAAGCTGTAGAGAAAACTTTCTAGCCGCGTCCAAGAGTGTGGTGAGGCAGTCTAATGGTTGAGTCATCCCCCTCCTTCCTTCTTTTCGTTTTGAGGAGGTAGGATGTAGACGTAATAATTCTTCCCGGCTTAAATCGTGTAGCTCCGCCCCTTTCCCCTTCTTTTGGGAAGAGATAAAGCGCCCCCTCTCCCCAGCCCCCGGAGGGTGCGCCCCCCCCCCCCTCCTTCACGATCACCACGTTCTTCCTTCTCCGCCGCAGACGCTTTTTCTTCGGCTAGGCCTTGGCGTTGATAAGCGCGCGCCTTTCTACTAAGGACCCCCTTCCGCTTCACGGCCAGGGTCGTTCCCCGTCTCGTCGCGCCGGTCCTTTCCTTTTTCCTCTGGTGTATGTAGTTTCCCGCCCTGCAGGGAATCCTCAAATTAGAAAGAAAAGGCTCCTTCTCCTTCCTAATACGAAGTGGGGGGGGGGGAGAGAGTTAGTTTGGGAGATTTACCCCTTTCCCTCCCCACACTGGGAAAGGGAGGGAAACTCCAGGTTTTTTCACCCCTTTCTCGCGACCGGAAGGGGAACCCTCCCCACCCAAGGGAATCGCCCCTTTCTCCCGGGGACCTTCGCGAGGCATTATACGCAAAGGCTATCCTTTTCTCTTCCCGGAGGAGGAGGCCGCCGTTCCCGGAAAAAAGAACGTTTTCCCGTTTCCTTTTTTTGGTGTCAGGTGAAAAAGCTTTGTACAACCTGACGGCGCGGGAGATGTATTCTTTCCCCCCACCCCCTCCTTTCCTTTCTCCCCGATTTGAAGGGCAGGCTGTGAGAATCTTTTTTTTTTCCCCCGAAGCCCGCAGAAAGCAACGCCTCGAAAAGGCACGGCGGGCTGACCCCCTTTTCAAAACCCCCCCCGTTCCTTTTCCGCCCCCTTTGGCGAGGCGAAAAGGGGCGCTCCTTGTTTTCCTCATGCATAAATACCGTGGCGTCCCCTCTTCTGCAGAGCATCGCACCCCTTCCCAGCCGCAGTTAATCTGCTGTTTCTTTCGCTGGGATTTTCGCTTCTTTTTTTTTGCATTGTTGGCAGCGAAAAGGCGCCGTCTGCCGTTGGGAGTCGAACCCCCCTGCTGGGCATCCGGCGAAGTACATCAAGGAAGGCTCGCGCGTTGCTCCCTTAAGGCAGGAAACACGAGTTGCCTCACCCCTCTTTCCGGCTTGCAACGGAACGGAGGCGACAGAGCGGCGCCCTTTTTTTTTTAAAGACGTTGAAAAGATTCGCGTTCCTCCTTTCTTTCCCCCCCCCCCCCCCAAACGAAAGGCGAGAGATCTGCCTTGAGCAGAGGGTTGTTCCTCTATGGTTGCCTCGTCAGAGAGGGAGCTTTTTCCTGGAGAGAGGGGACACCTTTTTTGACCGGCTCCCCGGAACGAGAGCGGCCACCCCTTCTCCGTAGCGGAAGTTTTTTTCCCTTTCCCCTCCGGCGCCGCTCGATCATTGATTTTTGCGGCCTTTTCCCCTTTTCATTTCAACCGGGACAATTCTGGAAATCCTGCATCCCCGGAGTTTTTGAAAGGACCCCCCTTCAGAAGGAGAAAGGAGGAGAATTTCCTTTGCGCGGGAGGGATGAACGGAGGGCTACTCCCCCCCCTCACTCGAAGCATGACCCCTGCGTACCCCGTCAGCCTGCGATCCGGGAACAGCTGACCATTTTTTTTTTCATTATGGCGAAGTGGATTTTCCCCCCCCTCCTTCCATGAAAAAGCGATATACTGCCCCCGGAGAGAAAGGTTCTTTTTTTCCTTTCCTTCTCCCCCGTACGGATACGGTATACGCAGGTGCGGGTGTTTGCTCTAGAGTCCCTCCTTTTTTTTTTTCCCTGGATGCCGGCGATTACGGATCATTAGCTGCTCTCTTTTTTTTTCCAGAAGATAAAGTTTTATACGAATGAGAATATCTTTTGAAAGCTAGAATTGACCATCTCCCCTCTTTCCCCTCTTCTCGCGAATTGAGAATAGCTGAAGCCGTACACGACCTTTCCTCATCTCCGATGGCGTAGGTGGCTTCCTTTTTTTTCTTTGGTGCCACTGCGATTGGCGAGAGAAAGAAAGCGGAGGGGATGGCCATCTTCTTGACCGGCCAGTTTTTCCTCCTTTGTCTTTGTTTGACGCGTTATAAGGTGGGATCGGATTTTCGCTCCTTTTTTTCTGATGGGAGTTGATTTTCCTTCCCCCTTCCCCCCTTTCCCTCTTTTTCTTTTTCTTGCACCGAAGGCGAAGGAAGCGGCTTTCATGAGAATCTAAGAGGACACTGAGACAGAGCACCCCCCTTCTTCCTTCTTTCTCTC
>Ga0179593_1578345_pt1 | contig 11816 bp, 20 predicted proteins | sample CZODoug2_1_08_16_FD_185931 | JGI IMG/M metagenome (GOLD analysis project Ga0179593, IMG submission 185931) | Vadose zone soil fungal communities from Angelo Coast Range Reserve, California, USA - CZODoug2_1_08_16fungal (PacBio error correction) | ecosystem: Environmental > Terrestrial > Soil >... | reverse complement strand
TTCTTTCAAGTTTTTCATTTCTCCCGGAGTTCACCACCGCCACCTCACCGGGCCACCAAATCAGGACTTCAGGGAGTGGAAGATTTCCCCCCCATTCCCCTTTCCTTTCCCTTTTCCCACGTCAACTTCTTCCGATTCTTTCATCCCCTTCTTCTCCAGTAGAAGGTGCCCTGTAGCCCCTTCTGATGCGTCTGTTTGCAGTTCCCGATCGTGCCCCTGAATGGTGATACCCGTCAGCTTAATTTTTTCCTTGGTTTCTCTCCCCTGATTGGACCGAGGTTATTACCCCGGGGTCCCCTGTCGACCGGGCTGCCACCCGGCCCTCAAAACTCCACCTTTGTGGCTTCTTTAGGGAAACACCCCCCCCCCCCAACTTTTTTTTCCTGTTCCCCCCGTCCCAGGCGTGTGTAGTTCCAAGTTGCGTCTTTCCAACTTCTTCTTTCTCGTGAGGGCCTGGCCGGGCGATCCTTTCTGAGGAGGTGCCCCGTGCTTAGTATTCTTTTCTTTGACCCTTTTCTGTTTTTCTCAAAAACTCGCTTTTACTATTTCCATCCCCCCCTTCTTTTGTTGACTGCGTCTACGGGACCTAGGTCTTCAAAGGGAGTTGCTAACCAGTTTTTTTCTTTTGACCCCCCTTTTAATTTTCCTTCTTACCCCCGTGGGTTAGATCCTTGGATCTGATTTCTGGTCAACGTCGCAAACATAAGGTTGTTGTGTTATTATTCCTCATTCTTCCACATTTGTAAAGTGCTTTCCCCCTTCCTCTTCCCCCTTCAGAGGGGCGAGGACTGCCCGTCCATGTAGATTGGTGGGGTCCCAAGGGCCTCAGTTTTCCTCCGGGTACCTACAGACCATTTTTTTTTTTGTTTTGCGCCCTCGTGTGGGCCTGTTCAAACGGCTTGTGTGGCGTGCGTGTACCCTGTTTCGTACCTCTTGTCCTTCCCCCCTCTTTTACGGCCCACCGACGCTCCTCCCCCAGTCGCCTTTTCCCGGGGGTGAATGTTTTCATCCTCCCTTTCCCCCATGGATCCTCCCCAGGGCGATTTCCCCCCCCGCTATGCTAACAAGTTCGTCAACGCGGGAAGAGTGCCCTCCTTTCTGTTTTTTCCCCTCTTTTTTTCCCCCCGGTGCGTTTCCCTTGTTGTTTTTCCCCCCTTTCCTGCCCGATCCAATTTTGAAGTGCCTGGTGGCCTCCCTTTTCACTAAGCGCGGGCATTCCACCACTAAACTTCCTTTTTGTTTTCTGACCTTCCCCCCCCCCCTCAAACCCCTCAGGTTTCTGGGTCCTCTTCCTCTGCAGCTCTGCATCGGGCAGGCGTTATTACTGGGGGGAGTGACTCTTAGGACTGACCCCCAGTTCTCTGCAATTGCGCTAGTGTCTTTCTCCCTGAGCTTCCCTTTCCTTGACCTGGTGGGGTGGGTTCCGGGCAATCAGGTACGGACGTCTGCTTTTAACCTCCCCCCTCATGCTTGCATTCTTGTTGTCCCCCTGTGCATTCCACCCACATCGGCTGTCCCAATTTCTGCCAGTTTTGGCCTTTTGGTCCACATCACTTTTTTTTCCCCCTTCCCTTTTCCCTTCCTTTGTCGTTTTCCAATTGGAAATTTTTAAGGTTTGTGAACTTTTCCTTTCCCTTTACAGTTTCTGTCGTTTTTGATTGCCTTGCCGTGAAGTCGGTGATGAGAGAACCCTCCCTAGTTTTCTTTCTCACCCTTCCACACATCACCATCTTTCCTTTTGATTTCTTCCATTCCAAGGCGGGGGGGCTCGCCTTTTTTGGCTTGGAAATTTGACCGTGATGCTTTCATGTCACTTCTTTCTTCCCGTTTTTTCAATCCCCCTTCTTGGGCCTTTTGAGTGGGTCGTTGGGCGCCCAGTTCTTAGTGGAAGCCGCTTTACATCATTTCTCAGTTTTGGAGCCTTCCCAGACCCCCTTCTCCTTTTTTTCCGTCGTCTGGGAGTTCACCTTTCCTAAAACATGGGTTTTGGCCTCCTTTTTCCCCACGACTTCCCCCATCAACACTTCCCTGACGTCTCCCCGGCGGTGGGGTCAAGGTGAAGGCTCCCCAGCTTCACTCCCCCCCTTTTTCACATGACTGTTTCGGTCCAGTTTTGTCTTTCACGCGCCTTTGTTGGAAGCAGGGGATGGTAACGGGTTTTTCTGTTTGACTATTTGGAGTTTCCTTCTGCTTCCCCCCCTGAGTTCTCCCCCCCGTCGAAGCGGGGGGCGTCCCTCCTCCTTTGCTAGTAACAGGTCGTTACCTTTGCCGTTACGTTTTTTCCATACTTTTTTCTTATCGGAGTCTCCCTTCTCAGCTTCCGTCCCCCTCCCTGCTTCTCCCGGTCGCCAAGTCTCGGGGCCCGTCGAGCTTCTTTTTTCTTCCTGACGAGAATTTCTTTCTGCGTTCCCTTGTTGAAACTACCTGTGCCTTTTCTGTTTCCTCCTCTTTCTTGGTTCCCCCCTTTTTGCTGTCTTATCCCGCCCTTTTCTCTTTTTTTTTTCCCTCCCTTGCTTCGTTCTCGTCCACGCCACCACTCAGCGCTCGAAGGTGAGGCCTGCCACCTTAACCTTTTTCCCCCCCCCTTCTTTATTGCCCAGTATTGTCGCTTTCCCCCTTCCTTCGGCGGTGGGAGCGTCACTTTCCTTCGCGCATGTGAACATCTCCCCCTTCTTTTCCCCCTCCTCAACCCGTTTTTTTTTTTTTTTGTTTCTCTGTGCATGCGGTGCCCCCACCATTTCTCTGGTCTCCCTTCTCTGACCCCTCCATCGCGCCTCATTACCTTATGACTTGCCCATACGTTTGACAAACCGGTCGTTTTCCCCCGTTTGCCGGGTTCCTCCACTTTTGATTTCACGGCCACACGCGTGTTTCGTGGGACGGAGACCCTCTTTTCTGGCTTGCTTTCACCTCTTGGTCCCCATTGGATCTTCGGCCCCTCTTCTCACCTTCCCCCTCGAAGACCCTGGCGCACCCGCCTTCTTCAGTTTCATAACGGGATGGTAGCTGCTCGGTTTTCCCTCCCTTTTCCCGTTGTTTGCCCTGGAGTCTTTTTTCCCCCCGTTCTTTTCCCTGCTAAATGTGAGGGGCGCGGGCGCCTTCTGTCGGATCATTAAATCGTGGCCGTCTGGATGGTTTTAGTCCTGCCATGTTTTCCTCCCTTCACAAGCTTTCCTGTTGTTTGCCTTTTTTTTTTTTTTTAAGATTGCCTCATTTCTTCAAATGATGTGGCCGTGTACTGCCCCCAGGATGTACCACCCCTTTTTTTTTCCTTTTAACCTTCAAAAAGGGTCCAGACTGAGCCGACCTGCACTGGTTTGGATTACAAGGGTCCCGGACTGGCAAACTGTTTCGTTCCTTTCTTTTGTTTCCCTGACAACTTCCCCCCTCCTCAAACGCCTTTTTCTTGTCTTTTGGTTTTTTTTCGGGTGGACGGTTGAAACTGGTTGACCTTCCCCAATAACCTCTTGGGCCGCAGAGGTCCCCCCCCTTATCCTTCCTTTTTGGTTTCTTCCCGGTGGACCAATCACCCCCCCCTATTTGAAAGACTTTCGTAAGCCTCCTTGTTTTTGCGCCCCACAAAACGAAACCTTTTTTTTTGTCGACCTTTCCTCCAATTTTTTTGACCTCCGGAGGGAATGTTCCCTCCAACCTTCTTCCCCCCCCTTCCTCCCCATTCCTCCAAAAAGGTCCGGCGAAATTCCTTCCTTATTTTTCCCCTCACCTTTTTCAGATTGGATGAAGGTTTTTGGTTCCCCCAAGGGGGCCACATTCCATGGGCCCTTCTTTACTTCCCCTGGACAGCCCTTTGCGACGGGGGTGCCCTACACTTTCCCTACCGCCAAGGCTTAAAAGAACCCCCTTTTCTGCAAGGCCCCAAATCCGCCCCGATTCGTTTTTTTCCCCCTTGGTGACCCCCCCTTAGCCCCCCCCCACCCCCAGTTCACGGGTTGCTTGTTTTTTTTTTTTCCTTTTTGTGGGGGGGCCCAGCAGCACCATCCGGTGCTGAGTGTCACAGGTCCCCCAGTCCCCCCCCCCCATTTTTTTTTTATGTTGTGGGTCCCACCACCTTCCCCAACTTTGTTCCCTTCGGGCGGACGAGTTTTCCCCCCTTTCAGTATTTTTTCCCCCCACCCCCCCACTTTTCTTTTTGCGTCAAGCTTCGTGGGACCCCGGGCTGTCACCGCCTTTTTCCTTTGGTTCTCATCGTGGGCGGTTATTTCTCCCGTCCCACCCGAAAGATGTTTTCGCCATGTTGGACCATTTGAAGATTGGTTTTCGACTTCCCCTGTGCTTACTTTCCGATTTTGTTGGGGGGCCTTCCATGGAGGATGGGTTTGCTTTGATGCTAGTCTGAACTTTTTGTTTTTTTTGGATTGTTCCAGTATTTCACTTTGTCTTGGATGGCGGTGGTCCCCCCCCCCCAAAGTAAATCCCACCCAGTCCGTTTTTTTTCTTTTTCCACCCCTGATCTTTTTAAATTCCCGATTTCCCCTATCCTTTTTGATGACCGACTTGATTTGGATGACTTAGAGAGGCGTCCTCGAGTCTCTTTTTTTTTTTGATCAGTTTGGACGGTGTTCTGCCCCCCCCCCTGGACCCAGCGCGTTCTCGGAGATTCGTTTTGTTGGAAGGACGTGCTCCCTTTCCTTTCCCCCCCTTGGTCCCTTTTTCCCTTAATATTTTTTCACACTTTTCCTTCACCGCCAACTCCGACTTCCTTAAACTACCTTGGGAGGGAACCTGGGTTTTTTTTTTGACTTGCTTTTTTCTGGCACCAAAGCTCATGGCGCTTTTCCAGTATAGACTCCCTCCTTCCCAACTTTTCCCGGTTGGTCCCGCTTTTTCCCCACCCCCCCCCCCAGACGTATGTTCTTCCTTTTCTTTCTTGGCCCCCACTTTGACTTTTCTCTTTCTTTCTCTGCCAAAGAGCCATTTGTGGGGGCCCGTGGTCCGGGAACCTTAGAAGTTACGTGCCCCCCTGACCTTTTTCGACCTTTGACCAGAGTGTTTTTAGGCCCCCCCGTGAGTTTGCACCTCGTTACTGTGTAAAAAGCGATTTCGTTTTTTTTCCTCGGGCTTCGAAGACCCGGTTTTCCGTACCCTCTCCTAGGGGGCACAGGTCCTTTTTTACTTTTCCTTTTTGGTGTTTTTTCGGGCAAGTTCTCCCGCGGCTGACTGTGACTTTTCCCAGCGGCCGGTCGCTTTTTCCCGTGTTGCCGGGTCTCTTTTGACGCCTTTTGGGGTGTTTCGACTACCCCCCCCCTTTTGTGTTTGCTGTTTTTTTTTTTTTTTCCACTTTGTGTCGTCGGCTCCTTTTCGGCAGAACTTCCCCGTTGACCGTTGTCCCTTTTTTTTCTTCCCCCTTGCGTGACTTTGTTCCTTTTTTTTCCATACCCAAATTTTTTTTTGTACTCGGCTTTTGGAGTCCTTTCTGGGGCGCTGCGGGGGTTTCGGCGCATCAAAACTTCCCTTCATCCGCCTTTTTTTACTTTTTCTTTTGTTTGTTTGGGGCGACTTCTTCCCTTCGGCTCCCCACACTTTTTCAGTGCAGGGGACTTTTTGATTTGACTCTTATGTTCCCACATGCCTTTCCTTTCCGTTTTCTTTGGCACCGCCTGTTCTTGGTCTTCTTTGGCTTTTGTCGGGCGCGATTTTGACCGTCCACGGAAGAACTTTTTCTTTATCCTCTTCATTTGTTGTTGGTCTTCATTTTTTTTTTTTTTTTTCCTTCCCCCAAACGCTCATTTCGCTGGTTTAACCCCAGCACGCCACGCTCGGTAACGGGGGACCACCACCTCCTCACAATTTTTTTTAGCACTTTTTTTCCCCCTCTTTCCCAACTTTTTCGGGTCCCCCCTTCCCCCCCCAATCCCCCCCCCCTTTCCGAAACGCTTTCCGTTTTGCCACACCGGAAAGTGATTTCCCCCCATAGAGGTTGCCTTTTCTCCCCCCACCCCCCCCCCACACCCCCCCCCCCACCCCCCCCTGATCTATTGCGATGTCCGGTTTTGCTTCTTTGTCCCGGGTCATTTACTCCTAGCGTGAGTTCTTGACCTCTTTTTTGTGGGAATCCGGAACCGATTGGTCTCCCCCCCTCCCCCCCCCCCATTTTTTTTTTTCCTTTTTCCGGGTAGACGCTGTTCCCCATTTTTACTGAGAGAAGTGCCCAAATAAAGTCTTTTTTCTTGTCGTCCCCCCCCCCCCCCCCCTGTTCTTTGGGAGACCGGTCCCCTTTTTCCCGGGGTTTTTTTTTTTTTCCCGTCTGCAGGGACGGTCTTTTTTGCTTCCCTTCCGATACGGGGGAGCGGGCAACGGACCCCCACTTGCTCTACCCCTTTCTTTTGGATGCGGGCCACAGTTCTTTCTTGGTTCTGCCGAGGTTGGCTCGTGGGTATGAGTTCCCCGGGCATAGGAGTTTTCCCCTTTTTTCTACTTCACTCTTCCATCCTTTCTACCCCTTTTTTTTTTTCAGTTGCGACCTCTGATCAAGGTTCTTTTTTTCCCGGGACTCTGGCACCAGGTTTTCTTCTCTTTTTTCCCTTCCGATTTTTCTTGCTTTCAATAGGGTCCGGTGAAGTTTTTCGACGCGTTCCAAGTTGGAGTACACCCGTCTTTCGTTTTTTTGTCTTGGACCCCCCGGTCCCCCCCCCCAGACCGATTTTCTTGGTTGGAGTTGTTTTGCGCTTCTCCAGTGTTTTTTGAAACCCCTCTTTTTCTTTTTTTGGGATGTTTTCCCCACCTTTCATTTTTTTCCCCTTTTTTTCAACAAGCGCGGTGGAAAGTGTCCCAATCCCAAGTAAGGAGGAAGCCGGGCTTTTTTTTTTATTGCGGGTCGCCTTTCCCACCCTTGTTTTCTTTACAGCCCGTCCGCCAGATTCGGGATCGGCCTTTTCCTCCCCCCACGAGGATACTCCCGGTTTCCTGCTGTGCTATTGCTCATCCCAAAGGTCTTTACTCCACCTCCCCCTTAGCCCCCACGGGATTTTGTGGTCGTTTTTTTGATTTATCTACCTTTGTCTTTCTTTCCCCCTGGGGCTTGGCAAGGTGGCTTTTTTTTGGTCTGCCAGTCACTCAGTGCCTTTCGGCCGCATTTTTTCTTGTTTTTCAACAGGTGCTGTTTTTCCCGACAGTCCCCTTTTTCCCCCCCTGGGGCGCACATTCCGCAACCCCACTTTTTTTTCCGTTCGCCTTTACGGGCTCTTTTTTCTTCTTCTTTCCGCGAACAGCGCCCTTTTGGTCTTGTTGCTGACCAAAAACATAACTGCGGCTTTTCTCCTCTATTTTAACGGATCGTTTTCTCCCCTTTTTCAGTCTTTCGTGGTGTTTTGGGTCTCAGCTTTTTTTTTTCAAACTTAAGTAACATTGTATTTTGTTTTTCCCCTCCTGTTTGTTTTTTTTTTTAGTGCTTCTTGCTTTTCCTTGCCCCTCCCAACTTCTTCGGCTGCCCCCGACTGACCAGCTTTTTGCCTTTCCCACCTGGAAAATCCATCCCCGTGGCTGGGAGGGATTTTTTTCACCCTTTTTTTTTTTTCTTTTTCCGTGTGTGGTCTTTGTCCCCCCAAGCAATTCTCTCTTTGTTTCTTTAGGCGAGGGTCCGTTGATTTATTCGGCCCTTTTTACTCCATTAGGGTTGCCGTTAGTACCCTTTTTGAACCCCCATTTTCATCCACTCGTTTGCCCCTTTCTCCTTTTCACCTACGGCTTTCCAGGTTTGTTTTTCTTTTGGCCCCTTTTTGTTCAATGGACTTGAGGAGACCCCTGCCCTTTTTTTTCTCTCATTGTCCTTTTTAGTTTTTTTGCGTCGGTTTTTTTCGTTGTTTGGTGGGCCGTAGGGAGTGGAGTGACCCATGGAACTCATTCGCTTATTTGGTCCTTCCCCCGAGCCCTTCCGTCGGGGAACTTTTTAGTACCTGGGTGGAGTTTCTCCCCATCCTTTGTACCTTCAACCCTTGCCCTTAGACCCCTATGTCCCGTTTTTTTTTTAGGGCTTGGAACATGTTCCTTATTCCACGTCTCCCCAACCCCTTTTTTTCTTGCCGGGTTCTTGGAGGGGTCTTCGGCATTTTTTTTTTTTCTATGAATTGAGTTCCACGTTTAAGGGGCGAATGCTTGTTTCCCCCCCCTTGGTTTTAGTAGTTTGAAGGCGTGCCATGCTTTTTCCTTTCCCCCGTAGAAGGCTTTGAGTTCTCTTATTCCAAAATTAGGGATTGTTACTACTGAAATAAGGGTCCCTTGTATGCCCCTGGGGCAGCAGCTCTCCCATGCAGATGCCCATTCTTGGTTTTTTTCGGTGAAAGGTCTCCGGGACACGTTTTTTTGAGATTTTTCCTTTTTTTCGGTGAGCATAACTTGAACTGTTTGGCCTTTTTGGTGTTTTTCTTTTTTCTTCCCAATTGGCTTTTCCCCTTTTGTGTCGAATCCTAACGCGCTGTTTTATTTATTTTTTTTTTTTTTTCTCGGAATAGTCTATCGTAACCTTTCCAGTCCTTTGTCGTTGTGTGTGTTTTCCTCTGTTTTTCCCCAGGGTGTTGAAGGGGCACCGGGCGATTTGTCCAACGTATTGGCTTTTCCTAGCTTTTCCCTTTCCCTTAGTTTTTGGGAGGATTGTTTTTTGAGTCCAATTATCCTTTTTCAATTTTCTTTATGGTCCCATGATCTATATTTCATTCTTCGGTGTTTTTTTTTTTTTTTGAGGAAGATGTCCCCTTTCTTTTTTTCCCAATTTTTTTGCCTGATTTGACCGCATTGCCTGTTCCTCCTTTAAATTCCTAACTCTATGACACCCCCTCGTCCCCCAGAATGCGTTGTGTGGCCCTTTTCATTCCCCCCTTTTCTTTGAGTTGAATTCTCTTTTGTCCCACACCTTCCTACTGGATTTTTTTTTGACCAAATTGAATTCGGACGTACCCCAGAAAGTTTTTTCCTTTTCGTTTGCCTTTGCCCAAACGCCGTTCGTCCCTTCCCCAAATTTTCTTTCCCGAACATCGCAACTGCCGTTTTTTTTCCCCCCATGGACGTTTTTGATGTTGAGATTCCGCCCCCTCACCTTTTTCTCTGGTCCTAAAAAGAGGAGGTTTTTTTGGAACGCTACCCTTCTTTGGTTTTTTCGTTGTGTTTGTGCAGGAAGGGCCCTTTTTTTTGCTTTTGAAAGATGATTTTTTTGTTTTTGGAATTAGTTTTCCCCTTTGATTTCCCCCCCCCGGTGTTTAAGCCGCCCTTTCTTTTTTAGGTTTCCTTTTGAGGACCAAGGGATCACGCTTTGGCTTCACCTTCCCCGAGTTTTTCTTTTCATCAAGGATTTAAACCCCACCAACTTCGGTCCCGTGGTCCTTTTTTTTTTTTCCGCGAACTTTTTTCCCCCCCAAGCCCACATTTCCATTTTTTTTTGTTATTTCCTCCCTTACCTTTCAAAAGGGGTCACCTGTTCTTTTCCTTTTTCCACGGAAATTTTTTTCCTCCTTCCCCCTGGCGAGGGCGGGTTCTTCTTCGGTGGTGGAAGTGTTTCTTTTGGCATTTTTTTTACGTTCTTTCAACCCCAGTTACCGTTGGGAGAATCTTGATGTTTTCCCCGACGGCATCTGGCTTGTCTTTTTATTACCGCCCACTACATTGCTTTTCAAAGCTTCCTTCTTTTCCCTTTTGGCAGCCCAACGGACCCCCTCTTGCCCCTTTTCCCTATAGGAGGAATTTGTTTATCCCGAAGACGGATTGGTCTCCCCCCCCTCTCCCTAACTTGTTTTCCATTCGACCCCTGAACCTTTCCGGGGCGTTCACATATTTCCCCCCCCAAGGGGCTCACGGTTTTTCTCTGCTTTTTTTTTTTTTCCGGGTTTTTCTAAGCGGCCCTGTTTTTCGCAACGGCACGATCCCTTCATTACCCTCCTCTTAGTTTTTAAAGGCGAACTTTGATTCCCTTTAAGGTTTTTTTTCCATCCCAGGCCTTCTGTAAAAATACCCACTTTTCCGAGGGGTTTTCCCCGTGCTGCCAAAAGCCAAAGCTTGTTTTCCCCTGTTTTTTTTCCAGCAAAGTTGACTTTCCTTTTCAACATGTCCCCCAGCCGACCAGGCCTGCTGCCTTACTTTTTCGGTACACTTTAGTGGTGGGTCCTTTTTTTTAGCTTTTCAGAAAACCCACCAGGATAGCCCCCTTACCCCACCAACGGTTTGCGTTTTCTGGTAAGTCTTAGGGGCGCGGTTTTGGGGATTGTCCTCGTTCCGGCTGTTCCGAATTAAGTCACCTCCGTTTTCCCATTTTTTTTTTCTTTTTCGAGTTTTTTCCTCCCCTTCTTTTTGCTCTTTTTGCTACGGCGTTCTCCCCTATTGGTTTTTGTGCCCAAACTGTTGCGCCCTTTTTCTTATGTCGATGTAGGTTTTTTCCCCCCCCTCCTTCGGGGTTGCTCTTTTTTTGAGTGGGGCGACTGGTTGTTTTTTGACCCCCCCCCGCCCCAAGCCATTTTTTTCCGTCGAACGTGGCATTGACCCCTCGATCACCTTTCCCACGCCACGGGGTTCGCTTCCTGCTTGAATCTTGGCCCGACGGTTTGGGACCCCTGCGCGCTTTGCCTGGGTATCACTGGGGGAGGCTGTTTTTTTTTTTCCTTGCTTCTGCAATGTTTTAACCCTTTTTTTTTATGATTTGCTTCTTTTTCGGGCAGCGGGGTTTGCGGCGGACATTTTACTTCTAGGTCCCCTGGGTCCTTTACTATTGTGAATCCGTTTTTTCCTTTTTTTGGCCAGTCCGCCAATTTCCTTTGATGTTCTCCCACTCACTACCACTTTTTTCAGGATCCCCCTTCCTAGAGCTGAGCCCCCCCCTCTGCTAGAGGGTTGGAAAAGAGCCTTCCCCTTTCGGGGTCCGTTCCCTTTGAATTCCGTGAGTTCCCCGAATTTGGACAACGTTTTTCCGTTACTCCCCCCACGCCTTATGTTTTTCCCTTTGGTTGCGCGTACCACGCCCTTTGTCTTGATCCCCCTGCAAACGATTTCCTAAGTGGTTGCAAGAGGTTTGTCAAAAATTTGATACCAGGCCGTTTCTTTTTTTTTCCTTTCTTTATTCCCTGTTTTTTTTTTTTTTCTTTATGTTAGTAGACCCAGTCGTGGACACCTCGATTTACTTTGTCTAACCAGATTTGCCCTTCCTTAGTTTCCGGAAAAATTTCACCGTTTCCCCGACCCCCCTTTTTTCAAGGGCAAAAGTACTGGTACCCCCTTTTCCTTGTTTTTTCTTTTTTCCCCCCCTTTTTTCATACCCTTTCTTCGGGAAAAGCTTCATTCAATTTAAGTATACCTTCTTTTTTCCTGGCAACGCCTTTTTTCATGTGGAATGATTCCCTCCCTTTCCGTTTTGAGTCGACGAATGCACTTTTTTTTTTTCCTTTTTTTATTTTTTTTTGGCGCAGCTTTCGTTTTCATACGGCCGGCAAGGTCTTGACTGCTCCACCTCTGCTTTTTTCTCGTTGCAGCGGATCTTCACCCCCCACTTTTTCTCCTGTGATAGTTGTTTGTCGTAAAACCGCTGCTTTGGGGAAGTGAGAATTAACCCACTGGGAAATCGACACTATTTCCAGCCCCCCCCAGTTACTTGGTCCCTTTACGACTGAGTGGGCAACACTTCCTGATTTTGTCTTTGCCAGCTAGGTTTCAAACGTTTTTGGCCCCTTTTGTCCTGTTTTAGATTGATAAGAACCCCACTGTTTTTTAATACTTTCGGTTTTTGTGTGGAGTTTGTTTCTTTTTTTTTTTTTTTGTGTGCTTAAGGGGGTGGTTGTTCCTCCCCTTTTTTTTTTACCCCCTCAATAGCGTCTTTACTCGCT
>Ga0179593_1526596_pt1 | contig 11816 bp, 10 predicted proteins | sample CZODoug2_1_08_16_FD_185931 | JGI IMG/M metagenome (GOLD analysis project Ga0179593, IMG submission 185931) | Vadose zone soil fungal communities from Angelo Coast Range Reserve, California, USA - CZODoug2_1_08_16fungal (PacBio error correction) | ecosystem: Environmental > Terrestrial > Soil >... | reverse complement strand
GCCCCGCTCCCATTGACCCGTCGATTTTTGATTCCTTTCCCCTAACCCCCCTTAAGCGAGAAGTCGCAGATCAAGCCGCCCGCCTCCCTTCTTCGCCAAATCACTTACGGGCCCGACGGTCACCATCCCCCGCCGGTCCTCGCGGCTGGTGTGCAGAAGCCGCTGTCCCTCGCGGCTGACCTGGGCCCTCGTCTGCCCTTTTTTTTCCTGAGGCTCCGTACCTTTGTAACTGGTTACACTGCGAAGCCGTATCCAGGTCGACCCCAAATCACTCCCCCTTCCACGGCCGCCCCTCCTTCCTTTTCCCTTAATTAGGAAAGAAAAAGCATGATTTCCGCCCTCCCCCCTCCCCACCTTCCCCTAGCCAGAACCTGGAAGGCCATAGCCCTCGTTAGCCCCCCTTCCCCTTCGGGGATCCTCCAAACCTGGCAAGGAACTCGCATCACTCCCGCTGCCCAACGCCGGGAAGAAAACCAATTCCCCTTTCCCTCTTTTCTTTTACCCCCAAGGACCTCCCACGCCGACTATTCTCTTCCTTTCTCTCTTTGCCCTTCACCAGCGTTAGTGATCACGTTTTCTTCGGTTGCTTTGGGAATTCGATTTCACCCTGCCTTTTTAGTTCTTGGGTATGGCTTTACTCCTCGTCTGCCTTGGCAGGTCGTCGACTCGACATGAGCATTTTTTAGTAGTCTTCAGTGGGGTTTTTTTCCCCCACCCCCGGACCCCTGAAGCTCTAAACGCACCACGTCCTTGGGCGTCGCCCCTTTTCCGATACCAGCGAAATTCGGTATGCTTAGACTTCTCCCTATTTTCCTTAACATCGGTCTTAAAGCAGGTCTTCTACAGTAGCCTTTTCTCCGTTTTCTTTTTTTGGGAGCGGGAAAATAGGAGGAGCGTTCGGCTTTTTGTGCTTTCTTTAGCACGGCCAGTTGACCCCCATTTAAACGTCATCCTTTTTTTGCAGATTATTCCCCCAACCCCGAGGCTCGAGCTGCGTTCATTTTAACCTCCCGATCCTGCGTCGGTTTTTTTTGAAGTCTGTTCTACACCCCCCCCCCTCGGTCACGGGCCCCATCGGAAGCACACACGGTTGCTATTTTATCCATGTTCACCCTTTCCGTGGAACCCCCAACAATACCTCAGGAAAGTTTTTCCTTTTATTTCTTTTCCCTTAGTCCTCCTCCCACCCAGGCGGCCGGTTTCTTTCCACCCACCCCCCCCTCTGGTGCGACGTTACCCCACCCCCTTCATTTTCCGTTTTTTTTTTCCTCTTTCCCTTTAGACCACTCCGGATTTTTTCGCAGTTCCCCTTTTTCCCCAAAGCCTTTTTGGCCATGGTGTCCGCCCGGTTCCACTTTTAATCTTATGTCCGGGGACTTTCCTCGGTGCTGTTTAACCTTCTTTTGTCTTCCCTACCCACTTTTTCCCCCCCCACCCCGAACAGGAGGAGTTTCAAAACTCTTTTTCCTCTCTACCCTCCTGATTGCAATTGCCGAGTTGCACTGCTGCTCACCTAATTTGAGACTTTAGGGACCTTCGTCCCACGTGATGACCCCTCCGACAACACCTTGCCGGTTTTTTCCCCCCCCTCTCGTGATGCACCCATGTCGCGTTATGAGTTTTTTTACCCCTATAACATCTAGTCCAAATCAAGGCTTAGTCCTCCACCCCCCCTTCCCGGACCTCTTTATGAAGGTGCCTGGCGAGATGGAAGAATTTGTCTCTCCCTCTTCCTTTCACCGCTCCAGTCTTGAATAGTTTTTTTCCCTCCCCATGGCTTTCCGTTCTCGGGAACCCCCCCCATATGGGTTTTCCTCTTTTCAAAAAGGCGTGACCCCTGCACCATGCCGCAGACCTGGAGATTGCGACGACCCCTCTTCAATAGAGGGAATAAGGGAATTCCGCCCTCCTTTCCTTTGTTCAATCCCGCGTAGACGAACTTTTTTTACTTCGGCGCCTCCTCTCCTTCGACCTCCTCTTTACTCCGTTGTGTTGGTTTTCCCTCTCTCTTCACACCCTATTTCTAGGTCAAGCCTTAGGAGAGATCGCCGTCGCGACCCCCCCTGGGTAGGGAAGGTCTCCTCTACAATTCGCCTTAGGCCTTCCTAGTCAGAAATCTTTCTTTCCGGTCGTTTTTTCATTGTTTTTGCCTCTTGACACCGCGCTTTTACCACCCTCTTTGTTTGCCTTCGCATCCTTTCCTGGAAGTTAGTGTTCTTCCCCATCCCTGATCGGTTGCTTAAACCAAGAACGGTTTTTGTCTCGCGACTTCTTGCGCCCCCTATGCCGTCGAGTTATTTTCTTTTTGTTTCGCAACCGGCTTGCATTGGTTTTGATCTTTTTTTTTTCCCACCCCCAATCGTACACTCACACGCGACCCTATCCGGTCGCGGTTCACCGGAGGCGAAGTTGGTGTCCTCTTCAGCGTTTGCATTTTTGGGCCTCTTCCGTTTAGGTTCCGAACCGCGGGTTTCGTCCCCTTCCCCTACTCCCAGTCCTGCTGGATCCTCTCTTTTTCGCATCGGGTCGTCTTTTCTGGGGTATCCCCCCACAAAGCCGGTCCCCCGCAAAATCCTTCCCGTGTTGTTCTCTGCCTCCCCGGCTTTTCCCAGGTTCCAAACTGCTTTTGGTTTCCCTTAAATCCCCTTTTGTCCGGAGACCTCGCTCTCCAGGTGTCCCCCGACGCACCGCCGCCCTGCTCTTTTGGGTTTTCCCCCCGCGTTTTTTCGACCGTTTGCCCAGCGTTGTTACGTTTTCTTCTCTCATAATCTTTTCTCAGTAGAGTCTTCATGGGTGGTGCCCCCCCCTGGTTTTCCCGGCTCGGATTAATAGAACTGATGCTCCCCCCCCTTTTGGTTTCCCTCCCTGGCACCCTTTTGTGACACCCTTTGTCCGGCCTTCCTCTCAGTCATCTCTTCCCAAAGGGTTTTCCGTTTCCTCCCCGTCGATGTATTTCTTTTATAGAAGAATAGGACCGCCTCGGACGTGTCCCTGTGCCGTGTTCTGACAAAAGGACCCCGTATCCCCTTGACCCGACCTCTTTCACACCGAGTTGCCCTTCGACGAAATTCCTTCGCTTCATTTCTCCCTTTCCAAGGTGCGTGATCCTCCCTTGTTCCCCTTCCAGGCGATTCTCACTGAAGCTAGGTTATCTTTTTCCCCTTGTTTCTTACGGGCCCGCGCCAAGTGGTTTTTTTTCTTCGGTACCTTTTCTGAAGTTTGGGACAGACACCCTCCCTTCCCCCACTCCTAGGAGAGGTAGCTCCCCCCGACGCCTACGAGCCCTTCCCCCCTGGCACGTCCTCCCGTTTTGGACCCCTTTACCGCTCCCCCTAAGACCCCCCTCTCAGGACACCACCTTTCTTCCCTAAGTCCCAGGCCCACATTCATGCAAGGCCTCTAGTAGCTTCTGTCCCCTTGCCTGTTCGCTCTTGGATAGGTCTTGTTTTGTCCTTTTTTCTTAGGTGGATGTGAGGATGGTGCGTTTTGGATGCTTTTCACTGGCAGGTTTTTCCTTTTCTTGATATTTGCCGTCAGGCGCTTTCAGGCTTCTTTTCTTTTTCGCTTCTTGGGCGGGGGTACAGGCTGGTGATGGAAGGATCTTTTTTTCAAGAGTTCTTTCCTTGCACGGCACAGTCGTTCGGCCGTTGGTCGCGGGCGAAGGCGTAGAAGTGGGTGCTATTGTGGATTCTCGAACGGTTGGCCCTCTCTTTCAATTTTCCTTTAACACATTTTTTTGTTGTCCGTGATTTTCCCCTCTTTTGTTCGGACCCTTAGGGGCAGTACGTGATTTCTTGGCGCGTTTCTGCCTCTTTCTGTTCTTGCTACTTCTCGCTGGTACTTTTTCCCCCCTTTCTAAAAATGCTACCATGCTTTCCGCTCTTTGTCTTACTTTCTCCTATTTTGCTTCATCCTCCCTTTTTTGTTTTTCTGCTGCCCCGCCGCTTTTCCCCTGGCCTTCAGGATCTGGTTTCCCCCCCCGACCCCCTCGATCCTAGCTCGGCTCCGCATCGAACAGAGTCACCGGCCCCTCACCCCCCTAAGGCCCCTTTCGAGACGGCGTGCGTACCTCGGAGACTTTTAGAAGGCTTTTTACGGTCCGGGTCCACATGAACTCTCAGCTGCTTCTTACCGTGCGGCAGCACGTTTCCCCATCTCCCCCCCCCCAATTAGAAGAAGTATCAGTTTGAGCCAATCAACGTGACTTCTCAAACTCTAGGCTCTTCCCCATGCATCTCCCTTTTTTCGGCCGTGCTGGCTGCCCCCGACCACTCCTTCCTACCCTCCTGTCCTCCTCTTTCCCCATATCTCTCCGTCAGAAAGAACGCCCTCATCGGTTCCCCCCTGCATTCCCCATCCGCCCTTTCACCCCAACCCCTCCCCCGGTGTCCCCCTAACCTCGCCTTTCCTGGCATGAACCCCTTTTTTCATCGCGACTCTTTTTTGCCTGGAAGGACATTGGAAATTCACCTCACTTTCTCTCTCTGTTGATCCTTTGTACCCTTCTGTCTTTGGGTGACAGTCGATGGATGGCCCCTCTTGTCCCTCTCCGGTTGTCTTGTCTTCGATCGTTTTTTTCTTTTTTTCTCCCTTCGAAGTGGTCGTATTGAGGGACGTGTTTTCTTCATCCCTTCGTGACCCCGCCGACGCGACAAGTTCTCTTGCGTTGGCTTTCCCCGCTGATACCAGTCCCCCCCCCCCCGTAGCTTAATTTGACGGATGCTCAGTGCCCCCTCAAACGCGGCCACAATGTCTCCAGTCGTTCTCCTCTCTGCTTTCATTTTTATTTAGGGAAAATATTTCGTCCCTAGTTTTGGTTATGGGCTTTCTTTCGAGCTTCCCCTTCACCGGCCCTTCTCCCTGTTCAAGATTCCCTTTTCCGGTTTCCTTTCTTATTTTTCCTTCCCCAATGATGCCATTTTGCGCTCTTTATTTCTTGTTCGTTTTCGTCACACCAGATGTCCACGTGGAGTGGGAACCACCCAGCTTTTTTTTCCCACAAATGGTTTCATTTGATATTCCGCTATTTCTCCTCTGTCCTTTGGACTAAAAGTTGTACGTCTGGGCCTTTCTCCTAGCCAAACCGTCGTTTCCAGGGTTTCCACTCGCTACGTCCCCCCCCCCCCCCCACTCGTTTGGTCGCGTTTTTTTCCTCGGAACTTTTTTTTACCCAAATTCGGTCCCCCCCCTCTCTTTTACCCTAGCGCTAACCCCCCCTCCTGTGCTGAGCCCTGGCCTGCGGTGACCACTCCATGTCCCCCCCCGTTGAAATGAGTCTTTTTTTTATGCTCCTTGGGGTTTTTTTCTAACCCCATTGACAGGTCCGATTTTCGTTGAAACACGCTTTTTCCGCAGACCGCCTCTTTTTATGCCGCGCACCCCTTTTTGCCTTCCCCCCCCCCTTCGGCCGTAGTCGGACCTGTTTTTTCCCCCCCCTCCTCCTACCCGTGTTACTTCCAACTTCGCACTCCTGCCCCTCCTGTCTTGACCCGGTCTCGTTCGCGTTCCTTCTATCTCCTGAACATCCAATATCTGCAATACGGTTGCTAATTCCCCTACCTCCGAGCAGACTAAGGCTTCGTTGACTAATTGTCCGATCCCCCCCCCTTTTTTTCCTACACTTACCAAGGATTTAAAACCGGAGTTACTCGTTCGTGTCCCCCCTATGGGGTTTTTTTTTTTTATTTGGACAACGGCGCCGCACCATGCGACTTCGTGTTCTGCCAGCGGCTTTGAGCCTTCCAAACACCCCAACCCGCGTCGGTCCATTTTGTAACTCCGATTTTCCGAGCTGTCTCTCTCATTTTCCCGTACTTTCTAGCGTGCGTTTGTTCTCCCTATTTAACTACATTTTTTTTGTTCTGAGAGAGGCGATCTGGCCGTCCGTACTATTCGTTTACTGGCCTCTTCTCCTTTACGCGTGGGCGTTTTTCCCCCTCCATTCTCGGACAATGACGAACCTATGGACTCTTCCCGGTTTTTTCAAGATACTTCCTTGCTGGGGCTTTTGCAGCGGTTCCAGTTTCGCTTCCCCTAGGTTTTGTGCCCGGAGAACGGTTCCGTCCCCCCAGTTTTTTTTTTATCAGCAGAAGGTTCCTCCTCCCTCCTTACTTGTAGAACTTGGTCTCGGCAATTCGTCTCCAGCCCTGCCTTTCCTTTTCTCGGTAGGTCCTTGCTTCTTTATCCTGCACCGGATCGTGGTTTCCATTTCCTCTCACGCACAAGGTGGGCATCTCTTTCGCTTTCACCGGCATGGTGGAAGAACGTTGTTTTTGGTTTACTAAGTTGGCGAGCTTTTTTCAGGTCCGATCCGGCTTGGTGGACCCCCAGGGCTTGCTCGTGATAAAAAAGCATCCTTCTTTTGTAGGTTTTCTTGGGTTTAGAACCCCCCCCCAGGCTTCCTAAATTTTTTCCACCCCCCACAGACTGTTGCAGAAGGCCCCCGCCCTCTGACTCCCCCTCTTTGACCTGTGTCAAATCAAGTTTTTTAAATCCAGTTGACAGACGCGTTGGTTAGTTCGGCTTCCTTCCTTCGGCGACAATGCTCCTCCTTTGCTCCCGAGGCAAGACGCGACAGTGCGCTGGTTGGTGTTTGGCGATGTGTGAAACCATGGCCCCCCCGCGGTGACTGTCTGCTCCAACTTATATGAATATTTCCTCCTCCCCTTCCCGCTCTTCTTTTTTCAGCCCATCTTTTTCTTACCTTCGTCATCTTTGAATATGCAACCCATGTTTCTGATCCTCCCCTTGGACCATCTGTTGTTCCCTCCCCCATTTCCGGCTGCCCTCGCCGTTCTTTTGCCCCCTTTTTCCCCCCATCTGCGATTTTTATCAATTGATTGGGTAGAACCCACTAATCTGAGTCACCTCCTTTGAAGCCGGTCAATACTGGTGCCTTGTAACTGTATAGACAAGAACTTAACTCCGCCTCCTTCATGTACCATCGCACTGCTCCGGCGCGTTTCGCCCTACCCCGGTTCTTCCCTCACTGTGCCTCTCGATCCTTTTATAGGACGAAATACGTTTTTTTCTCTTTGTGCCCCCGCTCGCCCGGACGTTGGCTCTCGTTTTTTTCCCAGGACCTTGGTTCCCCCTGCAACCCCGGCACGACTTCCATGGCTCCTTTTTGTCTTCCTTCCCTCCCTACGAGGACTTCCCTTCCCAAACGTGTTTCAGTCCCGTGTCATGTTGACCGCTGACCCCTTTTACATGAAGTCCTATCACCAAGTTCACCTAGATCGACTCTGCCTCCATCATCCCTTACCCTTTCAAGTGATAGCTTTCGTTCTCCCTATGTTCCGTTTCCTGGCTTTTTTCGGGTTTCTTGGTTGGCCTAAAGGGCGTGTGGTCTTGCCGCTTCTGGTTATTCTTTCTTTTGTTTTTTTTTATTTCCTGTGGGTCTTCAGATGGCGGGCCGGTCGTGTTTGCCGGTTTTCCTGGCTTTTTTTTGTCATTTTAAGCGTCAGGTTCGCGGATTTTTGGAGCGATTTTTTTGGCGGCGAGGAGGACGCCCTCCAGAAGCGCGCGAGCAAGGACTTCTTTGCTTCCTTTTTTTTCTTGGTTTGTTCTCCTTTCGACGGCGTTCGCCGTGTTCGTTCTCTGTGGGCAATGGTTCTTCGGCCCGGTATTTCGAATTGACCAGCTTTATCCGCTGTCCCAGGCTTTTCCTCCGCTGATTCCTTGCTTTTTCTCCCTAGACGGTAGAAGAGGACGGTCTGTTCTGCTTTTTTTTTTTCTTTTAGCGGATGAGTTAGCTTGTGGCGGCGGATCTTCCCTTTGATGTTCGAGGTTTCACCCATGCTCCCAGCCTGGACTTTTGTCGAGGGGTCAGTTTGATTTTTCCCTCTTTTTCCTTCCTTTCTTGTTTGTTTGTTGAGGTCGCTCCTTCGATCCTTTCCCTTTTTCACTTTGGAAGGCAGGGTGAAAACCTAGAACCCGTCAGACGACCGAGCAGGTTTTTCCGTAGTGCACGATCCCTCATCCACGTACTGCCCATTGGCCCAGAAGCCCTTTCCTTTCAACTTCTTCTTTGCAGTCAAGCTTCCTGGGGAAGCGGTTCCCTTTTTTTTTCTTTTCCTCCTTTTGCAGCTGCTGACATACCGGTCGGCACGCACCCGGGGCCAGCAATAGTCTCGCGTCTATGCGAACCAATCCACGTCTCCCCGCCGAAAACATCGGCTTTCTCCTTCTGTTCAGTTCCTTCCCTCCCTCGCCCTTCCCTTTTTCCATTTTTCAAATCGCCCAGACGCGCACCCCACAAGATGCGCCTGGCAACCTGACCGATCCTTCCCTGCACGACCTGCCGCTCCTTTCCCCCCCCCCCCCCTTCCCCCTCTGCTCGACATCATCCTTCCCGACCCCTGGGGCTTCCCCCTCCTTTCTCTGAATCGTCCGGCATGAATTAATGATCTGCCGAGGATCAGTGAATCCTTTGCCCTTCATTTTCGGCTCTCTTTGCTCACGTGGTTCTTCTTTGAGGTTTTTCTGTGATTTCCACAAGGGCAAGACGTAGGCTTGCCACCGGTTTTAGCCTCTTCTTTCCGTTTCTTGACCTCGACTTTTCTCTTATTTCTTTTCGGGACGTTTTTCTTTGACCCCTTCAGGGAATTTTTCCTTGACCCTCGACAAAACTACCACGTCGGCGCGGGTCTTGCTACCCAACACCCGTAGGCTGTTTACGACTGTGGTCGTCCCTCTTCCAGTTTCCTTTCCCCTCGGACCCGAAGGTCTTTCTCCTTGTCTTTTTCCCTTCCTCTGTCTGATGAGACGGCAAATCGGGCGTTATGGCGTGTGGATGCGTTCCGTGCTTTTCGCCTCTTCCCCCTGACGGTCCACATATAATCGTGTGCAGATCTTTATTACTTTTCTCCTCGTGTTTTCATTGGCGGAATGAGGACCATGCGACATCGGCTCGCGCCTAGTGTTTTGATGCCCACCAGATGGTCAATGGGAGGGGACCCACTTTTTCTTTCCTTGATCATACACCTTTTTTCTTCCCGTTCCGACCTTTTCCAGCGTGCAGTTTCACCACCCATCTACCCTCTGCAGTTCTCTGCGTAGAAGTTCGCAGGCCGCGTCAACAGGCGTGTGGGCCAGGCCCCCCCCCGTCCCCTTACCACAACACGCGCTTTTTTCCGCTTTAGGTTTTTTTTTTCCCTGTGCAAACCGATGCCTCGGGTCGCCGCATCCGGGATGGCGACACCGTGCTGGCTGGTGTCGCCGGTGACCCCCGCTGATCGGGGCTTTCCCCCCCTTCGGTTGGCCCACGTTCTTCGTTGTCTTTTAACCTTTTGTGTTTCGAATACCCAGCCCGGCGGACCCGGAGTGCGTTCGACTAAGATGAATCCCCACCCCCCTCTTTTGGTGGTTCTCAGAGACATCTTTCCCTATCACGCGCTTCCAGTAGAGGACCCCTCCTACTAGCCGACCACCAATTTTTCCACTTCCGTTTTTCCCGCCTCCTTGCTCATTTTTTTCTATTCGCTGCTTTTAATCGTCGATGTTCTAACACGATCACCCTATCTTGCCTTGCTTCATCCACGATGCCTTTCCCTCAAACCGACGAGCCCTTCATTTCCTAGGCAGAATGTTTCCGCTCCTTTATACCCCGAGGAGTCCCCCGGAGATGATCTTCTTGACCTCGTTAGAAGGGTGTTCCCCCCCCCCCACTCTTGGGCCCCGCCCAGCGCGTGGCTGCCTTATGGACACACTGTCACCCATAAGAACGTATAGTGCCCTTGTCTTCCCCCTCTAGTTGATTCAGTTTAGGGCATCCTGTCCTTCCCCTCCGCTTAAGGAGACGTCCTCCTCCAGAGTACGTACCTTGATCTTTTTACCCCCCTCCCGTCCTTATCTATTCTTCCGCCTCTCCGTTTTTTTTTTTTCTCTCTCTTCGGCTACGATTGGCCCGACGTACTTCGTCGCGCGCGCCGCGTTCAGTTCTTCTAAGGACCGGTGCCCTCGAAACTGCTCTCAGGCTGGCGGCCTCCACATTTTTCCTTTGGCATGTGCGGTGTGACGCAGTTGTCCAGCACTGGGAGTGGGGTAGGCTGAACCTTCATCCTCTTATCGCAGTTATTCTCCGCGGTCTCTTTTTTGCGGTCAACGCGTGTCGGACAAATTCGTCCGCGCGCTCAGATGCATTCTCGTCGGTTAGGTCCTTTTCCTAGTTTTTCCCCGCAAACTTATGCCAGGCTCTGCTTTTTTCACCAACGAACTGCGTAACGACGCCCCGGAACGAGATGGTCATCCCCCCCTTCCCCCTGGTTTAACTTCTTTTTTTGCCGTGTTTCTGAGGGCAAGGTCCTGATTTTTCTTTGAAACTTTCTTTGCTCGGCAGACCCACCAGAAGCGGCTTTCGATCCTTTGTTTACATAAGGGTGGGCTGGTCAAATGGGTATTCTCCACCCCCGTTTTCCATCGTACCAGCATTCATTGTCCCCGTAGGTGGACTCTGACCTCTACGTGTTTCAAAAGGGGACAAAGGGCCTGCGTTTTTTGGTGATGCGCTTCAATCCCTTATGCGGTCCGACCAATCCTTTTTCACTGTGATCCAGTCCTTACCCCGTAGGCCCTTCGTGGGTTGCGTAGCGAGTGTAGAAACCCTTTGCCTTCGCAGTTTCTTGCTTTCCCCCTTCCTTCTCCTAGCCCCAGAACGTCCTTTTTCTTTTCTCTGGCACTCACGATGAACATCGCGATCGCGTGCCCTTAGCACCCCTTTTTTGTTCCGCAATTGTCTCCCCGTGGATTTTTTGTTTTGAATTTCTTCAGGAACCGCCCGACGCGAGACATGTCTTTTTTAGAAATCTTTCTGCGCAGGCACTGTGGTAGACACAGTCACTTTCCGTTCCTCGGTGCCGTGAAGTGTTTTTTCCTGTGCTCGAAGCACGGCCGCCCCCAAGGAACCTTTACTGAGTTTCATTAGCAATCGCGCCTTTTTCGTTTCCGTCGCCGGGGAGGATACCCTGCTCTGGGCCGTACGGACGACAGTATTCTCCCCCGGGTGTTATTTAAGGCCTTTTTTTTCCCCGGCACGCCCGCGCGGTTAGCGGCTGTTCTGGCATCCAGTGCCCGATTTGCACCTCACCACCAAATACGACTACCTGCCGGTAGCCTTGGCGGACCCTTTTCCCTCCTACGAGGCCTGCCACGCAAACCGGTTGTTCGTGAATTTTGTGGCCATGGTGACAAGCCCGCTGCCGCCAGGCTCAATTCGATCGACGCTTTTTGAAGGTACTTCTGGCCGGTGGCATAGTAGAGTTATGTCCGTCCTTCTTTTTGTTTTAGGTTTATAGGGGGTCTTTGGCAGGCACGGCTTGGTTTTTCTTTTTTTTTTTCCGGGCGGTGAGTTTTTTCTTCCTTACCTTTTTGGATTCTCCCGATGGTTTCACTTTTTCGTTTCTATTTCCCAATTTGCTCAGCGCATTCTTGTTTCTTCGCTGCTTTGCCCTTGGCAGCATGTGGCAGGACCGGAGGAATGCAGCCCGCGCCTCTCTTTCTTTTTTTGCGGCCTTTTTTCTCGTGGATTGGTTCTGGAGACTGCCGCAGCCGGTTTCTGTTTCCCTTTTCCGGCCGTACAGAGTTTTTCTCTTTCCCGTCCCTCTCCCCCCCCCTTTTTCCCCGGACCGGTTTACGCCGCAGAGTTTTTTTTTGCAAAAAGTTCCGCCTGTACGAGAGGACCGGCGTGGTTCCTCTTCTACTTGATTTAGGCGCGGGGTTTACGTTCGTTGCGGCAGGCTTTCCTTGTGAATTTTTTTCTCTTTTTTTCCCCCCATGCCCCTCCAGCTGAAGCTCAGCGTTTTTTTTTTTTTTTTGTT
>Ga0179593_1784483_pt1 | contig 11817 bp, 11 predicted proteins | sample CZODoug2_1_08_16_FD_185931 | JGI IMG/M metagenome (GOLD analysis project Ga0179593, IMG submission 185931) | Vadose zone soil fungal communities from Angelo Coast Range Reserve, California, USA - CZODoug2_1_08_16fungal (PacBio error correction) | ecosystem: Environmental > Terrestrial > Soil >... | reverse complement strand
TCATAGAGGCGTAAGGTGTGCCTGTGGTCCGCCGGCAGCCTTTTGTTTTGTGCGCGATTAGGTATATGCACACGTCGGCGAGAATAGCTCGGATGGCGAGGATCGTGTTTGATGGCCGGTTCCGTTTTAAGGGACCATTGCTTCATTTGATGGAGTACCGCCCACACACGCCGCTTTCGACCTCTGTTGAAGCCTCACATTGCCCCCGTTTCCAAGTCTACAGAACGCCCCGCATTGCAGCGCTCTTTGTACGTCCAGGCCTTCGATTGAACGCACGCATATGGAAGCTCATATAGTGTTCATTTAACATGATCCGCCACGAGCTCGCCCCCCAAGATCCCCACAGCAGTTCGCGTACCTTGCCCCACGGTCTTTCAACCCGTGGTAGCCGCGTAGCAGGCAGGTCCGGCGTTATTCAGCATTAGGCGACTCGTCTGTGGCGTATCGCCCCCCTTTACTTGTGGGAGACCGTGGATTCGGTCGCCACCCCCTAGCAGTTTGCCCTGCCGTGACCCCCTTTTTATTTCCCCCAGTCCCATTCCACCGATTTGTAGTACCCGTGCCTTTCCCGACAAGCCTCCCCCGACCGCCTTTAGCCACACGTTGCCTTTTACCCGGGTACGGACAGCTTTTTTTCGGGATGTTTTGTATTAGTATTAACAACCACAGTTCATAGGAACACGTCTGCTGTTCCCAAGATGTTGCATCCTGCGTCGCAGTTCACGCACGACGTCTTTTCTCCCCACGGCCGATTCCACTATCCAGGCGCCGTGCGTGCCGGTTATCTTCCACGTCCGTGGGAGTACGGCGACGCTCCATGACCGTCCACGGTTTCCAGGGCCTTGTGTGCATTCGGAGCGAGGACGTGCCCCCGGTGGTGTTCTCTCTCCGTCTTTTGGTTTCGTTGTGCAACGTCACTTCAGGCACATGAATAGGGCACCAACCGACCTTATGCCACAAATGAGATTGCCATCTTGCCAGAAGTTGACGCGGTCCCCGGTACAGAACCAATTACCACTTTCGACCGGGGTCATTACTCCCGGACATACAACCGAGGTTTTTCAACCCCTTCCCCGGGACCCCTTCTCCTCGACTCATAGACTTGTGCCTTGCCGCGGATGGACCGGAGTTTTAGTGTTGCCACTTCTTTTGTTCATTTTCCCAAACTACGGTTTTGAGTATAGCGTATTCTCTTGTGCCGGCCCCCAGGCGATGACATTTGGGCGATCCGGTATTCACTCACACGGCTCTGCCTGCCGTTGTCGGGAGTTTACTTATTTAAACGGTACGGCGCTTGACTTGAATTGGTCGGTATGGTCTGTGGGGTTTCTTACGTCAATGAGACGGTCGATGAAACCGCATTCTATTTCAGCCAGGCGGTGGCGTCCGGCATTCAAACCTCACTCTGAAGATGGGCGTCGGGTTTTCGTCTCCCACCCTGTATTCTTGGAGTGAGGCGTCCAAGCAGCTCGGTCGCAACACTGGACATAGGTTCTTTGCTTTGAACTCCGGTTACATAATACCCTGCTTGTAAACGGACGCTGCAGAGCGCTGTTCAATCCTCCAGCGTCACGGCGCCTGGTGTACCTCGACCGTTTATTCTTTTGTTTTACCTCGCCGCGCGCTGCGATCCGTGTGCGGCTTTCTCATGTTACTTCCGGTGTGCAGGCAAATCGATCTACGTTTCTGCGTATCAGTAATGCACGTTCTTGTCTGATCAGGCCGCGCTCTTTCCGCCAGCGCTCTAGTACCCCTACGGTCACGTGTGACTCTCCTTGATCCCACCCGATACTGGTTTACTAGCCGCACTTTTTGCATCGCGGCTTGATCTTCGGAAGCGGAGCTTTTTGCCTTTTCGTTGGTTCGCGCTGACCCACAGCCCCGTATCTCTTCTATCCCCCTCCCTGCTCCCACACGCACCTTCCAGATTTCATCACCTGCTCTTTTGCCACCGTTTTAGGCTTTTTAAACACTTTTTTTCCTCAAAAGAGCCTCAAGATTTCCGTCCTGTTGCCCACTTATGCTTCTCCTGCTTCCTAGCCCCGTTGTGCACTTCTCAGCAAACTATGGCGTTTCCGCGAGACCCCGACATCGACCGACTCTTTTAGACCGACGCGCTCTTCGTCCCCGATTCCCCCTGCAACCGCACACTACCTCGCCTTGCCGGTAGCCTACCCGGGACGGTGCGGTCTCACAGCATGGCTTCTTGATAAGGCACTTCGCCGGCTATTCCTTGACTGGATCAGCAGTGACGAGATTTATCCCGGCCCCAGTCTCCTGTCTCGCTTCTTCGCTGGACCACCGTGCCCCGCACCCGGCCCCGACGATTCCTTCTCCTGTCCCGCTGCTAGTGCCCGCAAAATTGCTTTAACAGCCCCGGCACCCGCGAGTTCTGCCCCGCACTAGTTACTTCTGCCAAGTGACGCTTTCGGGCAAGTTCTTCGAGTACCCTTCTTTTTAAGGCCTTCCATACTTACGCCCCCCCGGTTGCGTGCCCAAGACCTTGATAGTGCACCAATTCAGCGCTATCTCCAGCGTTTCTGGTTTTGTCAATCTGTACGCCTGGATTTATTTTCGTTTTTACCGAAGCCCCAATCCATATGCCCCGCACGTCGCGCCCCCACGATCACCTAACTTGCTACCCTCATTTTACTAGCACAGCCGGCCGAGCAAACTCTGGCCGGTCCGCGGCCGCCAGGATCCGACAGCTCCACGGGGCTCCGTCCTTCCTCGGACACTGGCGTCCGGCACCACGACTCTGCGAGATTTAGTCGCGGCACCAATTCTCAGCTTTCAATTATTGGAACAGGTCTGCGCTCGCGGCAGGCTCGGGACCTGGACGCTCTCCGCAGTTTTTTCGGACCACCGCCGGCAGGTTTAAAGACTAGTTTCACAGTCTTCCAGCCCCCTTCCGTCGGATGCTTGCAAGTCCCCTCTCAAGCCGTCTTGTGGCCATTGCTGTGAGCAGGTTTTTCAGCGTCGATTCGGATTGGCTCGTCCTGGCTCGCCTTCTGGCGGTTACTCTTTTTCATTTTTCTATAGTTTCCCCCCAGGGCAGCCCCCCAGGTGTCGTTTCTTGGCTGTTTTTTCTCTGTGTTGACAGGCGGCGGCTTTCATTTTGACGGCGGTGTCCCGCCGGTGCTTGCCTGGGGTTATCGGCAAATTCGCTTCGTCGCTTTGTTGCTGCAGGGCGCCGCGGTCTTCGGGGGGCTCTTGACCCCTTGCTTCTCCCGCGCTACTCAACCACACACAAACCACCCCACACACTATACCCCCCCTACAATACCAATAAAAATAAAAAAGTTGAAAATAAAAAAAAAAAAAAAAAAAAAAATAAAACAAAAAAAGCACAAATATCTAAAAACAAAAAAAAATCATTTCACAAAAATTAACCCCAAAAATAAAAAAACAAATTCAAAATAAAAAACCAAAAAAATATAATAAACAAAACAAATAAACTTCCTAAAATCCACACAATCATAAAAAAATTCACCATCCCTCTCCAAAGGGGACGGCGGCCATGTGCCTCGAGTTTAACAGGCGCGGCCCACCGCCGACTTCATCCTTGCCGGTGTCTTGACCTCGACGGCCGTCTGCCAGATTTCTTAGGCCATTTGTACTTTAGGTGTTTTATTCTGCCACTTGCGGGCCGAACTCCGCTCTTCGCCGCCCGGGTACGAACATGCTTCTTTTTCGTTTGATCCTGTTTCCTATCCTCTTAGTCACGCTCTCCCCATTATTTTTGACGATGACTTCGTACTCCATAGTCCTTTGGGCAAGGCTGTTTGTCGTAGCAACCGTTCAGGGTTAGGAATCTTACGCTACTATTCACGTCAGTTAAGCTCGCCTCTGTTTTCCGCCGGCCTCAATATAATCTGAGCCCATATTTTCCTATTATCGGGTCGCACTGATGGTGAACATATTAAAGCCCAGGAAGTATTGCCGCCGCTCCCCGTTGGTTCGCTCTATCATCGAAAGTACCTCACCGCGTGTTCTTCTACTACGCATTATCCCATTGCGCTTTACGTTTTGCATCAGGTTCGTGCCCTGTTTTAGTCGCTGTACGTTTTGAAGTGCGTGACTGCGCGCTACGGGCCCTTTACAAATCAGCGGGGGCTGTACAGGCTACTATCGTTCATACTGGACTTCCACGCATGGCCTTCTCGTGCATTCCCGGGAGTAACAGTAAGCGGACCCTAGTGAGGCCGCGTTGTTACCGTGACCCTGTTGGGTGCTTTTCTCGGTCGCATTTTTGTCCAGTGCTTCCCCTATACAGTTTTGTTTACGCCAAACCCGGTGCCGTGGGAAATTCTAGCACGAGACTGGAAAGTGCCTACACTCTTTGGTTCTGTGAATATTCGTTAGTCACTTCGCCCACCCTTTTTCAGTTCCCGCCTTTCAAGCCCTACAGGCTATGGCGGATTTTTTCCCCCCGGACCACAATACGACTTCCCGCTCTTCTACCCGAATCGTTTAGTAGTTTTTCATAATGGAAGAAGAACACCTGGAGATTCGCGCGATCGGGTGGCAACGGGGTGGCGTATCAGGCTCTTTTTCTCGCACGTACGCCAGCCTGTTCGGTGCGGCCGGAAAACCATAATTGGTTGCTCTTCCTCCGCCTCTTCTTCCCGAACCTTACCCCTCGATTCGATCTTTTTTGGTCAAGGCTTCTTCCTACCAACTGTTCCAGGTGATTTATTGCGATTAGATTCCCATGGAACAGTAGAGTGCGTACACCGACTACCTTTCCTCACGTTTGTTCTGTACCATACTGTGTTTACCGTTGCGACGCAATCTTTGTTAAATGACGGAGTCACGATCCGCCCGTATCATACTTTCGTGGTCGTCATGCGCGGCTGCCTACAAGCATGTGTACCATGTCCCGGTTCCTTCTTCTTGCTTTTTCTCGGTTGGTTGTTGTGGTTTTTTGCGTTCTGTCATGGGTCGAACTACTGACGTCGCTACTCTGGATGCGTACCCCGGCGTGATGCCTACTGCATCAATCGCCGAAGATTTACGCTTGGTCAGGTCGAGAGCAATGGCGATTTTGTCCGCGGGTTCGCACTCCCACCGCGCACTTGTTGGTTTGATGGTCCGGGCGAAGCCCCGAAAGAGATCGGCGACCTTCTCCGCTCATCTTATAACTTTTAGCTTTGGTTGCAAAGTGCTCACGTTTGCTCTCGACTTACTGTACCGGCCAGACTGGTCGCAGCTCAATGTCCCTGAATCCGGGACATTTGAGATTTTTAATGTTGTATACCCACACAGAGCTAGGAGTTTTTGGGGCGTTGTGCACGCTGATTATGCGGTCCCAATCCAGGTCCAGTTACGTTACCCCCGAGCATTTATACGCCCCAAAGGATGCTTGTTTAATTTCACTTACCATTCTCACATTTGTTAATGCGGAACACCAGGCTAAACCCCCTCACTGCGCCGTCACAAGGCCAGCGGGCAAGGAATCGATACACCCTCAACGGCCAGAACGTCTATCTCGGCGTTTGCGCCCCCGGCTCACCGATTAAGGGAAGAGCGGAAGACGTACAAGGCGCTCCCCGCTCGGCGGGTTTGGGGGGACAGTGGGTCCGGGGGGTGGGTTTGTGCGGTTTTGCGGTTGGTCGTCTTCTTGGCCCTCGTTTGCTGATTCTTACCATTTCGTTCGAGATCGCCGAAGGGAGGCGCGGGGCGGACCCCCCACCTAGTTACTGACGCAAACCTTCAGCCTGGTCACGCGTTGATGCGACCAGGAAGGGTTCCCCGAAACTCCTCCATTCGACCTTTTGTGACCAGAGTCTGGCGCTTCCCTGCCCCCGTTACATCGCGACCTCGAGCCCAACGATTCCTCACTCTATTATTAGTTTTTCGCACATTACGACGTGCAATGCCAAATCAGCGAGACTTCTACGCGATTTACCAGTCCTGATTGGCCTCCCCCCGCTTAAATTATTACCTCGCTACGGCTTGCAGCTTTGACCGAGAACGAATTGTCGCCCATTCTATGCTTTATGATTCTTTACTTTGTTGCCGTGCGCGAGCTGATGGTGTCCGATCCCAAGGGCTACGTTCATCCCGAGTACGGCGCACCCCGACAGCCCCGCGTCGCTTTGATTTACGCCTTCTACATTTAAAAAGCGCCCGGGCTGGCCGCTTATCGTCGGCGTCGTCCCGGTTCGTACTAGCTTTGGGGTCTGTTGTTATCTTCGGAAGTTACCCCTAAGGTGATCACCCTTCTCGCTCTGTATTTCGAACTGCAGGAGTCTGCCCGACAGCGCTAGGGTCGGGCATGACAGCACAGAGGGACTGTTATTTGACGGCGCTCGGGAACACCACCCATTCTCTTTTTTCCATTTTTTCTTCTCCTTCCTCAGTTGTGTTTTGTTTGATTTTATTTTTGGATGGGACGGTTTTATCGAGCCCATTTCGCTCCCGATTTCACCACCTCTTACAGACAGCCGAACGCTGACCGCCAGCGCCCTTTCTCGCCCAGGCCTAGTTGATCCGTCACCTTCAGTTTTTTCCCACCTTCATGAAACGCCCCATATTACAACTTCACGCTCGAAGACTAGAGCTTTCTACGCTTACCCTGCGGGACCTGGTGCTTCGTGACTTTCTGTCCGATCGGCATACAGAGTTGGTGATTCCTTTGGTGCTCGCCGTTATCCTCCGAGCGATCGGTACGTTCTCCTGTCCACCACCTTCCTCACAATTCAGATCGCCCCGTTCTTTCTACGGCTCTTACAGATCCTCGCATCGGTGGCAATTGAATGTCTTGTTCGCAGTACAGCGCTGAACCCCTCCCTTCCCTTTTCACTGTGACTAGAGTGTATTGATTGAGGCGACGTTTTATTGGACCTTTACCTTTGTGACAAGGCGCGTTCCGATGATCACGATCGGTTGGCTTGCGTGTGGCCGACAGTCATAATAGGTTTTATTTTTTGTCTTTCCTTTTAGCCCGCGCGTATCGGTAATCGATCCTCACGTACTCGGACGGACATTGCTACACTGTTCGTCACCCACGGACCATCGGGTTAGCGCGGCACACCCCACTCCTCTGTGTCCGTCGGGACGGCGGCCACTCCGCGTTACGCGGTTCGTACGCCCTGCGTATTTTTACGGTTTGGAGTCCGCTTTTCCCCGCGTCTCATCCTATTTACCCGGCGACTTTCTCTAGCCCACGATCGTTGCTAGCGAGCCCGTGGAACGTTAGGCTCGGCATTTCGATCCTGTTGCCCCCTATCTCCCTGACTCCTTCGGCCCCGCTTCCACTTTCTGAGGTACCAATCCGCCAATGATAACGATTCCGTTATGTGGAGTTGACCCGGGTTGACGATCCTTTTCCTTCCGCTGGAATGCGTCCATGTATTAGGCGCTCCTTTCACGGGGACTCTGTTGGGTCCGTTTGCCTGGTTCGCGGAATGGTGGAGCGCTTCCGTTGGCGTAATTATGGTTTTTCTTTCCCAGTTGACCACACCCACACCCGCGCATTTTTCCGCTTCACGTAACCGAACCCCACCCACCTCAACCGGTTTAGGCGTGAAATTCATCTATCCATCATGTCCAGTCGAGGACTTTGCTCAGCCAACCGTTGGTGCACCTTGGCTTAGGTTTTACTTGTCCGAACCATCGCTTTTTCAATTTACCGCGTATAGACGGTCGCACTTTCGTAGTTCGGTCCTTCCGCCCCGAGTTCCATCCCATACAATAGTTAGCGCCGTTTTGGTGCCGGATGGAGTACACCTTTATACATATTCGCCAGGCTCGCGATCTGACGCTTTTTGTCGTACGATTTTTGCGTACCCTAGACGCGTCAATCTCCAATCGTACGACGGAAGGGAGTTCGATCATCCGGCATGGCCTGTTTGAAAAGGCAGGCAACTCCACCCGAAGTGGCCGAACGTCGGATCTTGATGTCCCGTCAATTTTCGTCTCAGTCGCAACAAACAATTGTGGTCAAAATAAATTTAATGCGATCCGAAGGTTTGCGTTGGCTTTGCAATGCCCCCCTCCGTGCGCTTGATTTCCTATCGCTTCCAGTGCGCCTATCTCATCAGTGCACTCTGTTATTGCGACAAGATCCTTCTCGCCAGCCTTTTTCTCGCAGGGATGGTTCGTTCGTTCCGGGAATATCCCTTTTTTGTGTTCATTGGTCACACGATTTAAATTTTGGAGTATCGATGGCTGTTTAGACCTTGATAAGCATATTAATTACGTTCCAGCCCCCAACCCGTTACGCCGGCTCCCGGCACTTTCTCTCTGAAGCCTCATCGATGACAGCCCCGATTTCCTCTCTCTTCTGCCCGGCTTCTTTCCCGCCCGAACTATTTGTCGTTTTCCCCGCTCCTCCGTGTTTAGGCAAGATCGTTCCTCTCTTCCGGCAATTTCCTTCCGTGCAGTTCTGTTTTGATCCAGTTTTCTTCCCTCCGGCGCCCCCCTCCTCGGTTTCCTGACCCGTTCAATATTACCCCTAGTTGACCCATATGAACTTTACATGCGGATCCACCGTTACTAACGGTAGAGGGAAACGCCTGCACCTGCACGAAGCAAGCCGACACGGCGCCACGAGCCTCCTGAGTCCGGCTGAGGGACGCCCCGGTGACAGACCTTTTTGGGAGCCCATTTGTTCTATTCTTCCCCCTTCTCCTTCCTCTTCTCCGTCGTTTTCCTCTTCTTCTTTCCCCCTCCCCTTTTTCTCTTTTTCCTTTTTTCCCCCCCCCTGTTTCCCTTCCCGTTTTTGCTTTCCCAATTAGTGTGATTCCCCTGGATTCGCCCAGCTGGTGCTTTTCTCCCACCTTGCATCTGACCCATTTGAGTACTCGCGCTTCTTTTTTCCGTTGACCCTTGGCCGTTTATTTTTCTTGTAGACGTATCTATTGCCACAGCGGCTTTTACAAGTTCCCCACCTCTGTATGCAAAAACGCTTTCACTAGCGTTGCGTGGTGACTAGCCCGGTGGAGGCTGGCACATGGAATACCCAACCGGAGCGCCTCCTTTCCGGCAGCTCCGGGGCCTGTTGTTTCACCATCGTTGTCTCGGAATTACTTTCAGTTGTCTAAATTTTCGCCGGCTGGAAAAACTCACCGACTTCTGTCGGGGTACGGCGAGATTCCACGCCAAAACCGGGCGCGCCTTTGCTCGACGTTTAATCGCACGGGCTTTCCACTTGTATGTGAGGGTTGAATTCGTTCGCTGCGTCCTATGGTGAGGCGGCAGTCGAGATAATTCTAGGCTGTCGCTCCGGGCGCCCACGGAGCTCAGTTCGCCCTACGCTTAGGTGCATTGGAATGACTCCCATTGGTCAGGATTTTCCGGCCATACGGCCGTCGAGTGAAGCCCTTGGCAAGGATGCGTACGTTACCGATGCACTGGGTATCTCAGCCTGGCTTTCGCCGCGCGACCACCTTGCACACGGTCCCTCATTGCTTCTCTCTCAGTGAAGTTCGCGTTACACTGGCCCTTGTAATGGTTAAGACCTTGCCACCCCTCTTGCACACGCCAAAATCTTTGCGACGTAGAGCGAATTGCCGATATCGGCCACCCCCCGGCAATACCTTAATACCGCATACTTTCGAGACATCACCGCCGTCATGAAAAGCCCCGCCGTCGTGCTCCGACCGCCTTGACCCCGCCCTTGGTCTGAACCTGCTGAGGTAAAACCTGATGTATAGCCGATGGGCCGGATCGACGATCTCCAGTTTCAGCAATGGAATAACCGCACGTCCCTGCTGCCCAAAGCAGATAGCGGTTTTTTTGGGAACTGGCCGTCCCGACGAAGGGAACTGTTTTGACAGATGCTGATGCCTTTCAATGTATAGGCGGGCCCTAGATTATTGCGTTGGTCGCGGCCCCGTTACGACCGACGCGTTCGATCGCTTTAGTGCAGTCATTGCGTTCAAGGAAGAACAGTCATCCATTGTACGCTTTTTTTTAGACCCCTTTCCGGTAGGGTATGGGACGCCGTGCGAGGAAAGACGACCCCGGGCTTTCCGATTCCCATGCGGGACGGTTCGGACATCCGGGACGAGTTGTCTCACGGCCCGGTTCTTGCGTGAGAGTTATGATGTGGGACAGGAGTCGCTTTCCATCCCAACAGCGCATGCCATTTTGGCGGATTTCACCCCCTTCTTTTTCATGGGGCTTTTCGCTCTGTTTCTAATTTATTGGCGTTCAACGACGCTTCTTTTTCTGCATTTTTTGAATCGGCTGTTTCTTGGTGGCCGCAAAGGTCCGTGGCTCGCCTAGGCGTCCCGCCCCATGACTATGTTCCGATCCCTCTGCAACTCCCGCGACTTTACCATTGCCCTGCGTTTTTTCACGCCGACGATGCGCTGCAGCGTTCTGCCGCAGCTGTGTGACTAAAGACATTACAATGTCCGATCCGCGTTACAATTAGGGTTACCATCGAGGAGGACATTTGTTTTGTACTGCACGCTTATCTCGTACCACCCCCGCATGCCCCTTTAGTTCGCCCCGCTTGCAGACATCCTTGGCATTCGGCCAGGATGGTAAACTGCACTACGGTCCCTACATGCCAAATAACCGCGATTCCGGCACTTCTGGGGTAGTTGTTAGGAATCGGGGCTTTCTTTTGCGCCCTTGATTATGATACGCCCGTTGCCTCGTCGGTCTGCGCCTCCGCTTTTGCGGCGATACCAGTCCCCGAGGACTCTTTCATGTATCTCCACAATTTCTGGACATCCCAATAAGCCCGTGAGAATCCACTCGAATTTCGTTATTGCCAGCACGCTACGCTGTGCTTAGTCTGTATGGACCCTGCGTGTAAGCGCGCTCGTCTGCCCCCCACTCCGCTTGCCCTCTTCGCAAGATTATCCGCCCGCCCCCCCACCCCCCCCTCTCTCCCCCCCCCACCTCTCCTTTGTACGGCTACAATTCCATTACCTACCGTTCGCTGGCTCAAGATGACCGACCTCTCGGGTCAGGCCGCTGTGGCAGGATCGACGGAAGAGCAGTTGCACGCAAAACGGAGTCATGCCTGGTCAAAATCCGCAGTACAGGGCACCTCCCGATCGCACGGCGCGATCTCCGTGCGATACTGACTTGGTCTCTCAGAAATTAACCGCGCCGACCCTTGTTAAGCTATTGTTCGGATAGAGTACCTTTAAGCATTCGTTTGACGTACCGGACTTTTTTACCGATACTCCATGATTTCGCGACGCTTTTTTTTTTTTTGCACTATCATTCATAGTGCAGGCGCGGCAAACGACGGACGCCCTTCAGGAGTTGATATCCGAAGCGCACCCGGCCTGTTGCTGGAGGCGTTCATTGCGACATGGGTGTTCTAAATGGACAGAAGAGGACACACTGCCTGACACGCCCTTCCCGCTGTCACAGACGATTTCGACCGTTTACGAGTCGTATCGATCGCTTTGCCTTCGCTCGACGGCATATCCCTTCTTAACGCCCACATTTCCCTATAATACCAGCGCCCCGGCCTTGTTCTAACGATCGCTGTTTTGATCCGGAGTTTCCTCCCGCACCCGTTCCATTTTTTATAATCCAGTAGGCAAGTCATCGTCGGATTGCGTCGAGCGAGCGCTCCCCTTTTCCCTTCTCCCCCGGCGACCCCCGGACTTAGGGTTTCTTTTGATAAACCTTCCCTAGTTTCGTGATTCACACGCCTTTTGACGCGCTTCACCACAGGCCCCCGGGCCGGCTTGCCTCACCTCTGGCTTTTTTTAGTATCTCGTGGTGGCGTCGGTTGGGCCTATCTGCTGATTGGCCTTCAACCACAACCGCGGAGAGAGAACCAACGGGGAAAGTCCTTCGTCTGAAGTAGCATGCACAGTCCGGGAAAAGTGTGAC
>Ga0179593_1409121_pt1 | contig 11817 bp, 12 predicted proteins | sample CZODoug2_1_08_16_FD_185931 | JGI IMG/M metagenome (GOLD analysis project Ga0179593, IMG submission 185931) | Vadose zone soil fungal communities from Angelo Coast Range Reserve, California, USA - CZODoug2_1_08_16fungal (PacBio error correction) | ecosystem: Environmental > Terrestrial > Soil >... | reverse complement strand
GGCCTTTTTTACTTTCACCCCCTGTCTCTGGAGACTCCAATTTCCTTTTTTCTTTCTTCAATCCGTGTCCCTTTCCCCTTCAGGTCCCTGTTTACCTTTTCTTTTTTGAGTGTTTAAGCCTTACTGTGCTGTGGACTCAGCTACTCCTGATCATGCAAGAAGGTGCTCTCCTTTTTTCTTCCATCTATCCTTTTTTTCCACAATGTTTTTCCCTTTCCCGAGTCTCTTAGTATCTCAATCAGGAAGCGTCCACCATATTATTCCCTAATAAGTAGTGGGCCCCATGCCGGGGATTTGGCGATTCCTTTCTTTTGGATTTAATTTCGGGATCTCCATTCGTCGCGTTTCCCTTCTGATGAGGCCATTCTTGTGACCCTGCCTGGGCACATGTGGTGGCGTCCTCTCATTGGATAAGGTTCTTACACCTACGCCACTCCTATATATGTCGTCTTTCTCATCCCTTTAATTCCGACCCCCTCCTCCAGGCGTTTTTGTCCTTCTCTTTTGAGTTACGTAGTGGCCCGCCGCCCTCCGGGGGTGGGGTGCTCCTCGCCTCGTCTCGTTTCGAGGGAGGTGTATTCTGGTTAATTTCTATGGAGAAGAGCGCCGCAATTCTCTTCCTTTCTTTTTCTCCTTGATTTCTTTATGGCCCGGTTCTTCTTTTTCTTAGATCGTCTACCGGACGTTGCTTTTGAACCTTTTCTCACTCCCCCCCTTTACCCTTAGGGGCTACTTACTTCTTTATATCAGTGCTGTTTGCGGACCAGGCGGTCCAGCCTTACTCTCCTCGCCCAAGACTTTGTCCTCTGTTGAACCTTAGCCCTCCCTTTTGTTTACTCGGAGGTAGGGGGCTTGTATAAGTCTGTAACTCCCAAGCTCAAAATCTCTCCGTGAGATTCTTTTTTTTTCTTTTCTCTTCCCGGTCGCGGCTCTGGGCCGGGGGGTTTCCCCCTAATTAGCCCTAATGACTCTGTAATAAGATATGGGTCCCTCATGACCTCTGAGGGTGAATGTTCCCACCCCCTGCAAGGCCCATCCTCCAATCCGTTAGGTCGGATCCCCCTGCCCTATTCAGTGCCTTCTGCCCCATGCGTCACCGATAGAAAGTACTTGCAGAGGTTTTCCCCTCACCCCCTTCCTGCGATACCCCCCTTTTTCCCTAAGACCCTCCAGCCGCAGTCTCCTCTCGACCTTTTCGCCCTTTTCTAGGCTCTCCTGCGTCCATTTCTATACGGAGCATGTGAACCTCGTTCTCATTGGAACGTTAGAGTTTAAGGGAAATCCTACATCTTTTTTCCTGTCTCCCCTTCATTTCATTTTGGTCTCGTTTCGGACGAGTCCCCCCCCTCCCCGCCCGCTTCTTCCCGGTATTTTTTTTAGAACTTACCTTGTCCTTGACGAGATTTCGCCCTCCCCCTTTTCCCGCTCTTCACTCTCATTCTAATGATATCTGAACATGTGTAGTTTAAGAAGCTTTATCCCCCGCAAAGAGCTCAGACCCACTCGCTCTTTCATTGCGGTCTCCCCTCCGGCTCTTCTTCATGTGGTTTGGCCTCGGCCTTAGCTGGTTTGTTCATCCTCGCCAAAACCCCCGCTTAATTTTTCATTTTTTTCTTCGGGTCGGCATCCCTCCCATCGAACATGTAGATTCTCTCCTTCTTCTCGGCGATCCCCCCTCCTTTTTCTACCCGACAAATAAGCTTTTTCGTTCTGGGCACTCCCTTTTGTTTGTTTCCCCTCGAGAATCCCTCTAAATGAGCATTAGAAAAGGTCGAGCCCCAAAACTCTTTTTTAGAAGTCCAGCTAAGGGCTCTCCCCCTTATCAAGCCTTTCTTCCTACTGTCCTTCCCCCCTCTTTCCGAACACTGCTGCCCGGAAGAGATGCCCCCTACCTGAAGGCGAGCTGCACGTCCCAGAGCCCCAAATATACTAATTTGTTTTTGTTCTCGAGCGGTGCAAGCCTTTCTCTCGAGGCGCGAACTTGCCTGTTCATTCTTTTTTTTCCCGGACCATCGTGCATTTTCTCCTGTTATCCCACCTGTGGAGGAGGCCTTTCGCTGATGTTACCTGCTTTTCTCGTTCTTTTTTGGGATGCTATTTGGAGCGTCTCCCCCCCCGTTGATGCATTTGGACCTTGCCCCGATCTTTTTCCCGGCAAGCACGCGTTCTCCCCCCCCGCTACGGCTTCCCCTCCTTTGCCATGTTAGTTTGCATTTCCCCGACCAGATTCCGTTCCCTCTTGTCCAGGCTTCACGTTGTGATTAATTTTCTTCTCTGAGTCCCCCCCCCCTATTAAGAGAGCGCGTGTCCACCGGATCTCTCTTTTTTCCTCTTTGAAGTCTTTAGTGCTCGCGCCATGCTGATTCTCCACTATCCAATGTTCTCGTTCTATCAAGTAGCTCTTTGGTTGGCGTTTCCAGTCGACTTCCCCTTTCCTTATTCCGCGTCTTCCACTTTCGCCGAAGATACAGTTCCCCCCCCCCCCCGACCGAACTGCGTAGTTCCTTTCTGGTCCTGCTGTCTTTCTTGCTCGACCCAATCCTTTTCCCGTCCCATCGCGCCTTCTTCGTCAAACTAACTTCGAGATCAACTGTTTTAGTCTCCTCCCCTGCTGAAGGTCCCTCTTTTTTCCTCTCTCTGGGACCCTTCGTCCGTCTCATTTCTCGTCAGGAGCATCTCGCTTAGTAGACACTTCGCAGCGTGAACCAACCCCAGATACTTTTCTGGCGCGTCTCTAAGAGGCTTTGCCTTCTTGGACGCTTTCTCCTTTTGACGCGATTGACCCTCCCCCGTGAATCTTTTTTTCCATTCCTTTTGCATGTTTGGCCGAATCCCTGAACCGTAAGTTTTTTCATTTGACCAATATCGAGTCATTTTTTCTTTTTTTCCTCTTCTTTGGTGGGTAGTATGGATCCTCACCCGTCCCTCTCCGCCCCCGCGTAAAACAGAGTTCCTGGGTTGCTCCATAGGCGAACCGTATTTTTTTTTTTTTTCCCCCCCTTCTTTTTCCTACTCTAACGCGGAGTGGAGGCCAGGTGCATCTTAACTGTTCTCGAGCCCCCTTGATGCCGAGGCGGTGAGACCCCTCTTGCCCCATACCGGACCTTCGATCCGACAGCTTCCCTTTCCGAGCGTTTTCAAGTCCACCCCATTTCCGTCTCCTACCTTTCAATCTTCCCGGGCAGACAATTCTCCTTCTCCAGACTCTCCGGCGACTCCCCCCGGTCGCATTCTCTCTTTATGTTTTACAGGACATGAACAATTGACCCCATCCAGCCCCAGACACTCTTGTCGCGAGAAACAAAAGACTCCAGTTCTGCGACCCCTAAGGGACCGTTTCTAAAACGCGCCATATAACCCAGTACTCAGTCCTCTTTTCTCTTATTCTCTTGTTCACTCCGGAGGATCCCTGACTGCGGTTCATCTGCTCGTGTTTAGGTTGTAAAGTATAACTTCTGCTAACCCGGCGCCGGGTCCCTTGTCCCCCTTTCCTGACACAACTGTTCTGCATCCACCAGCAGCTCTCTAAAGCCCTGATCCCTCTTTCTTGTCCGCGATTGCCTGGCGCCCCATGCGCAAAGTTCGCCCGGCAACGGGCCCCTCCCCCTGAGTCTTTCGTGAGGGAATGCCTCTTTTGACTTTCTGCGCGATGTAGTATCACAGACCTTTCGAAGTCGGTCCCCCCCGTTCTCACTCGCTGGTCTCTCACGCTCTCCCCACCGAGTCCTTGGCGAGCGGACAGGGGCTGAAGCTCTCCTTGGGCCCCATCCCGCCTTTCGTTAACCCTTGCCGCCTCCTCCTGAACCCTGTTGGCCTTCTTTTTTGGACCTGTCATTTTTTTCTGTAACCACCCGTTAGAAGTTTTCTGTTAGCACCCCCCTTTCCCCGACAGGTGGACCCTTTCAATATGCCCATTCCTTTTTTTTCCACTCTAAGTGTTTTGTTTCGATTGGATTTCCACACCGTCTTTTTTCTTGTTTTTGACCTTTCCTTCTACTACCCTTCCTGAAAAATACTCTCGTTGGCTCCCTACCCGTCATTCCTGCGGATGGTTTAAGCTCGCACGCTTTTTTGGTTTGTTTGTTCCTCCGCCGTTTTCGTGGTGGGTCCTTTGCCTCAAGAAATCGCTTATATGGACCCCAGACATCTTGTTGTTTCATACTTTCGTGACCGCTGCTTTTGGATTAACCCCTTCCCCCCTTCCCCTCTCTTTTATGATATCTAAGTCTCCCCAAGACCTCTCCCCCCCTTTTCTCATTTGTCAGAAGGCCCCGGATCTCTTCAGACCTTTTTTCTGGTCATCGCTTTCCTCCCTCCATAGTAGGCCAGGACTTTTTCAGTCGTTCCTTTTTATGAATCAAGGGAATTGTTCCATGCGGCCCATGCTATTCCTGTGGCACTCCTCACAACCCCCCACACTTTTCCCCCCCCGCGATCTTACCCCTATTCCACCCCCAAGAGATATTTATGTAGAATCCTCCCCTCATTGATTGACTCCTCCATATAAGACCACCCCTGTCGGTGATGGGGAGTCTTTTTACGTTTCGCAGAATGGCTTGGCCGAATCCTTCTTCCGGTGTTGTTGCCTAGCCTCGCTGGTCTGTGTGTGTTTTGTTATTTGTTTTTCAGATCCTGTTTCCCCTTTTTCGCAGCCGCGCCGTCTAGGTTTTTTTCCTCCGTCTCATCTGTTCTGCTCTGTATTTCCGTCGGGGCTATTTATCTCGTACTCCCGTTTTCGACGTTGGACTAGGCCTCGTTTTATCCTTGTCCTTTTTATCTGTGCTCCCTTGAACTCCCGTTCTTTTCGGCAAATGAGTCAATTGTCATAGATCCTAATGAAGCCGATGCACCATTAGCCTCCACGGTGAGAGGTTCCTCGGGTTTTTTCTACCTGGAGTCTCCTATGCACTCCAAGACGGTTCCCGTCTCGTTGGATTGATCTTTTTTTTCTCTTTGGAGAGGGGAGGGCCTCCCCCCCAACCCTCAAATCTCGCCCCCCCTGCTTCCCTCCTTTTCCTACTGACGGCATTGCCTGGTTTTCTTTCACCACCCCCCCTCAGGCACAGCCCCTTGAACAAGCAGTACTCTGTCAGAGATCCCCCAATTTTTTCGTCTTGGTCTTTCTTTCCCCAAGTTCGCCTTCTTCGCTCTTTCCGTGCTTCGTCAGCTTTTTTTTCCCCCCGACAATTACTCCCGAGTTCTCAATCTCCCGTGATCCCCTGACGCCTGAAAAATTAGTCCTTTTCTTTCGTTTTCCCTCTCTTAAGTTCCCTTTACCCGTTTCACTTTTGGTTTCTTCACCGTCTTGGTTCCTCCAGGGTTCCCTCCTCGTCTTTAAGGTGGCAGCAGGTGGCGAGGCCCCAGGCTTTTTCGTTGTCGCGTTGCAATCCCGGCCCCTCCTCCAAGTCGAAAGATTCCCCTCCCCCTTTCTTTCTTTAATTTTCCCGGTCTATCGTGTCGGGGAGTCCCTGTCCAGTTGAGAGTTTTCCCTTGCCGCCCGCTGTCAACCCCAAGATCTCAATTGGGTAGTATTCATCATGCGCCGAAGACTACGCACCTCCTAAACCAGATTCTCCTCCCGCCTCTCCCTGTATTGTGTGCGTGCTGGTCCCACTTCCCTCCTATATTGGTGATTTTCGGTATAGGCATAGTCCGTGAGTTAGTTGACCCACAAGTGTTTTCTTCCTCCATGGCGGTTTAGCGGTATGCAGCACGCCATCTCCCCTTTTATTGCTTTAGTAGAAGGCTAATGCCAAATCACTCGGGCGTTTCCCTCATAAGATCTTTTGTTTCTAGTTTAATCAATGGTGGTGACTAGAAAATGTAGATCTCAGTCTTTTCCATTACCGAAGAAGTTCTGACCCACCAATGAGAGAGTCGAATTGTCCTTAAGTCCGGTCTTTCCCTTTCCGAATTTGGATCCTTTTTTCTCCCCGCACTGGGTCCCCTGCCTCCCCCGTCTTTGTCTCGCGACGCTCATTCGCCTTGCACGTCTCCGATCTCTTTCCTAATTTTTTTTTGTTTCGCGTTCTAGACGAGCGGTGCAAGCGCGCATTTTCCTCTGAGAGTCACGCTTCCGGTTCATTTTTTTTCCCCTTAATGGCAGGTTATTTTTCCTGACCTGCGGGTTAGCTTCTCCCGCACGGGATTGCTTTATTTTTTCTACGGATTTCGTTTTTGTTTCGATCAGTGGCAGAAGAATCTAGTTTCCATGTTCCCCCACCAAGTTCCTTCCCCTGAGGACCTTAACTCCTTTCTTTTGGCGTTTCCCAGCCCTCTGATTTGCTCGACCGAAGACTTGCGGCATAGCTTTTACGACTTTTTTCTGCCGACCCCCTCTTATTGAAAAATTGCAAGTACACCGTGTATCATTGTTAAATCGAGGACCCCCCCCCACCCCTCTGGTATTATTTCTCTTTCCCCTCCCTACCCTTGTCTCCCCCCTCGCTTATAGGCCTTTTGTGAAGTTGGCTCGGTTGCTCCGGTCTCCTTTTTGCTGGACAACGACACTTAATTATTTTGCGCTTGTTCTCATAAGGGAAGCTCTCCCTTCTCCCCGAGTTTTGATTGCCCCTCCGCCGTCTACGGTTAACCCTTACAGGAGAGGCGCGGATTCTTCTGCTTTTCTGGAAGCGACCCTGTATCACTTTCGCGCTGGCGTTTCAACTGAAACTTGGAGAGCCATGACTCCCCCAGCTTTCGTTGCCCCCGCACCTGCTACCTGGTCGATTCCGTCCTCCTGCCCAGAGACCCGCTCGAGTAAGTGACTTTTTACTTACCAAGATTTTTCTCTCTCCCCCTGGTGTGCCCAAAACCGCTCTGAGAATACTTTTCCTAGCGGGAGTCTAAGGCTGTTGATCCTGCGTTACCTTCTTTCTCTGAGCCTACGCCCTTTTCTTTAGGGTGGTTGCACGCCACAAGGCCCCAATTTCCTAGTCTTTTCCCCCCTATCGTTCCCTCCCTTGGTGTGCTTTTGTCTGGAGTTTTGGTAGATGTCGCACCCTTCAAGTTTTCCCCCGAGTACTAAATTACAGAGCCTACCTCCCTTTTTAGTCTGCGTCATCCGGAGCCTCCGTCTACAATGACCCTTTTCCCCCCTCTAACCTCGTGTGTTATTGCTCCGGTTGCATACTCTTACTCTTTCGCCCTATGTCCCTCTTTTTGCGCCTTTGGACGCGTTCATTTCCAAGCATCTCAGAGCCCCCCGACAGTTAAACTCTTCCCTCTCAGTACACTCCCCCCCACTTCCTTCCATTCTAACAATTGAAATTGCGGCGCTATCCTCCTTCCTCCCAAGATATATACTTCCGCAAGGCGCAGGAGAGCTGCTATGGGACTTTTCCCCCAAATGTCCAAATTCCCCCAGGAAAATGAGCTGCGATTCTCCCCCCACCACCCGACTCTTTCGGCCAATTGCTGCGGCCCTCCACGCAAACTGCTCCTGACACGACGCAGGAGAGGTGTATTTTCCTAGGCTATTGAATATTTTTCCCAGATACTGTTTGTCCCTTCTCGCAGATCTTCCCTCCCCCCAGGATGTCTCTGCCCTGCAACCTTTTGCCTCAATGCATCCAAGAACGACTTGAAAGTCGGCGAAGCGGCTCTCCCCCAGATGCCATCCCCCTATTCATCGAGCACTATTCTTTCTTTTGCCGCGAACCTTATTTCTTGTTGATATTTGTGACGGCTGCGCCTTCATGCTCCAGGCGTATTATTTGACCCCCCCCAGTGGCACAAAACTCTTCCTGTATCCCTAAAGATCTGTCACCAGAGTTTGGCTTGTTGATCGGTCTAGATGGCTTTTTACCTTAGGGACAAATCCTGAGTTACCCCCCTGGCCCCTTCCTCAGCCGGACACCTTTCCCTCTGGCTGCCCCTGTTTAAACGGGCCTTCTCCCCTCTTATCTCTCCTTTTATTCTCGTTCACAAAGGTGGAGACTGAGGACTTCTTTAATCTCCTCCTGTTTGGTAGATATTCTTTCCCCCATTTGGCATCCACCCTCCTTTTGTCAGGGCCCGATACTTCCCTCCAATATCCGTTGGAGAAAGGCAGTTCACCGTTTGTAACTTTTTTAATTCGTTTGTCACGTGGCCCTCTCTTTTTTTTTCCGCTACTTTCTTCTGTCCCCTTAGACTCGACCTCCCTCCCTCTCCTCCGTCTGGTCCTATCTTTCTAATGGTTTTGAAAAGTCATCGAAGTCCTAGATATCTCCAAGCTGGATACCCGTAAACATCCTCTTCCTTTCCCTCCCTCCCTTTCTCCCCCCTTCCCTTAGGCGATTGGTCCCCTCTTAATTGGTGGGCTGTCCTTCTTGTATACTTTTTGAGAAGGATATTTTGCTTTTGTACTTTCATGCTTCACGGCATTTTTACATTTGCCCTTCTTTTTCCCTTTTTTTTTCCTTCGTTCTACTCGCTTTCCCACTTTAGTAAAGTTTCTTCTTGTCCGTCTTGATCCTACGGCCGTCTGCCTTTTACCATGAACACATTTTCCTTCCTCTGACTCGTTTTCCGTGATAATGGCCTTTTTTTCCGGTGTCTCTTCACTTGGACCGAGAGGTGTGCGTTTTCCTCTCCTAGATATTTTTTATCTGTTGCTCTCTCCTATCCTCGCGACACATAGAATCTCCGGCGCCTTGCTGGAGTCCTCTGGGGTTTCTTGCTCTGGTCTCCTTCGGCAGGTCATTCCTTCTATTTGTGGTCCTTTTTTCTTCTGGCCCCTTTTTCTTCTTTAGGGGTATCTAATGATGTTCCTTTCCCTCCCGCTGATGTGAGCCTTCTGGCCAACTTTTCAGCTCTTCACCCCCCGCGAAATAGACTTGCAAACAATCCCCCCGACTCTTTTTTGGACGGATTCTTTATAAGGATTCCCAGTCTTCCCCTCCACAATCCGGATTATCTGGGGACGATACTTTTTTTTTTTTCTTTCGGAGCTATCTTCCTGGTTGTATGAATCACCATCACATCCCCTCCCCTCCCCCAACCTGATGCCCCCTCATTGTTTCCCAATTCCGTGCATGGTGTCACCACCCCCTCCCGTAACTCATCAAATGACGTAATGGAGCTTCTAGAGGATGCCCTCGAGACCCTCTGATCCTCTTTCCGCAGTAGTGTCATATACCTTTCTTTCCAACCCGCCCCCCCTCTTATCGGTGGATTTAAATTCCCCCCTGACCCTCCTGGCAGGCTCAATCCTTTTCCAGGGCTTTAGACAATAAAGTGGTCTATTGCTTCTACCAGATTGGGGCAGAAGTTGTCTCTTATTTTCCAGTTTTGCTCTCCGATGCTGGCGATTTCCCTTCAACGGCTGAGGGTTCTTTCCCTCTAAACTTCCCATAGTCCTCCATCTTCTCGGTTGAATAAAATGTCGATAATCATTCCTCCATGCGGCCCTTCAATGTCCTCCTCTAACCCTCCCTTCCCTCTCTTATCTCCTTGCACATTGGCTTAGTCTGGTGAAGCTTGTTTCTCACCCTCACCTACTTACCCTTCGTGATCTCCTCTTCGTATTGGCTTTTCTTCCGAGCATATATCTTTCTTTTTTTTTTTTCGGGTCATACTTTTCCTTTTCTCCTTAAATTCACCTCCGTTCCAGTCCCCTTTCAATGTTCTTGCTGAGCGTTCAGTTCCCCCGCAATCCTCCCGTCTCGATTTGTAACCATAGGGTTCATAAGCTTCCTTCCCTCGTTGCCTCGCATTTTGTTTTTTCCCTCTACATGTCGTTAGCATTTCCCTGCCTGCTTTGACTCTGTTTTTTCCCACCACGGTGCTAGCCCGTCCTGGTTCGATACTTCAAGCTGTCGGGGAGACGCCCAATGCCCTCTGCCCTCCAAGGTCTTGCCCCCTTCCTTTTCCTCTCAGCGCAGTCTTTACATTCCCTCTCTCTTCTTCCTCTTTGTTGTTTTGAGTATAGCCCGAGTTTTTAATTCGCGCCTTTCTAGGTTTGGGTGCCAGGCCTTTTTGCGGTCTTTATATACCTTATGCTGGCGAGGAGCGGGGAGTTGCACTGCTCTCCTGCGTCCTCCTTTTTTTTGGGACTCCCTTTCCTTGCTTTTTTCTCGATGCATACTTGTCTTTCTTCCACCACCCCCATTTGTCTTAGGACCTTCCCCCAGGATTATCTTTGGAGTCCCTCCAATTTCATCTGATAAGTTGCATCGCATTTGCGTCTGCCGAACCGCTTCAGGCTCCCCTTCCCCTTCTATTTTTCTTTCTTGACTTTCCACGCCCGCTATGGACCAAACCCCCTCAGGTTGAATCTTCTTTTCTTTGTCGCCGCCCCCAACCCTGTCATGGTAGGGAGAGGGATTCCCGTGCGCATGTTTGACCTCCCCTTTTTCAGTTTTTATCAGTCTCCTTATTTCTTTTTCGCGGGAATCTATCTCGGTTGCTTTCGCCAGATTAGCCTGATTCCTTTTCGCCGCCCCAACTACTCCGTCAAGTTCTTATCTTGAAGGTTGAATTTCTTGACCCACGTCCTTGAAGCGCCCCAAATCTCCAGTTCCTTTTTTCTTCATCACTCCTTCCTGACGCCACTGCTGCCCCCCTGCTGTCGGTGATCACGGGAACGGTACTCTTCGTCCGGTTAGTTTCTGAAAGGTGAAGGTTTTTTTTTTTTCGTATGGAGGTCGGCGGCTTTTCCGATCTTCAATTTTTGTTTTGTTTACAAAAAATCTCTGCGCCCGACGCGGGCGTAGCTTTCCTCCTTTCGCTTTGGCACCTCTTCTCTTGGTGAGCGCCCTCCGTCATTTTCTTTTTGTTGCATGTTAGGGGTGTAGACTGAACTGTAGTTTTTCCAGGCTGAATTAACGTTTTTGTCCCTCCTGCTGTGAGGATTCTCTTCTTTACCCCCGGCCCCCTCTCCCCTCCCTCCGACAGAGACGACCCCCCTTTCCGCGATCATTCTCTTTTTCTCCACTCCCCCTTTCTGCCCCACGCCACGTCACGAGTCTTCGTGATGTTCTTTTTCTCTGTTAAAGTCTATTGGCGGCGAATGTCCGTATTTGGGGCTCCCCTTTTTCCCTCGCCCCTTTCCCCTCTCTTTCCTCGCCAGTCTTAGTGCCAAGACAGGTCACGTCTGGCCTCCTTGCTCCCCCCAGTCACAACTTTTTAAAACGAAATAGCCAGAACAAATGCTGACCTTTTTTTTCTTAAACGGCGCCTGCGACGTCTCCCCTCTCTCATCTCCTGGCCAGTTTCCTTGACCCCCTCCCCAGACAGCACCCGAAACCTCTTTGACCGATTCGAGGAGCAAACCCAATCCTACGTACAGTTAGTCAGGTCCTTCTTTCACGGGCGAATTATCCCTCCTCCTTCGTATGCTTTTTGGTATTCGCCGTCTTCTTCCCTGGATGCCCTCACCTCCACGCGTGGCGAGTTTCATTAGGCGCTTCGTTTCGTCCTTTCCGTCAGCTTAAAATTTTTCCCCCCTTTTTGTACTTTGTTGCTCCCCCCAGCACCGCCTCTCCCTCTTCCTGAATCTTTTTTCTAGTCCTATGCCTTTCCATCCCGCCTCCAAAATTGTCGCGGGACTCGCACTTCGCTTTATGACGAAGATGGTGAACTGGTGAGATATACCCCTCCTCCTCTTCCGTTGCCACCCTTGTCACCACCATTTAGAGAGGTCTCCGCGACCTCCGGCACACAGGGTCCCTTCTTGAGTCGGGATCCAGGTCTAAGGAAAAGTCATTCGCTGAACACCCAGGAACGCCCGGCGAAGCCTTCCCCCCCCTTTTGAAATTGCGTCCACCCTTAACTTGCTTTCGCGCACGAGCCTATCGCGTGGCATCCTTCGGCCCACACGACTGGCAATGGACC
>Ga0179593_1490060_pt1 | contig 11818 bp, 12 predicted proteins | sample CZODoug2_1_08_16_FD_185931 | JGI IMG/M metagenome (GOLD analysis project Ga0179593, IMG submission 185931) | Vadose zone soil fungal communities from Angelo Coast Range Reserve, California, USA - CZODoug2_1_08_16fungal (PacBio error correction) | ecosystem: Environmental > Terrestrial > Soil >... | reverse complement strand
TCACCTGGTCTTCAGGCTGACTTCATCGCGTACTCCTTCCCTTGTGGTGGAATGACGACGCTACGGCGGTGTCCGCCTCAGCAGTAGTGTTGGCGCCCCGCATTTTTTTCATTCAGTTTCCGCCATGGTAGCTTTGGCCCGCCCCGGCCCTTCTTTTAGATTCTCCCGCTGGCAGGGCTGGCGTCCTGTTCACGATAGAACAATCCACTTTTTTCCGCCCCTTTTTTGCCGAGCTTATTGCCTGCCATGCACCGCACCTCACTCCTTATCTGGTTGTCACCACCGCTTCCTCAGGTTCGGACAGCGTATGCTGTTTCCCGAGACTGAAGGACCAGCCCCCGTTCATTTTTATCCTTCGCCCCAACATGTCTGCCGGATCTTTGTCGGGTAAAGAGCCTTAGTCCACTGGGAAACGTATTCCCATCTGCGTTTTTTATGCTTTCCCCCGGCTCGGTGCTGGACGGCCCCGGGGCTACCTTTCCATGGTGTGCATGTCCGTTGTTTCCTGCTTTATGCAGTCCCCCCTCTCCAGGCACTCTTTTGGCCTCGACAAATTCCCCGATTCAGTCACAAGATTCAGCCACGACTTCTTCCCCTCGAACCTATGTAAATCAGAAAGCCTTTAACTGAATGCCCTTCGCCCTCCCTTTGCACACCTTCCTCGTCGGAAGTAATGGTAAGACATGCTCATCATTCGCCTCTCATATCCTTTCCCCGCGGGTTTCTATCTTCCCCCCGTTGTGTATTTTGTTCCTTGTTCGTTTTCCGTTGTGGCATCTCGCTCAGGTATCTTTAAGTCCTAGTGTGTGTTCCACGCCACGTTTCCCAGCAATGGTTTGGTATGGCGACTCGCGTTTCCTTTCTCCCTTTTCTAGCCGTCCAGTTCTTTTCCAGCCCTCTCAAAGGCTCTGACCCTGCCTCTTTTTCTGGTAACCCTCAAGCCTTCGGAGTTTTAACGGCCGTAGGTATTGAGTGGGATATATTTTTCGGTGAAGGTTCCCCTGTCCGGGAAGCGGCAATTTGCAGGTTCCCCCTCGTGTCGGCCCCTTTATTTCTGGAATGCGCTTGGTACAAAGACGGAGATTCCTTCTTGTTGAGACCGCATTATCCCTTCCGAGGGAACGACAGCTTTTCGTGTTGACTCAACGAACAGGCCAGGAAAAAGACCTCCTGGGACTCCTCAAAACCTCTCCGGCATGGGTTCCCTCACAATGAGCCGTTTTTTTATGCACTCATTAAACCTCCAGGAATTGAGGACCTCAATATTGGCCCCTCGTTCTTCCTGTATCATCTACAGCTGCCTGTCTCATACCCCCCCATACCCCATCCCTGACCAGTAACAGCTGAAGGTTGTAACATTTGCTCTCGCCCATCTTGTCCCCTCCTGATGTTTGTGGAGTGAGGGCTTTTTTGATCCGTTTGCCCTCGGCGTGATTTTGTTCCTGCCTTGAGTTCTTTTTCGGCTTGCATAAGGGGCGCTTCAAATTTTTTGTCTTCTGCCGTCGTTGGCGGTATTCCCCCTGCCTTTTAACTTTCTCCGTCGGTGCGACTTTTCCTTTATTGACGTTTCTTCAAGAAGGGAATTTGATCATGCCACTTGACTCGAACCCTTCCATAGCCTCGCGAGATTCATAGGTTAGCCGGAGGGTTAGTTCTCGGTTTTTCCATTTTTCGCTTCCACTTCTCTTCTTGTCCGATTCCCTTTAGTTTAGAAATCATCTTTTCAATCCAGCTTTCTCGCCTCCAACCCGATTCCTTCTCCCTGCGCGGTTGGCTTTGGCCGCCCACCAAAATACTTTTTCTGGTGCGCCCAATTTCCTTTACCCCCCCGTTTTTTTCTTTTCCCTCGAGTTGACTACCCTTCTCGAATCCTTGAGTTAGAGGTTTGCATCGAACTTGCTCGTCCTTTTCCCCCCGAACTCATCTCGCTGAGAAGTGAACTTTTACACTCCCAGGTGATTCCAATTTGACTCTATGTTTCTGTCCTTTCCATAGCACAGGCTTTATGACCTTAGTAAAGTTTCTTGGCAGCAACTTGCTCACCGGGGACACGTGTATTTCTGTGATCCACGATCTGTAATTGGATTTTTGAATAACGCGAGGTCTACTTTGTTCCTCACTTCTCAACGCATCCCCCAAAGGCGATTCCTTCGAATGTTGCCGACTTTTCCCCCAATCTTTGTTACACTGGAGTTGGATCGATTTAAGTGCTCTATTTTTTTCCGGACTGCCTCTTACTTCGGTCCCGTCAGGTTGATCGGGCTGATGTGACCCGTTTGTACTCGCCGATGAACAGTTTGTCAGTGCAGCATCTCCAGTGCCTTGGCCTGCGGCTTTCGAGGTATCCAGCGGACGCGTCCGACCGATTTTCCCTTCCCCCAATAAGAACCCTTCTTCCCCCTTTCCCCCCTCCCTCCTCGGAACTCGGATCGGACCAGGGGTTCCCGTCTTTTATGGCAAGACCGGACACTGGCCCTAAGACTCCTTCTTACTGTCTTGCGACATAGCTGATTAAGGGTGCCCATCTCTTTCCCTTGCTGCGCCTTATCGGTCCGTTCCTTTTTCTCCCCTGTAACCACCTTTCCCCCCTCGAGATTCATTACTTCCCTTTCCTTTCCCCTCCACACCCTCTCCCCCAGCCTGGGCTGCACATCTGCCTGCTCCCCCCCTGCCCCCGGGGGGGGTTCCAAGGAGGTTTGAGTGTTTTGTGCGTTGCCCCCCCCCCTTTTCCCACTTGCACCCCTTCACTTTGGTACCGTCTCTTGACAACCTCCCCCACTCTTTTCCGTAAGATACCTTACCCCCCAACGTAGTTTCTAGCAAGGTGCTTCTCCTTTTTTTTCAAAAGGTTAGTCCCGACTTTTACCGTCGTGTTTTGCCGGGGGTATTGCCGGTATATTCCCCCCCTTTCACCTGGCGGCTGTTTGTGTCTTGTTTTTTTTTTCGTCTCTCTATTTGACACAGGACCTGTCTGCCTTAACCTCCACCGCCACTCCTTTTCCTATTACTCCTTTATGCGATTTTTTCCCGCCACCCGCCCGTGTTTTGAGTGGTGCAGTCTAATTGTTATGAGGCGCATATTGCAGCCAAATGTGTTGGTGTTGACACTTTACTTTGGCAATATACTTCTCTGGTCAGCGAGGCTCGGGGAAGGCTCGGCCGGCATGTCGGCAGGAGCTGGCCTTTCCTTGGGAGCAGTTTTTCCCCATGAAGGTTCCCCTCAGCTAGATGAGTTTTTCCCCCATTTGTTCCAGGTAGTCACGCCCGCGTCACATGCACGAGTTAGTGTGAAGCATAATTTTGACATTTCACGACGGTTTCTACTGCTCCTCTCCTTTTTTCAGGCGTCGGTAGGTTGCCCTTTTTTTTTTTCCCCCCTCCGAAGGTTTCAAGTTGCCGACTTCCTACCTTTTCCGCGCGTTAGAGCGCGATTTGTCGGGGTGGTTCCCGTATTGATTTGGTGCATTGCTCTTTGTTCGCTTGTCCTTGGGGCCGTTTGCGTACCCCTTTCTTTTTCAACGACCGTTTGTGGCCTGATTGAACGTCGACCTTATGGTGCATGCGGCGAGGGGCCCCGCGCTTTTCCGCCGAGAGCCCGCGCCCACCGGATGAGCAGGCGGCCGAGAAGTAGTGTCGCTGTACGGGTAAGGGTCGGTGTCTGAGTTTCTTGCATTTTTTTCGGAACTCCCCCCAGCGATTTCCCCCTACTCTTCCAGCCTGATTTCAGTTGTCCGCGCGAGGGAACGAGTTCGCTTCCCTCCGTTCTTCCCGTACGCCCCTCTTTTTCTCAGCTCGCTTCCGCCTAGTTTCTTTCCCCCCAAAGGTGTCCACAGTGTTGGTCATTGGGTTCAGAGCCATGCTTTCTCCCTTTCATTTGGGGCGCTGGTCCAGGCCAGCGAGCCTTCCCATGGCGCGGGCCATCCTCCTGTGGGTGCCTCTTTTTCTGCTCCCGCGTTCTTCTTTTGGCGTTCGCAGGCTTCCAACTTTCTATGCTACCGCCTATGAAGTGTCGCCTTCTTCGGCGCGGATGTTTTAACTGCCAAAACTAGATTGCCATAACGGGTTTCGTCGCTACTTCAGCAACCCCCCGAACCCCTGTTTCTTTGTGCCCCTTTTTCTCCGGCCCTTTAAGCGCATGGTCCCTATTCGGGTTGCTTTGTTAGCTCGAGTGCTGTTGCCCTTATTTCGGCTGTGTCATGGTCCGTTCTTGTTGTTTTTGCGTACTGTAATTTCTCTAGTTACCCTCAGAGTGTCCGTACGACGCTCTGGTTCTCCCCGTCCCCGCTCCTTTGCGTAGGCTGTCCTCTTCTTCCCTTTTAGCAGTGTCGATGATCATTCTTCGGTCTTTCGCTTGCGTTTGGCCCGGTACTTTTTCGCTGTTCAGCTCGTCGATCCTCCGCCCTGTGCCGGTGGTAACAGATGATATTCACCCAACCTTTATGCGTCAGGAGCCCCCGTTTTAGTGCGACAGCCGTTGATACTCATCCCTTACACAATACTCCGTTTGGCCCCGCCCCCACGCTCCCGCACCTCCCCCTCCCTTTCCCGGTCCGGGCTCCTCTAATTTAGCCTGCTTTGCTTGCTATGTCGTTTTATGCTTTCGTTTTTTTTTTCTTTCGCGCCCCCTTATCGCGTGAAATAGAGATCTGTCTGCGTGAATACCTTCGTGGCTTTCTTTCGCTCTATTTTTGTTCCCTTTTTCCTTTCACTGGAAAATTCATGCTTGAGTTCCAGTATGCTTACGCACAGACCCTAATCATTCCCCACATGTGACCCCTCCGGGAAGAATTTTTTCCCCCCTTCCCCCGGTCACGGATTTTTACACCCCTCCCGTACTCCAAAGGCATGTACCTTCACCCGGCCTAACACTTCCGTGTCCCCTCTCCTGACCGTTAACAACTCTTCCCCTGCCTTCGTTTGGTGCCCCCCCCTCTCCCCGGTTAACTTCCAATAGCCGTTTATTGTCCTTTCGTCCCCGATTTCCTTGGGTATATCTTCGTTTTACAGATGTCACACCTTCCGCTACTGGACTTCAGATTCCCAATGGCACCTGGTTCTCATTCGACTCCCTTCCTTTTATGGGGTAATTACTTTACAACCTTTTGGCGGAAGTCAGTGTAGCGAGACTGCCCCACCCAGCTGCTGGACCTTTCCGGACCGGGGATGTCTGTAAAGGGGGAACTTGACGGCTGTCCCTCTAAGAGGATGTCTTGGTTCTGTCTATGATTCTCCTCCGGCAGTTTCCCTCTTTTTCCTTTCTTCTCGTGCCTTGAGGTTCTCTCTTTTCTGAACGGATGTCCAGGCTTTCTTTGACAACTGTTGCATGTTATGACTGCGCAGCGCACGCTTGTCTGACAATTTCCCTTCGTCCCCGGTGCCGTTCATACCCCTCTGCTTGATATACTAGACTCTGCCTGTTTCGTTTTTTTTTTCTTTCCCGGTGCCTTTCCCATTGCCACGGACCCTACCCGACGTTCGCTTTGGGCCCCCTCCCCAGGCCCTCATCCGGGGCATTCCCTTAACATTTCTTGCCCTGCCGCACACGGATGTTTTTTTCCCCCTTACTCTCTTTTTTGCGTCATTCCCCTTTTTTCCTGCTTCCTCAACCGTTGTCTACGGTTAACAGCGCCCTGCTTGGGCCTCAACAAGGGCCTGTTCGTTTGGCGGGAAGACTTCCACCGCAGGCTGACTTGAACTTTCTTCGTCGGTACTTGCTACGCGTTCGTGCGTACGACGCCTTTTCTATCTTCCTCCTCCCCTTGTTTTCTCGTCGATATGTCGTTCTCTCTGGAAAGAGTCTGAAACGGTGATTTGTGGCTGCGTGCCCATTCCCAGACCGTGGGACGATGACCCCTCTTCCCCCTCTCCTACCGCTGATTTTTTTTTGGAGTTTGGTCGGGGGGTGGGGTCCAGTCAAGATGGTCTTTTTAGGCGGCTATTTTGTCCCTTTACCTCTTCAGAGGGCGCTTCACCCGAGGAAAACAGTTTATCGCAGTTCGGCCCACTCTTGATCCTGCCAGCCCCAGCCACCTCACGAGTTCTTCTCCCCTCCCTTGCCGGTTCCTTTTCTGAAGTTCCCAGTTCCTTACCCAAGACAGATAGTGTCCTGAGCACCCCTTCAACGGCAGGATCGGTTCCGGATTTTCCCAACGTTGGTGTACCAGGGAAATGATCGTCCCACAGTCCTTTTATGTTTTTCCCACCCTTCCGGTAATGTTTCCCTACTCTAGGAAGAAAGGTTTCCCCCTTGGCATGGCCTTTTCGTTTCTGCCTGCTTATGACCCTTCTTTCTTTGGTCTCCTCATCCGGTACAGTCCCACTCTTTCTGCGGACTGGCCCCCCCCCCCCTTGTTCGCCCCTTTTGACAGTCATATGAAAATTTCACTAACTTCCCTACTCTGCTTCGTCCGGCCATTCAGTCCCGGAAAGTCCAGAATCCGTCATTTCCGGTCATCCACTCTTTCTCTCCCTTGTCGAGGGCCAAGCATCCCTTTTTTGTGGCTTATTCTCTTCACGTCCTCTCCCGTCTTCCTTTTCCCGAATTTTACCCACCGCCGACTGTGCGGCGGTGAAAGGACGATGAAGTATCTCGCCTGTCCGTGTGCCAGCGACTTAACTGCCCACTATCTTCCTGAGATTGGTGGTTGTCCCTCCTTGGTTTAGGTGTTCCCCTTTTTTTTGGCTTTGGGAGTGGCGTGACGTGGTTGGAGAGGTCCCTGCCGTGAGGGCGCGCCGTCGTGTCCACGGCGGGGAGGCCGTTTCGGGTTTCGCCTGGGGAGAAGGCGGGCGTTGTCGGGTTCCCCCCGACTTGACCCCCACGACATGCCAACAAGTTACCGGGGTTTTAATTTCGGTTTTCGTGGTCGCCCCCTGGCGGCACCGTCGTGGGTGTTTTCTTCGGGCGGGGTGCCAGGGACTGTGGCCACATGACACTGCCGTTAGAACCCTCCAATTCTATCAGAGCCACAAATCTCCGCGTTTGGGGCCAATTAGATCAATACTTTTTCTTTCCCCGAAGGATGATCGCCAGCTAATTTTGCGTTATTTTTTTTCTCTTTGCGCCATAACCCCCCTCCACTCCCTTTTCCTTTTAGTTCTCACATTAGCGGAGGCCACGGTCCGTTGACCCCGGCCTTCCTTGTTTGTGAGTTGCATCGTATTTTTCTTTTTTATTGGCCAGCCGGCGTTATGGTTGTTTTTTTTTCGAGATGAACCGTGTTTTCCTTATTTCAGCTCGTACCTTTTTTTTTCTTTTTACATATTTGATCTAACCTATCCTATAGTTTTCTCGCGCTGCCCAACCCTTAGACAGGCTTGCGGCCCACATTTTTGCAGCTGTAACCGCAGGAATTTCCCGTGAAACTGACTCCTCCCCGGATCTCCCTGCGACGACGATGGAATCTTGACGTCAATGCCCTTCTGTCCGGGAACGATCGGCCTCCTGGAAATTTAGATACCTTCCCAGCCCGGTTTGCCGCTTATACCCCCCCGCCCCGCCTGCCTTCCTCTCTCGTCAGCTCGATCTCCCGCTCCCCACCGCCAGTTTTTCGGAGTTTTTGGCCTTTTCACCACCTCTTCGGTCGTGTTTTTACACTTCCGCCACGCCCCCCCCTTTTTCTCTAACCCCTTAGAGGTGTGCCTTTTTCCGCAGAGTATTCCCGGGAGAGGGTGTTTGATACTTTTTATCGTCTGGACTCCAGCTACTCTTTTCTCGTGAGCACGGCCCCCATCTTCTGATGTCATGAGAGGAGGATTTGTGTCCTGGCCAAATTCCCCACCGTGTTGTGCGGTTTCTGTCTGGTGGACGTCAACTTCTATATTCTCCTTACTAAAGAGGCGACTGTCAGTTGTCGCTTCCAAGATTGGGCGGGATTAGGTGCCGGATCAACGCGCCTGTTTTTTTGGGATGCGTTTCTCCCTCCTCGGCTAAAGGCTCGCGTTCGATTTGCGCCCCTTTTGTGTCCGCTGGCGAGCAGTTTGTCGCCGGGGGTTTTTATTTTCCTTGAGAGGCTGCACGGTTCCTTTTGTTTCTGGGTGCGGTTTTTTTCTTTTTGGCCTGCACAAGTTTGAATTGGCATTCACCGTCTTATAATTCCGGTTCTGAGTCCTTGGTTTGATCAGGGTTGTGCCCATTGTTTACGCCAGGAGTTTTACCCCTGTTCGACGTATGCATGCCTCCCCACGGGCCGTGATGGCCCTGGTTTTCGGAGAACCCAAGCCAGTTTCCTTCCGGAGTCGCTGTTGTTCTGAGTCACGTGGAGCCCTTAGGAGTGCCCCCCGCGTCATGGCGTTTGGCATCTCCGTACATGTCGAAATGCTGTTTGCTGCGGGGGAATCGGACCATTAGGTGGGGAAATGTTGGTCAGTTGCAAGAGAACTGATAGCATCCTTTCTCGCCGTTGATTTCCCCGCCTTTGGATGAACCAGGGTTTACGCCTTTCATTCTTGCTGCTCCTGCTCGGGGGGGTTAGTTAAGGTGACTGCCTTTTGACTAACTGGCCAGTTCCATACTCGAAGACGGGTGTCTCCTGCGAGTTTTCCATGGCGCCCCGTTACCGGCTCCCCGAACTCAAGTTTGTGACATTCCAATCCTTTTACGACTCACCTGTCCATTTCTTTCGGCCTCAGAGCATTGGAGTTTGTCCTTAATTTTTTGAACCAATTTTTCCCCCCGCTGCCCAGTCAGTACACTTTTTCCACAATAAACAGGCGGGCTAAGTCGCCTTTTACCTTCCTAAGGTCTTTTGTCCTTCTGCGGGTGAGCGGTCAGATGACCCTTCCTGAGTAACCCTACTTCATCTTTTCTCCATCACTCCCCTTTTTTTTTTTGTTAGAGATCTTAGTGATACAGCTTTTCTTTGCCTTCTGACCCCACAGCATGAACATTTTTTGTAACCAGGCACCAAAAGTTCCCCCTTTAAACATTCTTTTTTTTCCCTGGTTTTGACGTACCCCCTTGTGATTTAACTAGCCCACCGAGTTCTTGCGGTTTCTTTTCTTCCCCAAACGGTTAAACGGAATTTCACAACCAAAATCCTGGCTTCGGGTGTGCGGGGTTTATCTTTATTTGCGTCTGGGAGATTTCCCGGGGTGTTCGCAGGGTCCGTTTAATTTTCCCGCTCGTTGGGCCATGTTTTAAGGTAGTCGATGCGGCACCCCCTCCCTCTCTGTCTCCTTCTCATTAAAGGAAAATTTTTTCCGCCTTGTCTTAAGAAGATGGTATGACAGAGGGCTTTTTTTTCTTTATTTTTGCCCATGTTTTTCTTTTCCCTCTCCTGGTATCAAACGTGCCCTTAGCCGAGTAGTGTGAGGCTTTTTCTGCCAATTCAACCCCTTCGCGGTGTTGTATTCTGTCGTTTCTTATTACCCAGCATTCCCTTCCGAGAAGGGGATCAAACCGCCCATTCCAGACAATTCTGGGGTGGCTGCAGTTTGACGTGGTGTTTTGGGCTGTTATTTGTCGTTTGTTGGTAGGTTACACCACTTTTGGCCATCCTCAATCTCAACTGATATCCGTTGGACATTCATCCATCCCGTTCCTTGTAGGCCCTTTTCCAAAGAAGGACGCTGTCGCAGATCAGGAACGCACCGGTTGTTTTCACCTTTCCAGCTTTCAGCATTTTGAAACTAGTACTCGGGACGGCTTTCTCGTGCTTCTTTTGCTTACCTGTTGCTTTTTCAGTCCGAAGACGTTTTTCGCGCCACCACCCTGTGTCAACGTTTTCCTTTTCGTTCCTGAGACGGTCTGTGTTTTTCTGGACCAGTTTACTTATGTTTTTTTGGCAGGCCATTTTTTTTTTTCGCTGGTCCATACTCAGGTGACTTTTGGCGTTCACTCTCCCTCGTAGTAGCGTTTTTTCAGTAATGAGGCACCCAGTTTCAGCGAACCCCCTTCCGCGACCTTCCCCTTCTCGGCGAGAAACCTCTATTACGAAAAGTTTCTTTTCGACTTAGTTTGAGCACACACGACCCGGTTGTCCTTTTGTGCTTTCCGTGTCGCAGAGCTGGTCTGTTGGTTTCTCTTGGGAGCCGTCAGCTCTCTTGAGATTTTGCCCCTTTCGTCGGTGTTGTCCCGTACTCCGGTGCTTTCCCCCGTTGAGCGGGAAACTGTTCTAGGGTCCACGAGGACTTCCCGACAATAAGTTATATTCTGATCCCGCGTTTTCTTTGATCCGTTGTCCAGCCGTAAGGCCCCCTCTCATTCCTGCGGTACTGAGCTTATCCTGTTAAGGGTAGGTACTGTTTGTTATGCTCTAACACTCGGACGCTCGACCCTTTTTTCCCTTTACTTCTTTCTCCCCCTTGTCATATCCCTTCCTGAGCTTCCCCTGTTATAGTCACAATCCTCTTTACATCTCCTTCCAACAAAAACAATAATGGAACGCTTCACCTCCACCCGCCCTCCTCCCCCATCCCGGACCTCGGGTCAGTCATTTTTCTTCTAAGCCTCTCATTTAGCCGCCTGCTCGCGGGTAAGTAGTGTCGTGGGGGTAGTTATGGGTCGTTTATTTGCTTTGTGCCACGCATTACTTTCTTCCCCCTGGGAGATGTTTGTTTCCCGACCCCAATTTCCATAGATTCCGCTGAGGGGAGGGCGGTGTTGTACGTCGGGCTTTTGTCCCCGCCCCTTAGTTTTTGTTGCGTAGGACGCATTGACATTTTTTCGGGCGCTCTACTTCCCTCAAAACGCGTACTGACCGACAGTTGACCCGAGAGAGCGCGCCCCTCCACGTAACCGGTCTGGACCACTCGCCATTCACTATTTTTTCTGTTTTGAACAGGAATTTTAGAAGGCTTTTTCAAGCCTGAATCCATTTACTTTTTTAAAGATAACCTGAATTTTTTCCCCGCCCTCCTCGGTCCCACCGTAAACCATCCCTGGCTTCCCCCGATTTTTGTTGTTTTCGGCCTCTTATTGTGTTGTAGCACCCTTTTGAGTGGGGGAGCGGTGGTCGAGTTCCAATTCTCCCGTGAGTATGCCCTGGTGGATTCAAGGCCCTTGGACCATTCCGACCGCATTTCCGGCCTTTGGAGGTACCTCTTCCCCTATGGCCCTTTTGGAGTCTCCCCGTAGATAGAATATATCCCCCTATTCTTTCGACCCCTCCTACCCGTATGTTGTGGAAGCCCCCGTCGCTCCCAGGACCCAGGCTACTTCCAAAGAATTCTTCTCTGGTGGCTCCTGACCCCTGTCCACCGCCTACAACACCTTTTGCAGACGGTATTAAACCTCTTTCAGTTGACACCAGGCGACACAAGGGGCGTCTTTGCCGCCTGTTCGCGGTGTCATTTCATTTGTCGCTCGTTGCACCGGTTCGTTCGGGTCTGTTCACAAGCGGAATGTAACTGGAAGTTGTCGTGCGAGCAGGCGGCAATTACGGGAACTGCTCCTGTTGCCCCTTCGTTCCCCTTGCAGCCGAGCCCAGATCTTTTTCTTTGCAGGGCCCGTCTATTTGTTGCCTCTCGGTTCAATTTAGGCCCGGTTGTCCTTTTTCGTTTCTGCTTTCGTGAGTGTGGAGGTCGCGCAGTGACACTATCGTGGGCCGTCGACTGTTTTGGGGTGCTGGCAGGCCCCCCCTCCGGCCCCCATTACTTCTGGTGATGACGGTTCTGTGTGCGTATTATTCCTTTCCGCTTAGCTCCTTTTCTGTGTACAGCCCGATTCTCGACACCACGTTCTTTTCCCTTTTTTTTTGAAACCGCGCATGCAAGCTGGGCCAGCAAAAATATTCTCCCTCGAACCCGTCTGACGCCCTTTTTCCCATCACTGGCGGCCTCCGGATCTGCGCATTTATTCGCTTTCCAGTCCCCGCTATCC
>Ga0179593_1470560_pt1 | contig 11818 bp, 17 predicted proteins | sample CZODoug2_1_08_16_FD_185931 | JGI IMG/M metagenome (GOLD analysis project Ga0179593, IMG submission 185931) | Vadose zone soil fungal communities from Angelo Coast Range Reserve, California, USA - CZODoug2_1_08_16fungal (PacBio error correction) | ecosystem: Environmental > Terrestrial > Soil >... | reverse complement strand
AAACAATCCCTAACGTCACTTGTTCTTTGGGGCCCCGTCCATAACCGGCCACGCAAATTCGCTAGTCCCTTTTTTTAAATCGGTTTTTTTTTGAGGAGGGCCCTTTCCTACCCTTTTTCTTTTCCTTCTCCGGTCAGTTGACGTTGACTTTCATTCATATCCCTTTCGAGTCCTTCTGCCGCACAAACTTGAACCTTCCATCCCTTTCTCACAAGCGAAGCTCTGTTTTCCCGATCTCCCCTGTGGCATTCTCGAATTTGTGGCGTTCCGAATTTTTCCACCTTTGGCTCAAGAATTTCTTCGTCGAAAATCGGCTTTTCTCCCGGAAAATACGAGAGTCACTTGTCACCCTTTCGTTCTTCGTTTTCCATCATCACCGTTTTCCCCCCCTCCATTGTCGTCTTTTTGCAATGAAACCTTTTCTTCTGTCCTAAGTCCCTGGCGCTATTGCGTAGGATTCCCCGGTACGGCCATGCGGTGCTCCCAGTACCTCTCTTTGCCACCCTCTTTTCTTTCCTTCTCCCCACTTCCCCCCTTTCATGGGGAAGAATCTTGCAACGTTCCGCGACGCCGCGCTTTTTTTGCTACTTACGGGTTAAGGACGGAAAACACCCCGCACTCTCCCTCGTTGCGCTGTTTTTTCTGTCGGTGTTTTCGTTCTTCCCTCGCCGCCCCCCAAATTGCACAGGCCCATCTATTTGTTCCCCCTTGATATCCTGTCGTGAGTGGTTCTTTTCCGTTACACATTGTTCTTGATTTGATGGGTCGTTTCCTTTTTGGCCCCTTGCTTTCCCCTGGATGGTTGGGTCAACCAATTTCGAGCCCTTCCCCTTCTCTCCTGCACCCGGCAGCGGGTTTGCATTTTTCTTTTATCTTTGAATAACGGGTTCCTTCCCGTGTTCTTCTGTATTGGCAAGAGACGAGGCGTCGGACCAGGAGGCTGGTACTTGCTCCTCAACGCCCCGCCCTCCCCCCTTCGTACTCGATACGAGAGGGTTTCTTCTTGCTCTCGTTCGTTCTTTTCCCCCCCCCACTTTGCTTTTTAAGGATTCTCGGTAAGGAGGTATGTCACCCTCCTTTCCTCGCGGGTCCCCTCGCGCCTTGTTTGACGACCAACCCCCATTCAAACGCGGATGCGTGTGAATCTGTTTGTTTTCCTATCTTGTTAACTCCCGTTACAGTTGACGACCTGCGTCCGGCGTTCTTCCCCCCCTTTCTGCTCACAGTTTTAGCTTGCGAAGCTGGCGCTGGCTCAGTTTAACCGGCCTTCCCTTTTTGTTCATTTTTCCCAAACACTCGTCGTTTTTTTTTCGTGTGTGTAGCCCCCTTTCTATTTCCCTTTTTGCCTTAGAAACTTTTTCGCTCGGCCCCGTCTCTCCCCTTTTCCCAGATCAAAGACCCTTCAAGGATCTTACCGTCCCCCCTCTTGGCGAACCGTTTGACGCCGGGGCTTAGATATTATTGGTAGTCTAGTCCGTTCCATTTCCTCTTTTACAGAATTTTCCATGAGACAGTCTCCCCTCCGGTTTTTTTCCTTGTCCTCCACCACTGGTTTTTTCGTAGACCCTTTTCTGTTGCGACTGCACGCTCTGCTAACACCCATTCGGCCCTCCGCTCAGAGGGAAACATTAAACCTTGCTCCCTTCCCCCCCCGAGTTCAAACAACATGCCCCTCCCATGACGTTAACCGTAACCAATCGGCCTCTTCGCTTATAGATTCCTTAAGATGGTTCGCGACCTTTACTTTCCACGTGAAGTTTGTATCCCCGTGCTTCCTTACAAGTCGACTGGCCCCTTCGGCTCCTGATTACCTTTCGGGGTTTTCTTTTTTGTTGCGTCCTACAAGTCTTTTTCCTCCTTTTCCCCCGTCCCCCAATTTTCCCTCCCCCCCTGAACCCAGCTCCTTTTTAATTTCTCTTTTTCCCCCTGCTACTCTTTAGTTTTCACCTGTCATCTCTGACCCACCCCGAGAGCCTTGCGACGACGTTTTCCTGAAGTTCCCCCCTTAACCCTGTACTTTCCCTGACCCTTTTACTCAGGAGAACGGCCTCTCAAGCCATGTTTAAAATTAAAACTGTTTTTCTTTTTCCACCTCCGCCCTTTCTGTCCGATTGACGTTATCCGGACAAAAGAGTCTTTTCTGCCGCCAACTCGCTAGTTTCTTTGGGTTCTTCCCTTTTCGCTGTACATTGAGATTCTTTTTTCCTCTTGTGTTTTTGGTTACTTCGGCGGTCGAAGCAGAACCCTCCTTTTCCTCGTGGGAGTTCAGAATGTCCCTTTCCAATGTTTTCCCCTTTTTTTTTTTTCACAGGCTGCCCGGCAACCGTGCGCAGTCGCTTTTCCCCGACGAGCGGCATCGCTTGACCGGCTCCCCCCCCGGAAAAAGATTGTACTGCCTTTTGCTTTCCTTTTTTGACACCCGTGGTTTCTGACGACCAAGGACCCCCCTTCTCCCGACTCACCTCTTCTCCATGCGTGTTTCGTTTAACCCGCGGCGCTGTTTTTTTTTTTTTTTCCCCCACAGCAAGGAGGGACTTCCTCCTCTCTCTTTCCTTCCCCTGGCCCGCGGTTGTCTTTCGGTCCCGGTCCAATTGTGGTGCGGTGACAGTCCGACTCTCTCATGAAGCTCCAGACGAGGCTTTTCGTTTTTTTCCGTTTTCCCCTTTCCTTTTCTTTCCCGTTTCTTATGGACCGATCGACGTCTCTTCCTTCAATCCTCTTTTCCCCCTTTTGGACTCCCAGGGCCGATAAAACCAGTCCTTCACTGAATCGCTTTCCGGGGTGGACTCTCGTTTCCTGAACCCGCCTTCTGGGCAATCCTCTAAATCGTTCGATATCCTGGACCACGATGTAAATTTTCTAAAGGAGTTTTTTTTTTCTTCTCCCTTTTTTTGTTGTTTCTGATATCCCCTCCCTTTATTCACCTGTTGTTCGTTGGTCCCGGGTCTTGCGAAACGTTGTGACCCCGTCCTGCCTTGTCTCACTTCTCTTCCCCACCCATTTGTCCCTTCTCTCTATTTGCTTTCGCATTTTTTCTAGTTTGTCGCATGGTTCCCGCTTCGTTTCCATGCATGCTCAACGCTTTTTTTTCTCAGAGTCACACCGCCGTCCCTCTTCCCTTCCCTGGTCCCCACTTTGGACGCCATGAATAGAAGCTTTGGCTTTCTGTGACAGCCACGCCGTCTGTCCCCCCCTCCCCCCAAACTTCTTGCAAGTTGATGAGTAGTCATAGGTTCCTTTCATGATTCATTCCAAGAATTCCTCACCCCCAGTCACCTAGCGCAGATTTTCGCCACGCCCTTCTTTCTTACTGATTTTCGGTCGGTGCAGGCTTTTGTAACCCCCCCTCCCGGTCCACCCCCCCCTTACAGAAACTCCTAAACTCTGTTTTCCCGTACCCCGCGGTTTTGGATGCCCCCAGTCTCTTCGGTGCTAGCACGTAGTCGTCCGTCAGTCCGTTTCACCTTTTCCTTGACGGACCCTTTTGTACTTTTTTTTTCCTTTGAGTTTTCTCCCCTCCCCACAATTATGACCCGCAGAACTACAGCACAAATCCCCTTTCCTTCATCACCCTCCAATTACCGAATCACAACCCTCACCCACTCTTGGCCCCTTCCTCCCCCTCCGAGTCGTTTTCCGGCCGTTCAAATCTTTGTTTGGTTGCCTCGTTCCCCATTTGAAACTTCTTCGAAACGATTCCCGTTTTGTTCCTGGCCCTTCCCCACGTGTCATGGACGTTTTGTCGCTTTTTGAACGTGCGTCCGAAAGGCTCTTGGGTTTTCTATAGCCCTCTGAATCGCCTCAGTGCTGCATGAACATTTTCTTTCCTGCTTATTTTCGGCTTGAGCTGGTTTTCCACCATTCCTCCCAATTTTTCGGTTATCCTTTTGAAAGACTTCTTTTTCACGATCTTGGCTCTCAGTTTTAAGCGCCGTTAAACGGCTCCCCGTTACTCTCCCCTCCGTGATTGGGACGTTTCTCAATTTCGTTACCTCCTCTCCTGGCCTTATGCCTCTTCCGGAATGACGATGTCAAGTCCGATTTCAGTTGTCGAGAAGCATTTTCCTTCCCCTGTGTTTGTTCACTGGACTCCCCCCCGGGAATTTTTTTTGCGCGTTTTGCATTTTTGCTCTGCATCCGCGTTTCAAGTCGGCAAACACGGTTGAAGTACCCTTTTAGAAACCCCATGGTGTCTTCACGTTCCCACACACTTTGGTCGGCATTTTCCGTACAATTTCTTTCCCCCCAAGTATCTGTGACCGTCCGCGTTCCTCCCAAGCCCCATCTTAAGTCCACGTGACCTCACGGGTTTTTTCCCCCCTCCAGATCTTTGATTCTACTTTCCCCCCGATTTTGAACTGCGGTGCCTCTGCGAACAATTTTCCCTTCCAAGGATCATGTGATAGCACCCCGCCTCATCCGCCGGAGTGTTTGTACCCTTGCACGTTCCTGCCCCCCCGGAGACCCCTCGTCCCTCTTTTTTTCGCTTACTTTTTTCTGCATCCCTGGTCGCAGCGCTTCCTCATTCTAACCTTTTTCCCCACGAGCGGCAACTCTCCGTTTCCTTTGAATTTTTCCTCCCAAATTCTTCTTTATTGCAGAATTTTGCCCCCCCTTCCCCCCCTCCGCCCCCTCCATCTTCATCCCCAGTTTTTGCTCCCTCCGCGGCCAGAGGATTTTTTAGACCAGGTCGTTTCTGAAGGACTGGGGAGTTTTTGCTTTATTACCCGCCGTCCGGACGTTCCTCTGCCCTTCTATTGCCCCACCCTTTCAATGCCTGTTAACCTTTTCCCACTTCCTGATCGCGTTGGCCCACCCGAACCGGCCTTTTTTCATTTATTTCGCCCGGGAGGATCTAAAAATGGTTTCACATCCTGGCAACGTTTGTTGTTTTTCCCCCCCCGTGAACGGGGCTCACAGAACGATCAACAAATTTCCCAGTTCCCCCCTTCCCCCTTCCCCCGTCCGCGGAATGTTTTCCATCTCTCATCCAACTTTCCATTCAAATACCCTTTCCTATGTCCCGTACCTTTCAATCCCATGTCCCACCACCTGTTTGTCCCTCCCCCCCTTCCCTCTCTTTCTACACAAACACCCTCTATTTTTGTTTCTTCTCTCTAACCCGACACCTTCACTCCCCCTCGCGTTGCAACTCTTGTCGATTTCTTTGTTTCCGTTCGATCCATTTCCTGTCACCGACTGCGAGCGTCGTTCTGGTCACGTGCGAAGGATTCTCTTGACCTGCCATTTTGATCCTCCATCTCCTGCCCTTTTTTTTCCCCTTTTTTGCAATTTCTACTTTTTTGGCTTCCCTCGACGTCGAACTTTTCCCGGCCAATTCGGGCCAGTTATTAGGGAAACAGAACTTTTTTTTTTGACTCCCCATTGGGCAATTATCTAAAATTCATGGACGCATTTTTGTCCCCCCCCCCGACATCCCAGGATTGCTCTGAACGCACTCCTGTTCTCAAATATCGATTCGTATTCTTGGAAGAATAGATCGATCAGTTTTTTTCTTTTTTGCACTTGATTTTGCGGAGTTTTTTGGTTAAAATAGTAGGGCTTGCTCTGAACCGCCCCCCGTCTAGATTTCCCCCACCGATCTCACTGCCCCGTGCCATCTATGGGAGAGAAGGTATGGTCCCTTTTTTCTCGACTATTCCTAATTTTTAGTTAACCTCCTTGGAAATTTTTTTCACCACCTAAACCACAGGAAAGTCTCCCTTCCAACATTGTCGGCCGGGAATCCCCGCTATTTCCCACCAACCGTTTCCTTGAGTTTTGAGTTTGTTCTTCCTGTCAACCGAGGAAGTTTCTGTCGTATTTATCCTCCTGCTTTCTAAGAATACTCTTTGTGTTTTCGCGATAATCCTCACACGCCCCGATGTCTGTGGCACATCCCCACCTCCCCTTCCCCTGCCTCACGAGCTTCCCTCACCGTTGTTCCCGTGCTGGTATGAGGCTTCATTGCCGACCCCCTTCTGGGCGTGGGCGGTCATACCCCTTTGATTGCTTTGACACTTTTTTCGTCCCTTTGCTGTCCGAATCCTATTAGTAGTCCCATAGCCTACGACCCCTCACTTAATTCCAAACGTATTCGACCCGCGCTACTTTTTTCGAGAGATTTTTTCCTTCGGTTGTTTTGCGTTTGGGCCTACCATCTTTCAAACCCTCCCCTTTTTCTTGCACCCTCTCGGCCCCAATGAATCGTTTGCCCATCGACTGCTCGGAAATAGACCTTCCCATCAACGGTTCTTTCTGGAGAAATTATATTCGCCCTCCTTTTCTTGTCTTTTTTGTTCCCCTTTGCCTTTTTTGACCTGTTCTCTTCTTTCCACTTGGAATTCCAAATTTCGGGGTCCCCCTAAGACTAACGGAGCCTGACCCTTGCTGGATTCCCTTGGCTTTTCGGTCCCAGGTTTTGGCCACCACGCTTTGTTTTTTGTTTCGCTCGTTGCCCCCTTCTGAGTCCGTCTAGGGGGGCCTAAAACTTTTTTCCTGGGGACTCAATCCTTCCCCTTTCCAGTCCGACGCGCGCTTCCGTTGATCCTTCCTTTCTCACTCGACCCCCTCAACTTCCCACGTTGCTGCGTGGGCTTTCCGGTCTAGTTCGGGCAACGCTCACCACCCGTTCCCTGGCAAGGGCGAGCTTCCCCCCTTACTGCCGTCCCCCCCTTTTCTTGCAGTCCCCCGTTTGTCCTTTTGTTTTTACCCCCATTTGCCTATTGCCCAGTGTACCGCATGCAATTCTTTTCCCGGTTGTCCCAGTTTTTTTCCCACCCTTTAGCTCGTAAAGTATAGACTGTGCCCCCCTTTTTTCTTTGGCACATTGGCTCTTTTTCTCCTCCTAAACTTGTTGGCAGGTTTAGTTTATTTGCCATATCCCTCTTCCGTAGTTAGCCTTACTGGCGTGTCCGTCGACCTACCAACCTCCTCAGCCTTCATCCTTTCTCTCCGTTTCCCATCCTTTTCCGCCTAGTTCTCCCCCCCCATGATGGCTTGAAACGTTCTTGATTCATGAGGTATTTTTCCAACCCATAAGTGCTGGCATCATGCGCATTTTGTTGTTGACCCCCCCAACTCGAGCCTGACTCTTTGTGTTGTTTCGACGTCCCGCCGTTTCCGTCCCTGCGATGGGCCATATTCTTTGCAAGTTGAGTGCGAAGAGACGTTCTGATGTGCTAGACCGGAAGGCTCGTTCATTGGTTTCCCCCACTCGGTTCTTTTGTGATTCTTTGGTCTCACCTTTCTTAAATTCATATCGTGCCGTCCCGGTCTCCAAATTGTGCGCCGGCACCGAGCGTAGTCACAGAGAACCACCTGAATTCGCCCCTCTTCATCCGTTAAGGTTTTCTTCCCCTGCTTTGTTGTGGTGCTATTCATCTCGTTTCTTGCTTAGCTGCCCCTTTTCCATAATACAGTACCCAAATGGACTCGACTATGAAGGTTTTCAGTTTACTACTTTTTGTCTTTCTCGCCTTCCCTTCCCCGGGTTGGCCCGTGCCCGATATGCCATTCACCATCGTGAAAGATCTCCGTCTTGCTTCCCCCTTTCCCTTGATGCGCCCCGTGACAAACTCCTTTTAAACATGCCCTTTCTCGCCCTGAAGCTGTAAGTACCACTCGGTCCAAGCCGGCGCTTCTAGTGCCCGTACTGGCACGTGTCGCGGGACCCTTGCGTGCCATTCCTGTATCCACCTTTGATACAGTTCACGTGGAGCTGAGTTGCTACTGAACGTCGGTGACGTATACTCTTTTTCCTTTCCAAGTCTGTTCTCCTGCTCTTCTCCCCCTACCCCCCCCCAACCTTTTCAACTTACACATTGCCAACCCCTCGAGTCCGATTGACGAATATTCTGGAAAAAGCTGGTTCCTCCCCCCTGCCTCTCGTTCATAGTCCCTAGAAAACAACCCGACGATTCCTTGCTGTCTTACTGACCCTGTCCCCCTCTTCAAGGGACCTTTTCTGTTGGCCAATGAACATAGAGAGACCGGCATCAAGACGCCTGGTTTTTCCACACGCTTTCCTGAAATATAAGGAACACACGCGACTCTGTCCCGCGATCTTTTTCTCCGTTTACCCACTTAGCTCCGGCAGGGCTTCCCGCCCCACACTCGATAGTCTTCTTTGGTTTTTTGTGGGTTCTTTCTTTGTTCAGATTTTTTTCTCTGCATCTTGAACTTCTTTATGCTGTTTGTAGTTGCGGGCATAATATGGCTTTGAGGACCCCCCCCATCTCTGGTGATTGACGTTGGCCCCCCCCCGAACTTTCCGTCCAATCCTTTTTTTCACCAGTTCTGACGGCCCGAGTTGTTCTGCCCTCTCGCTTAATCCATCGACCCTGCTTTTTGGGAACCTAGTGTTTCCCGGGGGTGCTGACGTGGTGGACCCCTTTGCGGTCCGCTACAAGGCCTTTTTCTTTCCCCGCCCACTTTCTTAGCCCGAGCCTTTGCTTTCTTTTTCTAAGCTTCTCGCCTGGTTTTGTTTTTTCCGAAGGCGGGACTGATCCTCTCGTTCAGGACCTTGGAGACGGAGGCTTTGGAAAGCCTTTTATTTTTTGTTCCCTGAACAAGATCGATCTTATTTTTCAGTTTAAGGCCCCTCTCACTGCCGCTGCCTTCTCTTTTCTGGGCGTCCCCCGTGTTCAAAAAGTGCCGCTTTCTGCAAGGGCGTGTTACGATTTGTCGTTAAGCAAGCACCCCTCTTTGAAACGACTTTTGAACTGACCCCGGCGATCCCCCCCAAAGAAGTGAGAAACGCCATCCGGCGGCCAAGTGGGGCCCTTTCGTGACCGTTGATGACACCGCTTTGGGGTGCCGGACTTTTGTTAAAATTTCGCCGTTCCCGGAACCCTTGCAAAACGTGGCTTTCGTGATCTCTCTCTTTAATATCAACGTTGTTGTTGATCTCTATTCCTTTTTCCTTTGTACATTGTTCGTTTCCTGGATAACCCTATTCTCTTTTTCCCGTAAGGATTTTCCTCCCCACGTCCTATTCCCCACATTTTGGTTTCTCTTGATTCTTCCCTTGAGCCTTTTTTTTTTTATTGCCTGCCTGTTTCTTCTAGTGTCCCAGCGTACGCCCCGTACGAGACAAATAGGCCAAGGTTCCCATTCTCAGCTTTTCAATTTGGCACCTGGGCACTCCCCTCTCCTATCTGCCGCCCTGACTTTTATACCGAACTCTCTTGCTTCACACGGCCCCCCACTTCGTGCTGTGGTATTCCTGACTCTCAGTTCCTGATCTAGCCGGAGTTCAGTACCCGCCTGGAGCCACACCCCCGAAAAATGCATTCCCCGCTTTTTCCTCTCCAACCGAATGGCTTCAGTATTCTTTCGGTATACTCTTTTATTGGACCCCCCATCCCCGCCCGTGCCCAACCCCACTTAAAGCACCTTAAGTTCCCCTTTTTCCACCCCTACAGACGTCTTTTTTGAAGGCTGTAACCTCGCCAGTAGAGTCCCTTCATCGTTTTCCCCCCCCTTGCCCCTTGTTAATAGGCCGTCCCCCCCTGACTTACCTCCTGCGGTTTCCTTTTCTCAGCCATAATTTTCCCCCCCGTGAATCCTAAAGAACAATAGGGATGACTTTCTTTTCCCCCTTTCTTCCCCCCTTCACAGCATCCCCACCTAATAGCGAGTTTCGGCCTGCCATGACGGAGCTCTTTTTTGACCTTTCCCAATCCACTTTTACAGCTCTCGTTTTTTGCGAGTTACACTAACATTTTCTTTTTGTCCAATTCCGTATCTCCTTCTTGATCTTCCTTTTCCCACCTGTCCCTTGTTTCCGTGATTGTCCGCTTCTCCTTGGATCTAGTTTTTTCTGAGATTCTCCTCGCTGATATTCCCCCCCCCGCTTTCCTCCGATTTTTTACGCTTTCCTTGGGGTTCATTGCCTTTCCCCTTTTAGGAGACTCGAACTTTCTTCACGACTCCTTCCACCTTTCTGTCTCTCTAGTAAAAGATTAAGAGCCGCAGTCCTTCCTCCACCCTTTTTTCCCAAACCTTGGATAATTTTACTTTCCCCTCCATTCGACCTCCTCTACTTCATCGCCCGCGCGCTACTTTTTCCTACCCCGCGTAAGTGTCGATAGGTTTTTACAGCTCGGTTTTTTTCATTTCCAAGTGTGGAATTTTCTTTATCCGGCCTTTTCCCGCGTTGTTCTGCATCTCTTTCGTAGGACATACCCCAGGGAGGAGGGCGCCCAATCCCATGTGGAGTTTTTTCAAATCCCCACCCCCCTTCTGAATAGTCGAGTCCCTTTTGTTCTTTTTACCCCGTCCTGTTCCCCCCCTAGCAGACCTACTTTGAAACCCTTCTTTCTTTACTCCAGTCTTTACCCGAACCCCTATTCCCCTTCTTCTTTTCCGCGTGATTTTCTTTTTTAAAGTACTCGCGGGCCTCTAGAACACTTTTTCCTTTCACGGCAGAATGGTCCTTTGATGGTTCCCTCCACTCCACCGCCATACCCCTGCCGGAGGTTTTTTTCACCCCCTTCCCCTGATTTTTCCGGTAGCCCCGCCCCTATTCGCCTATCTTCGAGTACGCCCCCAAAACTTTGCCGCACTTTTTATGTTTTTTTTTCATTTGCCGTCGTCAACGTCGTTTCCCCCTCGTCAACCCAGCTTCCCTTCCGTTTTTTTCCCCTTTCCCGCCAACCCTTTCTCTTATGCCCGCCCAATTATTGACCCTACTCCTGCCTCATACTTTCACTCATAGTTTGGGTATCCCTCGTGTTCCTCCTCAGTGATTCCACATTCTTCTTCAACGAGGACCCAGGCGGTCTTTTTTCTCGCAGTTAACGCCGTCGTCCTGAAGTCCTCTGTCTATTTAACTAACCCATCACACTTGGATACCCATTTATTTCCTTCCTCAACGCCTTCAACAGCTTGTCAAACCCCGACCCCCCGGCTTGCTCGACTTTAAGTTCCTCCCTTTTCCAACCCATGATATTGACTAAATAACCTCTTCCAGGCTTCATCCTTCCCACCCCTTCAAAATTGTTCAAATCCCCCCTGCTCACCGGCACCTATTTCCTTGCCGTTCCCCTCGTAAGAACTTTCCCTTGGCACTGGTTGTTTTGCGTTCGTGTGACGGACTACGGACCCCTTCACTCCCAGCGCTTGTTCCCACCTTTTTGTTTCCCCGTCCAGCACTTCCGTCGAACTGAAGTTATGCGCTTCCGGCTGGTCCCCTTTTCTGGATTCTTCTTGAACCTCCATTTTATCCAAAGAGAGGACCCAATAAGGGTGCAACTTAGCTCTGACTTTTTTTTAACTTGGGGAAGTACCGCCTTTTTAGCAATTATGCGACACGCTTCTTCTGCCCAGCCACCGTGTATCAAAGGCCCACCCATCTACCCACCCCCCCATCATGCATTTTTCCCACCCCCCTTATTTTTCAAGGTGGCTATGCATCCTCCGCCCTACGTTTCTACATATTCTATTTTTGCCTTGACGAACCCCCCCCCCTGATTGGTCTATTCCTGGCGAGCCCTCTTGTCGGAGACCGGAGGTTCTTTTTTAACCGAAACAGCAACACCTTCTCTGAAGACCCCCCTCGATCCCCTTCCCCACTCCAGATATCGTTGTTTCCCTAGCCGTGTGACTTTAGTTGGGTTTGATGCCACCGACTTTCTGCTTTTTTCCACCCCTTGTGCCCTTCCACCCCCCCCAATTTCCCTGAGACCGGCGATCCGCCTTGCTTCCCGGCCGCTTAATCCGGATTACCCCCCCCTGTTTTTTTTTTAGATAGAGTGGTCTTGGTTCCTGTTTCCTTCCCCCCCCCTAACGCACATTTCTTTCGTGGGCGGGATGC
>Ga0179593_1436817_pt1 | contig 11818 bp, 20 predicted proteins | sample CZODoug2_1_08_16_FD_185931 | JGI IMG/M metagenome (GOLD analysis project Ga0179593, IMG submission 185931) | Vadose zone soil fungal communities from Angelo Coast Range Reserve, California, USA - CZODoug2_1_08_16fungal (PacBio error correction) | ecosystem: Environmental > Terrestrial > Soil >... | reverse complement strand
ACTCTTCCTCTTCTTTTTCCGCCCCCCCTTTCGTTTCCCCTCCGGCATTTTTCTTTTGGCCCCGTTCCCGCTTTCCCTGCCGCGGTGTTTTTTCATGCCTGTTCCCCTCCCCCATAGGGTGACCTTGGAACCTGGCTTCGTCGCGGCTGGCGCGGCTGCGAAAACTTTTTTTCATCGTCCTTCACCCTCCCCCCCCCTCAAAGGCGAATTTCCCACCCCTTCGGCGTAACCGGTTTCCCTTTCGGGCTTGAGTCTGGCCCGGCACCTTCGGCTTCTTGCAATGTCGAGTAGGCTTTGATGACGGCGGCACAGTTTGCTTTAAACTTTCAGTCCCCACAATCGGCTCCGCTGCGCTTCGAACAACTTTCTTGAGGCAGGCACCTACCGTTCGATGTTTTGGTCAGATTCTCAGTTTTTTCTTCATCTCTTGCTGTCTTTTCTGGCCGCTGGACGTGATCGCCCCTCCCGTTTTTTTAACGGACCTTTTTTGATGTTTCTCCTCGATCCCTATTACCCTTTTCTTCGGGTGATACTTTCATGATGAGGGCGTCTTTTTCTCCCCTTGATCATCCGCCCCTTTTCGCCCTTGTCTTTGTGTGGGTTTTTTGTTCATGTTCCTTCCAGGCGCCCCCTTTTTTTTACCCGTTTGACCACAACCCGTCATCGGCCCCGTCCCCATTCTTCGTCTTCACTTTTGAGTGTGACGTACCCTTCAGGTCCTCCCTATTGCCCCCTCCGGCCAGAGTTGGAGTGGATCAGTTTGAAAACATGATCGCCCAGCCCCTTCTCTTATGCTTTCCTTCCGCGGATGGTTGATTTCCCCCCCCCTGTTTTCCAAAGCCCCCTGTTCCTTATTCCCTGTGTCTTCGCTCTCACGGTGAGCTCAACTGCCAAGGGCTCCCTTCTTCTGACCCCTTTGTTGCCCCCCAAGGACCCCCCATCCAGCCCCACCCCTGTTTCCCAAATCCTCGTCCATTACCTAAACTTCTTTATGCCATCCCGGGCCCAGTTTCGGGTGGCCCTCTTTTCCTTTTTTGAAGTTGACTCTTATTCTCTTTGCACGTTTTCCCATCTGTTTCTTAGTTCCCGCCCCCCCCGCAGAATTTTTTCCTTCTTGCTAGGCTACTTTTTCCACTCCCCCCTTTTGGACCCCACCTATGAAACCCCTTCAGAGTCCTATTGCTTTTTCTCTTCCTTGCGGTGCTCCGTAATTCACGTCGTTTTTCAGACTCTGCCGACCGGGTTTCCTCCCCCCCCTCCCCTTCTCCTTTTCCCCCTGGTTTTTAACCCCCCCTGCACCTGGTTTGCCCGTTTTTTTTCTGACATGAGTCGGAGATATGATGGCGCTATTGAGACCCCCTCGTTTTCTTCCCACCGAAGCAGTGTTCAGTAGATGTCGAGCATTTCCGTTTTCACCCTTGGTGTTCTGGTCGCGGGTCTCCTCCAGCTGAAGCCGTCTTTCTTGGCCCACCCCAGGTCGGGCCTTTTAGACTCTTGATGCTTTACTTTTTTTCCCCACCCTGGGACTTTGTGTGATTCCCCTTCTTCTTTTTTCTTTCTCTCCATTGCGTCTCCTCGAACCGACCACGTTCCTCCCAGTTTCCGGTCTTTTGTTGTAACCCCAACCACCTTGCGTGTCCTAGTCGATCAGTGCAGCAAGCCGACGTCCCAGTTTTCCGTTTTTTTTTTCGTTTTTCTCGCTTGCAGTTGTACCGTGTTTTTTTTTCATTTTGTTAGGCTTGGCCTGTACCCTCCCACGTTGTTGTCTCCAGCGCATTGTCCCTTCGGACTTCCAGCCCCCTCCCTCTAGGGTTTTTCTTCAATGCGTTCTTCCCCTCCTCAAAGCCGGGTTTTTGTTTTTTGTCGCCTCCCCACCTGCTGTCACCATCCATACGACAACCTTACAAGAAATTGATTTCTTCTTTTGATGGCTGGCTTTGAGTTCCCATTCGGAATCTTGTTCCTTTTTTTTCCTGTACTGACCTTCATCTTGAACAGGCCCACATGGGCCCTTCCCATAGTGACGGGACAACCATTGTTGGTAAAGTGCTTTTTCTTCCTTTCTTATTCCCCAATGCGCGGGCCTGTTTCGCCCCCCACTTTCCTGACCCGGTTTGCCCCACAAAGGGCAATTAGTCTGAATGTCTCGTGCCTTCTCTTCCGGCGCCCTTTCCCCGTCTGGCAAGTCCTTTTTTACTGTTTTTTTGCGAAGTTTTCTTGGTTCTTGATTTCCTGTATCTTTTCCCTTGAGGTCTGTGTCGTGCAATCTGCTGGTCTTTTTTTTTTCCCCTCAATCCGGTTTTCCGACACAGGGCGAGTGTTCTTTTGGTCGCGTGCTCTCTTTAACTTTGACCGCTTTACATGATTAGATACGCCCCTTGTATCGCCAAAGTAATTCCTTTCCTTCTTTTCTTTTTTTTTTCTTTTACTCCCCCTGTTGTTTTGTTGATCCTTTTTTGATCTGGCCCCACACCCCCCATTGGGTTATTACACGTGCCTGGTAATGTTCTTTTGTTTTTTCTAAGATCCTTTTTTTTGACCCCGGTCCCCCCGTATTTTTACCGATCCTTCCCCTCGGGACCGCGGGGTCAATTTTACCCCACTCGTTCTTTTTCACACTTCCTGCTGTTTCCACTCTTTATTTGAAACCTCAGACCCGGCAGCTGCAATCGGTTTCCCCCCCTTCCAAAGGTCCGCCTACTGAATGTCCCCCCCCACGTGCCTTTTTGACAGACCGCTTCACGTCTTCCCAAGGGCTTTCAGATTTGACCCATCGTTTGCTTCACCTTTCTTTTTTGGTTTCCCACTGCGGGTCTCAGTTTACTCTCGGCCCGAAAGTCCCCCTTTCCCTTTTTTTTTCGCCTCAAAGGGCCCATTTGCATTGGCCCCCCCCCTTGTAGTTTTACCCTGGCCAAAGGAGGAAGGGCCCTTTCCTTTTTGCGGGTGAATTGCCCCTCACAATCCTTTTTCTTACCTGGCTGCCGTTTCCTCAAAGGGCCTCCCTCACCCAACCTCTAAATTTCCACCCCATTTCCTTTGTTGTTGTGACTTCTTTCTCATCCTCTAAATACTCTAATTTCAAGCTCGCGATCACTTTTTCCCCACGTCTTCCAGCTTTTCCCCCCCGACAGCCTTTCTTCCCTGATGGGTGCACACAGTCGAATTGGTTTGCCATGTCCCCTTCCCATTTAGCCTGAATAATGCATTTACCCACCCCGGCGTTGGATGACGGGCGGTTTTTTTCCCTTCCCCCCAACCAACCAACCTGGCTCCCCCGACACGTGATGGAGTTCATTTTTTTTCCTAACCGGCCCAACTGTGTTTCTGTCCGTCTGTTTCCTTCCAGATCTTTTGTGGCTCGTATTTGTCTCAGGCCCCTTTTGGGTTGTTAATGATTGCTGCCGGGGCTTCTGTGTCGTTTTCGTGAGATGACAGACCCTTTGACCGGACCAACCTCCCTTTTCGCCCCCCCTCCTATTCTTTAACCCAAGGTCGCCTCATTTTAGACGCCGTGTGTCCCCCAGGGATTTGATGTCCCCCCTTTTTCCTTGGGTCAGGATTAGCTAAGCCATTTTTGACCAGACGAAATACCACCCTTCCCCCCATGTTTAAAATTGATCCCGACAAAGTCATCAGAGTGAGAAGTGTTGCAGTTTTTTCCCCAGATTCTTTGAACAGATGTTTTTCGCAGATTCCTACCGTAACCACGATCGCCAGGATCTTAGTCCGTCCTTTTTTCCCCTCCCCAGTGACCAGGGTCCGTTTTTTTTTTTTGCCGTCGTCCTCCGCCCACCTGGGCCAGTATACGGGGAATTTTTTTTTTCTCCCCAGTCCTCCCCGTCTGGCAGGCCGCTCAGTGGCCTCCTTTCGCCTTGCACTGTTCGACTTCCCAATGCTTCCTTTTTTAATATTTTTAGAACCACCACTAACCCATCCGCCTGGATATTCCTGCCCTTTTTGCCAATTTTTTGGAAAAGCCACCCTGGGCTTTCAGATTTTTCTTCCTAACCTTTCAAATATCCTGTTTCTGTTCCCTCTCCCTCGGGCACCACCCCCGTCAAACTTTGTGACAAACCCAACTGGACACCGTTTCCTTTTTTTTGCCGGAAGGTGTCTCTCACTCTCCCTTCCTTTCTCGGTTCGGTCGGGTTGTTAAAACATGTCCGTGTTGGCTGCCCTTTTTTTTTACTTTTCCCGCGGTTCTCTATGCGCCTGTTTCCTTTCTTCTGAACTCTATTCCGCCGTGAGCAGATTATCACGCTAAACAGGTTTCTTCCCCCCCCGTTTTTTTCACCCCCCATCCCCTTCCCCCGATGTTCTATTAGACTTTCTTCTTCTGCTATCAGGTCCACCTTTTTTCCGGCCACCGCGACCCAAATCCCGTTTTTTTGTCGCCTGCCCAATTCTTTTGCAACAACCTTCCCTCCCTGTTCGACTTTCACGCCATCCCCCGCCCCGATTTTTTCGCAACTGATGTTTCCCTTTTTCTGTTCGGTCTCTCAAACCCCTCACAGGGTTGACGTTGCCACTCGGTTGGTCCCTGCCAACCACCAGTCTCGCTGGCCGTCGACAACCCCCCCCCCACCAACCCAAAACACCAAAGTGGTGTTCCAAAGGCGTTCTCGCAGGCCTCATCGATGATTCTCGCCCTCTCTCCGTTCCCGTTCTCGCTTTTTTCTTCTATTTTTTAGTACCGTTCGACGACGGCGCTCCATTTTGAATGGACGGTTTCAGCGCAGCAGCGGTTTTCTTTTTTTAGGGGATTTAGTTTACCCACCCCCCATCTAAGCGACTTTTTCCCCAGGATCTTTCTATCAAGTTCGGGTAGGTTTCCAATAGTAGAAGAGGTGGCTTTAATAATTACCCTCTAAGTTTTTCCCCTCAGTGCTCCTTTTTCCTCCGAACATTTTGCCGAACTGATTAGTCCCTCCTCTTCTCATCAGGTTAGCGACTCCGTTTCTTTCAGGGTCCGTTTCCCGGCTTCTATGAAAAACCCCCCCCTTCTTGTCCCAGCTCCCCCTTTCACGACTTGCTCGACCCGTGTTTCGTTACTCCATGGGCGGCACGGTTTTTTTTTTTTCTGGTTCCGGTGTTTTTCCATCCCGCGCCTGGCGCAGTGACCCCTCGAGTTCATTTATCCTCTTCAGGAGAGCGTCTTTCTTTTTTTCCCCCTCTTTTGTTTCTCTTCGAGAGAGACTTTTTTTTTCAAATGCTCGTGCTATTGGCAGTTCACTGCGCGGCTTCTTCTTTTTTGCCGACCTCTCTTGCCTCCTCGTTTGCTTCCCCCTTCCTGGCGTTATTCGCACGATGTCTAGCCCCCCCACCCTTTTTTGGGGTCTTTCTTCGGTACGACCTTGTTTTTTTTTCATCGAGGCACGACCACCTTCACTCCGCGGCGAATTCACAGCGTTTTTTCTAACCGGCTCGTCGGTCTGAGTATCCTTTTTTTTTTGTTGTTTTCGGTTCTCGGTTTCGGCCGTTCCTCCTTTTGCTGTCTTTGGGCGCCGGTAGAAAATTCCCCAAAGCAAACTCCCTTGCGCTATGTCCTCCCCCTGCATTTTTCCCGTGAATGGATGCAGCACCTCATCGACAGAACATTTGCTTTCCCCCCTTTTTTTTTCCCCCCTAGTCCTCCACGTTGCTGTCAGAACGTCCAAAAGTTGTCTCCGCCGCGGGCAGAACTTGGTTTCTGTTGAGGTGACGGGACTAATTCCCTTTTGGCTGGATCCTCGGATTTTTGAGGGGGGCGGTCCCTTTGATTCTTCACCCCTTCTCCTTTTTCCGCACGTCCATTCGATGTTGGTTGGAGCCCTTCTTGCACTTGCTAAACGGTGCCCCGTTTTTCCCTCCCCGAACGAGTTTGCCGAAACAAAGTCGGAGTTGTTTTTTTGGGCCATGCTTCGTGTTCCCTCCGGTCGCGTCAGTACCGTTCCTACTGGCGCCTTTCCTTTTTTTTTCCCCTGGATCGGCCCAGCCCCTGAGTCTTATGATACTCAGTTCCCCCCCTTTCGTTTTAGCGGATTTTGTCACGGTTTGTTACCTACGCACTTTTAGTCCCCCCCCTTGTATTTCCTCAGAATGTGCTGATTCATCTTTCCTACGAAGCCCCCCTTTGGATGGTTGGAGGGCTTCTTTGCCCCCACATTCCCGGCCTCTTTCTCCCCAAATTTCGTCTCCCCCCCACCTCTACCTTGATCGGCTTCGAGTTTGCCACTTCCCATGCCAAGGACCCTTGCGTGTTTTCCCTTCTGTTTTGTCTTTCTTTTTTCAGGAATGGTGAAAACCGAGTTCCCCTTGCCCGTTCTCGCGCCGCCTTCGTTCTTCGCCCCCATCGAATGTTTGAGGTGCGGAACATAAGTCCCCCTTGCTCTTTCCCATATCCAAATCCCCTCTGCATATTTGCCGTGTCGAAAGGTGTTTGACCAACTTGCTCTTCTTGGCACCAAGTAAGCCCCCTCCTGTCCCTTTACATCGGAAGCCCCCCTTCCTTTTTTTCTTGTTTTTTTTTTTTTTTGTACTTTCGAAATGACAAGTTATTCCTTTTTTTTTTGATCGACCCCCCGATCGATTCCCTGCATAGTTGGGACCCCAATCGACCCCCCACTTGCACCCCCCTCAAGGTGGATTCTAGGCACAGGTGCTTTTTGTTTTTCTTGTTTGTCAGGTTTGAAAACTTTGTTCGGGTCGAAGATCTTGTGGTCATCCATGTTTCCCCTTTCAAGGCTGTGTCCATACCATCCTTAGGTTCCCCCCCTTTTTCTTTTTTTCCTTATGGTCGTCGTCCAGGCTCGTTTCTGTGTGGCTACCTTAGAGTTTCCCTCTTGCATGGTTTTGAACCGAACCCACACCGTGCCCCTTCCCTTTAGTTGAACCCCCCTTTTTTTTTTTTTCCCGTCCTTTTTTTTAAGCCCCATAAGATCCTCGTGACACCCCTTTTTCCCCCAGTTTGGATGTTTTTCCCCCTCTCCACTCCCTGGACTGGTTTTGTTTTGCCAGTTTTTTTTCGTGTCCCCCCCGAACCCGTCCTATTGGCTCTTCTTCCGGAAGACATTTTCCTTTGCCCGCCCTTTCTCTGAGGTCTGTCGGGTGGCATGTTTTTGCTGTACGTTCGCCCAAGCTTGAACCTGTCATGCTTTTTTTCTGCTTGACCCCATTCCATCCAAATACCCCCCCCCCTTTGACCAAAGACCTATTTGTCCTTCGGGGAGACTAGTCTGCCGAGGCTTGATTTGCTGAGATCCAGGTTTTTCTCCCCCGTTTCTTCCCAAGCCCCTTTCTTTGCCCAGGAGATTGAGACTTTTCCCTTGTTTGTCAAGGATGCCTAATAGTCCTTTCCGCGGACCCACTTCTTTAGGCATCTGTTCTTTCTCCCTTTTTGAACCCCCCCAAGGCCCTTGGTGAGCCCCCTTTCCCTCCCTTTTTCGCCGGGAGTGACTTGAGCGTTTTTTTCGGGCAGTTCTCGTCTTCCGTCTTTTTTTCCTTTTCTGGTCTGGGGCGCTTTAGTCTAGGTTTTTTTTTTTTTTTCTGATGCTTTTGTGTCAATCTAGGGCGATGTATTCAGACTTGGTTCTTCCCCCCTTTTTTCCGTTTTCTTTTTCCTGGAGGGCGTTCGTGGCTTTTTGTCACCTCTTCGTCACCCCGGCTCTAACCATCAAACTACATCCAACTGTTATTCGTGCCCCCCCCCGTTGTCCCCCAGACTTTTCTCTTTGTCTTTTTCCAGCCTTTTTTGTGTTGTTTCATGATTTCTCGGCACCACCGGGCTACCGTGCTCTTTTTGATTCAGTTCTTTATAAGTATCAGCGGTGCTCCCCCGGTTTTAGTTTTTTATTATTTTTATTTTTCTGAGGCGCCCACCTCCCTCCCCCCCTGGTTTTGTCCTCCTCCCTTTCCCCCCCCACGGAAAAAGCGTTTTTTGGGCCCCGGCACTTGTCGGTCGCAGCACCAAGGGTAATCTACTAATTCTAGATTTTTTTTTCACCCAGCCACCTTTTTGCTCCTTGAGTCTGTCCCCCCGCTCCAACCCCAGGTCCTGGCCCCCCACATCCCCCACAAAGTTGCTTTTCACCGCCCCCTTGTGGTGATTCCCTCTTTTTCGGCCCCCCTTTTTCCTTGTCCCCCGAATTAAGAGGCTTACTTTAAAAAAGTGGTCGTTTGGGGAGGAAACCTTTTTTTTTTTTGCTGATTCCGGCCTCGCTGTCACGCCCCCGTGCCCGTTCTTTTCTCTTTTTCACTGACAAATAGCAGGTTTCCCACCCTTTTTTGCGGCACCCTTTTAGGGGGCATTTCGAGGTTGGCTTTTGACAGTTGTCGGCCCCAAAGGAGCGGTATTTTTCTAGGCCTTTTTTATAGGCTCCTCCCCCGTCGACCTATTGTTTTGGGAGATTTTTTCTCAGAGAAGTCCTTCCTGTGCAAATTCCTTGGTCCCTTTCTTTGCTAAGATCCACCCAGCTTCTCCCCCAAAACCAAAAGAGCCCCCTCGGGATTTTCCCCCCCGTCGACCCCTTGTTTAATTTTGTCGGGATCCTCCCGCTTTTTCCCACGCGTGGACGGGTTCGGGTTGACCTCACAAGACCTTTACACATGACCCTTTGCTGTCGGGCGAGTTATCGAAGGTACAATTTTTTTTTCCCCCCCAGGTATGGGGAAGGTGGAGACCCCTTGCGCTATTGCTCTTCTCCTGCCGCCGTCCTTTTTTTTGACCCCCTCCCTTACTTCAGGGAGTTTTCTTGTCGTGACAGGCCGACCATGGCCCCCTATTTTCTCCAACTCCGCCCTTCCCTCCCCCCCCCCCCCCTTTGCCAGCGCTTACTTTTCAAACCTTTACCTCCCTCATTTCTCAAACAGCCCGTTTGCTGTCACCAACCCCGGGATGTATTTTTTCCTTTTTCCCCCTACTTGGCTTCAGTTTTGTTTTATCACGAGTCCCGACGGTCCCCCCATATTTTTTCCTGTCACCTGGATCCCTGAGCCCCTTTTACTTCGAGGAGCCTGCATTTTGCAAATGGTCTGACGATTGTCTGCTTTTTTCTTTTCCGGATAAACCATTCATTACTTGGGGTTTCTTTTTTTTTTTTTCCAAGTTTTCATCACTGGAAACCCCTCCCAGGTCCTTCCCCCCTTTTCCCGTTTCGTCCCCCTTTCAAAGTTTCACAACCGCGCACGAGTTTCCCTTTTCCCCCGCTTTTTTTTCAGAGGATCCCCTTTTTGATCTTGTTTCCCTAGACCAGATTTCCGGAGCGGTGCTGTCCCTTGGACGACACCCACCCTCTCTCGGTCTCTTTTTTTTCCCCTCGGTTGGTCGGCAGACTGGTGCCTGGCTCTTAAGCCGCACAACATTCTGCGGTACGAGGCGCCCCCACCTCTTTTTTGGATTTAAGACCTTCTTCTAAGGGGCCAAACCTTTCCCCCCCCAATCGAATGCTTGTTCCACAAAAATTCTCCGGGTTGCCACCGAACCCAAAATTGGTGCCAAAGCACTTTTTTTTCTTGAGCTTCCGAGTTCTGGACCGCAACTCGCCAATTCCCGAGCAGTGTAGACTTGTGTCAAATCCAAGGGGTTTGCCCTTTCCGTGGGGGCCTTTTCCCTACTCCCGGTGTTTTTCGAACTGGGCCTTTTCCTTTTGTCAGAGATAAGAACGAGCTTCTACTTAGTTGTCCACGCTAACCCCCATTGCGTTATCTGTAACCCCGTGTAAAGACTTGCTCTTTTTATTAGCTGTTTTGCTCGTTTCTTTGTCTGTTCCTGGGCGTCTCGCCCCCCCAATCTTTTGGGTCGCCCGTCCCTCCACAGGCTCCTCCGGAGGTCCCCCTTTTTCAAGCAATTGCACACGCCCCCCGTCGTTAATTTGTTCGTCTGCCCCCACCATTTTTGACGTTCGGGCTTTCTCCCATCCTGGGTGTCCCCGTCGGCCCCCTTTTTTCTTACCGTCTAAAAACCCAAGAACTCTGTGCGGCAAAGTGAGGATTGCAACACCCCCCCCACCCCCCCCCCCCCATTCTTCCCTGGTTTTTATTTTTTCTGCGCCCCTCATATGATATCCACCTGCGCGACGTTCATTTGTTTTTTATACTTCATCCTTTTTTGTTAGGCGTGTTCAATCCACTATTCCCTTTCTTTTAGCCACCGTTCTTGAATGTCCAATCTGTGCCCCCAATTCTCATATGATGTCTTTTTGCCCCCGTTCTCCCCTCTTCCCCCCCTTTTTGAGACGCCGCTCGCGCGGGTGTTTGATTGCGTTAATTTTCTCTTACAGAGCACGGCGCGGCATCTTTACGCTGCCCTTTGCGACTTCCCCAGGGCAGAAGACCATGCCTTCCCTGCCGCGCCGAGCTTTCCGGTCGCGCGATGGGTCTCCATTGCAAGTAGACTTTTAGTTTTTTCCGTGCTTCGAGTGAACAACTTCAGGTTTCTCGAACAGCTCCAAGCTTCCCGGGACCGCTTTTATAAGACCCATGGTTTTACCCCCCAACTCCCGCCTCGGAACTTCCCTTTTTCCTGGGTCAGCGTTCGGCACCCCACTTCCTTCCTAGGCTGAAGCACCTTGCCCCCCGCCGAGCATTAATTTTTTCATTCAGGATTTTTGAGATTTTTTTTTTTTTTTCTTTTTAATCATCCTTTTTTTTTGTTTTGAGAGAGAAGATTTTTGATGACCTCCCCATTCTTTAGCTTCCCTGCTCCCGATTGGGTGCACTTTGTACCCGCCTCCCTGCCCCCCAGTTTCCTTTGACCAGGTTGAGTCCCATATTTCAGAATGTTTCCCTGGGAGCAAATTCGTCGCGCTTTTCGTTTTCTTCGAAGCCCCCTGCGTTTTTTCTCCCTCCCCCCCCCCCTTCAGCGTGGTTCTTCCACCAGCTCTGGTTCCAAATTGGATGCTCCGAGGTCCGGTTTCTGTATCTGTCTTTTCGCCCCCCTTGGATGCGAAGGATGCGTTTTTTTCTCTCCTCTATCTTCCCTTTTCCCATTTTTCACCGCCCGTTCTGCGGGCCGACGCTGGGCCTCTTTGATTTCTTCGAGGACTCCCGGAGACAGTATGATTGTTGCTTTTCGATGTACGTCATATTTTCGTTTTTCCTCCTCCCCCCTTCTTTCCCCCTTTCTAGCCGCGCTGGCTCCCATTGGGAAATTTGAAGTTTAAAGTTCTCCTGCTTTTACCTTGCGAGTGGCAGAGGCCTGGGGGGATCTACTCCTATGTTAACAATTCCCTCCACCTTTTTTTTTCTGAATACGAGGGGTTTTAGCGTGGGAGGTTCCCCACTTTCCCCGACTTTTCTTTTTCCTTTTTCACCTTTCTAGTCCCCCCCTCACGGTTTCATTCCTTTTGTGATTCCGCACCATCGTTTTTTCAGTTTGCCTGGCGTGTACGTACCTTAAGGTCTCCGTTTAGGCCCCCTTTCCGGAGAGTCTTGCCTCAGCATTGGCTGTTTTTGGTTCAAACCTGGATCCCCCCTCCCGCGGATGTTTCCTAAATATCTCGTTTAGCTTGGCATGGTTTGTCTTTCCACTGCGGTGGGTGGGTGTTACACTACCGTACCATGTTTCAGCGTAGACTGATTTTTTGACTTACTCCTCCCGTGCTGGATTTCCTTTTTTCTAGAAATCCTGACCACTGGGCCACTCCCTCAAACTTGTTTCCGGGATTTTGTCCCCCGAACCATGTTCGTTTCCGACCCCCCCCCCCTTCTTTCAAAACCATGCTCTGGGATATTTGATGTGCGTCATACTCGTGCTGCAAGCCTGGACCTTTATTTCCACTTTCTTTTTTCGAGGCTCCCTTTCCCTTCGCGTTTCCTTTATCTTTTTTAAATTTCGACCCAA
>Ga0179593_1359495_pt1 | contig 11818 bp, 15 predicted proteins | sample CZODoug2_1_08_16_FD_185931 | JGI IMG/M metagenome (GOLD analysis project Ga0179593, IMG submission 185931) | Vadose zone soil fungal communities from Angelo Coast Range Reserve, California, USA - CZODoug2_1_08_16fungal (PacBio error correction) | ecosystem: Environmental > Terrestrial > Soil >... | reverse complement strand
TGTTGTATAGTGGTCTCTTTTCTATCCTCATTCCGTTATTCAGCGTCTTTGTCTGCCCATATTCCCCGAACCTCGCCAATCTATAGGTCTTTTTTTATTTGATCTCCCGACATGATAGCGGATCTCTCAGGGAAGATGGTTTTCTATCGCTGTTTCTCTTTGTATACACCGGAGAGCCAACTCAGACGATCCGGTTAGAGCGGTTGATTCTGGCGTGCCGTTTCCGTTGGACGCTTCAGTTTTGCGAAGTTGACCTCCTTGTATTCTTTGTAAGGAAGGGTAACCCGCGAACGGCACAGGTTCAGGTTGCTTTTTGGTTTCTAATCGTTCCGGGTATCCTCCCCACCCTTTTCTCTTTTTTTTTCTCGGCTCGGGTCCCTTTTTCCCTCTCCCCTTCACTGAATCGCCTGCCCTCGTCGGTTGTTTACGGCGCGCTTTGCGGTTGATACTTTTTCCGTTGGAAAGAAGCTGATCCCTTCCCTCTCTTTGACCCTTGAGAACCAAAGGGGATTTGCTCTGCTGCGAAAGGACTTTCCGCGTTTGCCTGAGCCCCCCCCTTGTTTTTCTCGCTGGTTCCTGCGTGCTTTTTGGAATTGTTTAGTCCCTCCTTTCAGCAGCTTGTACCGGAAAAGGTTTTGTGAGTTTGTAGTAATCGGGGAAGATTTCTATTTCATCTCCCTTCCTAACCCTCCTTTTTGCCTTTTCGTTGACTGACTTCCCCCCAGAAGGAAAGTAGTTTCGATAGTAGCTTTTCTTTGTCTCGTAATGGGTGGCCGATTTTCCTCTTTGTCCCTGCCGTTTTCATCCAACTTTATAGGAGTCCCTCTCTCTTGGTATAAACCTTGCCCGTGTTTTTTCCATGATCCGCGTGTTTCCCTCTTAATTGTCAGATGTTAGTCTAGCTTGGATTTTCTGAATTTGTTTTCCGAGCGGAGGAGCTATAACCCACCCGACTTTCCGCCTCTTTTCTGTGAGGACCATTGAAATCGCCTGCTTGCCCCCTCCCTCGGTTCTCTCCTGATGTTCTTTCTTTTTAGACTTCCCTCCCTGGCTCGCTGTTTGTTGTACCATGGTGTCCTTCAGAGAACGCTGTACCCCTTCTTCCGTTCAACGGTCTGTTTTTTTCCCTGGTATTTTTTCGTGATCGTGTTTTGCGAGACGTCCTAATCTTCCTCCTCCCTCGATTTCATTTTCTGGTTCCCCGCAAAAACTTGCGACAATGTTTGGTTTAAGGTTTCCCTGGAAATTAGATACTGGATTTTCGTTTCCCCCCCCTATGCTTGACGTGCCTCGTTTTAACATTTCAGCTTATGGTTATGATGTCCATGGGGTTCATTATTTAGTCAAGTTTCTGGACCAGCCCATGAACCTGTTTTAGATCGCATCGGTTCAGGGGCATGTGACCCCCCCCCTAAAAAGTAAATTTAGCCTCCCATTCGCGAGACCCCCCTCCCCCGAAGAAAATGCCCGCTTGACCTTGCAGATCTAACGCCGATGCGCTCCTCCCTCATCACCGACCTGAAGCGAGTTTTTCTACCTCCCCTTCGTTGCGACCTTGCTTGTCTGTTAACTGGCCCCATCTGCCAACCGGGCCTCTGACCGATGCCCCACATTACTGTTGGCCCCCACATTCCACCATCCCCCTCTAGTCTCCCCTGTCTTGCCCCTTTAACCGCTCCTTCCACCCTGGATGATTTCCTCCCCCTCGCCAACGTAAGCCGATCTTTTGTGGTCTGCTTCACTTTTCCTCCGGAGCCGTGATTTTTTTTTTGAAACGGCGGTCCCCTGTGAGCGGACCCTCTTAAGTCGCGTTTTCCAGTGTAACCACCCCTTTCTGTTGGCTTCAACTTCCTTTCAGAGTCGTGACTCTTCCCTGTAGAGGCAGGTGGGGCGTCGGTGTTTTTTTTTTTTTCTGCACGCCCCCCCCGGCTGCCTTTGGTTCACAGTTGCAACATAGAGGAGTCATGACATTCTTTGATATGTGTCGACCACTCTTAGGCTCTTTTCCTGCGCCCCGCCCCTAACTGGTGTGTTCTATTCACCCTGGCATAACTCAAAGGCCTCCAATTTTTTGTCCCCCGACCTACAAACATTGTGCCTCCTTTTGTGCACGAATCATCCCTCCCCCTCGTACCCCTTTGTCGAAACGGTTCACCTTAGATTTTTTTCGCATGGATTCTCTTTTGCACTCCTTCCCCCCCCTTTCCAGATTTGATTCACCTTAATACACACTTGTGTTCGCGTTCTTCCCGCCTTGCCTCTCGGGCGTAACTCTAGATGAACCTTCCTGGAAGTTCCCTTCTTTTCCCTTGGGGCCCATCTCCCCTTTCTTGCCGATTTCCCCCACTTGGGTCCTGAATAGAGGATACTTATATCGTCGCTCGTGACTTCACCTGTACTTGATTCTTTAGCTTAGATCGGTATTTCGCCATAACACACTTTCAGACGTGATACCCCGTGTCTTGTTTTTCTTCGCATTCGAGCCTCGATTCTAGGCCGCGTGGGTCCTAGTTGCTTTGTGCGTCGCCCCACTTTCAAGATTGACGAAAGCTTCGACCGTTCGTCAACCTCTGAGCCCTCTCCATGCATTTGATTGTTGAGCCTTTTTTGTTTTGTTCTTTTTTTAGTGACCTCTTGTTCTTTTCCCTTTAATGTCGGAATTTTTGGTATTGCCTGTGTTCCTTCGCCGAATCGTGCGTGTTTTCGTATTTGTGACGGTGGCCTTCGCCTTTTCAGCAATTCTTGGATTTGAACAAGCACTTCTCGGTCGAAGGATGTCCCTTCATGACCTACTCCCCCCAGGTTTTTTGAACCTGGAAATGTTCTTCCCGTTCTTGGGTTAACCATGTTGGGATTGATTCCCCCTCGAACTCCCTTTGCCGGGTCTGCAGGGCGGCCTGGAGGGCGTTACGCTTGCCCGTTGCCTCCCAATTTCCCTCCTTCAGTTGTTTCTCTCCTCATGCCTAAGGATATCTTCTTTTTCCTCTTCTCCGTGTTTTTTTGTCTTTATAACCGGTCTTTTCTTCCTTCCCCCCTAAGCGCGAGAAACATTGATCGTATCCTCATTGGTTTGTTGCTTTTGAACATCCTCGTCGCCTGAGGCTTACCCCCGCTGCACATCTTCAGTCCGCCCTCCCTTCAGGTGGGCGAAGACGTCCTCCTGGCCTCATCCCAAATGCCGTCCCGGTGACCCTTTTTTCTTTCCCGTGCTCGACGTGTCACAATTTCCATTTTCTTTTTCTTCCGGCCGGAATCTAATGCGGTAATGAGACCACTTTTTTCCTCATCACCTGTGTTTTTTTTTTAATTTCTTCACCCAGTTTTCCAGCAGTGCGCCCAAGTGGCCGGACACCCTTATCCCCCATCGGCTCGCTTCTGCACCCCTATAATACCGATGAAGAATTATGCCACTGATGACACCCCCCATTAGAAAATACCTCTCCCGCCCCCCCTGCCCACCCCCTCTCCATGCACTTTATCCTCTCCGGTCATCAAGTTGGGTGTCCTCTTCAACTCTTTCTTTTTAGTTACCCCGGTCCCCCTTGCGCCGCCCCCCGCCTGAATTGCTGCGCAAACACTCTCCCCTCTCGGTCGAATTTCCTTTGACGACACCAGCCGGTCCTCACCGTCGCTGGCATTGTCCTTGTACTGGAAACGGTTTTTTCCCCCGATTTTATCGACGGAGGGTTCTAGGGGCATGTCCTCTTCAGAGTATGTCCTTTAGGAAGTCCTCCCCAATTTGCGAAAGCGGCCGGTAGTCCCCCCTTTTTTACCTCTTTGACCCGACTCTTGTTGTTAGATAGTTCTTGATCGATTGATGCCGTCGAGCCCGATTTTCCAAACACCCTTTACCCCAGAGTGTTTATGTTCCCGGTTGGACAGCAGCTTCACTCACGTCCTTTAACGACTCAAACTTCTGGAGTCCGTTCTTTTTGACCCCCTCTCCGCAGCTTGTATGTAACACATAAAAGACCTTCTCGCCCTTTCCCTCTTTTCTCTGATTGCCACACGGTCTCACTTTAAGTTGCAATGATTGCACCTGGGGAACCACGTTTCATAGACATTAGTCGTTTGCTGTCTCGCTCCCCCCTCCTTTTTCCCAGGGACTCCGCCTCCCTTTGACACCGTAAAAGATTCCCGGTTTTAAGAACGCCACAGTGTCGCCAGGAACGTGCCTAAGAACTGTTCACCCTCCAACGATTGTTGTATCCGCATCTTCCTCTTGGGCCCATCCACATAACAGGTTCAGCTTTTTTTCAACCACCTTCACTAAAGGTCGCCAAGTGGCCTGTGCCCGATTCCCCCTTCCTGGGTTTTTGGCCTTATCCGGCTCTGATCCCCGTGCACAAGTGGAGGCTTGGCTCCTCGTTTGTTCCCCCCAGACGATTAGGTTGGTCCTTGGATGCGTTTGCCAATAGTACGAAGTTGTTCCCTGTACTGCCCTTTTTTTCTTTTTCCCCCCCGTTACTCCTTTCTCCCTTTCCCCAGGCGGTTCGGAATCGCTTAAGTTGGAGCGGGGATCCAGGGAGTCGCTGTCGTGTTCTGGCTGTGGTTTCTCTCTTTCCCTTTCAAGTCCAGCTGGAGAGTTTTTCACCACCCTTCCACCAATGCTGACGCCCAGTTTTTTTTCCAAGGTCTTTCCCGTCCTCCTGGCGCCGACATGCGAGACCCTTCATCAACCGCGTGTTCAAGGGTTGACACAAACAACCTTTTTCCCACCCTCTTCCCTTCTTGCTATGAATACTGCACGAAAAATCAGTTCTCGCCCTTCTTTTTCTCCCATTTCCGTGCCACGCCACGTTTGGCGCCACGGTGGCGGTATTTCCCTAAGCACGATACCTTTCTTCGACAGCGCAGGACCACAAGACTTTCCCGGTTTCCCCAGCGTCGACTTTGAAAAGGAAATTGTCGAGCCGTCCTTTTTCGATTCCCCTTGTCCCACCATGTTTTCAACCCGGCCAATGAGACGTTATTTTTAGGAAATCAGTTCCCTGGTAAATTTTTCATGCTATGTTGCAGGTCTATTTTTCCGACGTTGTTTTCCCCTCCCTCCCCATCTCTCCCCCCTATTTGTATTAACCAGTTCTTTCCCCTTTTTCCCACATTCGTCCCCCCTTCTCCACGTATTAAGGCAATTGACAGCTATCCTACTCGTATGTCTCCATTCGAATTCAGTCACCTCCGTGTGTTAGAATTCGGATTTCTTCTTCCCATCTTCTTTCCAATTAGAGCCGTCTACTCCGTACTCATCCCCCTCCCTTTTTGAATGAGCACTAAACGGGCAAACAACTTTGTACAAACAGGCACGTATTCACGGGGGGCTATCGAGGCGGTCATTTTCCTACCTTTTTCCGTTTTACACCCAAGAGTTTCGGGATCGCCCCATCTCCCCCAGGAACCTCCTTTTCTCCAATAAAGTGTCATTGACATGGGCATTTCCAAACACCTGATGAATTTTTTTGTTTAGAAGCTTAATTTTCTTGCTGAAGGGATATCTTTCTTTCAATGTCGTTACATTTTTTCGCAGAGGGACCCCACTTTCTACGATTTCTGCCGATTTCTTCGGCCAACAGTTATTTTGGCTCCACCCCAGGAAAATTTTTCTTTTCCCCTTTGACTATTTCATGAGCCTTGAATTTCTCCCGTTTTTCGTCTGACCCTTCTGAAGGCATCCGCGGGCAGAACCAAAAGCTTCAACCGCACCGGCAAAGCGTGCGTCCCCTTCCAGAAACTTTAAGCCAGCCCTTCTCTGTATCTTCTTGGGCGGTTCTTCCTTATCTAAGAGACCAGCGACCCCAGACCATTGGTCCATCACAATCTCTCACCCCCCACATAGTAGGTTTGTCTGTCTTCCTTTCTGCGATCAGGTTGTCTCCGCTCAGTACTGCTCTTCTACATCTCTCCAAACAGATCACTGTCCTCTCCCCTCCTTCTTTTTTTTGAGTATCATCTGGTTTGTAGGCTTTATTTCTAGGTTACTTCTATGATATGATTTACTCTGAGAGCGTAGGACCCCCTTCCTCCCAATTCCAGAGAACCGGTCCCACCCTCTTAGGCGATTGGATTCAGGCTAGTCAGGAATTGTATTCCCAGCTTTTTCTTTGCTTCCTCTTTAAGGTAGAATTCCCTCCCCCTTCTAAGCCCTCCCTTCCGTTCTGTGCTCGGTAAATGGATGCCGTGACTCTTTTTACGTTTGGTGGTGGAGCACGTCAGTGGAGCATTTGTCTGTCGCCGGCGACTGGTTCTGAATGCTTTTTCCTTCCGTAAGCAAAGCCAAGGTTCAGTGTCCCGTTGGGTGTGTTGACTTTTCATTCTTTTCCTGACGTCTAAGGCCCCAAAGTTTTTCTGTGCTGCTTTCATCGTTGTTTTAGCCAAATATGTTGGGCCCCACGTAGTCAGTCCAATTCGGCGCGACAAGCGTTCGTGTTTTTTGCGCTCTTTTGACTTGACCTGAGTGATGCGATGGAGCTTCACCCCCTTTTTTTTCTGTCACACATAGAGTCGCCTGATTTCAATTGTCTGCTCCCCCCCCTTCTCCTTTTGTTCCATTGTCGGCCCATGTCAATGGAACCTTTACTGGTACGGCCGTCCTGCGTTTTCTGTTGTGATTTCGGTATTTCAGCTCTCGGTGTTTCCCTTTTCAAAGGGGTACTGACCCTGGCGGGCTTTTTTAGTCCTCCAGTTAATCCCCCTTTGTTTACACCTTTTTTCCCGTGTCTGTAGCATTACAAAAGAATGACCTTCCCCGTTCCTCTAGCTTTCTGTTTCCTCCTCGTTAATGATGAGAGAATATGTTTCAGATTCTTTCAATCCAGTCTGAAGGATCGCCCCTTCTAGTAGCCTCTCCTCTGGATCCTTCCACTATTTAGTTGGTCAGAAATGTTACACTGGACTTTTGTGCTTTCCATCCGGTGAAGCAGTAGTCAATTTTTTTAAGTTTCCCTCAACCCTCTTAACGCGAGTAAATGGCGCCGCTGTGCTGGATGACACCCTACCTTTTTCCCCCTGAGTTCTGCTCCTTTTGGACTTTCCCCCTTGGAAATTGCGAACGACACTGACTGGTTGAACCTTTTTTCTGGAACGGAGTTGAACCCTCAGATGAAATTGTCCTTTCCCCTGGCTGACCCTTTTTTTCCACCCTGGTAGGTGTGCAAGGTGTGGCTGCGCCACTTCAGACTTCGAGCAGAGATTTTAGTGTGGATGACACCTACCCCCCCTGTTTGCTCGACCTGGTTGGCCCCCCCCAAACGGTAATGGGCCTACGACAATTTTCCTGCTCCCTGTATTTTTTATTTTGGTCTTCTCCCTTATTAATATTTCGCTGCCTTTGAAAAGGGGTTATATCAGCCTTTGCTGTTGATGACTTCGGTCGCAAGGTCGAGGTCCCCCCCCTTTTTGGCCAAGCAACTTCCGGTTCGAGTCCTCGTTTTCCTTGTTCCTTTCTTTGGCCCCAGCTTCATTCGTATGTCGAGACGCTCGCAAGACCGACTTCGCCTAGAGCCACTTCCCATTAGCCGCTCTTTTTCCACCTTCAATCCAGTCCCTGACTCTATTCCTCAAACGCATTTCTTGGTATCACCTCTCCCCGGCTTACCTGGTCCCACCTGCCCCCCGGCTCTCCTTCAAAAATTTGGCGATGGCCATCTCCACATCCTTCCCCTGAAGAGACACACTGGAGATGCCCTCAACGTCTTTGATTCCCACACAACGCCGAGCAAACGCCTGATATCGACTCTGGTTTGATTCCTACCTCCCCAGTGATGTTGTTTTTTTTTGGACCAAGTTGAAAGGGTATCGTGTATTTTCCCCTAGGACTGCCTCCTGGAATTCAAATTAGTAAAAGTGATTTTGTGCTGCCCCCCCCCCCCTTCCTCTCTCGTTTCTTCCTTTGCCCCGGTTTTCCCCTTCGTTCCCCGGTTTTCCCCCCCTCAAAAATTGTCGTATCTTGTGGTGCAAAGAAAGCTTTGCCGTTCGCTTTCTTGCGACCCTGCTTTGTTTCTCCTCTGCGAAGAAACTATTGGCGCTTATTTGAATGCACCTGATCCCCCCCTTGCACTCCTGTCCCGTTCTGCTTCCTTTGCGCCGGTTTGTTGTCCAACGAAGCCCCAAGTGTTACCACTTGCGAATGTTTGCCCATCGTTTGTCGCATCGAGTTCGTTTTTTTCTCCCCTCCCCCTGGACAGAACTCAGGAGCGGCTTGTCGTTGATTTAATCCCTTCTCATTGGTATCCCCTAGTGATATAGGGATCCTCTTCCTCCTCATTATTTCCCCCCTGGGATCATCTTTATTTGGTTGCAACGGCCTTTCCTGGACCCTGCAACCATCTCGTCCTTTTAGTCTTTCCTTTTCTATATCGTAGAATCTTTTTGCAAATCTTTCCCCTCTCTTCTATTCTCTCTTGATAGGACACCCAGTGAATCCGTTACTCCACGCCAGTATTTGGCTTTCGGTCCCTCCGTCTCCCCCCGAGTATAAGGGGGAGTTTTGGCGCTTAGCAGCGTTTCGGCATTTTTAGTTACTCACCTGGACTTTCGCAAGACATTAGCCTCCCACCTTTTTCTCCCGTTGCACTTCTACAATTAATGAGTCTTTTTTACGTCCCTTATCTCCGGTTAGCTTCTTTTTTAATGGTCCCTCGGTGGTCTTCTCTTTGTGTTCATTTTTCATAGACGTTTTGTTAGCTAGCATGCGTTTCTCTTGACCTATGTTCCGAGTTTGCGACATTTCTTTTAGGAAATCTGCCCCCAGGCTGCTCCCCCCTTGCTAACGACTGCTTTTTTATTGGGAAATTTGCATTTTCCCCCTTTCATTCCCTTCCACTTGTTGGCCTGACTGGTCCGTTTTTTCCCCCTCCTCCCCGTTGGTTTATAAAGGAGACTGCTTTTTCCCTCCACTACCTCCCTTGTTCTTGGAGTTACTGAAATCTTTGTGGACTCCTCGGATCCATTAAACCGACCCCTTAAAGTTGGTTCTCTAGCTAGTCGTCAGAAATTTCTCTTTTTTTTCTTCTCAATTTGTGTTGAGAGTCGACCGGTCGGACCTTGCCACTAGCTTGAAATTGAGCTTTAGGTCCATGAGAAACACTCGCATGCCGCTCTTTCCCCCTATGGTCAAATGAACTACAGCAGCGTAAGTTGCCCTCTCCCTCGATGAATTTCCTCCCCTTTTTTTTAAATCGCTTCTGACCAGATAGTGCACATTCAACATGGTCTGAATGGATACTTTTCTCATGCGCCTAGTCATTGACGCATTCGCAGCCTTGTACCAAACCCTGGGCAGAGTGTCTCCCCCTTTGGTTCCGTCGAGGCCACCAGTCCAGAAGATTCGGCTGTCGACCCCCACGGCGATAAGACCCCTTTTTGCTATTAATCCTTTTTCCGTCCATTGAACTCACGCGCTAACGCGTCCCATGTTTCCCAAGACTCAATGCTGGGAGAAGTTTTGCCGTGTTGGCGGCTTACCCGTTTTTTTTCGTCGTGTTCGACCCTGCGACGCCCCTCCTTCTCTCGCACGCCCTGATCGCCTCCTTTCTCGACTTTCCTCGCACTCCTGCGCGGCAGGGATACGACCTTTGTATGGCATCCAGGCTCTAAGTCGTTTAAGTCGAATTCTCTCCTCGAGTCACTCTCTTCGCTAATCAAAAAGTTTGATCTGACATGCCCCCTTTAGCTGCCAATGAAGTTTTCAACCTTCCCAAGGTGTTACGTCGCGTAGAGATGAGCCCCCGAGAGCCAGGGCTCATCTGAAACCCAAAGAGTGTTTATGATTTCACCAGTTTCTTGTCCCGCTCTCCCTTCTCCTCCCTGTTATAATTCCAAAGTTTCATCTTTCTCAAAGTGTTCCATCTTGTCGTTTTCTGTTTTGACCGTAGACCACCGGTTCAATGTTATCCGATTTGTCTTGCACAGGAGGGACATTTCTTTCGTTGGAATAAGAAGCCTGTCCTGTCGATTTTGCTTCCCCTCTCCTCATTGTTTCGTCCCATTCATCCTTTTCCCTCCCGCTGCTTGTCCCCCTCATATTACTTTGCTGACGGTGATACCCTCACGCATCCATTCTTCCCCTCCCAGTCCTAACCCCCGTCTTGAGAGGAAGTCGACAACGAATCGTTGCCCCACTTCTCGTTGGTATCTTCCCTTGGCCGCGGCCGTTTTTTCCCCCCCCCCCCGCACCTAACTGCTCGCGTAACAGACTCCCTTTTCCTCCCTTCCCCTGACTCAGGAAGGTGTGTTGTTTTTGCCTCAGACAGGTAGGCTGCCTCTCCGTGTTTTTGTTCTCAACAGATCTTCGGGGTTATGTGACCTCTACTTTCCTTTTCCAAGTGGAGTTCTGCAGTTGCCCAGTTGAAGAATTCGCTCCGGTCCTTCTTCGGTGGTAATCGCTGTTTTCGCTATTCGGGCGTTTTGCGTCTTTCTTTCTGATCAGTGGCATCGGCTGAGTTCTTGCTCCGATGTCTTTTCGCCATTCCATCCTTTTGTTTAAACCCTACCCCCCCTTCAAATTTTGATGTTTATGACAGGTCAAGGTGGGCTTTGCTTTCTCGGTCTTTCTCCTCCTACCTCTCCTTGGAACATCTAATCCCCTCCGAAGCGAGTTTTCCAACAGCTTTCATTGCGCCTTTAAACCGCAAAAAAAATCACGGACAATTCTTTTCCACGGTTCCATTTGTCCCCTCCCACCAGTTTTTTTCTGCCCTTTGAGTTTTACTCTCCTCAACTCTCTTCCTTTCGATTTATCCCTTTTCTCGCCTTCGGCGACCGACACCAGAATTCAGTTGTGCCCAGTTTCAGCAGTTTCAGCTTTTCGACCATCCCCCCCCTGTAACCCCCCGCCAATGCGTTTTTTTTTGAATTCAGTCTGTTCCCCTCGCCAGCCTCATTCTCTCCTCCTCCTTTTCAAGCTGTTTACAATCACTAAACACTTGCCAATTCTTTTTTTCCGCTCCGCCGGATTTCCACACTATCTCGCCCGTCTCCGGCCTTTCCCTCATTCGTCAGCTCTCTGTTATGTCGACGGTTTTCAGGTGCTTTTATTCCGCGCTCTATTCTTCCTCCCCGTTTGCTCTCCCTTCCTCCCTTCGGCGTGCTACATATTCTCTCATTCCCTAGGAGCGACCTACAGACCCCTACTTCCAGATTCTCGCCTTCGACGGGCTTGTACCCCTTCTTTCATTTCTCTTGAGGATATTAATCTCCTCTTTTGTCCGTTCCCACCCTTTTTTTTTAATTTGAGAGGGAAACGAACTCGAACCCTCCTTCGCAATTACCCCTCCAGGTCTTCCCTTTTGACATTTTTTCCCGGAACCCCACCGGATGAAGTTGAGCTGTCTTTTCTCTCAGTCTCCACTTTTTTTTTCCCCTTCCCCCCAAAGCTAGAGGTCCAGATGAGTTCACGGTCAGTAACGCCACCCCCTCTTTACGCGTGGACGAAAGCCGCCTTTTTCCCAACCTCCGTTCGCCAAACCTTTTTTCCTACAGAAACCGCTGATCTTTTGGCCTGCTACGTTTCTCCTCTTTCCAGAGTACCTTATCTACGGAAATTTGTTTCGCTGGGAGTGAACTCCTTCTGCCCTGAGGAAACCTCAGTCGCCAACTTCCCTTGTCGTACAACGTCCCAAATTTGCCGAATCCCACGTGCTCCTTCTCGGATGGTGGATTTTTTTCTGTCTTCCACCCTTCCTCTTGACCAGTTCTACCATATTCTGGTCTGATCGCTATGTTGAAACTCAGATGGTTCCTTTCTTATTTCTTTCGTCTCATTTGGTCCTTAGCCGCCCTACGGGCACCAACCTTTCTAACTCTTCCCCCCTCTACAACC
>Ga0179593_1324313_pt1 | contig 11818 bp, 14 predicted proteins | sample CZODoug2_1_08_16_FD_185931 | JGI IMG/M metagenome (GOLD analysis project Ga0179593, IMG submission 185931) | Vadose zone soil fungal communities from Angelo Coast Range Reserve, California, USA - CZODoug2_1_08_16fungal (PacBio error correction) | ecosystem: Environmental > Terrestrial > Soil >... | reverse complement strand
CTCTGTTTCCTTTCTGTGCCTCTTTGGCTGTCCGATGCGCCTCATGAGAGTCCGATTTTTCTTTGCCGCCCCCTTTGCGAGGAAAGACATTTTTGGCCTTTTCGGTCCCGCGAAGAGGTCCGTTTTTGCCCTGATTGCTGGGTTGTTTGCACTTAGTGATAGAAGGCTCCTCGCTTCGGCGCCCGGCATAGTGTTCTCCCCCTGCCTCCTCCCGTCTTTTTTTTAGTTTCCCGGTACCCCTCCCCCCCTCGGGGCCTAAATGCAGGGCTGGATCAGTCCTGCGATATTGGTTCGGAGTGACACTTGCCACTCCCTGGTTGCACCTCATACGGTGCACCCTGGACTTTTGCCTCGTTTCAGTAGCCGCACCCCCACCGGTACAAGACTCCGACCGCAGTCAACTTCCCTTCCCGTGTAAGCCCACGAACCCCCCTTGTGTTTCTTTCCAGATATCTTTTGTCGCCGTGGTTCCCCCCCGTCCGACCGGATGCCCGCGTTAAACTCTGCCTTTTCATCCCCCTAAGCTCTTCTTTCCTGGTGGTCTTTTCATTCCTCTCTTTTATGTTGTACTGAGTGCTTTCCTCCTCACAACTGGGTTCCACCCAGTCATAACTTTTTTTTTTTGGAGACCCCCCTTGCCCACACTCGCTATGAACCCCCCGACCGCGTTATTCCTTCCCTGGATTCGTTTTTCTCTCGTTTCCCTTTTTTTTCGCCACCATTCTACCATTCTAGTTCACACACTAGCAATTCGAGAAAGGTCCTTTCTTTTTCAGGCACCGATGTAAACCATCGGGCGGGCCGAGCAAACCAGACTTGTCCTCCTTAGCGGTCCTGATGGTGTCACCCGTAAGTTTTGTCCTTCTTTTGAGGGAGTAATTTTCACTTTTTTTACCTTTTTTGAGACCACTTGCCCAAAAGGTTTTTGTAGCGGGTTTGGTTCAGATCTAGGAGTTCCTGGTCTACTTCCTTATTTTTTCCGAGGAGGAGATGGGCTCTAACGTCCGGCTTTTCCTCTGCCTTTCTCTATTCGGAGTGGGCTTCCGGGCGTCCCTGTGAAAGTTAAGAGTTTGTCCCCACCTTTTTTCCCATTGCTTACGACTCCCTTTCCGTCCTCCCCAAAAAGCACCTTGCAATCGTCGCTTACCATCGACCGCCCTTTTCTCGCTCACTGTCTGTCGAAATGGCCCCCGATCTCCCAGTTCTTAACGTGAAAACCCGTTGTCGTGTAGGTTTCTCTTCCCCCCTTTCACAGGGTTCTTTCCGTTTTCTTTTGATTGTTTTCGTGGCAGGCCTTCAGGCCCTTTAAAAACCCCGATCACATGATTCCCTTTTACCCTTCCCCTTTTCCCCTTGCCCCCCTTTTTTGAGGTTTCCTGAGCTCCCCATTTCCCTTATTCTATCCCCCCACAGCTTGCTGTGGTTTTGTTTGTGCCAACAGTCTTCACCCCTTGTCTCGGCGGTTTGTGGGCCCTTTTTTTCTTTTTCCCCCTCGGAGACACGGCTCTTCCCCGAGTACCCCCCGTTGGTTTTTGAGTAATGCCCCCTTCCGGCCGTGGTTGCCGTTTTCGAACCAAGCAAATTTGATGACGGCGGGGCCTTCTGTTCTTTCCCGATTTGCCTAGGCTGTCGACCTGCCGGCCGGTTGGGGCTTTTGATATGTCCGATGACATTTGCTTGCTCTTGGTCTCCCCCTTATTGCCCTGCTGGTCAGACAACCAGCTGGTCTTGCTTTGATCATCACTCCTTCCCCCCTTTTTGTTTTTTTTCCCCCCGGGTGGCGGGGAACTTTAATTTTTGACCTTTCCCTGGTTTCTACGGACCCCCACGGTATGGATTTGCTATCGTTGTCTTGTGAAGGCCCGATTCTCCTAGATTATTGGTGCTAGTCTCCCCTCTGCTGCATTTTTCTTTTGTTTTTTTAATACAAGGTTCTGCTACAGAAACCGTCCCCCTCTGGGTGAGAAAGGGTTCCGTGGCGTTTCCTTGCCCCTGCGCTTAGGAGTTCGAATGCGTCTCAAAGTCTCCTGTCGCACATCTCCCCTGCTTCCTTCCACCCTTTTCCTCCTCCCTTGAGACCCTGCTGGATCGTTCCTTTTTTCGGAACGGGCGGCCGTCGAGGCCTATACTTTTTGTGCTTGTTCCCCCCCACTTCAAGGCTTCTTTTTTCCTGTCTGGAGGACCTCAGTTCCCCTTGCCATCTTCCCCCTTGCCCGGAAAGCCTCATTTTTGACGATTTGCCCGTTGTGCATAGTTCCCTGGCTTTGCCCTCAACCTACCCCCCCTCCTCCCCCCCCTACCCGGCCCTCTTTGGGGGAACTTTCTCTCCTCTTTTTCCTCCTAAGTTTTAGTGCCGATATAACGACCCCCCCTCGTCGTAGTGCTGCTTTGTGCTCTTTTCTTCTTTTTTCCTTTTATTTGTACTTGACCCTGCGGCCCACCACCCTGGTTTGACGCACAATACTTCATTCCCTTTCCTGGGTCCTTTTTGTTTTTTTTCGTGGTTTATGGGTCTTCTTTTTTCCCGCCTCTGAACTGGGGCAAGCCTGCTTTTTTATTTTCACCCGCACCCAACCTTGGGCTCCCGCCTTTTTTTTCCGCCATGTTTTGCCCCTCCAGTACCGATCATGCTTTTTTTTCTTTTCTTGCAATGTTTTCGTCGGATCTCCTTGAGGACTTCTTTGGGCAGTTGCGTCGTTTTTATGCCCCTCCGTCGAGGTGAGGCCCCCCTGTGAGCCTTGCTTGGGTTTCGAACATATTTCCGTTTGGGCTACTGACCGTTGCTGTTGGGCCGGCCTTTCCCATCCCACCTCCGCCTTTCTTGTAGACTTTTTTCTTAAGGAATCTTTCCCTCAGATTTCCCCGCTCCTTTTAACGTTCCCCCCTGTGTTGACGTTACATGCCTTGCCTGTCACGTCTTTTTCCCTCCCCAGTCCGGGGAGGTGGGGGCTCGTCTGATTTTCCCTCCTCCCCCCTCTGCACTAGGTCATGTTTTTTCCAGGGGCTTCCCCCTGCTTGTCGGGTTTATCGGATTCCGCCCTCTGAAGGTCCGACTTGCTCTTTCTGAGGTTTCGCCCAATTTTTATTTTCCGCCGCGCGCTTGTGTTACCCCCCCCCAACAACGCCGCGAGCGTAGCGGGCCCCCTCCCCCGGATCGAGTTCTCTTTTTGCGACGAGGGGACTCCAGCGACCCGTCCCTCCCTTCCCAAGGTTTTCCCACCTTTTTCCATTTCCCCCCCCTACGTGGGTGGTGGATTGGCCACCCTTGAGGAACCCCCTGCCTTCACAACATGCACCAGTGATTGGCGTGTTTTTTACTTTTTGTTTCTCAGGGGTCAACCAGCACCCCCTTTTTGCGCCTCTCTGCTGTTCGTTCCCACGGGACCCCAAGTACCGACGCGTTTTATGAGGGTGCGAAACCAGACCTGCCACGGTAAGTGTCGCTCCCGGCTTTGATCGCTTCCAGTTTCTCGATACCTTACCTGTCTCCTCTTATTGGTTAATCCGACGCCTATGCGTTGTTTGGTTGTATTGAATTGCTACGGCGCAAGGGTTGGTAACTGTTAACACCCTCTTCCTCGTGTTTCAGGTGCAGTAGTTTTTTTTCCCCGTCATTGGGCCCGGGGCGCTCCCCCTGCCGAGGCCTCCCCTAACCAGCAGAGTTCGTTGCCCGTTCCCGACTTTTTTGTTTCTTCCGAGAGCTTCGCCGGTCCATTCCCCCCGCATGTTTCACCCGGCTCCAAACCCCGACTTTCGGTTGCCGTTCTTTCCCCCAACAGGTTTTCTTTTTGGACCGTGCTTTCCCCAATGAATGGCCCCGTTTGTCCCCCCCTATCCTTTGGGACATTCGGCCCATCTTTCTTTTGCTCCCAAGACTCCCTATGTGCCCGTTTCTGTTTAGAAAATCCTTTGTTCCGCCTCGACTTAAGGGTTGAACGCTTTTCGTCCGAGTGTGGGCGTACCTCATAGTTTCACTGATCGTCAGCCCTTTTTCGTAAGATCTTTTTCCCCTGGGTGGTCGGGGGCTTCCCTTGGGTACTTGACCTTGTCCTTGTCCCCTGTTAGCCTCAGTCACATAAAACTCTCCCCCGTTCCCCCACGGGACCGAGCTCTGCGCTATTCCTTTTTTTGGGCCGATCGTTGGACAACTTTCCTTCCCCTTGGTTTTTTTGACGGCCACTTCTCTATCGAAGTCCCACCTTTTCTGGTAGTTGGTATTTGGGTTTTTTTTTTCATAGATTTTGTCTGCGTCTTCTCGGGCTGTTGTTAGCGTCGGGTCCCCCGATCATATCTTGGCCTCCCTTCTTACGGACCGGCTTGCTTTTGGATCCTCCCCCTTTTCTGCCGGGAACAAGCTTCGGTCTTATGCGAAAGAGGTTTTACGTCCCTTTTTGACTCAATCTTAGATGCCCCTCTATTGCGGATGCGATGGCTGCTTTATATATTCCGATCCAGGTCTTTAAAAAGATCGTACCCCACGGTCCCCCGCGGCCGAGTGTCCAAGAATTATACTAGTGTTACGGGCCTTCTTTCCGTGCCCCAACTTCGCTTCGCTTCAGCTTACCATTAAGTCCTCTTCCCTCTCCCTTTTTACTCCCTCCTCGTTTTTTTGTGCTTTCTCTCTCTGCCCGTTTGCGGTAGGATGGTTTCTCGGGGTCTCTTCCCGTTTGATTTCTGAAGTTTCGATTTGCCGGCCTTTCTGAACTCTTTTTCCCTTTGGCAACGACGATCAACCTTTCCGTTTTGGTTGCCTTTTTTGGGACACGCCGTGATCGTCCCCTCTCGATTCCGCCGCTGGCGCGGATATTCGTCCCCACTTCGAGTCCGTTTCGTGCCCCCTTTCCACCGGGCGGTTCTCATACCTCCTTCAGCTGGGCGTTAGTTTCCTCCCATTTTGCGTGGCTTCGCCCCCAGTGCAACCCCCTTGGCCGCGTTCCCGTCCCTGCGGTCACTCCTTCTTCACGTTCCCCTCCGTGAGACAACCCCTGGCTTTAAGGAGCCTTCCCCTGTCAGGCCCCCGCTTCCCTCACGTCCCCCAAGGCACCAGAAACCTTTTTGCTCTCTTTTTTCCGGTTGGGGGACCTAACACCCCTTTTGCCGGCCCCTGGTCGCCCGTTGATTTTTTTTCGTTTTCTTTTTACGGGTGGGAAGCCGCGACTCTCCTCATTTTTACGTTGGGTTTCCCTTTCCCCAGTCGCCCCTTTTTTTTTGAAACCCCTTAGGCTCCACACGGTTCACACAGTACGATTCTGTTTTTTTTCCGACCGCGACAACCCCCCTCGTGTCGCACGACCCCCCTTTCTTCTCTTGGTAAGATTCCTGATTTTTCCAGATGTTTTGTTTCCCCGCCAAATATTTGTTTCCCCCCTGAGCTCCAGTTCTCCCCAGTACCCGTCTCCCCCTATAGATGTTTACCAAGGCCCCCCCCAGTCTGGTCCCTTCGGGACGACCTTCATACCAAAGCTATTTTTTTCAACATTTTGGTTTTGATTGTTGTCCTCCGTGTTGCATCTTGGAGCGTCCCCCCCCCATGACTAAAAGGTGGTGGGCGAACGGCACCCTTTTAACCGTTTTTGGTTTCGGGATTCTTTCCCCGAGATCCCGCTTAGAAGCTTACTTCCCCACCCTGGCGGATTTTTCATTCCTCTTCGATTTCTTTTCGACCGAGGCAGGCGTTTGCTAAACACGTCGGCTTTGTTCTCGAGTGCCTAGGAGGTGATAGGTCGTACAGGTTTTTTCTTTTTTTCACTTCCAGAGGTGTGATTTGTAAAAAGGTCTAAAACTTGTTTTACCCTTTCATTCCATTTTTAATATAGCAAACTGAATGGGGACCTGAGCTTTTTTTCAGTGACTCGATTTTTTTTTTTTTAACAGGCCTGTTGCCTTCGCCCTTTCGCGAACCCCAACTTGGTGCGGCGGATAAGGAAAGACCACAGTGTCCGGTCGGGATGGGCAGAGTACATTGCCTACCGCTTTGCTCCCATGTGTTTTCCTTTCGGTCTTTTCGATTCCCATGTACTCTAAAGTGCGAGAGCTTATGAACTTTTTGACGAAGATAGGTCTTTCATCTTCTCCCCGCTACAGACGCGGTTGATGTTCTTCTTATCTGTCCCACCGGGATCTATCCCCAACCTCTTCCTGGAATCGACTTTTCCCCTTGTTGCTCTCGGGGGGCTTGCGGCTTTCTCCCTTAATTTTTGTTTTGTGAACGTTTTCGAGCCGTCCACCCCATCTTTCCTATACTTTTTTGGTTTTATCGTGTTTTCGGGGTTCCTCTCTTTGCCGTTTCGATTGGACTGGATCTTGGTTTTTACCTAGGATTACCTTTCTCACCCTTTGTTCGTCAGGTTCGAGGTGAAATTTTACCTTCTCGCGCCCGCCCGGCGACGAGGACGCTTATATTCTCCTGCCCCCGTTTTGGCCCCACCCTCCCTTTTTCCCTCCTTGGTGGAAAAAAACCTGACCGTGTACCCCCTGTCTTTTATCTTGTAAACACCCCCCCCCCGGTTTAGTTCCTTGCATTTTTTCCCGTTGGGAGGGCGTTTGTAATTCGCGGATTTTTCGGATTTTTTTTTTTCTTTACGAAGATTGGCGAGGGTTTTTCCTTTTTCTTTCTCAGCGTCTTCTTTTTTCCCTCCGCTCGCCCCCCTGCACAAATCATTTTGAGAAATCCGGCTGTTTTTGTCCTGGTCCCTAATTGATTTTTTTAGGGACGGCCCTCTTTCCCAAAGTTTTTTTCCGGGTTCCAAAGGGAGGTCACCATCCAGGACCATGCTCCGACACTCCTCCCAACAAAAGGCTTTGATCGGTACGCTTCACGTTCCATGGGGCCTTTTCCCCTGCTATGGCCCCGTACTTCCCTTCCTTTGGTGAGGTAACCCCCAAAATTTACCAAAGAATTTTCTTGCGGTTTTTTTTCAGTTTTTCTGATGTTTTCATCTTGGACATCTGGTCACCGCCCCTCCCCTAATACCCCTTTTTGTGATGTTTTCCAGTTCCGGGTTTTCTGTTAATATGGCCCCTTGTTGGCCCGGCCGACGGTGAACTTTTTTTCACCAAAAGCACTGAGGGTACTGACTTCATATTTTCCTTCCTTCCCTTCTTTTTTTTAGAGCTCTTACGATCCCCTCCTTTTCCCCTTCCTTTTCTTTTTCTCTGGTTTCGGACGGCGCACTTCTGTTCAGCACCTGTGGCGTGCCCACACAATTGGCCCCTCCCCCCCCGTTAAGAACTTTAGGGGTGGAAGACTTTCAAGGTATCTTCTGCTTTTCTTCGTTTGCAAGTCAAGCTGTCTGCGGTTCTTTTTGGGTTCACCGCACCCAGTTTTGTTAGTGGGACGTGCTTCCAATTTTTGTTTTTTTTAAGTCAGTCTCCCCCAATTTTCTCTTCCTTGTCTTTTGTTTCCTCCCCTTGCTCCTATGGGGGATCTCCTTGTGGCTTTGGTCCTTGTCCCGCAGTGGCGAAAGTCCTTTTTTCACCAACGGCAGTGGGTCCTCCCCATTCCTTTTTTTTTTTTTCCCTGCAGCAGTTTTCCCCTTTTTTTAGTGCTTCTACGGACCCCAGCCCACCCCCCCACAGAGAGATCGACTTTTATCCCCTTTTTTATTTTTTTTTCCCCGGCTATCCTCGCTTCCCAGCTCGAAACAACCCTTACCTGGGTGGTACTTTCATTCCCGCAGGCACCTAAAGCGTCAAATGATTTGTGGCCCCTTGAGTTTTGCTCTCAAAATACCTTCGGATTCCTTGTCGGTGTCTCGAGTCATGGTACTACCTTTTGTCTCGCCCTTCGAATTGACATGGTGCCCTTGTCCACCCTGCTCCAGAAATTTTTTCCCTCACGTGCTCCAATACCCCTAACCAACAGACCAGGGCGTTCATGCTTCACTTTCGTGAGAGGCGAGACGTGGTTTTAGCAAGCCCTCCCCCAGCCTTTCGAGACCCATGTTAACTCTCTTTTCCTTGCCGGCTGTCTGGTTTTTCTCTATCCGGTTGCCATTGGCCGGCAATATGACACCCCCTTTCCAGGGTTTTTTTGGTTTGGTGGAATGGGACACCATAGTGCTCCCTTTTCCCCTGCTGGCTTCGCGAAACTTTTCCCCCCCCGCCCAAGTTCCCCCTCCCCAAGTACCCTGGTATTTCTTGATTTCCTTTTCAACCGGACTTCCCGTCTGCGGTGAATCGGCGCCGATCGCGTACCCGTTTCCGCGGCTTTGTGGGACAGGGCTGTTAATTCTCTCTTCCCCCCTTTGTAGTTTCCTTCTCCATTGGAAGTCGGGTACGCCCTTCCCCAGTTTTTTTTGGTCGTCCCCGTTACACTCTAGTCACCGGGCCTTGGACTCAGACGCCCTCCTCAGGAGGCCGCTCCCCCAACCTTCCTTCCTTTCTCTCCGTGCTTCCTGATCTAGTGCACTTAGAGAAGGGGACGTTTTGCAGGGTCCTTCCTCATCGTCCTCTCCCCGTTCTTTTTTCTTTTAAAAACCCCCCTTCGTTTGGACCCTTCCTCCCACCCCCCCCGTAGTTTTTCCGCTCCCAAAAGCCTGGCCCTGAACCCTCTCTTTGAAAGTTTTCCCGCTTTTATTTTTCAAGGCGTGCCCGATGTTCCATTTTCTGTCACAGTGATAGTCTCGACTATGTTTGGCCGTCCCTTGACTCTTCCTTTTTAAACTATGGTTTTTTCCCCCGCCAGTGTTTGACCCCCATCGATTTTTCTTCCTTGGCCCACCGGAGCATTCTTCCTTTTGCATTTTTTTTTTTTCCTGGTGTCCTTTCCATTCTGATGGAACTTGTTGGACCCCATTTTCTGCCCCCTGTTTCAAAAAATTTTCCAAATTTTTTTCCAACAGGTGCCGATCCTGATGGCCTTCTCTTTTCTGGCTGGCCCTCAGGGGAGTCCCCTTGCGTGCCGGCAGGTTGATTTTCCCCCCCGGAATGATATCTTCAGTAAACCCCCCGTTCGTGTGTCCACTGGGTTCCCTTTTTTATTGGTAGAGATTTGCTTTGGACGTTCTTACCTGTTTTTTTTTTCTCTTTATTTTTTTTTTGCACGACCTATTTCTGTTGCTCCCCCCCGTCGGAGGGGCCTATTCGGCGTGTTTTGTTTCCCCACCCAAGTCTACCCCTACCTCCACTTTTTCAGGGATTAATGACTTCCTCGTCTTGAACCTTTTTGTCTTGTTCCTCCGGCCCGTATTTTTAGCCGTGAATAGCGCGAGATTCGGACTTCTTCTTCTTATTTTCAGATTTTTTTGCCCCATAGTTTTCCAACCGCCCTTAGTGGTGCGAGGCCCATCCTTCGTTCCTTATTTCATCTTCCTCCTGCATCGCCTCAAGACCTCTTTTTTTTTTTACCCCCCCCTAACAAATCCCCCCCTTTTTGTCTGAGAGTCCTCCTCCTTCCGTTGTTTGTTGAAGCGAGGACCCGTTTTTGTTCTGTATCTCCTTTTTTTTTGTCTCTCTTGGTGATTGCCTGGGAAGTCGTAGGATTGCCCCGCCCCCTGTTTGACTTTTTTTTCTGTAATACTGAAACGTCAAAAGGCTTTTTTGACTTCTCCCTGTTTCACGCCCTGGAGCAATCCCTGTCCTTTAGCCGGCGGCATTTTCGGTCGGCCAGCCCCCTTGGAGCTTTTTTTTTCTTTGCAAGGAAAGCCCGTTTCAACCCCCGCTTTTTCTTCCTTGAATCTTTTTCGGTCACCTGTGTTCCTGGGTCATCCATGTTGGAATTCTTTTTCCCCCTTTTTCAAACTGCCGCCCGTTCCCGCCTGAGGAACCTCCTGATTTTTCCTTTCCCTTCCACCACGACCTTTTGACTTCGGTCCCCTCTCATGTTCCCTACGACGACAAAATGTTTCCCGCAAACCTGGTGGTGAGTCTATTTTGTTTACATCAACAGATGGCCGCCCCCTTTCCCCCCTGATGTTCCCCCGAGACCTTTTTTCCCGGCCCTTCTCAAGCGTCGGTCCCCCCGTTTTTTTCCTTGATGGTATTTTTTTGTTTAACTGATGCTCTACTATTCAGCCCGTCCATTCAATTCTGGGCCGCCCCCCCCCCACACGGCGTTTCCCCCCTTCCAATCACGTTTGCGTCTTATATTGCCCCTGACGCTACTGAGGTATTTTTTTTTTGAGGTGTTTTTACTTCCCCACCTCGTTCGAACTAGCTCTTTTTTCCCACAGCCCCCCCCGCCAATAGAGACATAGCGGATTTGTATGCCCCCCCCCTTACCGACCCCCCTAGTTGGCCTCCTGTGATGTTTACCCTACAAATTGAAACTTCCCTCTTTTTTTGCTTTGCAGGGCCGTTTCCTTCTGAGCTGTCCCTGTCAAGACCCTTGGTTTTTCCATTTGAATTTTTTTTCCCCTTGGTATTGTTTTTCGCGCCTGTCTCTCGTCTAGTGGAATGGACTTAGCTTGTCCTCTTTCTAATAGTCCGAGACCCACTGGGCGTCCTTCCCTTTGATTGGGTTCTCGGGCCGACTTCTCTTTGTTTCTCGGAGTGTGCGGCGTCCTCTTCAACGTTCATCTAGTCAGTGGTCCCACCGGTCTTCCCATGGGTTTTTCGCACACCCTGCGCTCCACTTTTTCTTTTCTCTCTGCCATCTAACCTTTTTTTTTCTTTCTCTTGCCCCCCCTTGAGTCAACTTTATTAGAAGTTAGTTTCTCCCGGGCGGCCCCCCCCCACTTGGACCCAACGTTTTTCTTCTCGTTGCGCGGCCCCCGTTACTCAGCATTTTCGATTCTTTCTTTCGGAGCAAACTTAGAGAATACGAGCACGTATGGTCCCTTTTTTTCCATCTCCACCCCTTTTTGTATCGCCAGAATTTTTTTGGCCTTTGTTTTTTTCGGATTGACGCCCTTTGGACCGGTCTTCCAAGCCAAGTTTTCCATAGACTTTTCCCTTTGTGTTATAGTGTTTTTTCCTCCTTTTTCCTTGAGCTTTTCCCGTGTTGCTGGCCCCCTTCTAGATGGCACTTCTGGCTTTTTTCCAATTTTCCCCACGATCGCGTTTCCTTTTTCACTGTTGAGTTAAAGCACGAGGCTCGCTGGTTGCGATTCCTCTTGGCGGAACCCCCGATTTGTTCCACCCCACAGGCTTTTTCTCTGGACCCTTTTTTTTTTTTTTGGGCATTGTCTCCAGTATGAACCTTGTCCTTCCCATGAAAAGGTATTGCGAAGGTCTTTAACCCTCTTCTTTTGATCCGGGACCCGCTCGCCCTCCCAGGCCTTTGTGCGGGGACTTGGCCTTTCTGGTAATGTTCCCTTTCCCCACCTTAGGCGCTTTGGGGCCCTTTGGGTGCTTTAAAGCTTCATTTTTCTCGTTTTTTTTTGTTTTTTTCTTCCTGATCTTTATTGTTATTCCAAGCTACGATTTCGCGTTTTTTTTATTTTCTCCCCCCCCACTCGCGGCCTTTTTACGTCGCTCGGAAATGAACTAACCTTTTGCGACCGTTTCACTGCCTTTTCCGGGTGTTTCCCCTCTGCTTTTTTGGAACGCTTGTTATACACACATTTTTCTTTCCTGCCCACATAGTAGCCGCTCCTTTTTCCCCCCCCCTTTTTTTCTGAAACGGATCAGTTTACGCGTCCGACTTTTTGGCCCCTTCGTTCCCCTTCCCTCCAGTTTTTTTTGTGTTTTGGGGGCGTTTTGTTGTTACTCCACCTGCGTTTTGTCCCTTTCGAACTTTTTCTTGCACCTCCCTGCCCCCTACAACTTTTATTTGTGCCGATGTTGCGTTCGTTTTTGTTTGAGAGTTTTCCCCTCCGGGTGCTGGCCCGCCGCAAGCAACCAAAGCTCCACGACACCGCCCTTTCACGGTGTTCGT
>Ga0179593_1731772_pt1 | contig 11819 bp, 13 predicted proteins | sample CZODoug2_1_08_16_FD_185931 | JGI IMG/M metagenome (GOLD analysis project Ga0179593, IMG submission 185931) | Vadose zone soil fungal communities from Angelo Coast Range Reserve, California, USA - CZODoug2_1_08_16fungal (PacBio error correction) | ecosystem: Environmental > Terrestrial > Soil >... | reverse complement strand
CACAACTTCGTATAGGACCCCCCCCCCCCGGTCCAGAAGCAGCTTGTTGTTTTTAAATCGGAAAGCGTTGCATGACCTTTACCAGTAATTCATCTTTTAACCAGCTACATTGCAACCCCCTGTTTCCTTGGAATAGATGCTGTCCCTCTTTTCAATTAATAGACCCTACTTGGACAATTTTTCCTTGCGTTTTTCCCCCCCCTCCCCATTCCCCCTTTTGGGCATTCCCGCCCCCCTACGGATGAAATTAGTTAAATATTTTCGAGAGAATAGAAGGTTCGAATGATTTGATCCATGCTTACTGAGCTTGTGGAATTAGTCTTATTCTTAGTGTTCTTTTTTCCTCTTTGCTTCTTTATGTGAGGATGGCGGGTCCGCCCCCCCCCGTTGCGTCCGTCTAGATAAACGATTGGACAGAAGTTAATTATCTGCACGGATTATCGTTAGGGTGCCACTTAACAACCACCCCCCGCTTTCCCTCCCCCCCAATTACTTTTTCACTGTGTCAGCTGCCCCCTTCTTGAGAGACAGATTTTTTCTTTAAAATATCTTTTACCCACTTCTCTCTGCGTTTTCCCCGATCTCCCTGCCCCTTTGGGGTGTGAAATCCCGTGCCCTCAGACCCTCTCTACTTCTACATCATCTGTAACCTTGAGACCAAGGAATCACTGGCGCCCTCTTTTCCCCTAGCGACACGACGACCCCCAGTTAAACGCTCGGCCCCCGTACTTCATCGTCCGCCCTAACCCCCCAAACTATTCCGACAGCTCAAGTATCCTCGCGTCCTTGGCTCGTGTACAAGATGCGACTCGCTGTTTTTAGAGAGTCAATCCCCGCCCGTCTTTATCAAGCGAATATTGCCAAATCCTTTTCGTCCTAGAAGCCCTTAGTGCCCCCCCTACGCGCTAACAGTTCCCCACTTACTTCTTTCCCGCAAGGATGTGCAGTTTGTTTGACCCCTCACCGAAACTGAATTGGGGCTCTCATTGGGGGCTGAATCAAGGCAGTGGGAACCTCTACTGCAGGGGGAATGCCCTTTTTTGTTCTTTTCTGGAGTCATGTTCAAAGAAGTGACCTCAACCACGCCAATTCAGTTTTTCTCTCCAAACATATTTCGCAGCCCTCTTTCCCCCTTTCCGTAGAGGCTCTGGACTAAAGATTCTTGAGGTGGAATCCATTCTTTTCTTCTCCTCCCCCCCATGTGACCCAGATCCTTTAGTGATATCATTCAAGCCCAAATATTCGTTTTACGATTCTTCCTTCTGATTTTAATTTCGATTCAACCGGATTCTTCCACCGGCCTATTGACTTTAGGGACCTTGGAAAGAGTGCAGAAATGTTCATCCGTTTCTCCCCATTTAGTAGGAGACTCAGCGATGATAGATAGCCGTGTCTTCTCCCCCTATGTGCAATTTCCTTCACGTTCGTGGCTCTGGCCATTGGTCTTCTTTGCCTGCGCCTTTTGCTTCTTGTTTGTTCAGCCAGGGGTCGCACTTGCTTTTTTTTTTTTTTTTTTTTTTTTTTTTTTTGATTTTTTTTTTTTTTTTTCCGCATGCGTCTATTCTTCTTTCTCTTTCTTTACGGACAGTTCCCCCCATTGACAACTGGACACGTCGTCGAGCGAAGCTCGATGAATCCTCTCCCTCCTTCTGCCCTCCTTTCTTCTCGATGAGGAGGGGTATGACTGTCTGATTAAAATCTTGCTGACAAGTTTCCCTTTACATGGGTTCGCCTCTTCCCTTTCCTGAAAGCTAGCCCCTCAGATTTCCCCAATCTCTATTTGAATTTCCAGTAGCAACCCCCGGAGTTTGTCCACCTTCCTCGCCCGCGCTCCTCCTTCCTTTGGTTATTCGCGTTTTCCCCTTTCCCTCCAATTGCCCCAGGATCGGTATCACCGGGCCGATCAGGCTCCCCGATTCCGGCTTCCTTCTGAGGATAGATGACGATCTCTTTTTCTTTTTTTCCTCCATCCTTTTTTTCGCTTTACCTTTGTTCTTCGCGTCCGCCCTGCTGAGTTAGAACTTTTGACGCATCTCACGTTCGTCCGGGGCGAATTAGATCCCCCCCCTCCTCTCTTCCAATTTTTGTCTGCCTGCGTTTTTTTTTTTCCGGAAAGTTCCAATTCCTTTCCCTGTTCCGCCATCTCTCGCCTCTGCCAGGGTCCCATAAGGCCCCCTCTTTCTGATTTTCCCCTTGTCTTTTAAAACGTTCATCCTTGCCTCCCCACCCCCTGAAAAGCCATTTCTTGCATTTTTCTCGTTTGACCTTTCAGCCCTCTCTTTAACGTATATTGCGCGCAGCGTTTTTTTTCCCCCTGTCTCCTTTTTCATTATCCTCCTTCTGGGATGCAGAACTTCGCTTCTCCTTTTCAAATTCCCCCCGCCCTTCGGAACAGTTGTGGAAATCGAGAACTTGCTCCGGGCGTTGCCCGCCATTCCACAATTTGTGCTCCTGTGTCCGACTCACTGCCCCCTGATCACATTTATCCTTTCCAAGTCCTCCTTCCCCCCCCCCCATGCCCCCTTTATACCCTGCTGGTCGGGACCCCCCCTTTTTGGATAACGATAAAGTCTCTCTTCTTTTTGTTGTTTCGTCCCGATTAGCCCCACTTGGTTGTTTTCCCCCTTTCCCCGGCGGATATGAAAAGGTTTTTGGTCCCCCCTTTTTGTGTAGGCTGCAAGTTGATTGGCAACATCTCGGCCCTTGTGCGAGCGAGAAGTATTGTACTTTTCCCCCCTCTTGTTCCCTTTGCTGGCCAGCGAAAGGAGCACTTTCTTTTCTTTTTCCACAACGGCAATCGGAGGTCCTTCCGTCTATGGAGTTATGCTCTTAACGTAAATGCACCGTGGTGGCCTCTTCTCACTATTTGTTGTGATGACCTCTGAGTTTCCGGAAGGCCGATGTCTCATTTTTTTTTTTCCCCCTTATTTTGCGAAGAAGGAATGTATGTCGCCCTTTTCAGAGACGGTTTTTTCTTTCCTTTTCAGCGTAGCATAATTAGGACGTCCGTTTACCACTTATTCTTTCTACCCCTCCCTCTCCTTCCCCTCCATTGCCGGTTGACCTCAGTTCCACTTTCACTTTGGCCCCCTGATATGGCACCGTTTTTCCTTCTTCGTCCCGCGACCTCCTTCGCTGCTCCCTTTTTCCTTATTACACCTGCAACTCTTTAGTCCGCGGCGACGTCATCCAGCGCCCCAAGCATTTTCTTCTTTCCCCCAGCCCTCGATCGCGTCAACTTGACATCATGGTTTCTTCGTTGACGGGATGAGAGAGGCAAGTTGTGTAGACCTCCGTTTCGACTGGCCACCCTTCCCCCCTTCTACAATTAATTGGTCGCTGCGCCCCTTCCTGTGGGAGAATCTCTTCTCTCTTACGGATTCCTTTTATCTGCGTATCTCTTCCGACCTCCTTCTTCAATAGAGCCCCCCTTTGCCCCCCCTCTTAAGATACACTTAACTCCCCTGGTCCGTCTCAGCGAGGGTTTTATGAGCTCTTCCTACATGTCCCCCTCTTTCCAGCCGTAGAGAATGATCGTGCGGCGTTTCCTTGTAAATGAATTCCCCCGAAATCCCGGTACGTATAAACCCCCCCATTTCTACCCTGTTGAATGGTTTATTTTTGCCTGCCCCATTTCAATAACCATGTCGCCGGCAGCCTACCCAGTTCTCTCCCCTCATTCAAAAAGTTACAGTTGTTAGATACGTTTTCCGGATCCCCTCCTTCGATCCGCCCGGGAATCGCGCTGGTACATCTCTAAATCCCTTCACCTTTACCCTCTGGTCCCCTATTGCAGAGACCACTTCTCCCCCCCCGTGCCAGGTCCCGAAAGCAAATACTTAGTCCTCGCGCACTGTTTTAAGTCCCCATATCCCCGCTCTTTTCGGGAAACATTAAATAAGACAAGCAAGTAGTCGTCGTCTTGCCCCCCCTAAGATTTCTTTAATATGCGAAGGCCGGACAATCCTTCGACTAGTTTTAGAGCCCCCCCCTCTTCTCTGGCTTTTCCTTTCTTTCTTTTTCCCCCCCTTACATCAGTGACCCCTACGCTTACAACAGGCGCGCTATGGTCCTTTTTTGGATAAAACCACCGATCCGTTCCCCCCCCCCCCCCATGCGTTTGACTGTTCACCACCGACCGCTCATTAGACGGTTGCCTTCTTCGCTTACCCCCCTCTCCCTTTCCCTATTCTTCCTGATTTTTTTTAGGCCCCTTTTTTTTTCCCCCCCTAGCGACTATCCCGCTTCCCCGCGACATTCTTTCCCCCTTTTTACTGAGGGGATTTTTTTCCCTTTCACCTTTGGCTTCTATAGCGTTGCCTGATGTTGTAAGGCGGCGTAGTGGACGTATTTCCCCCCTAAGTCAGGAGCTCTGAAATTGAGGGCAGTGTTTCATGCATTACGCCCCACTGAAGTTCCCTGCCCTTTCCCCCCCCCCAGGAAGGGCCCATATTTCCCTATTTTCTTTTTTAAGTTTTGGTTTACGTGCGGTGACAACACGATGTTTCACAGAAAATCCTCCTCTCCCTTACACCCCTTTCAAATTTTTCCGATGAATCTTTTTGGCCACATGACGCCAGAAGAGGACCGTAGCATCTAGTCTGAAATAGTCCCTTCCTCATAACTCCTCCCCCTCCCGCAATCTTACCTCTCCCCCACATGGCTCAAAGCCCCTCTCCCAGTAAGTAGAATCTTCCTTGAACTCTTACGGTGAATCCAGCCCCGCACTCCCTCTGCTTTCCTTTTCCCCTCTTTACTTTTTCTGACTTCTTTTTACCCGAGGAAGAATTTTAGATGACTTTTTACCCTATGTCCTCCAACACTTTGTTGCCCCCCTTCAGGTCGGAATTGGTAACAGATACAACCGGTAGGGAGCCTTCCTCTCCTCTCCTTTCTTCTTTCCCCCATAGATTATATTCGATTCTCGATTGTTTTCATCTCTTTTAGGATAATGACGTGTGTGCTTGTTTAGATGACCAACATCGGTGTGACCAAAGGCCGCAATCTTTTGACCTGACTAGAGAAGCGAGGGCCTTCCTGCTACCGACCGTTTTTAACAGGAGTTGACTTCCCCACATGTTACTTTCATGCCCCTTACTTATCAGAATTATACACCTAGATTTCGAAAGAACTCTGGTCGACCCTTGAGAATATAGTTATGGAACCTCCCCTTTCTGGTTCTACTTTCCCCTTGATATCCCTCCATCTGTCTTTTAGAGGCCTACTTAATAGGCATTTATGAGAAGTGGTATCCCTCCTTTCTAGGTGGCCTCTTTCTTTTATTTCCTTAGTTTTTTTGCTGTTATTCTTCCTCTGCTGGCGAGGCAACACCCGGACACAATCCGGGTGACCTTCGTTCAAGAGCGCCGTTGTCGGGTCTTCTTTTGATTTTTCACCCACTTTTTCTGTTCCCTGCCCGCCCCCAACCCCCTTAGCACAATCAATCTTTCTTACTTTTGCCAAAGGATATTTTTTCTCTGCTGCCTTTCGGGTGTCCTCTGCTTTGGTATCACCTTCCTTCTGAAGTTTTCCTTCCTTCCTTTTTTCCCTCTTTTCACTACTTTAACCCCCGCGCCGCCTTGCTTGCCAGTCAAGAATGCGCTCTCAGACCGGTGCACGTGCCCCCCTCCTTCCAAGTTTTGTCGCGGCCTCTTCCTTCCGCGAGCGGTTTTCTTCTCTCAGTTTCCCTTCTTCTTTTCCAGCTGCATCTCTTTAAGAATCGAAGTCCATCCCCTCAACCCCGGCAACCGTCTAAAATGTTGCGCCCCTTTCCCCCCCTTTTTTTTTACCGTGGATCTCTAAACTTGCTCCTTTTTAATCTTATTTGGGATCTTCCCGATTGCGTACTATTTTCCAGGACAGACATGCACCTTGAAATTTTCTTACTCCCCCACCCCCTTCTTTCTGCTGCCCGATTGACAGCCGTCCGGGGCAATTAACCCTCGGAGGGCGCTTGTCGGACGTCAGGGCTTGTCGTCCCCTCCGTTTCCTCCGATACCGGCTATCGATCCTTTTCCCAGCCCCGGTCTTCTTCCTTCAATGAGGCGAGGCTTTGACCTTTTCTGTCGTTCAATGGATTTTCCCTTTCCCCTCTTTCCTCTTAAGAATTTTTTTTTCGACTCCCGTTCTATGAACATATGAAATCGAATGTCGATCGCCTTTTCTTCCTCGTTAGGTTAACATATTCCTTTCCCTCCTTTACTGTCCTTGAGATATGCTTTCCCAGGCGCATGTGATTGGGTGGTTTTTTTAAGCAAGTACAGCCCTGCGATGCGGGTGGTTCCTCCGCATTACCGTACCGTCGTTCCTTTCCCCTTTTCCCCACTCTATCCCCTTGACCCTCTTTAGGGTCACAGAGGTTACTGTCCCGATTCCGATTCTCAGAGGACCTCGGCGTCGATCGCTGATTTTTTTTTTGGGGGTGCTGTTTCTCCCCTTTTTCCTCCCTTTTTTGTTAGACATGCAATTGATAGATCTCCCCCTATAGCGTCTTCGATCGCATTTATGGCAGGAGAAGTCCTTCGTAGCTAACCTCTTATCTGTCAACAACCTGCGGCGACTCATTTTTTCCTCTTCCCTTATTTTCTTTTTTCTTCAAAGACCCTCCTTTCACGGCGTTCACCATCGATCACTAAGGCCTCTGAGAGGCAAATGGTTTCTGACATATATGAGTTTTTTTTTCCCCTTCACGCGTTCTGTTTCGCGGGGTGGTTACTATTGGACTCACTGCCTTGTTTTTATGAGCCGCATATCTTTCGTTTGCTCCGTCTGTGAAGAGTGATACCCCATGTGCAAATCGCGAGGCAAACAGTTTATTTCCTTTTTTTTTTTTTTCTTTTCCGGCTTAAATCCGATTCGCCAGCATCAGTGAAATAGAGTATTCAAGTATGCCACCCAGGCTTGACCTTTCCTACGTAGGCCCTTTAGACTCTCTTCCCTCCTTCTCCCACCAACCTCCCTGATCATTGTTTTTTCTTTTCCTCCGAGACCTCTCTTCACAGAGACGTCAACTATGTGCACGCAGGCCCCTCCCTTGTGAATATCAGTCCCTTCACAATGTTCTTTCTCCCCCCCCCTTTCTCCTAAATGCCTATTTGTCCCCCCGTTGTTAATCTAGAAAGTCGGCTTGGGACGTGTTGAGATTTGACACCAATCTTGTTTCAAGGATTCCTTTCTCCTACCCTGACTGGCTCGTTGAAACCGATAAACCCTCTTTTTTGCCGACGGGCGCAACGGACAGCCTAAAAAAAAATTGCCCTCTTCATATCCTGCTTGTCGTCCCTCCCCCCTTTTTGGCCACTCACTCTTTCCTTCTTTTTTTCTCTCTTTTATAGTAGCCCCACCCTCCCGTGATATGAAAAGGGTTTGCCTTGGGTAGCTGACGTTGCGCCGTTCCCAGAGGTCGTGTATCTTCGATCCTCCCTGCCGTCAGTTCTGACCCCCTTTCCTAGACACCAAGTCACCGGGGATTCCCCTTCTTAGAAAGAGTTCTTACCCAAACGTTTTTCCCCCCCCCGCCTCGGCATTAAACACCCCCAACCCCCAAAATGGTCCGGGTATTCCACATTTTACTTCTTGTCCCCCAGTCTTACAGTGGTGTCCATTGTGCGCCCCCCTTTCTTTTGTTTCCCTTCGCGGTGTGAAGAGCGAGGGCGTTTTCCCTAAGTCCCCAAGGATCTCTTTCGTTTTTCCTCATTGTTGTCGAACGACTGTCCCCCCTTTCCTTTCAGCGTACTGTATTACTGTGCTGTATGGCATATTCTTGAGATTCGATTTCAAAATTCTGGCCGAACGCCGTCCGCCTCCAGAAAAGAGCCAGACCGCGTACCTGACGCTTGGAACTGTGCATCTGTTCCTGTTGTTGCTCCGAGGGCAGTTAAAGGGAAGAAACTACGCAGGAGATGCCGAACTCTTCACAGCAACAGTAGACTGCGAACCCCTCCCCCCAGCTTTATCCGTGACGCGTGAGGATGCCCCCAACTCAGCGCGATTAGGTATCCGACATTGCATCTACTTTTCTCCCTCCTCTCGAAGAGTCATTTTCATTGGCGCCTGCCTTCTCTCCGCTCGAAAGCCACCGGCGGATCTTTTTCCTTTTTTGAGTTCAATCCTCCGGTTCATGATTGCTAATTAAACAATTTTTTTTTCTCCTCTCTCGCTATCGGTAATTTTGCCGCATGTAGAAACCCCCGATTGATTTCTCCCCCCTCCTTCATATTATATCGTCTTTTAATATTCTGAGTGACGGTTCATGAAACGCTTCCCCGAATTTCATTGATCTTTGCCTTTTTCCCCCCCCCCCGGAACTTCAGAAAGAGCAGGTTAGCGCGATCCAAATGCGCCAATGGGCTCCCCTTTTTCTGACCCCCCCCCTTAGACAGCCCAGGTAACACTCTTTTCTCCCCCCCAGGCCCATCCACCCAATCGTAGTCAAGATGCGATCGGCGCCGTCTCTCATCGTTATAACAGCTGTAACCCTTTTGATGAACGGCATTTAACCTTCTCCTCCCCTAGAACACTATAAATCCCTTCATCCCTCCTTCGCCTCGGCAGCCCGCCTTCCGAACTTTTTTTTTGCCTTCCTCTACCAGATCGGGGCTTAACTTTCGGAGGTAAGACAAGCCCTGAAGTATCTCGGACCAGAAGACTCTGCGCCGCGACGTCGTCACAGAGGACAAGTAACTATCTTTTTTCGTTCTAGAACAGGTCCACCTCCTGATGTCGTACTTTCCAGTGTACACCCCACAAATCAGTCCCTATATGGCTTCCTCCCAATCGCGTCAACGGTGTCCTTCTCACCCCTGGCTTTAGACGAGTTGAAGCGCGTTATGGGCCCCTTTTGTCGACCTATCCTTCTTAAGGATCAGCGTACGGTCTCCCCTTTTTCTCGGCAGCTCCCTAGTCAAAGTCCCTTTCTTTCCGTTGGATTACGGAGCTGGCGCAGTTACAGGGCTGCTCTACGTTTGACTGATATCGCCTTCTCGATGGGTTTTGACTTATTTCCCCCTCAGGCAGGTTTTGGAAAGTTGGGGTGGTTTTTCCCCCCCCTTTTTTTTTCCCCCCACCCGGGCTGCGGTCCTGTTTAGAGGTGATGACCATAGTTGATAGCACCCGCCCTCCTCTGACCCCGATCCGGAACGATTGATGGTTGCCCCTGTACTCCCTCGTCCACCATCATCGGCTGCCGGAAAAACCCTGCGTCCACCTAATCTTTTCCTACCTTGATTTGCCGAGACGCATCCTTCGGCCTCAGTTTTCACTCTCTCTCCCTGCCAAGAAGAACCAACAAGTCCTCCTTTCCCCCCCCACGGAGAAGGTAATTTTTTTCAACAGTAGTCGAGAAAGATTTAAGAGTTTTTACAGTGTGAGACATGTCGTCTTCAAGTAGCTCGCTCCGGGCTCGGTTCGCGCACGCGGTTTCGAAGCGGAAGCGTTGTAGATGCTTTCATAAGTCACTTATGTGAGGCCTTTTTTTTGTTCCGCCTGGGGGGTAAAAGATAAACGGCGCTGCGCCCTCTCTTCGCGCTTTCCCACACCAGCTGCCGTCTCTTTGGCCGATCCGCCGCTTTGTCTCTCTATCTCTGTTTGTTGTGGATCTCACAATAGCTTCCTCCTTCCCAGAGAAACGCAAGCCGGTGTTGTCCACCGGCGGGAGAAGGAGGCGAGCCGGCTTTTACCCCCCGTTAAGGCGCCCTTTTCCCCTTTTTCCCCCAACACGTTCGCTTAATTTCTTCCCAAAAAAAACCCCCGCATCTCCCCTGTTCCGATTCGAAGACTTCGAAAATGAGCCGCTTTACCCGCATCCCTGCTTGGTCCGGCAGTTACCGTAGATTCAACCCCTCTTGCTCGAGAGGCCTCCTGAGGGCGGCATGGATTCCATTTTCTCATATCTTGTATTGATTCTATGGTTTCTTGGAATATTGACGGCCGCGGTCGGAGTTCTACAAAACGGGTCCTAACTATGCTTTTTTTCGAGTCCTGCGCGGTCCGATGGGAGGTAAAAAGCTGTAGTGGGATCCCCCTTCCAAAACCCTCCCCTACCATCGTGCCTTTATGACAAATGGCTGGTGGTCGCTTCCTTTTCCGGTTTGAGAAAATTGTTATAACATATTCCCCCACTTCTTGTCAGTTTAGGAAGGCTTCGTTCGGGTTTTGGACATTACGTACACCCAGTTTCCCCTCCCCCCCTTGTGCGCTCATAACGATAGTCCCTCCTACGGACCCTGCCCTCTCCAAAGTTTGAGAAGACTTCGCGCAGGGGAACCGGGTCTTCTTTCCTCTCTTTGAACGTGATGAAGATGCTCCCATGCCTCCTCCTTTGCCAAGAAGAAACCCACCCCGACCAACTGAGGATTCCGTTTTTATCCAAGACACCTCTGTTTCTCTTGGGATGCGGCCCCCCCCCCTTCAGCTTTTGGTGAAGAGGTTGCTGATGGCGATGAGTATTGGACAATGAAACGGACCCGCCTCCAATAGTTGTAGTTTTTTCTGACGAACACCCTCGTCTTTCACTCCCTTACTCAGTACGTCTCGGAATATGTATCCCATCGGCTTGGTCCTGCGGTCCGTCTTTTTTAGTCCCTGGACGCACCCGCTTTATCGACCCAAGCAGTGGATGCGGCTGCTCGCAGAAGGGTGCTTGCCCTTTCGCATGCATTTACCCTTTCGCGTCCTGATTTCGGAATAGTGAAACTATGGTCAAGGATCAAACCCCCGTCTCAGACGGTATCCTACTCTTCTGCATCGTGGGATTCACCTTACGGCCTTCAATTTAGATTGCAAAGTCCTTTTCTTCTGCCAAGCTCCCTTCTGAGTGTTTGCCCCTTTGGGGGGTGGTCTTTCTCGCGGGTGGATAGACGATCTCTCTTCGTTCGTTCTGGGTCCCCAGTTCTGGCACTAGCAAATGACCCTTTTCTTTAAGTCGTCATTGTCTTGACGATCCGAAACTATCCCCCCCCTTGAGTTGCTTTCTTCCCCGGGATTTGCTGGATCGAGGTGCTAACTTGCCCTCCCTTTTTTTCTACCCATGACGACTCTGAAGATTGAGCTCTCTCCGGATCTTTTTTAGGTCATTTCACCGCCTTTTCCCGCCTCTTGCCCCCCCCCCCATGACATAAAGTCTGGATTTGATGAGGTTTCCCCCTTCCCCCCCCCCCACACCTGTCCCAAGGTCGGTCTGAAATCTTCCCCTCCTCTTAAGGCCCCCTTTTGATACCCTTTCTTAAATCTTGAGATGTTGGATCTCCCCCTGTTTTCTGTCGCTGGAAATGTCTGTTTCTCTCGCTTCATGCTGGTTTCCAACAGACTTTTCTCCTCTTCCTGTAGGTCTCGGAGAAGCAATGTAAAACCCTGTGACTTAAGATCCCTCCAAACAGTCTTTTCCCTCTAGTCTTTTCCTTTACATTGCACCATGCGCTCTTTTCCATATCCCGAACTTCCTTTGCCTTAATGAAGACAGGATACCTTCCCCCCCAAGTCAGAACAATTACTTCGTCCCCCCCCTGTAATAATGGTATTTCCCCCAGTCCTGCCATATATCTTACCCTTCTTCAAAGAGCTTCCCTGGCCAAATTTGGCACCCTCCCTGTCACCACTTGTGATTTGACCCATTCCTTGCTTTAATGCCGCGGATTTTGCACCCGTTGTGGACCCTTTCTTCTCTCGTGATACAGGTGAACTTTGTCCGTCCCCCTGGGTCCCTTCTTTACGCTCTGATCGCCGCCCAAAACAACTAACTCTGTGCCCCCGGCCTCCTCCCCTCCTTTCAGAACCCCCCCCACTTCGTTCAATCTTTCTTCCTTCGGTGGGGTTTTACCCTT
>Ga0179593_1650566_pt1 | contig 11819 bp, 10 predicted proteins | sample CZODoug2_1_08_16_FD_185931 | JGI IMG/M metagenome (GOLD analysis project Ga0179593, IMG submission 185931) | Vadose zone soil fungal communities from Angelo Coast Range Reserve, California, USA - CZODoug2_1_08_16fungal (PacBio error correction) | ecosystem: Environmental > Terrestrial > Soil >... | reverse complement strand
CTGCCGTCTTTTTTTCCTTGCTTTGCACCCTCCTCCCTCCTCTGTTCAGGAATGATAATCCTTCTTCAGTCCGTGTCTCTTGAAACCCTGATAACGATCGCATCAATCAGGAGTGCGCGATGACAGTCGGGCTGGACCGGCTTTTCTCCACTTCCTTTTTCCCGGAGGTCCCCTCCACTTCCCATGATGATTGACTTTCTCTTTTCCACCCGCGCCTCTCTTTCAGTGTATGGTCCCTTCGATCCCTTCTTTTTAGAAACAGCTGTTTAGGTTTTCAAGCACCTTTAAGTCGCCAGAAGAGATCTCCTCCTTTTTCAGTTTTTTCCTATGTTAGCCCAGTCTTGAATTTTTTTTTTTCTCGATTCCCTATGCTGGTTTTTCATTGGTGCTTCTCTTCCCATCCCACGAGAACGTTGCGCTACTTTTTTCGGCTCCGAGCCCCTCTCTATCAACTTCCGTTAGTATACTTCGTCGACTTCTTTTTTTTTCCTTTTCGGGACTCCCCTCCCAAAATACTTCTTTGCTTTTTTCGCTGAAACTTCCTTTTTTTCTTCCCCCTTTTCACCTCCTTTTTCAAAGATTAAAGACGAGCCGTCACTTTCCCTCTGCCCCTTTGGACGCGGAACATTTTTTCTTTTTCCTACCGTAAGACCCCCTTTTTCTTTGCTCGTTTCCCGTTGGTCCTTCCCTTCTTTCCTTAAAGGACGTCAATTCCCCCCCTTGGCTGATAGACCCCCCAAAATCCATGCCTCTTAGTCTCCCTCTGAGCTCTTCTCTTTATGCGATAGCCGCAATCTCCTTGTCCCCCCCAGCAGCTGTGTCTTTTCCGATTAAAGAGAGTCCCTTTCCCCCCAGATTCTTTCCCAAGTTCCCCTACGTCCGCGTGGGGTTTCCTGCTGGACGCCGTCCGTTCCTCGGTATCCCCTTGACGCCTCATTTAGCCTAGACGAGCTCTTGTTCTCCTCACTTTCCTCTCTTCCTGTCAGTCCTCCTTGTCCCAGTATTGAGTTTTCCTTTTTTATACACTGCATCGACTATAATCCGGGTAGATAGTCCCCCCCTACCCGTTTTTTTCTTTTCTCTAGTCACAGTGGAGCGACGCTTTTTCGCAGTCTTTTTTCCTGATCCCCCGCTGCGGTTTTCCCCTGCGTCGTCTGTCCTTCCTTTATAAAACATGCAGGTTCCTTAACATCGGCCCACCTCTCTCCCCCCTTCCCTCCCCTTTCTTCTCTACCAGACCAGGCCGCTGAGGCCGGCCCCCTTTTTTTTTTTTCCGGTCGTTCTCCTCCCAGACATAAGCCGTTGTTCCCAACCTCTGATCTGTTGCGAAGCATAGAGCCCCCTTCCTAGGCGGCCCCTTTTTCCCCTGCCCCCTCTTTTCTCCCCGTCCCAGGAATTTTTATCTTGGCGCCCTTTTTTCTCTGCCGACCCCCCCCCTAGAGTGGAGGCCCTCCGCTTATCTCTTAAGATTTCTCGAGACGGCAATGGCAAGGTTCCTCTCCCTCCTTTGTCACGCGTACCCCCCCTTATGAACGCTCGTCGGAATTTTAAGAGGTTTTTCCCCCTTCTTCGTCCACTTTCCCAGTCTGCTTTTTTTGCATTTTGTGAGAGCGCAGGGAAGATGCGTGTCCCTTGCCTTCGAGGTTTCGACTTGCTTTTCCGCGTTTTTTTTTTTTCCTCGGAGTTTTCCCCACCTTTACCCTTTTCTTCAAATCCTTTGTCCCTGGAAGCTTCCCGAACAGAACGGTCTCCCTCCTTCCCCTTTCCCTGCTGGATCATCTTCGTGCCGTTTTTGAATATTCCCCTCGTTGTTTGTTTTTTTCGCGAGATTCTTTTTCCCACCTCCACTTCCTCTTATACCTTTTTTTAGAAAGGGGGGGGGGTGACCACGGCCTTCTTTCGCTGTTTTTTATGGCCCGCGCCTTTGTGTTGTGTCCCTTTTGTTTTCAGCGGCTGGATTACCTTCCATCTTTTTTTTTTTAATGCTCCCTCTTGGCCGCTTTTTTTTCTATCGGTGCAGGCGTACACTTCAACTTTTTCCCTTTTTCTTCCTGGGACCTTTTCCCTCGTAGTCAAAAACCGAGTAAAACTTTAAGCTTTGAAGTTTTTGGTTACGCGTCTTCCTTTAGGAGCGTCCTTTCCCGGAAAACCCAGAGTACACCCTGCAGGTCTTCCTGCACTACCTTTCCCACGCCTCCCGGCTTTCTGGAGTTATCAGCCCTTACTCCCCTCCGATCCCTATTATCATGGGTTCCTTAGTCCTTTTCCTCATTTGTTTAGAGATTTTCGAATACTATTGATGATTCTTGTGTGAGCTTTTCTTAGCTGTCGATCGGCCTCGTTTGGCCGTATCTGCTGGTAGTAATGTGGACTCTAGCGAATTACGGACGCCCGATTTGCATTTAACTTCGCTGTTCGTCCTGCCCCTTTCCTCCTTCCCCTTTGCCTGCTCAAAAAAGCTCATTCCTTGTTTTTTCCCAGACCGACGGTAGCGGAGCGCCCCGGTTCTCCGATCCTATTCTCCCCCAAAGACGTTCGTCCGATGAACGATTACCCTTTCTAGGCGATTGTCCCTCCCACCGTCCCTCTTTTCTTCCGTTTTTTCTTTTTTTTGCTGGCGCCCCGCATCGCAGATCCTATCATTTCCGGCGGTCGGCTGGGGTTACGGCCCTTTCCGTTGTCCGCTGTTGACCCGTAGTGTTTTTCAGGCGAAGGCATCGACTTGTCTTCTCTTCCCCCGGACCGTCATTCCTGTTGACCGTCGTTCTTCAAACCCTTTTTTCTTTTATCATCACTCCTCTCTTTGCTTTAGCGTTTTTCCTAGAAGATAATTTTATTTTCATGGCTTTTAGCTGCAAGTTTTTATTTTTGCCGGCCTTTCCCCCCCAATATCTGGGGGTGGAGTTCCTTGTTCACCTTTTTTCTGCTCTTCGGCAATTTCCTCCTGAGTCCCCTTCTTTCTTGTTACGGTCGTCCCTTTAAAGTTTCACGGGTCCATCATTAGACTCGCTTTTCCCTTTTTGAATTTGTTGTCTTGCCGTCCGCTTACTGCAGCCTTGCCCGGCCTACTGCACGGGGATTGTTTTTTTCTTGCGCTCTTCTTCCCGGACCCCCCCTTTCTTCTACTTTTTAGCGAGTTAACGCCTGCCGCACCAATGCGTGGGACCCCCCCCCTTGAATCTTTGCACTATCCCTCTTCTTGGATCCCCGTTCCCATTTCCGCTCGACATCTTTGGTGTCGACCTTTTTTCTCCTGGCTTTCAGACCCCCCCTTGTCATTTTTTTTCTTTTTGACCTCGATTTTCCGGTCCAGGACACGACAGGTCTCGCGGGTGATGGTGTTCCCTCCCGGCTTTTTGCGACCTCCTTTCGAGATCTTCGGGGACCTTCCCTCCCCCCGCCTCATTGTTCAGCCTTTATGCTTTCTCCTACTTTCTTGGCCTCGTTCTTCGGTTATTCCCTCGATTGATTTTGTTTCCACCCTTCACATTTTTCTTCCCGTCTTGCTGGCGGTTCGCTGATCTGTCCTCCTCCGTTGGTAGAGATTCGAGAACTGTCTTTCAATCTCCCCTTAAGCAGGTCACCTTCCCCGTTACGAAACCGGCTCCCCGAGGCCCCCTCCACCTATTGCCTCGCATCCTTTGACGCCGGCTGACCCTCGGCTGGACCGGCGTCGTTCTCAACCCCCCTTCTACCCGTGTCTTTCCTTCACGGACGCCTTCGACACCGCGATTGCCCCCCCCCCCTTTTTTTTAGGTTAACTGAGCGAGGTCGCCCAGAATTTCTTCTCCCGGCTTCTCGTCCCGGTCCTTTCCCCTTCGTCCGAGATCAAGCCTGTTAGTCTGCAGACCGTCTTTCTCTTTTCTTTTTCGTGTTTTTCCTTTCCTCCCCTCCGGATTGAGCTTCCTAAAAGAGAGGGTTCCCTTGGCGTTTTTAACAGTCGCTCCGACAAAGCGGGTACTTCAGCGAACCCTTTTCGCCGTTTTCCACCGTGCCGCATCCGTCGGACTATCGGACTTTCCTGCTGTCCTCCCGTCTGTTAGAGATTCCCACGTGCAAACAATCACATCCTTGACAATTCGGCGAGCCTCTCAGGATGACAGACTGGGTGACCTAAACTTTTAGTCTTTTCTCTTTCGCGCAGGACGCGTACGATTTTCTCTCCCCGCCACTCCCCCTCCTAGGTGTCCGCATCTCTAACCCTTCTTTTTCTCCTTTGCCTCGACAAAAATCCATGCAGACCCTCCAGTCCCCCCTCAGCGTCTGTCTTTTTCCTTGTACGAACGACGGTTACGTTGCAGCTTTGGTTTTTTTCCCTTCGCGCATTTCCCCTTCCATCCCCGCTCTGCCCGCCGGAAAAGCACACTTTTTCCGCGTTTTTGAAGCGTCGGTAGCCCCAAGTCCTTGACCGCCGGACGTCCGTTTTTTTTCATGATTTTTTCCCGACGATGCGGTGAGCAGACCCGCCCTATTTTCCCTCCCTATTTCTCAGTCCCCCACTCGTCTACCGGATGGAGTTGTAAGTCCCTCTGACTCGTGTCTCTAATCCGGGTCTCTCTTCTCGTATTTCCTGTCGCTCCCGGGCGCCCTTCTTTTTGATTTGACTCCCTTCCGCTCGCGGTTCCAGCGGAGGCATCTTGCTGGACTTCCTGGGGATCAAAACGCGCCTGGTTTGGCCTTGACGACGATCTCGGCCGTTTGAGCTCCCTCTCCCCCCTTGCGACTTCTGCAGCGCTCGTGCAGTCGGGCTTGTAAACGCCCTCCGCAATGGATCAGGACCCCACTCTCCTCCTATCGTTCCAGCTCTGTCGCAGGCAAACAGCGCACTCACACTCCTTTTTCTCCCCACCTTCTTTCTTTTTGCTGCTTTTCGGAAAGACGATGCTTTGTTTAAGCCTCTTAGATTGCATCGCTCTTGACGATTTCATCTCCGGCCCATGTTGTTGAGGATACGCAACCAGGCCTGGCAACGGCCTTTTTTCTTTTCTGTGTCTCCCTCTTTTCGAACTAAAAGTTCCCCCCTATTCTATATACGCCGGGCATCTTACAACGGCCTCCGGCATTTTGGCCGCGACCTTGTTTTGTCTTTTTTATCCTCCCTTCTTTCCCCTCCCCCAGCCCGTCTTCGACGAACCTTTCCCCAGTTTTTGCCCCCCCTTTTTTTTAACCTTCCTTTCCCCTCAGGCAGTGTCCTTGCTTTCGGCGGGCATTCATTTTTTCATCGGCGCCCCCTTCTCTTCTTTCCTCCCTGTGTTGTTTCTCTCTCTTTGCCCTTGATTTCCATGACTGCCTGCGAAGGAGCAGCCACGGCCGTTCCAGTTGTTCTTCTTTTTGCAAATGGCCTGGACACTGGTGCCGCTCGAGTGACCGGGGAGTTTGATCCTCCCCTTTGCGCCGTTTCACCCCCCCCCCCTTTCGCACCACGCCGCCTTCTTGTTTTTATATGATGTGCGATATCCTCAATTCGAGGCCTCATGGATCTCCCCCCTCGACCCCCACTTAACCCCCCTCGACTCGGCGTTGCCTGAGTCTTTTTATCCCAGAAGGGCGTCCGCATTCTTGATCCGCAAGAGCGATGCTGCCCCAGGAGGTTTCTCTTTTCCCTGGGCGTCCGCCGTATCCGCCCCCGGCGCCCGATGGAGCGCATTGGAGGAGCCCATGGTGCGCTGTCTCGTTTCCGGCCTCGCTGTCGCCCTACTATATGTTTTTCTGTGATCGTTTGTTTTCACTCATCACTTTCGGCTTGTCGGTTCCTCCGTTCGCCAGAGGACTTGTCCCTGATCTGCAGGATGCCCTGGTAGAATGTTGGATCTTTTTTTCAATGGGCCGTGATCGCTCCCAATGTGACCTTAACAACCCTGTTTTTTTGAGTTGGGTTGAGACCTTTCGTTTTTCGGTTTTCCCGCGCTTGCCTCCTCCAGTGGGCGGCGTAAACTATTGAGTCCCTTCTCTCACCGGTGTGCCCCGAGAAGATCTCAATTTTTTCAAAAGATTAGCCCGGATTCTCGCGCTGCAGGTGTCGAGTCGATGCCTGCCCACTCAATCCAGTTTCCTGATCCTCCGCGGGACAAGTTGACAGCCGCTCCCGCCCCCCCCCTTCCGGATCGTCTTTATCATGCGCTCGTTTTTTTTGAATTTTGACGACCCGAGCATGGCGAAACCCTCGGTCGTAGTTCTGATGATTATCAGGCGTATGGGCCTTCCCCCCACCCTTGACCTTTTTTAAAAATGGCTTTTATCGCAATCACCAAGCATTTCATTTCGCGTTTTTTTTTCTATGTCTTCATGGATTTTGTCGATTCCTGGGCTTTTTGCCTGGCCTGTTCCCAAAATTATTTTGCGATGCGGGTAGGGCAAGGATGGCTTCGCCGCTTCATCCCGTACACTGCCGCGTGACCTTCGCGAGGTCATGGTTTGACTTTAGATTTTTTTTTAATTGCGAGGTCCGAAGTGCTCGCAAATAAGTCCGGAGATGGTTTTTGCCTCGCCGCCCTTCGCGTTTCGGCCTCCCTCGGACGTCTTTTTTTTTGGACTCTTTTGAGGAAGGAGCCGAACAATTTTCGATCGAAGTGCACGCCCGAGCTACAAATCGGGACAATATGGTCCCTCCGGGCGACCAACGGGACCATTTTCCCCTCCCGATCGTTCCCCCCTCACCAGGCTTCCCTCTCGGGGACCGTTTTGTTTTTAAACCCTTTTTACAGCAGATCGACATGATGGTCGACATCGCGCACTTAGAACGATTCAGGATCGGCTTTGTGTCAATCGCTCGGCCGGCGCCGGACTTTTCTTCTAGGGGAGTCCCCCTTTCAGCCCGTTCCAGCCGCCCGGGTCCAGGCGCGCCTTTTTTTGAGGCTCCCTTTCTCCCCTTTTTTGCTTGGTCCCCGTCTTCCCCGGTTCTTCTGAGATGGTGAACATTTTCCTTCCCCCGCTTCTCCGGCGAGTTCGGGAATAGTAATCTTTTGTTGTTTTTTTTCGCCCACTCGCCGCTCTTTGCGCAACAACGCCGACATCTATGTCCGTTTTCGACCCCCCGCCGAGGCCAAAAGACAACATGTCTTTTGTTTACTACGCACTGCATCCGGCATTGGTGGACCTGCGTACGATTATTCCCCCACGCTATCTCCGCCACCCTTTCCTCGCCGCCCGCGCTGGCACCACCACTTTGATCTTTTCTGTTCTAGAGTGCCCAGCATGTAGGAATTCGGCATCGGCTTTGTGTCGTCCGTGACGAATCGAAGCCTGGTTCCCGAGGACTGGATGCAATTACCTTTTTCCGCCCGATTCTTTTGAGGATTCCCCTATTTTTCCAGGGCGAGGGCGTTACAAGCGCAGCCAACGCGCGAACGTAGCTCCTCCGCGCGATCACCGCGCCGTTTGCCTGCTCCGGAGCATGTTCTTTCCTCCTTTCCCGTGAGACGCGGTACGGCACAATAAACCCCGAGCCCCCTCGGCGAGCCTCGCCCAGGATGACCCTCTTGGGAACGATTAAATCTGAGATGACTTGCTCCTGGCCGCGGAATTGCCTAGACTCTTTCCCTCCCCCAGTTCTTCCTGTACTCATCGCTACCCCGCTTTCAATGGCCTTCCGAAAAATCCATGTCCAGAATACCTGTTCCCTGAAACGAGCGCAATCTTGCTTGCGATCCCCCTTCAGACGAGTCACGCATGCTTGATGTGTCGTTCTCTGTATCTCCCCTCTCTTCCCCTGTCGCCCCCTCAAAGAACAACGACCGGTCTTTGTTTCCTTTGACGGTCCGCGTTAGCCCCCCGGATGCCGCAGACGCGGAGCATACCCGCTGCGGGTCCAGGCGCCGCCCTTTGCAGAAGGATCCCCTTCCCCTCGTAGACCCTTTTTCTTGTCCATTCATTTCACAAGTCGCGCGATAATCCGGTGTCTCGGCGAAACGGCTTTGCTCTCCCGATCCGTGGCGTCCCTGCGCTTTCTTCCCTCCCCTCTGCTCTCCGGGTTAAAGCGCGGCACCCTTTACTTTTTGAGCAACGCGCCTCTGTTTCCTTATCGGCCTGACGCTCTCGTCCCCTTCTTGGTGAGATCACTTTACCCCCTTATCTTTCTTTCCAGTCAGGATCATCTTTGCAAAGGAGAGCCTTCGTGAACAATTTCCCCGGCCCAAAAGATATACTTTTCTTCTAGACCCCCACCTGCTTCTGAGGCGAGACATTCGTCTCGGACGGAAATGCGAGCCATTCTGCCGTTTGCTATGATTAACAGTTTTTCCAGCGATGCCTCTCAGCAGCGCCCGCTCTGTTGATTCCCCCCTTTCCTCGGGACGCTTCTCCGCGTCACCCTGCCTGCAAACGCCGGCGTCGGTGCCTTTACTCTTTTCACGCGGGTCGAACGTCCCGTTCGGCCCTCTGACTTTGGATAACGAGATGAAACTGCCCCGGTTGGGTATTGGATCCCCTTCTCGCTTTTTCATGTCCTCCTAGCCGTCACTTCGTTAACCTTTTAACCTTTTTTTTTCCCCCCTCCTTACGTCCCGCAAACTGATCCATCAGGTGCGCGGATCAGGCGTGCGGTTTGACCCCCCCCTCTCTTTTACTCCGCCGTGTGTGTGAGTTTATCGTTCTTGACCTGAATTGGCCAGCAGGAGCACGGCAAGGCCTTTGATGGGACTTTTCCTTTTTGCAAATGGCCCGAGCCACTGGGAACTGGGCTTGCACCTCCGCTGCGTGCGAAGCGTGCGCCTTCGAACCACGCCGCGACCTCGGTGTTATCTCGCCCCGTGCTTCAGAGGCCATTGAACTGGTCTTTCTGCAGCGTCGCCCCCCTGTTTCCGACGGCGTTGCATTCGGTACGCTTATCCTCAACTGGGACCCGATTGCGGAGATGATATCCAAGAGACGATGCGAGGATTCCCCCGCGGAAGCAACATCGGTACAGGCTTCCCCCTCCCCTTGACCTCTTGTCTTTTTTCGAGCCCGAGTTTCATGGGGTTGTCCTTTTCTTTTGTCGATAGGCGTCCGATATCTGATCTGTGGGTCTCTCCCCTTGGTTCCCTTATTGCCAGAATGATTCTTTTTTCGGACTGCCGATCATGAAGTTCTTTTGGTAGAATGGGATCTTTCCCCGCGACCTCGACGATCTCCCTCTCCAATGCCCGAGTGAAGGAAACCTGCTGGTGTTGACCCTGCGCTGAAGGCGGTCCCTCCTGTTGATCGCGCGAGCGCTTTTCTCGCACATCCTTTTTTCTTTGCGGCGCGCCCCGGTGATCGAGCAGACTCCCTCAAAAAGACCGTTCGCCTAGACCCGGATTATTGTGCGATCTGGATGAGATTTCCTTCCTAGCTGCATGGCTGGCATTCTGTTCCACGCCCTTTCCCTCTGTATCATTTCCGCTCGCGCCGGCGGAACTGGGGCGTAACGGCAGTCGCGTTTACCCACGGACAGGTCGTGGTACGGCGCCGAGCGATTCTTCTTTCGCCTATTGTCAGCGGAAATCACCAGCTTTTCTCTTTTCTTTCACCTGCGGCTATCTGAATCATCAAGCATTGCTCGCGTTTCATGGCGACAGTCCTTGTTGTCGATCCGCCTTGGTCCTTTTCTACTGTGGTTTTTTTTTTAGGCGTAAACCGAGGCCAACGTTTCCGGTCCTTCCGCGTTCGCAAAAACTTTTTTCTAGGTACCTCCCTGCTTTATATTCACACGGTTATCCTTCGCGTCTCTTCAGCACCTTTTTTTTTTTTTTTTCTTTTTTTTCTTGTTTGGAGTTTTTGCCGTCTCCCTGTCTGGCCATGCCCAGGTGAACCTGCCAGCCGGGGATCCTTCGGTGTGCGCAGCGGCGAGGCGTCCCTCAACTTTTTTTTATGCGCGTCTCCGCCGCGCACGCCCCCCCCCGCACCCTTCTGAAACGCGTCGAGCCCTGCAAAATTCCATTCAGACCTCGACCTCTTCCTTCGACTTTGCGCACAGGGCTCCACGGAACGTTGCCGATTCCGACATGTTCGACCTCGAGCCCCTGGTCCAGTTCGGATCGCGCGGGTTTTATGTGGTCCATCGGTGCGGCCGTGCGGTCGTCTCCGTGGCGCTCTTGTGGCAATCGACGCCGTTTCCAGCCCTCCAAGTCTCCCATTATGCGGCTTGTCCCATATTGTCTTTGTCGGCTTCGGTCGTTTGATTCTTTTTTTTCCCTTCAGGATCGGCGGGGTTTTGCGCCCGAATTCTGGCGAGTTAGAGATCGACCTTTCATCATCCTCCGTCTTCGCGACCTAGCCGCGAAGTGACTTGCGCACCCCCTCCCCCCTTGATGTGTTTTACCCCAATCATCCTCTGCCAACCGAAGCGAGGCCAACCCGCCCCCAACTTTGCTCCTCATCTTTGCGCTTGACCCTGATGTCTGAACGGCCGAGATTTCCCCCTACGTCTTTCCAGAAAAAGCCGCACCGAGTGTGACCACCTCCTACGGATATTTTGAGACGAGGTTTCCAGCATGTCGCATTCGGCTTTCCCGTCTTCTTTTTTTCCGTCAAGGTAGCGGAGATCGCCCAGGGTTCGAGACGTCGATGTCTCGTTTGGACGATTCGATTCTTCGCCAATAGGTTTTTCCCTAATTCGAGGAGTTTCTCCTACAACGAGGAATTTCGAGAACCTTCGGCTCCTTCTTCTGGTTCACCCCCCCCCCACGCAGAACTCGGCCGTGACGTATTCCCTCCGGGCCCTTCGGAAGTAGAGCGGACAACTTCCACACCACTTCTCTTCCTCTGAAGTCCCTTTTTTTGAGTCTCCGAAGACAGCCCGTGGGACCCTCAATTTCACCTCCCCCTGATCTTTTCTCGAAGGGACCCCGGAAATGCAGATCCCAAGTCACCACGTTTTATCCGGTAAAATGCATTCTCTCCCCCCCCTTTTGCCATGCGACCAACGGAGTCCCACCATGCCGACATAATGATAGTCGCCCTGAAAACGCGCTCTCTGCTTGGACGATCACTCGGTCACGGCCTTTGATGTGCTCGTTCCTTCTCTGCATGGTCCATCGCGCTGCGTCGCCGGACCCTCCCCCGTGTCCGCAAAGCTGGAAGACGTCACGCCGGTTCCCAGCATGTCGATGATCCATTGATCTCCATAGGATCGCGATGCGGTCCAGCGCCCGGAGGTTAAGTCCTATAGCAAAGGATGGCTGAATTTTCTAACCCCTGCAGCAGCAGATATAATACGGGTAGATCGTTCCTTACTTTTCCGAGATATGATAGATCCCCTTTGAGAGCTTTCCCTCGTCAGTTCTTTTATGGCGCCGCGATCCAATGAAGCCTTAGGGTTCCAGATCCGCCAGCGGGATCAACACTAGTGTTTCCTGGCCTTGCCCGCCGATCTCGGAGCTTGCGCGCCTCCCCTTCGACGGCGATCTGCAGGCTTCAGGTTTTCGACTCCGCTGTGACCCCTCGGTGAGCTCCCCACGACCATCATCAGATCTTGCTATCTCTGCCACCGATTCTTCCGGCGAGGAAAGAGCACTGACCCCACCCGAAATGCGCTCATGGCCAACGCGGAGCCGCGTTGCGGAAAGCGATGCCTCCTTCCTTTTTCTGATTCATCGCCGGCAATGACGGACGCCTTTTGTACCAGAGCGCAAGATAGTCGCTGTTCCGCGGTGTCCTAGCGGGTACTGAATTCATCCCCTCTGAATTGAGTATATATGGAAAGAGAGATTCAACTTCGCGTGTGTTCGCCACGCTGGAGCACGAGCGGCGGTAATACAGAGCTTCCCTCGAAAGCCTTTGATCGCCATTTGCAACCAGAGCCAGCCCCAGCCGGCATGTAATTGATGCTGCACTTCATTCCTTCTCGGCGTTGGTTTAAA
>Ga0179593_1376030_pt1 | contig 11819 bp, 17 predicted proteins | sample CZODoug2_1_08_16_FD_185931 | JGI IMG/M metagenome (GOLD analysis project Ga0179593, IMG submission 185931) | Vadose zone soil fungal communities from Angelo Coast Range Reserve, California, USA - CZODoug2_1_08_16fungal (PacBio error correction) | ecosystem: Environmental > Terrestrial > Soil >... | reverse complement strand
GACTGAAAACTTTTCTATCGGGTTTTTTTTGCCTGACACGCTCTTTTTCCTTCTGAACTCAGTCGAGATGGTCGGCCCCCCACTGGTGGCCAGCTTCTTCAGATTTCCAAGGTCACCCTTTTCTCTCTTTTCAGTTCCCCCCCCTTAGTTTCCGCCTGCTTTTCCACTTTCTTTCTTTTTTTTCAGAAAGGAATTTTGTTACTTCTTTCATTTCGATTCTTTGTTCTTTCACCTTTTGGGACCCCCTTTGAAAGATGTGCATTTTGCGTCTTCGTTTTTCAGTTTCCCCTCTCCTTGTGTCCCTGATCGCCCTAATGGCCATTTTTCTCGTGGTAAGTCACGCCTTTGAGCCCGTCCGTCCGGGGTGTAGTGCCTGAGACTTTTTTTCACATTTTTTCTCCCTTTTTCCTCGTTTGTACCCACATTGCCTGTCACGGCTGTCCCTGTTTTTGGTCCCCTCGGTTGACCCCCCCCGGATGTGACTCGATCTTTCTTTTGGCGCCTTTTTTTTTGGGGGGCATTTGGACTTTTGATTTCTGTGCGAAGGCCATTCCCGCCTGATTTTCCGTATCCCACCTCGACAACCCCGGTACAAACCTTTTGTCGAGACTCCGTCAATAAAGAATTTTACTATTTTCCGCCTTGAGTTGGACCCTGGTCCTTTTGTTCCACTCCTTTGCTCTTCTTTTTCCCTTGGAACATTTGGTTCCACCCCACACTTCCCTTGCCTTTTGGCGTTTCAGATGTTTACTCGAACTGCCCCCCCCCGGCGTTCTGGAAGGTTGTCAACTTACTTTCCTTGTGTCCCCCCGGCTCTTTCCTTTCGTTACTCCTGAGGACCCCCACGGTTTGGTTTATCTTGGTAAGTTTTTCTTTGTTAAACGTTCTTAATTACTGATCGTTGTCGGTCGCAGGTCCCCTACCGCGAAGTTGATGTTTTGCACCTCTTTTTTCGCTCCCCCAATTGGGGGGGGTTCGTTCCCCCGTTACTCCCTGTTTTTGGGCTGAAGTACGTTGCACCGTTGTTATGGGTCCTCGGGGGCCGGTCTTTTCTTGGCGCCGACCCCATTCCCCCCGGTTGTTTCTTTCTTCGCTGCCCTGGTTGTGATCTTCTGGTGGCCCGCCGGTGTGCCTTCGGGGACTTTCCATGCCCGGAAAACAGAAGTTTTGACTTAAAGTTTTTTCAACACTTTTTCCCTTCCTGGGCAGGCGTCCAGGGGGCTGACAATTTCCAGTTTCTTTTTTCCGTTCGGGTTTCTGACGGGCAGTGTTGCCATGGAGAAAACCTCCCCCTTTTGTGGTACAGTCTTTCACCTCGCTCTTTAGTACGGTTACATCAGCTTCGAGCCAAACCCCCTGTTTTCCCCCCTTCACTGGTCAGGTGCCCCCAGTTTCCACCCCAAATGCGTTCCTCGGATAGCCCCACCCAACGTCCTCCCCCTCGCTCGCCTTCCCTGCGATGCAGATGCCTTCGCCACTTTTTTTTTCGCCGCCGTTTGTCCATTTCCCGGTCTCAGGTCCGTTCTCAGGAAGCTGTCTCGGAGTAAGGCCGTCCGGCCAGTTCAACCTCTCGAGAAACATTGTCCCGAGGGAAGCAGCCCCCCTCCCCCTCGGGCTTGTGGCATCGTTTTCAAGCGCGATTATTTCTCCACTTTTGGGGATAGGTTTTTGTTTCAGCCCCCCAGGACTGCCTTCTTCCCCCGACGGTCTTTTGACACCTCCGATTTTTTTCCGGTCTTCTCGTTTTCAGGTTTTTCTTTGAGATTTTGAAAAAAATGCTACCGAACCCTTCTTTTTTCCTGGTCCGTGGCAGTCTGATTTGTACACTTTCCTCGCCAATTCCCCCCCTGTGCAGTTCCCGACTCTTTTTTAGCCCCCTCCCCCCATTTTTTAGAGGTTCTTTCGCCCCCATTGTCCTAGGGGTTTTAATTTGGATCGTCCTGATTCCCTCTACTTGGCTTTGAAAACAGTTCTTCCCACCGGAACCCATTAGTCCCTCGCTCCCTTCTTCCTCCCCTTGGTCGCATTTCTTTCCTTGCCCCGGACCACTGGACTCCTCGGTCCCCCTTGCTTTTACTGGGATAAACCTTTTTTTTTTTTGTGAAGAACTCCAGCAACAGTTTTTTTTTGCTGGCCCTGTCCGTGCCGACTCCCTGGCTGGGTGTCTTTGGTGTACCCGTTATTCCCTTCTTCTGTGGCCACACGTCTCTTCCTTTTTTTTGTGCGATGTGATCAGTTCGACGTGGCTTCCCTAGTCGACGCTTTTAGTTCCCCAGACTCCTCTTTTTCCCCTTTCCGTTTTTTTCCCTTTTTTCTTTTCCTCCTGATTGTCAGGGAAGTTTTTTTAATGGGAGGGCTGACTGTCATATCCTGTGGCCAAGCTTTTACATTCTCTTCCCTTCATTCCATGTTTTTCGCACCTTCTTCCTAATATCGCATTCCTCTCCTTTTCCTTCAATTTCCCCCAATAAGTTGTTTTTTTTTCTCTAGTCTTTAATTTTTCCCCTCCCCCTTTTTCGAAATGGGGTCCGATGCTGACTTTTCTACCCTATTTTCCCACTTCTCTGAACCGGGGACCACTCTCCCACCGGGCTCATTCGGTGTTTGCGAACGATCCGGTGCCCCCAATTTTTTTTGACCCTGTTCCCTTTTGCACCACCCCGATTTGGATTTTATAACGTGGTCTAAATAACGGGTAGACCTTTCCTTTTTTCCTGGCTATGGATATTCCCCACCCTTCCCCCCCCCTCCCCTTCGTTTAATCTTTTTTTTCAGCACCTTCGACTTTCCTTTTTGCAACTTTTCGTCGGCGGCGGCTCCTTTTTCCCGACCGCTTTTTTACCGTTCGTCGTTTCCTCCAACCTGTTTCATTCCCTCCCTTGGAAGCTTCCTCTCGTTTTCCTTGCTGGCCCAGGGAAAGTTTGATCGCCCTGGAGTTGTGGAGTTTCTTTTTCGTCATTTTCCCTTGGGGGTCTGTGGGACCTTCCAAATGGTTACCTTCTAGAGGGTGGTGTCTTTTTTTTTATTGACCTCGTACCCTCTCCTTTTTTCCACCCTTCCTCTTAACTCCCCCTATCCCCCTTTTGTATCCATCTCCACACGGTGATGCCGTCGTTTTCCCCCCCCCGTTTTGGGGTGACGTTTCTTCGGTCTTCCAGGACCCAATGACAACCTATTTTCCCTTTTATCTTTTTTTTCTCTTCCTACCGTTTTTTTTTTGTGCAACGATGGGGGGGTTTGGGGGGTTTGGGGGGGGGGCCTTCCGCCCAAATGGATGTCATGAAGTCGAATTGTCTGTCTGGGTTGTCCTTTTCTACCCCAACACCCCTTTTCGTCCTTTTTTCCCCCCTTTTTGTTTTACCCCCATGACAAGACGTGTTTCTTTGGTTCTCCCGTCCCCTTTTTTTCCTTCCCTTTGTGATTTTTTTTTTTGACTCACCTTCCTGAGATGGTCCTTTTTAGGTAACCTCCGATTGCTGAAAAGCACAAGATTACGGAATGTTTTTTCCTCCGGACTGTTGCCGGGCAGGTCCTTTTGTGTGTTACTGGTGTTTCCCCCCCCCCATTGGGAGAGGATCTTGCGACTTTGGTCGCTCTTACTTTTTTTGACGGTTTTCTCTATGTATAGGAACCTTCTTGTTTTTTCCACCTCTCCCGGGTGTTTTTGCAACACGTTGGCTCGATTTCGCATTTGGGTTGTCCAACAGCCCCCTTTTTTTACTATGGAAAATCGTTCCCCCAACCACAACCCACGTGGTCGGCCTTAACATGTCACAATGGCGGAACCCCCTCCCCTCCTTTTAACTCTCCCATTTTTTTTTTCCTGACCGATGGGACCCCTGACTTTTTTCTTGATTTCTGTAATATTTTGTGTGATCCACCCCCCTTATTTTTTCGTTGACCCTGTCCCCTTTGACTTTCCCCATATTCATCACCTTTTTTCCCCCACCGTTGGTACAGTTATTGCCATCATCACCTTTTTCCTCATTTGCCCTTCCCCTCACGGTTTCATTCGTTTTTTTCGGAAGAAAAGGCTTGTGCCCCCCCCCCTCCCTGGCTAGAAACCGCTGTGAACCCTTTCATCCCCTTTTTTCCCTGCTTTTTTCGCCCCAGTCCCCTAAAGATTTGTCAGGAAGGCATTCAAGCATTGGACCCCCCTACTGTCCCTCCCCGCCCCGCCCCCCCCCCCCCCCCCCCTGGGCCCTTTTTTTCCGGTCAACCCTCAAAACTCGCCGGTTTGGTCACACCGGTTTTCACAAAGTACATAGATTACAATCTTTGCATGGGCCTTTCGAGTACCTCCTTTCCCGATCCACACCCCAGATGTCCTCCACCCCTTCCCCCCTGTGGTGGTGGACCAACATTAGGAAGCACCCCAAACGGGCATCCCAGCGCCCCCCAACCTTCCTCACTCCGGTCCATTTCGTGCCCCGTTCCGTTTTTTTTTTACCGACGTTCCCTTTTTTTCCTTTTGCGACTGTGCTCTAAAACCGGTGATGAGATTACTGCCGCCTACACCCCAGCCCCCATTCTGCCGGTTTTCCCCCCCCACCCTTTTCCCCCTCTCCCTCACCCCCTTTTTGTTTTCACCGGGTTGACTTCCACTCCAGGAGTGACCGACCCCTTTTTAAAACGAGGCGATCAACAAGGTTGACTTTTCTTTCGGGCCCACCCTGGGTGACTCTCCTACTCCACCCCCCTTTGGCTTTTTTTTTTTTTCCCATCTCAACGCCACCACCCCCCCGAAGATTGTAAGGTCATCAGTTTCTATTGGACCAGCCGACTCGGCCTCCACCCATCCTTCACTTTTCCCCCCCGGTTTCCCCCCCCCCCCCCTCCCACGATCACTTCCCCGAAATTTCAGTCGGAGCCAGAAACCAGCGGGAGGTGTTCTTAAAACAGTCTTTCACATTTCACGAGTTTTTTTTTTTTTCCACCCCTCCTCCCCTGCCGTCGTGGACACTTGGTTTGCCCGACCATTAGGGATCGACTTTCTTTTAGCTAGGACCCCCCCCGATCGTACGTATCAATTCTTTTTTTTTTTTTTTTCTTTCCCCTTCTCCGTTTTGTTTCTTCTCCTTCCCCCCTTTTTCCCCCCACTGATTTCCTGGGTGTCCTTTTGAACAAACGTTTGAATTCCTCTCTGGGGACCCGGCCCACTTCTGCTTCCCTTTTTTTCACCAGAGCCCTTTGATTGCCTTGTCACCCCCTTTACTTGGTTTCCTCCTCTTTTTCCCAACCCATCTTTTTTTTTTGTCTGCTTCCATGAGGGCGTGGTTACTTCTGGAAGTAGTGCGAGGATGTGCGCGTCTTCGGGGTTAACATTTGCTTGGACCTGACCTGACCCTTATTTTCTTGTCCTGGTGTCCCCCTCCTTTTCCAATCTCGTTTTCCCCTTGTTTGATTGGACGTGAAGTCCGGGGTTGTCGCCTTTTTTTTGGAAAGTTCACGGTTTAGTGCCTCGAGTGACCCCTTTCCGGGTACCGGTGGGATTCCCTTTTGAAACCTCAGTTACTTTCCTCTTGAGTTGTTTGACCCGTCCCCCTCCTTTTGTTTTTTTCTTGATCGTCTGCTTCCATGTTTTTTTTGTGGCACGCCCCGTTAGCACCTCGGACCGCCCATTGTATTACCTGTGCCTTCAACCCCCCCTTTTCCAGCTGTTCCCTTCGGGAGTTTTCTTCTTTTTGACCTTCCCCTTTCTATTTCGGGTTCATTTTGGTAAAACTTCGGGTGGAAGTGCCTAGTTTCCAGGCTGTTCTGTGAAGTGTGGAACCCCTGACTTCTTTCTTCCCTTTTTTCAACTTTCCGGCGATTTCCTTTTCGTCCCTTTTTTTTTTTTTTGCCCAACTTGTTTGTTGTCTCTTTTTTTTTCTGTTTGCAAGGTGGGTGCATGTTGATTCAGGGATCGTGATTCTTGGTCGCGTCCCTCTCCAGTTGCATGATTTAGCTTTCTCTACTTTGTGGCTCCTTTTCCTCCCTCCGGGTTTTTTTTTTTTTTTTTTTTACTAGCAGTAACCTTCTTTCCCCTGGATTTAGGGCGTTTTTTGGCTTTGGCGACGGTGTACTTACGGCTTTCCTTTGTCGATCTTTGACCGTTCCTGGTCCAGTTTCCCCCGTCAACCTTTCATTTTTTTCTTTTCCGAGAGTTCCTTTCCCCCCTCCGAGCCTGCCCATGCAATTTGTCCGTCATGCCTTTCATGTGATGGTTGCGGGCCCGTCGTTCCGTTGGTTTTTTTTTGCCCCTTTTTTTGCAACTTTCACTTCTTGTACACCACCTTCTTTTGGGACTCTTCCACCTCGCTCTAGGTGTTTCGGGTCCATCCCTGCACATGTTCAAACGGGGAATGGTTCCTCAAAAACCCCCGACCTGAGACTCCCCCCCCCCCCTCCCTGTCCCCCCCTCGATTCCCCTGCTGCGATGCCTTGCCTTCCGTCAACTTGTTTTACGAAGTTACATTCGGGTCCGTTTCGTTGACGTATTTTTACTTCCCCCTTTCCCTGCCCTTTTTCTCACAGTCTGCGCCACCACGTTCCCGTCCGCCCAGACACCCTGGTCTTTTTCCAGTGGCGGTCACGTACTCTGTGAGCATGCACGTACCTTTTTTGGTCGTTCTATGGTCCCCCACCAAGTGACGTCAACAAAGTGGGGGCTCCGCATAGACGAGATCTTTTTCCCCTTCCCCGCTTTTACCTCCCCCCCCGTTGTTTTTATTTCCTTTGTTAGGTTGAGATCCCGGCCTAGGCCCAAGTTAATTATCTCTTTTGGTGAGCCCACAACCCTCCCCCCTTTGGCGGAGGGTTATATCAGTTTCGTCTTTCCACCATCGGTGTTTTTTCTCCACGGCAACCTAAGAAGGGTTCTGACAAAAGTTAGGTAAATTCCACCACCTCGAACCCCTTCCCCCCCTTCTTCTACGAACCTTTCGCGTCTTTTTCCTGTCACCCGGCCATCATAGACAATGGATTGTGCTATGTCTTTTTGCCGGCTGTTTTCCCCGTTTCTGTTCCGGTTCCCGTCCGCGCCGTCCTTCCCTGATTTATGTGCAGGGACGACGCCCAGGATCTTTTCCTCTCGTTTTTTTTCCTCTTTTCCAACCTGCTTTTTTGCGACCGCTTTCGAAGCGTCCCCCTCCCCCCCCATTCAAAGGGTTTCGTTCAGGAGACGACTAAGTTTAATTGGTATTTCTTTCCCCCCAGTTAAATATCTTTTTCCCGCTTTTTTTTTTAACAGCTCTGCTCCCGTTTTTTCGAAATTGTGATTCAGCGTTTCATAATACATTTTTTTTTTTTTCTACTTCTATAGGCCCCCTCCCCCCCGGGTGTTTTTTTCCGTTTATTTACGATCTTAACGGTCGACCCATTGGCAACGTCTATGTGTTTAGCATCCAAGTACCCCCCCCTTCTTACAATTTTTTTTTTTCCGTCGGTGTGCCAACCCCCAGGGCCGTACGCGTGACAAGTTTTAATCATTTTCAAATTTTTTCCTTCCCGTCCGCCCAACTTTTTTTTTTCAGGGCCCCCTTCTTTTTTTTCAACAATCTCCCCCCTCCGGAAGATTGGGCAAGCATTCCCCGGGTAATGAAACAACGCTTTTCCCTTTTCCTTTTCTCGTCGAACGCTCTTTTGTGGCCGAACCCCGCAGTTTTTTCCCTGCAGTCGGTAACGACCCCCTTTTCCTACCAGTCCTGGGTCCAGGTTTTGAGGACTTCAAAATTGTTACTTTCTCCCCTGGATTATTCGGGTCTCCTTCGACATGGGTTTACGGGGGCCCCCCTGGTTGAACAGATCTGGCGTCATTAGGGTGGGGCCCCCCCTCCTTTTAACGTTCCTCCCCTGCCGAAGCTTTGTCAACTTTCCCCTAGATTGAGAAAAGCGAGTTCCCTGATTGAATGTTTGCCTCCCTCCGACTTACCTACCCCCAACCCTTTCTTTTCTTTAGATGTTTTTCCGAAATCCATTTTCGAGTCTTCCACATTTTTTTCCTTTCTCCCCCATCATTAGTCGGCCGTTCGCTTTTCTTTGTGTTTGTTTGATCTCCCCCCCCCCTTCGTCTTCTCCCGGTCCCCGCTCTTTCACCTCCTCCCACATTTGCTTTTTTCTGCTTCATTTGGGAAAACAGTCCGTTTTGATGGGTCCATTCCCCCTCATCCATCCCCCCTTCCCAATACTCTCTGTCACCTTCTTTCTCGCCCGCCGATGTGCTGCCCCCGGGAAAACACCCATGCGGACTTTTGTTTTGTTTTTAGGATCTTTTCGTGGTTGGAGGCTCGGATCTTATTCTATATATTGAAAAAGTGGTTGTTTATGCCCCCACCCCCAATGTAAGGTCTGCCCTTGCTGAGCGTGTCCCCGACTTCTTCCTTTTTTTCCCTAGTCTTTGAAGCTCCACAAAAGTTTTTCCCCCCAACCCCCCCACCGCGACGCAGTTCTCGCAGGCCATTCGCCCACTTCCCCCTATCAAGGTGACGTTGTTTGATTCCTGCTCGTGGGTTTCATTAGTGTGAGCAACCCTTTGTGATGGGGACATCTCTGTACACCGCAGGACCAAGCCCCACCCCCCCCCGGTAATGGTCAGGCGAGCATTGTCAGCCGATTGCCCCTAAAAAATTTAGAAGTCCCCTCCTCAAAAGCAGTGTTCCCCTAAACCACCCATTGTCGAAAGACTTCCCCCCCCCTTTCGTTTTCTTCTGGCCGCCAGCCAATAACGTTTATTGACCCCAGCTGGTCCCCAACTAACCCCCCACGAACCCTGAGTCCCCCCACCCCTTTGTCCCAGCGGATTCCCCCCCACCTCCTTACCAGGAAGGATGGAAAATGTTCACCCCTTCGTTATACCCTTCCCTCCCGGGAATCTGTACATCTTTTTCACACACTGTTTTTTTTTTTTTTTCTATGTCCCGGCACGTGGTTTCCCCCATTATCTTTTTTTTTCCTTCAGGATACAAAGTGCCCGACTTCCGGCAAAATACCGCCCCCTTTGGTGACGTTTTTTGCTCCTGGGCCCTTCTGATTTCTAACAGTTTTGGTTTTTCCCCTGGGGGAGGCATTACCTCCCTTCACACCTCCCTTTCTGCCGTTCGCCCCCCACCATCATCTTCCAGTCACAGGTTTAACCTGTTGCCCGACCCCCCCGCACTCGTAAACAAATTAGATTCAACGGACGGTCTCGTTGACCCCCCCCCCGACTTTCACTCCCACGGTTTTTTTCTTTTCTTTTTCCTTGACCCTCTCCCCCCCACGCTATCCCCCCTTTTTCGTTGACTGTCAAGTCCGATGAGATTTCAAAGCGTCTCCCACGGCCGCGTACCCCTCTATTCCCGTTCATACCAACAGTTTTTCCGGAGGCTCCCCCCCCCCCTCCTTCTGATGGTTTAACCCTGCGTTTTACACCTGCAGGGGTTTTTCACGTTAACACGAGAATGGCCACCTGGTACCGACCAGAGCCTCGTAGTTTTTTTGTCGATTTGTCTCGCCCCCCCCGATTTTCCTTCGTTTTCCCCCAAATCTTTTTCCCCTTGTTTTGGAGATTGTCACTGCCCCCTTAGGTGGTCTGCGACAACGATTCCTTTCAGTTTTTTCTGTCTCATCTTGCGGTTTTACCCGGGTCCAGCTTCTTTTTTTCCCTTTTCCCTTTTCAACAGTTAGGCTGCCCCCTATTTTCCTGGTAACAACCTCGTTTGTCTGGCGCCCCTTCCTTTTTTTTCGGTGAAGTCTATTCTTTTTACTTTTTTCCCCGGTTGAGCGTTTCAGTGCTGGTCACTCTGCTTTTACTGCTTCTTGGGTGCTCGATTGGCCGATCGCCCCCCCTTGATGACCCCCGAAGGGGGTGCTGTGGGACCTATCTCTGTTGAAAACGTGTGTTTCGACCTTTGTTTTCCCCTTTTTTTCGTTCCCCCTTTCCAACCGATGTGGCCGTTTCGCCTCTTTTTTTTTTGGCGCTATTCGTGGTCTGTGATTGCGTTCTGTGTGGTCTCCAGGCCCGTTTTTTTCCTATGTTTTTCCCCCTTCCCCCCCTCCCCCCCCCCCAAGGTAAGTATCCCCCCTCCCCTTTATCCCAACCGATGGAGGGGGGTGACCTTGCCGTTGATCCTGCTTCCCGTCAAAACCCGGTTTTTGCCCCTTTCTCTGACTTCCCCTCCTGAAACCCTTTCGTTCTTGAAGAATTGAACTTTCCAAAGTTTTTTGCGAGTGGAAATGTTTCCTCAGCGTTTTTACCACCCCTTTTTTTTTGGTGTCTTTTTTCCCTTTTTTTGTTCAACATTGGAACCGTGCTTGGGCATTGAAGGATCTTTGTGCGTCCGGGACCTTCCTGTTGCTATTTTTGACCTTTTGTTAGGGCCCCCCTGGGTGGTCTTTCCCCCGGAAGTTTTTTGAACTGTTCCCATGGGCGCGGCCGCACCGGCGTTGAATGGGAATCCCTTGTCCTTTTTTTTTTTTTTTTGCCCCTTCCCCCCCCCCTGGAAACATTCACCGTTTTCTTGGGACTGGGCGGGGAAGGGCCCGCCTTCCCCCCGTTTTTTCTTTTTCCCCCTGTGCTCCTCCCTTCCATCCCCCAGTGCATTGGGGGCAAGCAAGGATAATGGCAAGGGTCAGGGTTTTTTTTGAATTGCAGTTTGCGTTCTCCCTTCGTTCCTTTCTCCCCCCCCTTGTTTCATTTACCCCCTGCCTGACCCCCACCTCCGTTTGTGGTGGTACCGGCTAGACGATAAGTAGGGGTTAACAGAGACTGTCCCCACAATTGGTGGCCCACCACCTTTCCAGGGACCTTTTCCATACACAAAATGGTTTCCGAGACTATTCCATGACCCCCAAGAACCCGCGTCTCTTGAAGTCTCCCTCTGCCCCCCTTTTCCCCCCCTCCAATTTTTTTTTTTTTCTCTAAGGTCAACCTTTCCCTGCCTTTTCTTTAGCCCCCCGCAGCTTTCTGTTTTTTTAAGGTTTTTTAAACGTCTTCCGTGGGTCCCCTTCCTCCCCCCTGTCTCCCTTTTTTCGACCCCGTTTCCCTGATTTTCTCCCTGTCCCAGTTCCAGCTCCTGTGCAGTCGGGTGACTCGCGAAGGGAGTCAAGGACGTTTTTTTCGGGTGGGCCCCCCCTCCCTCGACCTTCCCGTTCTAAACAGAATTCGTTTGGGTTTTTGTAGGAGGTTTGGCGATAGTCTTTCATTCTCACCCAGCTTACCCTTTCCCCCTAGTTTTAGTCTTTTTTTCCGTGGAGTCTGAGTCCCCGTCCGGCGTTGAACTGCCAGTCCCCTTTTTTTTCCCGATGCGGAGTCCCTCATACATGTGTTCTCTTTTTTCTCGTGCATTTTTTTTTAGCGGTACAGCGTTTTAAACTTTCCTTGGCACGGCCCGAAGGTTTTGAGGAACTTTTTCCGGTATTTGTCCCCTTGCGAACTTGAGTTTCCCAGTGTCAATTAAGTAGTTCCCTCCAGGAAGTCCCCATCCCTCAGACCTGCTCGCCGTAATAAAAAAGGTTTTGAGAGTACTCCTCCTTTTTTCACCCCTTTCTTAGTTTCCTTCTTGCTCACTCCCGAAGACCCTGTTATGTGGTTTTTTTTTCCTTTTTCGAAGTACTTTATACGTCCTGCGGGTTTGGTCAGTCTTTTTTATCCCATCCTTTCCACGTGGCTTCCCCCTTTTTCTGTCTGGTCTTTCCCTCTAATTGTTTTTCACCTTTAAGCGAAAAATCGGTGACCGTTTTCTTTTGAAGCCGTGGTTTTTACTTTTTTCGGTCTGCTTCCTTTTTTTATATCCTTGTTGAACCCCCCCCCTCTTAGAATTCCAGCTTTCTTCGGTTGGCGCCAATTTCTGGCCCCTAGG
>Ga0179593_1276235_pt1 | contig 11819 bp, 16 predicted proteins | sample CZODoug2_1_08_16_FD_185931 | JGI IMG/M metagenome (GOLD analysis project Ga0179593, IMG submission 185931) | Vadose zone soil fungal communities from Angelo Coast Range Reserve, California, USA - CZODoug2_1_08_16fungal (PacBio error correction) | ecosystem: Environmental > Terrestrial > Soil >... | reverse complement strand
CAGTTTCCCCTGTTGACCCCGCCTGTACCCCCCCCGGTTTGTCTCCCACGTACATGCGGTTTTGTGGCGAGAGTTTTTTTTTCCATCTGCGGGCAGCCTCCCCTTTCCACCTCTGGTTAAGTACTTTCCCCTGCATCACTTCACTGAGACTTAGGCCCCCACTATTATTCCCAAACTTGTTTCAGTTTCCCTGTGCGTCCTCCTGCCCCATAGTATTCGTTTTTTTCCCACCCCGAAAAACCGTTCAAGTTTTCCTCTCACTTTAGGAACTTGTGCTTGCGGTCATCCGTTGTTTTATGCCACCCCATTTTTCTTTTGTACCTCCAACGTTTGGTCCACCCCCTGGTCTCATGGGAAACACCTGCTTTGGCTTGTCAATCTTTTTTATTTGGGTTTCTTTATCCGGAGGCACTGTTAGGTGGATTTTGCTCTTTATTGCTGACTCGCTGACCCCTCCCAAGTTTCTTTTTTCGGCCGCGTTCTTTCTTTTCTGCAGTAACTTTTTTTTCCGAGGGTATTGCAGAGAGCGATTCTCTTTTCCTGACACGCCGCACTTGATTCCCCACCGTGATTGAAACCTGTCCTCGTCCAAAGTTTTTTTAGTGTCATTTTTATTGGAAGTCCGCACAGGCCTCGTGACCCCCGAGTTCTCCCATGCATTTTTATTCTGAGTTTTATTTCGGAGGGGTTATTGGTGCATGCCCTTTTTTATGGTCCTTATGCTTTTTTGGTCCCCCCCTTCGACACCCCTTGTCGTTCGGTAGGAACCTTTCCCCCTTTTTTTTCATGGGGGGAGGTGACTCCTCCCCTGCTCCCCCCAAGTGGTTTTCCCCTTTTTCTTCATTTTTGCACCCACACGAAACACCCTCGTGCGATGTTGAACTTTTTCTAGCGGTTGCTCTTTCCAGCCCTCGGGCTCCAGGTTGTGGTTTTGATGGTTTTACTTTTCCCTGAACTGCCCTTCTCTTGTGAACACGTTTTTTTGTTTTGGTTTTCCCTTTCAGTAACCCATTTAACTGTACCCCTGCCCCCCCCCACACTGTTCCCGGGAGCATTTTCTTGAGTGATGGCCCCCCCTATTTCAATGGTCTTTTTAATAAGTTGTTGCTACCTTGCCACTCTCCCTTCCCCGGCCGTCTCCTTTTTTTCTCAGAACTAGCCGCTCCTACCCCTAAGAAATGAAGGGCTCACCCCATGTCTCCCCCCTCCTCTTCTACTCACCCCCTTCCCTCCCCTCCCCCACACCTCCCTTCCTCCCTCCCCTTCCCCGCGCCTCCCTCCTCCCCCCCCTACTACCTCATACATCTTCCTCCCCCCCTCTCTCCCCCCCCGAGTCCCCATCCTATCTCTCCCTCCCCCTCTGTTCGTCCCGCCCCACCCATCGCCCCACGCCTACCCCTCACCCCCCTCTTTCCCCGTTCTCTTCTCCCCTCATATCTGTCCCTCCCTACACCACTCTACCCATCCCTCCTTCGCCCCCTCAACCCACCCCTTCACGGGCCTACCCCCTAGACCCGTTTTACCCTCTTCGCCCCTCTCCTATCCCACTTTTCCTTCTATTCTCTCCCACCACTCACCCCCTCGCCTCATCTCGCCCCTGCCATCCACTTTCTTGCCATTCTCAACTCCCTTTCTTTTCCTTCCACCCTTTTTCCGATTCCGCCCTTTTTTTTCTTTTTCCCCAGTCTTTCCTTTCCCCCCTTGCCTTGTTCCTGCCCTTGGTACTTTCATTTCCTCACGATCCCCCCCCACTTTTCTTTGACTTTGCCCTCGTATGCGTGCATTTTTCTGCGTACGTTCATGCCCGGCGCTGGAACCCCAGTCCTCGTTTTTGCCTTTTTTGCCCCCACCCAATTTCGGGTATCGTGAGATTTTCTGTCAACCAACTGCCCTTGTTCTTTGTAACCTTATATGATTTACACTGACCAACATTTTCTGTTTTGGCCGTTGCACCCTGTTGTGCAGTGCCCACTGGTGCCCCTCTTGTAGTTTTTGCGCCCGCTCTTTCACGTTCCTGAGCCCCCCGTCGTGCTCCCCAGTTCTGTTCCCGTCCGGATTAAGCATTTCATATTTTTCTTTTTTTCCTCGGGTTGAGGCAACCGCTCCAGGAGTCCGACACCCCAGCAAAGAGAAAACCCCAGCCCCACAAATCAAAAAAGAAAAGAAACACCCCCACCTCAAGAGCATACAAATAAGCAAAGCCCCCCCCGCCCCACATACCCCCCCAGAAGACCCCACCCCAACAGAGATACCCCGAAAAAAAAGGAACCCCCCAGGAACCCCCACCCACAAAAACCCTCCCCGCCCCCAGCCAAAAACCCCCCGCCAAAGCAACCCCCCACAACCACAAACAACAACGCGAAACAAAATGGACCACCAAGCACAACACGAACTCCCCAAACCAAAAAAACAAACCTCCCAAAAAAAACGCCCCCCCCCACACCTACTGCGAAGACCCGCCCCGTCGAAGCACCAACAAAGAGAAAAGGCAAAGGAACGCGGCCCCCCCCAGCCCAAAAGACCGAGCCCCCAACCCCCCCAACCCCCCCCACCACCCCCCCCCCCAAAAGAAACCCCAAACCCCCAAATAACAAAGCAACACAAAGACCCAAAACTAACCACAACCCCAACCCCATGAAACACCAAACCAACCAGAGCCACCCCCCCCCCCAAGAGCGATCACCAACCAAAACCCCTGAAGACACCGAAAGAGGCGAAGAGACCCCGCCCATGAAAAAAGACATGCAACAACACAGTCAAGCAAACCCACACCCCCCACCCGCCCCCAATGCCAGAATCACCACAGAACCCCCAACCCAAGACATACAACAAAAAAGCCGAAACCAAACACCCCCCCCCCACAATAATCCCCCCAAAGCGAAACAACAAAAACAAAACCCCCACCAAAAAGCAAACCAAGGCCCCCAACAAACTCCCGCCGAGAAACACAGAGAAAAAAAACAATACAAACAAATGACCCCCAAAGCGCACCAACCCCCCCACCCCCCACCCACACCGAAAACCAACCCACCAGAAGCCCTCGCAAAAACCGGACCCCCACCACAGACCCCAACCCCCAAACCCACAAAGCAACCAGAAAAAAGACAGCGCAAAGAAGCACCAAAAGAAAACAAAAACCCCCCACAAAGACCACCGGCAAAGGACCCGCCACAACAAAAGAAAAGACGCACGGGACCCAACGATACAAAACACTAACCGACAACAAAAATAAAAAAAACCCCCCCCCCAAACACCTAACCCCAACACCCCGCAAGTCCCCCACATAAGAGAACGCAAAACAAAACGACCAAACCCCAACCAACACCCCTGGAAGAAAAAAGACCAACCCCCCAATACACACCCAAAAGACCCCAGACCAAAAATAAACAAAAACCAACCCCCCCAACACCCAACCCCCCCCCCCCAAGAAAAACCCCCCCCAAAAACACCCCCCAACCCCACAACCCCCCCCCAAAAACCCCACCCACCCCCCCACACCCCCCCCCCCCCCCATGTTTTTTGACCTTTTTTTCCGATAGCACCCTTGACGTCCTCCGAACGTTTCTTTTTTGGCACATTTCTTTTCGATCGCCTAATGATTGTATTAGTTGTTGCCCACCTTTTTCCTGTGAGGTGATTCTGCTCCCCCTCCTGTTTTTTTTTTTTAGTTGATACTTTTTTTTCATTAGGTGTGATGTTCATATTGCGTTTCGTTAGATCTTTGTGCGATGATCCCCCTTTTTCCCTACTCTCTCTTTTACCCGTTGTTTGTGTTTGGTAATCTGGTAGCAGTGAAGTACTTTTTTCCCTCCAAGCATCCCCCCGCCCAACCCCCCTTTTCCTCTCCATACACATTTTCCTTTATCCCAAGCTTTTTTCCCCCTGAATTGTATCCCCCCTCAACTTAAAGATTTTTTGGCCTTTTTTTGGACACCACAAAGCTTTCACTAACCTCGGCCTGAGGATCTTTTAACTGTGTCTCGGCTGAGTTTATTTTTTCCTTGTTTGACCTCGCCAAGCTCCGCGCCCCCCCCATTTGGAATCTGCGCCGACCCTCCCCCCACCCCCATTCCCCGATTCTTCCAGTTCACCTGCCACCCTGGCGTTGCGGCCCTTCCCTTGGTTTTGAACACCACTGTTCTTGGCCGGACGTGTTCCCCCTTTTTTGTTTTGCTCCCTTTCTCCCGATTGCCCCCCCCTGCCCCTTTGCTCCCCCCACTTTTTTTTTTCCTTTTGCCACTACTTGAACTTTGTTGTGGCACGGTCCCCCGTTCCAATAAGGTTAATTTCCGCCTTCCGCCTTTGCCGTTTTTATCCCAATGCCCCCTTTTTTTTTTTTGCCACAAGTTTCCGTTGAATTCTTCGCCCCGTTTTACCCCCCCCTCAACTGTTTTTTTTTAGGCTCCGGCTATTTTTACCCCCGTTATTGAATACGCCACCCACTTTGCGCCCCGACTCCCCCCTGTTTTTCTGACACAGCGTGATGTTTATACCAAAAAATGCATCCAACATCCCATGAACTTTTGATTTTCACGTTTTTGACCTTTCTTTTTATCCCACGGTAACGTCTGACGTACTAATTTGGTAGTGGTACCTGTGCGTTTCCCCCAACCGAACCTTCGATTTGACCAGGGTTCCTCCGAGAACACATGTGACCTAAATAGTCCCCTATTTTGTTTTTGATCCCCGTTTGACCCATTCCCCCCGCTTCCCCACTTTAGGAACTTTTTGACCCCTTTTTGCGGCCTTCTTTTGTGAACGTTGCAATTGCCTTTTCACCCCCCCCGCCCATACACCCCCCCACCTTGACTTGTCTGTGTGCCAATCTGTCCTTTTTTTGTTCATATTTCTAGTTTTTTTTCAACATCCATACCCCTAACCCTTCTTTCCCCCCCCCAACCCTTTTCCCTACACGTTGGGGCTGGCTGTCCCCCGCGTAATCTACAAACTCCCCCGCCCACCTTCAACTCTATAGCAACAATGTCCTTATTAAATTTCCTTCTTTCTCTGCCCGGGTTCCCTGTAAATCCCCAGCCCGTCTCCTAACCCTGGTTCAAATCAGTGCTTTTTACTACTCCCCCTACCAGAGGTCAGTAGTTTAGAAAACCTTTCTCGGGCGACAAAGGTTTTCCTAAACCCAGACCCTCCCCCCCCACTTTCTCTCTTACCCTCAGAAATGACTGCGTTGCTGTTTTAGCGCCCTCCGTCCCTTGCACGAAGCCCATCCTTGGACCCCCACCCTCCCGAAATTTATCCCTGTTTTTGTGTTTTTTAATTTCCTTCTTTTGGCACCAAGACCCCCTTTCCTTTTAAACCCTCCCAGTCGAGCCCCTCCCTTTTTAAAACCCATGTTTAACTTCCCCCCCACCTTTTCTTATTCCCAATTTTCCCGCGTTCCAACGCCCCCCGTTCAGCGACGTTTCCCCTTCATCCCCTTTTCCTGCAAATATCTTCAATATACTCCCCTTCCCCCCCCCCCATCAAGTGATCCGTATGAGAGGTCCTTTCCGTTTTTTCTATGTTTTTTTCCCTTCCTTGCTTTTCCTAATAAAAACGTTCTTTGTGCACATAAGCCGGTTTTCTTTTTTCTACCCCACTCTTTCGTTCAATGTTTCCGATTCAACTTTTTCGATCTGTTTTTTCCACCCCAACCATTCACTGTTTGTCCCTGTTTTTTCCATTCGAGGACCCTCACCCCAGTGATTTGTTTTTTTCCCCCCCCCCCCCACCCTGTTTCCCACCCTACTTTTTTTTTTTCAAGAGTCCGGAGATGCTTTGGCCCCTTTCTTTTTTCCCTTTAGACGTGCCCCTTTTTTTCCTTTGTTTTCGCCAAACGCCTCACTTCTTACTTATTTTTCCTCTTACTTTTTCCTACGGTTTGCTGCGGGTTACTTTTGGTGTCCACCCGCTTTCCTTTAACCCCCCCAAAGCTTCCAGGTTGCCCATTTTTTTTTTTTTGCCAGGACCCCACAGGTTGCTCTCATCCCCCCCCTTTTTTTTTTTTTTTTTTTTTGTGAGCGTTTACTTCCGAATTTTTTTTCCGAGAGATTTTTCCCCCCCCCTTGATGGTGAATTGTGTGGTCTTTTTTCCCTTCCCCACATCATGGCAAGGGTCCCTTCCTCGCTCTTGTGGCTTGTCTGCCCCCGTCCAGTAGTTTCCCATCCCCCCCTGAAGCGGTTTGATTTTCCTCCCCCTCCACCACCCCGCCTTTGTCAATCAAGAGTCCAGTAGAGTTTATTTTTCAAGTTTGAACCCCCGGAATGTTTGTTGGTTACTTTCCTCTTTTTTTTCCGGTGATCAGGTTTGACCCCCCTTTTTTTTCCCACAGAGCGGGACCTTGACCCTTTGTTCCGGCTCCCAGCTTGAAATCCGTCCGCCCTACATTTGTTCCAAATTAGTTTTCCTCCCTCCCACACATTAGTGGACCCTCTCTCACGACCTAATCCCTTTTCGCAATGCATTTCCCCCTTCCGTGTCGCTTATGACAAAAGTGTTTGTGTTCTTTAACCTACCCAGAGCTCCCCAAGCGTGCCCTACCATTTGCCTTTTCCTCGTCGCACACCCCCCTCTTGACCAGATCTGTTTCTATTTTTTTCCTATGGTGTTGTTTGATCTCTCTCCAGTATTCGACATGGAGGCCTTCCTTCTTTTAGACATCGCTTATGTCTTTTCACTTTTTTCTTTCTTTTTAGTGTTCAAACCCCTTCCCCCCTTGCGCTCCCTTGAGTAGAGAAGACTTTTTTGTCGAGGATCCCTCCTTTTTGTTTTTTTTTTTTTCTTGCAATTGTCCGCTGTTTTTTTTATTTCCCCCCCTGGGTACCGTCTTTTCCCCCCCCCCAAACGTATTTTGTCTTCCCCCCACGGCAACCTGTTTACACTGTCACTAGAGCCACCTTTTTTTTTTAAGTCGGAACCCCCCCCCACTCCAATTTCTTAACCTTTTTGAACCTTATAAGTCCCTTTTTCTGTGTCTTTCTCGCCCTGATGATTCCTTTTTTTGTTTTTTTTCCCAGATGCCACCTCTCCTCTTCGCGCCTTGCACAGTGATGACCCTCATCACCTCCCAAATTCCTTTAGAGACCCTGGTCAATCATTGCCCTCCTTAGCTCCGTCCCGCCCACACCCCCCTGACGTTTGCACATTTACCTCTGTGTTTCATGGGTCTCCTTGTGTTTTTTTCCGTTTTATCGTCCTGGCGTTGACCCCCCAACTTTGTGACACCTTTTTTTTTTACATTTTTTTTTTTTTTTTTTAGCCCCCGGGTTTCCCCACCACCTTACCCTTTTAGTTCAATCGCACCCCTTTCAATTAATAGGTTTTCCCCTTTTGCGACATTTTTGTTTCACCCCTTCTGGAAGTTTTGCCCCAAGTTTTCTCTTTAGCCTTTCGGGCATTTGAGTGGTCCCAAATTTGCGCGTCCCCTTTGCTCCTATAATTTTTCCAAATTTTTTCGCTCGTAACAAACCCCCCCCCTCTTGTTTTCCCGTCCCTGTAGGTTCCCTCCTTGGCTTTTCTCGTTTTTGCTGTATTCTGCACACGTTCTGTTTCTTTTTGAAATATGCCACGTTTTTTTCAACCCCCCCGAACTCAGGGCAGAATCTTCGTTTTTTTGAGCGGTCTTTTTGGGATTGGAGCCTTGTTTTTGTTATGGTTTCCGAGATTGTTCATGAGTGCTTGACCTTTTGTTGTCGCGATTTCGACTGTTTTTTTTTACGGACCCTTTTTTTTTTTTTTGTGGTGTTGGTTTTGTTTTTTTTGGTGTTTTTTTTTTTTAGTTTTTTTGTCCCCTTTTGCTTGGGCGGCCGCCTTCTGTGGCCAAAGTTTGTAAGACATTTGTTCGGATGATTTTGAACATTTTTGCACCTGTTGAAACTGCAGCCCCACTTTGTTCGTTGCTTGCCCGTCCTTTCGGCATTGCCCATTTGGCCTCCGTTTCCTCTGAACCCCCTTTTTGAGTTGCGCTGAGCTTTTTTTTTTCCCCCCTCGTACAGTCTTTTTTCTTTTTATAAAACCGTTGTTTTGCGGTAGAGTGGTTTTCTACTTTCACTTGTCGTCCGGTTTTTTTAACCCCTGGTTTCCCGTTGGCCTGCGCCCCAGGACGTTTTTTAGAACTTTTCCCCGACCGTGCCTCTCCTTTTTTACCCCTCAAATACCTTCGTTGGACAGGTTGGTCCCCTGAGTGGACAGTCCTTTGATTTTTTCCCCCAGCCCCCCTTTTTTTTGTGCGGTTTGTTCTGACTTCCTTCTTTGTTTTTTCCCCCGTTACCCCTAATTGGCCCCCCCAGATTTGCATCCACCTGGTTTTTTCTGCTTTGGTTCGTGTCCCACTGTTCAAACGCCCCACTGGTGAGTGCCTTGCTTGTCGAGCCTTTAAATGTTTGATCCACCCCCCTTTCCATGTTGATTTTTCCTTTGGACTCCCCCCCCCCTTCGCGTTGAGCTGTTCCTCAGAGAAATCCTGGTGTACAGTTTCCTGTTTTTCCCTCCCCTGTGACAGTTGCCTTTCATCATTCGGCCTTTTTTTTTTTCCCCTTCGCCCCCTTCCCCTTTCCCCGTGCTCGTTTTTTTCTCCCGTTAGATTCTTTCTGTTTTCACACCCCTGCCCAGCTGATGGAAACAGTGTCTTTCGAAATTCCCTTCATTTCTAAGGGGCCCCCCCCCGTTTTGTTTTTTAAGCCCTATTACTTTTCCCTGTTATTTTGACCCCCCCCCTTCCCTTTATTTGTTCCCCTTTTTAATGTGAAGTTCCCGAACATTTCCAGGCTCGTTGTTGAGCTATTAACCCAGCTTTTTGTTGCGCGTGGTTTTTTTTTCAGCCCCTTTTTTAACCGTGCCTCCCCCCTTTGCTCCTTTGACATTTGTCCTGACCTTTGGAATCCTGTTTCTTCCATGTCTTTTCCCCTCCGCCATAGTCTTCCTGATGTCGTCCCTCCCCCCCCAGGTCCCCGACCCTCGCTTCCCTTTTGTCCAATTCGACTAGTCCCTCTACTGCTTGTTGCTGTGCCCCATTTTTTCACATTTCCCCCCCGTTCCTCTGCTCCCCTTTCATTTTTCTGTATGTCACCCAAACACTTTTGAGACTTCGCTTGTCGCTGGTACGACTTTTTTGCGTATTCTTCCCAATCTTCCCTTTCCCGGTTGTTGTAGAGTACTGTGAAGTCTGCTCGCCCCAGATCGTTACCACGCCACCCGAATTCACCCCTCACTTCCCCGCCCCGCTCCAATGGTCGGTACCCCCAGAACCCCATAATCTTCCCCCACGCCCCTTTTGGGAGACTGAACCACGCATACCCCTCCCCCCCCATCGTCCCGGCTGCAGTCTCACGGTCGTTCACCGATTTTAGTATTTGTTGCTGAATCCCCCCGCTGGGGCTTGTCGTTTTTTTTTTTATTCCCCCCCTCCTTTTTTTTCCAGTTCCCTTTTATGACTTTCATGCTTCTGAACCTCCCCGGTGCCAAAACGTGGTTTTCCCTTGCTTTTTTTCGGCGCGGGCCAGAACCCCCTTTTTTACCCTTGTTGATTCAATTCCGTCCACCGCACTGACGCTTCCCCACCCGTGCCTCCCATGGACACCGCAATGTACGATTTTTGGCCCGTAGTCCTTTTTTGACCCTTGCCCCATCTTCAAGTATTTGGCCACCCGTACCCAAAATCCTCCCCCATTTTTGCCCCACCCGGCCACCTCAATTCATGATTGAGCCTCCCCCCCACCCTGTGTTTTTTCAACGTCGTTTTGCATTCCCTTTGAACCCTATTTGTTACCCAGCCGCCCTTCTCTATACCATTTTCAGCCGAGTGTGCTTATTTTTTTGGTGGAAACCCATTTTATCATTGAATTCCCCAGGGTTCCAAAAATTGCAGTATCTTAATAATTTCTCGCAATCCCCCCAACTGACTTTTTTGAGGTTGTTCAGGGACCATTTTTTGGTCACAACACCAAACAACTTTTTTTTTTTTTTTACCCCTGCTTTCTTGACTCCCTCATGCGTGCCAAGGCATTGGCAACCTCCGCCTTTATCAGTGTTAACCCTTTTCTTTTTTTTCCCAGGAGCGAACGTATGATGGTCATCCCTCAGAACCCCACAAAAACCCCCTTGTGTAATACCTGCCCCCTTCTTTTCCATCTGCTTCTTATTTTTTTGTTTTGTCCCCCATGTCCCCCCAACCTTTCACACCTTTCCATCCCCCCTTATCGTTTCGACTGGGGGCGTCCCCGATTGTTTGCCCGTGCGACTGATCTACTTCCGCGCTCAGCCGTGTGTTTTCTTTTTTCCTCCCATTCTCTTTCCCCCCCAAGCCAAGTACCGTACTCCCATTGTCTCTGCGTGTCCCCGCCGGCACCACATTTACAAGTCGGCTTTCCCCTCACCCAGACATCGTTTTTCCGAACACCCCCCAGGAATTTTTCCCCCCCCCCGTCACCACATGTTTTTTTTTATATACGCCCCGAACATACCAAGGAGCTAACGCCCTCGAGTGCTACCCCCGGCCCGTCAACACAGGTATGTACGCTTCCCAAGTTTTCATCATTTAGTGCCTTGCAATCACATGTCTATGATGCCACGCACCTTTCTTCCAGTCCCTCGCGTTGACGCTGGAGCCAACACACTGGATGAGGTTCCTTTCCTATGGTCGGTAGGCAATCTTTCTTGCCTATGTTTAGCTCTCGGCCTGTGCTGACCCGGTTTCCCCTGCCGTCTGATTATATTTTCTACATTCCGGCCTAGCGTCGTGCGTTCCACGCTTTGCACCAGCTGCCCACCTCCCCCTCGCCCACCAAGCGACTTCACCCCCCCGTGGCTTTCCACAGGTGTCTTTACACACGTGGTTAATCGTTCAGGGCCTGATCGTTCCCTGCATCGCACACGACTCTTCTCTATCCCCGTTACCTCTTGTCTCTTCTTTGACACCAACACTTCGCTTTGTTTCCCCCTGCTTTCAGGTTTTTTGCGTCCCCCCCTTCCTGTGTAAAGGAATTTCAGCGTCTCACAACTTAACCCATCTCCGCCCCCCCCTTTTCCCCCATCCGGCACTAGCTTTGGCACCTAACCCTTGAGGCCCTTACGCCGCACCGCCCACCATACCCCTGAGCTTTTAAGCTTTCTTCTGTGGCCCCAGGGTTGTTCTTTACGTACCCTGTCTATTCCGTCTTGGACGTCTCCTGTTTGTTCCCTTCCGGATTGTTAGATTATTTTTTACCATTTTGCCCCAGCGGGGCCTTGGACGTCCTCCCTCCGCGGACACCTAGTCGTTCTACTCCCCCCCCCCATCCCGGTTAACCCTTTTCAGCATAAGTTAACCGTTTTCCCTTTTTCTGTTTCGCGCCCCCTCCCCCCCCCCAGGTGTATACCGTGTGATTTGTCCAAACTTTGAACCTTTTTTACCTTTACTTTTAATTTGTGGGTAACATTCGCCCCCCTCACGCGGCCCTTCCTCTTTTAACCTTCCCACCCCCGTATCCATGTCTCCCTCAAAGTTGTAAAATAGAATTTCCTTGGCGTCTCTGGACCCTGAGATCTTTGGACACGTTGTTGGTGTTCCTGTGGTCTGCCACGATTTCTTTGCCGATTAGTCCACACCTTCAGGCCCCGTCATCCCTTTTCTCCTTCCCCTGTTTTTCTCTACTATTTTCCAATTCCCCACCGTCCGTACCCTCTTTCTTCCTTTTGCCTGCAGGGTTGTATCCCAAACCAACACTGTGTGCGCCCTCAGCTGCTTTTCACCCCCCCCCCCTCTCCTCGTCCTAGCTCAGTGGTCCCACTGACTTAAGACCTCCCCCCCAAAGGCCCTTCTAGGTCATGGGAAGGGATGGCCCTG
>Ga0179593_1708098_pt1 | contig 11820 bp, 15 predicted proteins | sample CZODoug2_1_08_16_FD_185931 | JGI IMG/M metagenome (GOLD analysis project Ga0179593, IMG submission 185931) | Vadose zone soil fungal communities from Angelo Coast Range Reserve, California, USA - CZODoug2_1_08_16fungal (PacBio error correction) | ecosystem: Environmental > Terrestrial > Soil >... | reverse complement strand
TCTCTTCCCCCACCGTTTCTGCCGCATTTTTGGCCTTCGCTCGGGGCATCTTGCTCTTTTCTGGAACGCGTGGTACGGAAAAATCTAATCCCGCGTCCCTCCCTACTCCCTTGCCCCCGAGTCCCCTTTTCTCCTATTGAGAACCACCTTTTCCCGTCACCCTGTTTGCATCGGCAACCGACTTTCCAGGCTTCACCTTTACTGCGAGATCGAGTATAGGCCCAGGGCCGCCTTGCCGCAGCCCCCCTTCCCCCTCTTAGGAAACCCCTGGCGCTCAGGGTCCCTCCAGCTTCTGATTTCCCCCCTATGGTTCGTCTATCCCTAGGCTGCGCCGTCCCCTTTGGGCGCGCTCCTCTCTTGCAGACAATTTCTCCCCCCTCTGTATTGTCCTTCGTGAGCCTTCTTCCCCCTTGGAAACACGCCTACGGGCGTGGAACTATTTCTTCCTTCGTCAGTTTTTTCCCCTTCCGCCAAAGCCCTCTCCACCCCCCGGCGCGTTTCTCTGACTACATCATCCACTGCTCTTGCATAGTTAGTTTTTTGACGATCGACCCCTGCGAATCGGAGCCCTTTTTCCTCGGCATCGGCTCCCCTTTTTCCCCCTTTTCCCCCGTTTACGCCCCTTCTTTTCCGTGAAATTTTTGCCCCACATTTTTTTTGCTGTCACCGCCCCCTTGTTCCTTTGTGGCGGGCGTTCCAATTGAAAACAAACCGCGGACTTTCCCTCTCGTTTTCCCCCCCAACACCCCCCCCAGCCACTTGCCTTCCTTTCGGAACGAAGCTTGCCCTCGGGATGGGTGAGGGGTATTTAGGCTTTTGACGCGGCAGGTTCAAACTTCCCTACCAAAACCTCTTCATTGGAGAGGCCTGGCCCTGTCCCTTTCCCGAACCATTCCCCGGCGATGTTTTTGTTCGGAACAACGAGGGGATTTCCTTTGGTCACCTCTAAAGTTCTCCCCTCCCAATTGCACCGTGCACTTCCCTGACAACCTTCTTTTCCCCTCCCCCCCCAAGAATTTGCCTTTTCTGGCCACCCTACCAAACCGCGACTGACCAGTGGCTTCTTCGCAACATCTCCCCCAGCCCCCCCCACCATCTCCTAGGAGAACTGCTTATTTCATTCCAACGGATCCCGATAGGACCTGGAGAGCGCCGAGTCTCCCCCTCTTTTTTAGTATTTTGGAGAGTCGTCCTTTTTTGAATGGCCTCAGGTTCCGTTTTTGGGATCGAATTTTTTCCCCCCCGCGGCGCGGTCTTTCCCCCTTTTTTTCCCAGCAGATTCGCCGCCCATTAGCAATCCCTCCTCGCTCCCTCCTCTTCGCCGGATCCTCGAAAAAGCTCTACGAGAACGGCAGGACCGCGGAACGCACCTTCCTTGTGTCGGTTATCCCCCCGTGACCCACTCCTTCCCTCCCCCGGTCCGCCTTGCCCCACAAATTCCCCGATTTCTTGCCCAGTGGTCCCCCCCCCTTCGTGGCTTTCCCCCCCCCCCCAACAACCAACAACATCTCCTTTTTTTTTGGATGGCACGTTCCGTGATTCGTGGTCGCCGGGTCACGTATGCACCTTCCTTTTTCCTTTAACCCCCGCGATTCTTTTGCTCTCTTTCGCGGGGCACAGCCTTTTTTTCCTGATTGAACCACTATGGTCCCCAGTGATTTTTTTTAACTCTTGTCGGGCACGAATGCACCCCTCTTTCAACCAGTTATCTTTTCAAGGGTTTTAGCCGTCTTAGACTGTGACACGCACCTCCACCGTCAGAGCCCCCTCCCTCCCCTTTCACAAGTTCCCCAATTCATTCGTCATTCGCACCCTTTCCCCCGGTGATGAGGACGTCCGCCAGAAGCCGTTATCGCCCCCCTCCCCCCTGGTCACCCCCCATGCCCCGACCCCGCCAGTTTTTTTCCCAGGATTCCATCCCCGGGAGAACCCCCGTTTATAGCGCCTTTGCCTTGCCGGGTCCTTTTTTTTTTTGCTTGCCCTTCCTTCCTGGCGAGCTGCTCCTGCTTTTTCCTTCAGCGTTTTTGCCTCCTCGGCATTCCACCCCCCCCCCCCCAGTCGGATTCAGGTCCCCCTTCGGGCCCTCCGATTGGGCCTTCCCTCAAGCTCCTCATGTCAGCATTTCTATACCTGCTATCTTGGGGTTTTTTTTTTATTGAGATTTCCCAAAATGGGTCCGACAGTCCGATTATCCCCCCCCTCTTTTTTCTTTTTTACTTCCCATGGGCGTTTGCTTCAAAATTCATTCTTGCCTTACGAGAGTCCCTGGCTCGGCGAGGTCCTTTCCAGTCGTCCCCCTTCCCCCCCCCAAAGTCTTTTCGCGAAGGGTTTTAGCGCCTCCCTTCTACGCCACCTGATTTCTCTTACGCACCCCATGTTTTTCCCCAAGTTTGCGGGAATTCTCTGACTTTTGTTTCTTTTTGAATGACGGGAGCCCGCGGCACTCCTGTGGTGGTTCCTTCCCCTGGGCCCACAACTTGTCGATCTTTCCTCCCTTTGTTCTCGGTCCCCCCTTGGGGGCGTTGAGCTTTCTTCTTTTTGGCGCGACATTCGATTCTCTTCCTTACTTTTGCCTCCCCTACGTCCACTAAGGGACACGATAACGGTTTCCACCACCTTTTCCCCCCCCCCCCCCCCCTTCCTCCCCCTTTTTGTGTTCTGGCTCCTTTTTTGTTCGGAGCCCGGGCGCTTTTTTTTTTGAAGTCGGAACTTTTTGTTCTCAGATCAGTTATCCACATTTTGGCTCCCCTTTCTTATCCTCGCCCCCTCCATCGTACAAAAATTTTTGACTCGGAGCATAGGTCGACAGACGGACGTTTCTGGGTTCCTTTCCGGAAGCCGGGCTTGCCTCCCCGACGGAACTTCCATTCCGAAGTTCAACCTTCCCTCAAGGGTCTTTTTTTCATCTGTTAAGGGCTTTCCTGACACACACCCCCCAACACCTTCTTCAACTGCTCCGCTCCAGCACACAGTTCCCCTTTTGGTGTTAGACCTTTCCCTTCCGCGCGAGTGTGTTTCTCACCTTTTCGGGTGAGACGGGCAAATCTAGCGTATTCCGTCGGCCTTGGACTCGAACGGACGAGTGGCTGTCCGATCCTGGGATCCCCCTCTAATGTACTTTGGCCGTTCCTTTTTGGCGCCTCGCTTATCCGGCAGTTAGGAAAGTCCATCGGCCTCGAACTCTCACTTTTTTTTTTATTCTATTCTTATTCGTCGCCTGACCTTTCCCCCCTCAATGCCTCAAGCTATGGTCCTGTAGCTACGGGCATTGATCTCGCCGATTCCAAGGACGTCCCTTTCCTTCCCGCACACGCCCCCCCCCCTTAACCTGTGACGGTCCCCAATTTTTTCGATGCGATCCCCCCGCACTCCTTACGAGCTCCCGCGGCTACCCAATTATTATCTGTTGTTACTGGCTTTTGGATGACCATTCTCCTCATTTTGGAAGCCCTTACTTGGAGATCCCGCCCGCATGTGATCTCGGCCGCGAGTTTTCCCCCCCCACACCCTCCTATTGACTAAGTGTTTCCCCCCCGACTCTCTTCGTTTCCTTTGACGGCTCTCTTCCTATCTCTCTCTTTCCCTACGGTTGTTGTTGTTGACTTTTTCGATGGTTCTTTTCTGGCGGGACACTCCTTACTCGGTCCCCTTTTTAGCCCTCTCCTAGAAAACTTTCGCCCCGGCCCTGATAATTCATCTGACTTTCCCGGTATTTTCATCCTCTAGCTTGGCAGCGCGAGCAAGCGTCAGCACTATTCTTCATCAATTTTGTAGCCTTTTGCTCCTCCTGATCGCCATAGCCTCCGCCCCGAGTGGCCGCTCGCCAGAAACCCCCCTCCTTTGGCGTCTTTGTGAATCGGCTTCTCGATCTCCGGTTCTTTATGCGAACCATGTAGGCCCCTGCGGCAGGCATGAGTTTAGTGCTTTCGAGCTTTTTCACGCGTTATGACATTCTTTTTACGATGTACATGGCCCTCCCCCTTCCCCTCGTCCCGGCCCTGCCCACTATTGCCATTGAGGACTTCCTTTCCCGCGGGACGCAGTCACCAGACACGTCTTTAGTCCACCTCCCTGGCGCAATTCTTTTTTTTTTTGGCTGACACCCTCTCTTCCCTTCGCCCACTCGGTTGGGGAGGGGCAACCTCAGCATTTCTACCAACAAACTCTTGCGCGCCCTTGGGCCCTTTTTTCCTTGATTCTGCCGACACCGTCCCCCCCTTCGGGCTCCTTTCTTGAAGTACCCTCCGATGCTGTCAAAACCGTTTTCTTTTCCCCTTCTTTCCCCCCCCCCTTGTCGTGCCCCTTCCCTGGCTTCCCGGTCTTTTTTTGGCGTCCCACCCAACAAGAACAGTTCTTTCCGGGCCATTTTTCCTTTTTTGGCGGCGCCCTGTCAGGATTATTATCTACCGGTAGCCATCGTTCTTCTTGAGCTGCATGGCTACCCGTCCGATTTACGGAGGCCGGGCCACCATTGCGTCCTCCGTCTCTACCCCAATGTTCCTGGTTGATTTTTCTTTCCCTTTTTTTGGACCTGAACAACTTTCTCCTTGCGCGTAGTACTCCCCCCCCTTTCTTTCGTTTCCTCCTCATTTCTTTTTCTAAGGTTGATTTCACTCCTCACGATATCCCAAACTCCCCTGGACGCGTCCCCCGAAAACTGAGGACTTTTTGTCCGTTTGACGTTCCCTTTGAGATTTCTTCCATTTTCAACAGAGACATAGAGTTGGATTATTCTGTGGCCGTAGCCCGAACGCCCCCCCCCCCCTTCGGTGCCTGAGTTGATGCCTCTGTCTTTGCTGTGAGAAACGAGATTCGGGGGAAGGAGTTTCCCGGGGAGCTCTGCCACTTCGGGCCTCCGACCCCCACCCCACCCCATTCCCACTTTTAACTCCCCCCCCCCCCCTTCTGCCACCCCCCAACCCCCCGCATTGCGCACCCCCTCCCCAATCCGTAGTGCCCCCCCCCCTCGATTTGCAAATGGAACTCCCCCACCCATTAACCCATAGTCAGCCTTTTCCACCCTCATTCCCCCCCCCCCTCTGTCCCCCCCCCCCCCGTCCCCTCCCTCCCCGTTGTGTGGTCCGGCACCCCCCCCCGTAGTCGGGGCGACACCGTCCTTCCAACTCCCCTCTCGCCCCCCTTCCCCACCACCAATACCTTGGGTAACCCATTGCTTCGTATCCTTTAAATGGGCGCGGTGATCCTTCCCCCCCCTGCCCTTCAGCACCTTTTTGTTCGCCTTCATCGATTCCCTCGCCCGTCCCCAGGACAATGGACTTTTTTGTGGAAACTCGCTCCCCCCCCTTTAACCTTCCCCCGCGAAACTTCCCCCTTTCTTTCCCTTTTTTTTTTCCAAAATCGTTTGTATTTCTTGGACCTGTCGGACACATTTTCCCCCTCTCACCCAACACCTTTCCCATGATTTAATAGTCACACTAGACATTGTCCCTCCCTTCGCAATCCCCTTAGGGACGAAATGCTTCTTTTGTTGGATGAACCCCTGCGTCCTCCCCTTTGACCCTAAAACTGGCCTAGGGTTCCCCAGGCCTCCCCATGGGGGCCTACCGGGCACACTTTTCCAGGCAATTGCTGGAGCTCTCCTTCCTTTGCTGGTGATCCTGTCTTTTTGCCGTTTCTTTCTGCGTCGCTTTTATCCCGCTTTTTGTTGTTCGCGAGTCCCTCCGGGCGCCGGTCCCTCATAAACCGTTCCCCCCATTTCGGGCGTCCGTCGCGGGACGTGTCCTGACATGTGTTTGCGACCCCCCCCCACGTGTTGCCCAGTTGGCACTTATTATCCTTTTTGCCGGTGAAGAAGAAAAGAACCACTTTTTTCCAAAGAGATTGCTTTTCCTAAAAAAACCTCCTTTCTTTTTTCTACTGATTTGTCGAGCGGCGGTTGGCCTTTTTTCTTTTTGGCCGAAGCATCCCCCTCCCGTCCCTCCCCTGGACCGCGATCATGGCTCCCTTTTCAAATCCTTTCCACGGCGGTCTTTTTCAAGGGCATCTTTTTCCACAGGTCTTTTCTTTTGCTACCGCGGGTTGCCCCGTAACATTCCCGCCCCAATGGGTCCGTTTTTTTTCACGAAGTCATTTTTTGTCGCAACCCGGGCCTTGTGTTTTTTGTTTTTTTGGTGCCCCCTCCTTCCCTTTCCCTTGACGCGACGCTTTTTGCAGACCTCCATCGATGACGGAATCGTTCTGGGGCGGTGCTCCGGTGCACGCACGGCCCTTTTAAACTAGTCCGACTTATTAAGATCGAAGAAACTTTTTCTCTCTTGTTTCCCTCCCAGCTTTCCTTGTGGAAGTGGGCTCATGGGGAGGGCTCTCAGAGGGTATTTATTGCCAGCGTTGATGGGTTTTCTTCCGCCAGTTTTTCCCTCGTTATTTTGAGAAGGGTATCCCATCTCCCTCCCCCCCGCTACACTTCGACTACAGCAGTATCTCCCTTCTTTTCCTTCATTGCGACACAGCTCGACACTCTGATTGATGGTACCTCTTGGAATGTTACCCCTCTTTTTCTTCCCCCTCTTTAATGGGGGCTGCTTTTTTCCCCACGCTTCGCTTTTTCCCCGTCGGGTTTTTTTGACCAGGCATTGCGTTTGAACTGGAAATGTCTTTTTCATAAGGAAAAGTCGACTCATCGCGCAAAACACCCCTAAGACCCCCCCTTTTAGGTTTTTATCTCCGCATCCTGCCGATCGTTTCTTTGTGCGGATGACTTTTTTTCCCCCCCGGGAGCTGTACGGGTACTTGGTCTGAGTTATTTGAAGTCTTTCACCCACGGCCCCCTTCATTTTTTTTTGCCAACTCTGTTTCGGATCCGTGCGTTGACGGACACTCAATTTCATCTCACTGGTTTTCTTTTTTCTTCCGGGATTCAACCGTTCCCTCGCCGGTTTCCTTCTTCGGTTTCAGGCCGCTCCGGGATGTTCGGCCCCTTTCCCAGGAAAACCCCCAACGTTCCCCCGGACGTGGCCTGCGCGTCTTCCCGAAATACAAACGTCGTCCCCCTTCCCCCCTTGCAAGTTTTCCCGTCTCTCCCTGTGCGGGACCTTTCTTTACTCCGCCTTTGTTTCAAGGTCCTCCCTCCCGCAACCTAGGTCTGTGGATTTTGTGAACAGTTCTTTTTTGGCGCCATTCGTTTACCCTTTTCTTCGAGGACGGAGCCCCTTCCCCCTTGAGCGACTTTTTCCCCCGTAGGGTCCCCCAGAATAGGCTGCCCCCCCTGATTCGGCTCCCCCCCGGAGAGTGCAGGGACCCCTCCCTCTGCATCTTTTTTTTCTTTCTTTTCTCTGGGGTTCTGATGGCCTTCTCCGCTCGGCAACGCGCCGTTTTTCTCATTGGCAGATGCCTTCCCCTTTTTCCGGTCCCCCGTGCAAGTTAAGAAAATCCCCACCCACGGCTTCGGATCCGCATTTTGTGTGAGGCTAGGCTCCGCACCCCTGGTCCCCCTTTTCAGAGGTCCATTTTTCGGGCCCGTTTTTCGGCGCAACTTTCGCAGCGGCGGGGATTTTTTCCTTCCCAACCATTGGCCTTTTTTAAATCCCGAGTCTTTTTGCGAGCGCCCGTGTTTCCGTTTGCCGACGAGTTACTATTCTTGGCGGGCCCTTTTTTTCCGGCAAGAACTCCCTCCCCGTTCCGAGGATCTTTGCGTTTTGGGGCGAACCCCATCGTGCCCGATGGCTTTTTTTTTGTTTACGTTTCTGAGAACCGCTTCGCTCAATCGCGGTTCCCTTCGGGATTCTTGTCGGACCGGAAAGCCCTCCATCCTGCTCTTTCCCAAAATCCTCTTAGAAGGCCGCCCCTCGGAAGTGGGGCGTCTTCCTGTTTCTCCCGGATAATTTTCTTCCCCCCCTTCAAGTTTCGGAGAATTAGCCTTTTTTGAGACCCCCGTCACGCCCTTCCCATGGCGGGACTTCCCTTCCCTGCTTTTCGAGGTCCACCCCCCCTTTCAGAGGATTTGGAGGTTTTTCGTGGGTTCCTCCCTTCTTCACCATAACATCCCCCTTGCGCGAATGGCCTCTTACCGTATCCAGAAATACTTTCCCCCGGGGGTGTTTTTTTTTTTTGCATCGCAAACGCCCGTTTCTCCAGTCTTTCCTTCGCAACCTTTCCCGCCGATCTGCTTTCTCTCCCGGCGCCGCCCCCCCCAAAATTAGGGTCTCAGGCGGAAAAACCCTTTTGTCCCTGGCACGTTATTTTTTTTTTCATTGGCGACTTAGCCCCTTTTTTTCGGAGTCCAACCCGCATCTATACCTAGGCTCTTGCCCCCTTTTTGAGCGCGTCGGCAGACCACTTTCCCCCCACACCCAGGAGGTCCTGACGGTGAATCCCCCCTTTTCAAAGAAACCCCACCCCCAACCAGCGTCACCCCCCAGGATTTTTTTTTACTTTGCGCGTGAGCCTCTTTCTTCGTAAGTTTTCAATCCCTACCCAGCCTCTTAACCCCCCGGGAGTGAGTGTTTTCGAGGATCGATTTCCCCCCCCCATCCATCATTACCATTTGGGCTCGCCGATGCCCTTCTGACGTTTTTTTGGTTTTCGCACCCCTCGTCGCCTTCAGCTTTTTTCGGCAATTTCGATCAAGAGGGTCCTTTGCCTAGCGGTTTTTTCTGTGCCCTGCCTAGCTCCTTTCTTTCCCTTATGGCTTCCTCTCTGTCTCCCCGCCTTTTGAGGTTTGCCACACCTCTTTGTAGTTTATGTCACGCCCACACCTTATTTAAAACCTTTCTGACGGTCACCTGCGTCATCTTTGTTAAGACTTTTTCACCGGCTCTGCCCGCTGACGCCGTGAGGTCTTTGTCTTTTGTTCTATGGATCGGTCACAGCTCTACGCAGTTTTCCCAGGACGTGAACCCATGCTGAACCTTCCCCCCTCGTGTGCCTCATCCCTCTCCTGACCCGGACCCTTTCATTATTCCGATTTTTTGCAGGTTTTGTCCACCGGGGGATCCTTCGCGCAGCACCCCTTTTCGATTGCCCTTCGTTCAACTTCCCTCTCCGGTGTTTTTGACAAAACCTGGCCGTTATTGGCCAAAATTCCCCCCCCGCGCTGCCGTTGGATGTCGGGACAAAGCCCTCCCCACGGTCCCCCCCCCAGCTTTTTTATTCATCGTCCCCACGATCTCGAACGGAGGAGACCCCGTTCGGGAGCTCCCCCTCTGACAAGTTCGGTCGTTTGGTTTTTTGCCGTAGGCAGGGAGGATTCTTCCTTATCTTTTAGCTTTTCTCTCCACGGTGTTCACCCCCGGAGGAGGATAACGTTTTGCCTCCGCCACACCGAGCCAGCCGGACATTTCATACGCGCTAAAATCTATCTTCCAATTAGAAAAGTTTTTTTTTGGCCGGTTATTCTCCTCCTCCCCGCCACGGGCGCCTTCGAACGCGACACCCCTCCCCCTCGTTGCCGCAATGCTCGTTCTACCCCTACGTAAAATGTAGTTTTTTTTCCCCTTCGCGAAGTGTCCGTCCCACCGCCCATCTTCCTGCATCCTCTTTTCCGCCGTGGCCGTTTCTCAACCAGGGCCCCCCGAAACAACCCCACTTTCCCCCCCATTGGATTCTTGTTCAATCTGTTCCTGGGGATCGAATCAGCAGTGCCTTTTATCAATCTCGTTGCATTTCACGCCCCGCTCTTCTCTCTCTTCTCTTATCTGCTTTTCACCTTCCCCTGTCTCCCCCCTCGCGGTCTCACCCGTCCTCGCGTTATACCCACTCTGCACACCCAACAATTTCACTGTTCCTCTCTTTTCGCTCTTTTCCTAGCTCCCTCCTGTCCTCAATGTATTGACCCCCCTGTTCCCTCGGTTACCGTGTCTCTCCAATGCACTCTAGCATGGCGATCTGCTTTCGCCGTGTGAGTCCCTCAGTCTCGCCAGACTATTCTCACCATCAAGGTAGATCACTCGCCTCTTCGCATTGTTTTTTCTGTCTCCCTCACCTCTGTGTCCCACTGCAAGTGTTCCGATCCAGTGCTATCACACTTCGAGTTCTTATCATAAGTTGCCCTCCCTTTTCACCCGTGTTCCTCCTCACACTTCTTTTTCCCCCCCCGGCGGAACACTTTCGTTTTCCCCCGGTGATGAGTCGTTCCACGGAACGGTTTTTCTTTAGGCCCACACCCCCCCCCCTGAGCGTCAAAGCAGAAAGCTCTTTTCCCCGCTAGACCCCCTCTTTCCCCTACCAGACCCACCCTGTGGTTTGATTTATATTTTTTTTTCTATTTTCCACCCAAGTTTGCCGTTTTTTTTACTCCCTTTTCGTGTAGAGGGGACGAAGCTTCTCGATACTTAATTGCTATTCCGTGCCTATTTCCTCCCCCTCGTACACCAAACTCCTCAGTGGTCCGCAGAGCCCCCCCCTCCAACGGTCCCCCCAACTGACGTGATCCCCGAATCCTGGCTTAGGCATTGTTACGCCCCTTTGGCCCCTCACGGTCACTGGGACTTTCCCTTTCGGCCCCCTGATACGCTTTTTTGCCCCCTTTCTTGTTTTGAGGTGGAAAAATGCTCTCCCCTGACTTTTCCCTTTATCCCCCCCTCTCCCGAATCCTGGTGATTTTCGGCGCAATGGACCAATCTTATTCCCCCTCCTAGTTAACCCTGGTTTTTTCGCGGTCACTTCCTTTTCCGTAACTCTAAAGGTGGCTTAGATTCGTATCCGCTTTAGCATTCGAACCGCGTTCAAATTGATCTTGATTCCTCCACCTTGTTACCTTTGGTGGCCGTGAACTTCTGATTCTTTCTTGGCTTTTCGGGTTCTGCTTTTTTCGGACTACGTGTGGTGTCTCGGACTCGGCTAACCTTAACACAACCGCTCTTTTTTCCGTCAAAATATCGCTTTTTTTCCCGGGTTTCTTCCTTGGCCGCCCGTCCCCCTTCGTTTTCCTTTCCCAACTTGCGCCTCACCCCTTGCCTCCCGACGAGAAAAAGCCCTCCTTTTCTTTCCGAAAATTCCCTTTTGGGAAAAATTTTCCCTCTTTTTCGCCATTTTCTTCGCTCGCTTTTTTGGTCCCCTTTGGTATCCATGCCTCAAGGCGATCAAGCATTTCCCTTATATCCTCCCTTTTCCGCACCCTTTTTTTTTTTGCTTTCACCACCTTTTTTCAGCCTGACGTTTCTTTGGTTTTGCGGCACTGAAGCCGCCGCTGCGCCCTTTCATCAGAGAGGTCATCATCTCCCCGTTCTCAAGGGTTTTCTTTTTTTTGCACCTTTTTCTCCAAGCTCGGCATTGCCGCTGGCCCTCCAGCCCCTTTAATTGTTTTTCGCCCCAGCACAGTTAAGGGTGCCCGCCGCCCCCCCTTCGTGGGGCCATCAGGTGTTTTTTATGCCTTTTTCCTACTCGCGGCGTCTTTTTGTCCGGAGTTTCGCTCGGGGATCCCCGGGGCATTCCGGCTTCCTTCCGGGCACTCGTTCCTTTGCCCCGGTCCTCTTCTTGGCCCGTATCTTACCCCGACAACTCTGATTGTGGGCAAGCTCGGCTTTTTTTCCATGTTAAAGCCTTCCATGTCTCTTTGCCCTCCCTTCTTTCGCATCGGCCTGCTTTTTTCCGCTGCCGATTCCCTTTTTTCAGGGATGCCCCCTTGCATTTTGTTCTTTGCCCCTCATCGGCCCTTGGGCTGGGCGCTCTTTTTCCTCCAGCTTTTTTGCAAACGATCCCCATCCATGATCAGCTTTTTTGGAAGCTTGATGCGGATGCCAAGGCCTCAAAATCGGAGCCCTTTCACGTTCTTCTTTTTTCCTTCCCCCCTAATTTTTTCCTTTTTTCCCCGGAGTTGTTTTAGGCGGGTACCTCTGATTCTATTCTTTGCTCGACGATCCA
>Ga0179593_1652513_pt1 | contig 11820 bp, 10 predicted proteins | sample CZODoug2_1_08_16_FD_185931 | JGI IMG/M metagenome (GOLD analysis project Ga0179593, IMG submission 185931) | Vadose zone soil fungal communities from Angelo Coast Range Reserve, California, USA - CZODoug2_1_08_16fungal (PacBio error correction) | ecosystem: Environmental > Terrestrial > Soil >... | reverse complement strand
GCGAAAGTCTTCTCGAACACTCTCTTTCTATCCTTTTCCCCTAGATCAAAAGAGTTCTTTCCCCCCCTTTTCCGATCATTCTAGCGCGCGATCCTTTCCCCGACTTTATGAGACGGTCTTCCCGGCCGAGAGGGGTTCCTGACTTCCTCGGTCTGCAGAACTGAGATTATAAGACTTTTTTTTTCCTGCACTCACCGGGGCTTTTACGCAGCAGCTCTTAGTGGTAGAGTTATATCCCGCGCCTTTCTCAGAGTCTTTTAGGACTCTCTTCCTGCGATAGAGCGAGATGCGTTTCTTCTTCAGCTATTTTTGTAGCCCGAAGGTGTTCTTTTTTTTCGTATGTCTGTTTCCTTCTTTCCTTTCCCTTCCTCCACACGCGGTCATTACATCGACCCTATTCTCCCTCCTTCGGCCTGTCTCCCTCTTGCTTTTTCGTTCGGATCTCTTTCCTCTAGATCGGCACGTTCTCTTTCTTTGGTGTCAAGTTGCCTTCCCCTTTCCCTGGAGGGCGACGAGGCACCCTATCTGCCAAGAGCTTCCTCTAGCTTCATCCCCACTACGAGCGTGAATTCCGCCCCCCCAGTGGCCTTTCCTGCTAGAAAGAGACCTGGGCCCTCTCCCCCTTCTGCATTTCCCCCCCCCTTCATTAGGACAACTTTTCTCCTTTTGCACCAGCATGTCCGTGACTCTTTTTCACGTCAACACCACTGATATTCTTCTTGACGATTTCCCTCCTATCTGAAATGTACCAAAGTATCCCTAGGGACAGAGTGCACCTTCCCCCTTCATCGGAATGTCTTTTCAAATTAGTTACCTGTTTAGAAGGTACAATTTCAGCCGGCCCGCTTTTTCCCTCTGCCCTTCGGACCTTCTCTACCTGCCCCTCTAGTTGGCCACGCTTGAAGAAGAGGAGGATGTTTCCCTTTCTACAAGGTCCGCGCGGGCCCACCTGGTTCCTCTCAATAGCTGCTTCTCTTTCGAGGAGGAGGCTTTCTCCTCAACGCGACGAGATTAGAACTCTCGCAGTGCTCCTCTGCTACCTAATTGTAAAACGTTCCTTGGCCTAGGGCGGTGACTCATCCCAGCCTCCTTTCTTTAGGAAGATCAAAAAGGAATCCTCGGCCCGTGCGTAAGTTTTTCTTCCCCCGAGGTCCTCTCCTTTTTCCAGAGAGGTTCCTATTTCCTCTCCCTCCAAATAGTACGTAGAGAAGTAACATATTCCTTTCCAGCAGGATCCCTTTTTAGATTAACCTCACTTTTTTCTCCTAGAAAAGAGGTTTTCTGGAGCGGCTTGACCTTTTAGCTCAATGGGAAGAGATATCCTCTTTTTTCCCTCGTTATGAGTGCTTGCGGCTTTCGCCACAAAGGCGTTCCCTCCGCTCTGCCTCCCGTTGACAGCTCAGAAGACGTGTTTTCTCCGGCGCCCCTGCTCCTGGGCTTCTACGGGAGTTTTCTCTTGAGACTAAGGACGAGGCGGAAGGGTTCTGAAGTTTGGTGCTTGCCTTCCCCGGGTGGGGAGAGCCTTCCCCTCCCCTCACCCAATGCTCGCCTCGACCTCCCCCCCTTCCTCCCCCCGCGCAGGGCCCCCCAGCCCTATTTCGACGTGGTCCCCCCCCCTCTAGACGAGATTCTCTCCGGATCTCAACCGAAAGTCAGTTTCAGAGAAGCGGGCTTCCGTTCTTAAAGAGACGCTTTGGCACCTTTTTTCTCCTGATCTCCCTGCCGCTATGAGGATTAAAAGAGCGTTTTCCTCCTCCCTTCTCGGAGTCACGCCCGGTCTCCCCTTTTTTCTGGGGAGTATTCGACATTTTTCAGTCGGCCACAGTTTTTTCCCGAAGACCATTGCCTTCCTGGAGGTAACGTTCTTTCAGTAATTGGCCGCCGAACCTCCCCCTTTTTCCCCAACGATTCTTCTTCCAGACGAAGATGTGCCTCTGCCCTTTTATCTCCCTTTGGTGTTTCCCCCCGTTGGTTTTTTATAGAGGCCCAGGATGCGATTAATGGAGATTTTTTTTTTCCTCCTGAAGCGTTGGCCGAATACCGGAGTCCCCTGGATCGTTTCCTTTTCTTCCAGGAGCAGAGGAATTTCTTTCCTTCGCCACGGGGGAAGCCCCCCCTGTAGAATACTTCCCCGCCTTTCCCGTTATGCGAACGTGACTCTAAAGGGAGCGAATCCTTTTTTTTCTTCTGCTCCGGGCTCCTCATCAGATTTCCGGAGAGCGCTTTCCGTCCGTCCTCCCCTTGCCCGCGCGGGGCATTATCACGTCCCACAGCTGCTCTTTTCTTCCTTTCTCTGGAATCTCTCTCGCGACGGCACCCGTCGACTTCTTTCTCTCTCTCGGGGAGACCGCCGGTTAGTCGTCTCTTCTTCCTTTTTTTGGTGTTCTCGCCCAACACCCGTGCCACAAGAGGTTGCGGCAGACATCTCTTCTTCTCTAGTCAGGATTCATCCAGGAGCTCAGCTAACTCGCCGTTCTCCTCCTTCGCAGTGTGAGCCGAGCCCATTTTGTCTTCGCCGTTTTCGGCAGCGCGATCTTTCCTTGGTTTGCGGAAGAAGCCACGCCCCTTTTTTTTTCCCCCCCACCGCGCTCGGACTGCGGCCCAGGATCTATGGCCCTTTCAAGCCCCTCTCCTCGGGGGCGAAGGAGAACCGTCCATTCTCTTTCGCGACATCCCTTGTACGTAGGGGGACGTCCCCCCTTCGCGCGTGGGAGGAAGCGCGCCCGCCCCTTTTTTCCCTCCACGGAACGAGTCCCTCGGCCTTTTTGAAGTGCTCCTGGGACGCCTCTCCCCTCTTTGTGGAGCCGTACGAAATTTCCCCTTTCTTCTTCACCGCTTTTTGGTACAGGACGGTCGCCCTTTCAGAGAACGGCCGGGCATCCCTTTTGTCGATCGCGTCGAGGTTTCCCGCTCCTCTGCAGCGAGAAGCGATCTTTCCCATCTGACCGCGCCGGCCCTTCGGTAGACCGCGGCCAGCCTCTCCTTCCTTTGACGTTACCCGCGTTAGGGAATGCGTCCGCTGACCTTTCTGGATCCTCGGCAGAGCGAAAGCGGGCTCCCGGGGATCCCCCTGAAGGACTCCCTTGCCCCCTTAAAAGACCCCTCCTCTGCCTCAGCGTGAGGTTTCCCCGCTTTCTACTGCAGCCTTTCCGTATTCCTTCATCAGGTTCCCTTCTTTTCGTTTCACGGGATCTTGCAGTCCATATGCAGTTTCCCTCCCTCAAGGTGGTGTGTCAGTTTTTTTTTTTCACTACCACAGCGCTCCGGCGAAGAGTTCCTAGTCCCTTCCTTCCTCCGCGGATCCATCCTCCTTTTCGCTCAAGGACCTGGCACTTGTCGCTGCAACTTTTTTCCGCGAAGTCGTCTCTCCGACCTTTGCAGAGGGAGGCAAAGAAATCCCCCCTGGACGTCCAGGCAGGCCCCGCCCATCTACTCCGAAACGGCCGATTTCCTCGGCTCCGCACTTCTCCACGGACCGGCGACCATCTCGGTCGATGGAGAAGCGTTTTCGTTTTTCCTGACGGTGACGAGCCTCACACTTCTCTCTCTTCCTAAGAACAGTTTCTCCTCTTCCACGCTCGAGCCCCCGGTCTCCCGTGCTGGAGATTAGAAAGCGACCTTTTTTTTTCTCGCTGCTGCTGAAGAAGATTTTTGATGCCAATTTTCTTTGTCTCCTTCTTTTCGTAGGAAAGCGAGGCTTTTCCTTCTGCCGGAAACCTTTCCCCTCCTCTGCGGGAAACCGCACCGTCTTTCAGGAGAAATTAAGATATCTCCCTTCCTCTAGTTGCTCGTTCAGAGGGGTCTCTCAGATAGAAAGAGACCTCTCTCTTGGGCTCTGAGCATTTTTCACCGGGTTAAAGTTTTCCCTCCCCCGCGCGGAGATGCAACAAGGGGAGCCTCCTTCTCCCCTTCCTAAAGTAGACCAGAAAATAGGCCTCCTTGTGCTTCTTCCCCTGAGTCGAGGAGGTTCTAGAACTTTTTCCTTTTCTCCGCCGGCGACACGGCGTTTGTGTGACCAAGCCCCCCCCTTCCGTGCTACGTGAATTCTTTTTTTTTAGCTGGGCTAGTGAGTGATTCTTGTCGTTGCGAGGTACTCACGCGTTTTGAAGTTCGCTGTCTAGAGAGCAGAGCCTTTCCAGAGAGTCCAGCCCAGCCCCTACGGAAAAGATATGCTCCTTTTATCCCCTCGGGCCTCTCCCAGCCTCGACGAGTCACTTGCGACTTTGTCACACCCTCGATGGAGTTCCCCCTCTCCCCTCTTCTGCGAATTCGCCATTCGCCTTCGATCCAACGTCTTTCCACGTCCCTGCGCCGAGGTCTTTCCTTTCCCCTCCGGGCATTTTTTCTCAATTCCTTCCGCAAGCATGCCACCTTGAATTTTTCCCGTCTCCTAAGATAGGCGTCCCTTTCCCTCGTACGGGCCAGCCGGTAGGTTGCCCTCCCTTTCGCGTTCCACCCTGGGTACGGGTGTTGATCTTAAAGTTTTTGACCAAGTGGTTTTTCTAGCCATGCTTTTTCCCGTCCCCTTAACCGCAGCAGATGGCCTTGTTTTCCCCCCTTGAAGCACGTCTGGGTGAGGAGTGTATTCTTCCCCCTCTAACGAAGGACAGCCTTCTCCTCTAAGCGTAAGAATGTTTCCCGCGACTCCGATGTCTTAGATTTCTCTTCAACCATCCAGCTTAAATCGGGGGAGCATCGTCGACTCCCTATTCCTCTTCCGGTTCGCATGGAAGTTCCAGATTAGAGATTGAAGATTTTCCCCAGATTCTTGTACCGACCCCGTGAGCTTCCCTCGGTCTTCGTTTTGATTGTCGTACCGAGGCGCAATCCCCCAGGTTTACTTCCCAAGTTCGCTCTGCTTTTGAAAGCGTGTCTTTTTCCCTTCTTTCTCGGATTTTCCATCGGCTTTTACCAGTGTGGCCGTTCTCCGTCGTGTTCTCTTCTTGGCCAGCAGGATGTTCTTTTCTTTTTATCTCGACTTCCCCCCCAGCTCGGCAAAAGCATTACGGTTTTTTCTTCCCCTGGTCGTGCCCCCACTTCTTTGTCGACTTGTAGTCGCCTTTTCCTATCATACTTTTGCGTTCCCAAGTACGAGCAAATCCTTGGTTGCACGACCCTTTCGAGCCCCTTGCTGGTCGGACGGGGTAACGAACCCTTTTACGAGACCCTTTTCTCTGCATCCTGTCTGGACCATCCTACCCAGCCGAATTTCCTCAACCTGTTAGTGTGATTCCTGCGGGGGACCCTTGAGAAACTTTCGACCACGCTGCCTCCGCAGCTCCGGCGGGAATTAATTACCCCTTTGTGATTAGCAGAGTTTTTCCCAAAGGCCACCTGAAATCCCCCCCGCGCTCTAACCCGCTGTCGCCTTTTTCTCGGATTCCTTTCTAGTGCAAGCTTGTACGACATCTCTTAAAGAACGGTTGAACTCTCGTTGCTGAAACGAAGACCTTCTTTCTCCCCTGATGGAGCTGGAGTGTCATCCCACAATTTCCCTAGCCTCTCGATTGGCGCATTTCAAGGAGCTCCCTTCTTTCGCGCTGTACTTTGGAGGCTTTCTCCTGGAGATTAAACGCTTCCCAACCCGAAGTGTCCCCTGCAAGGTGACCCGACCTTCCCCGGGTGCGGTTTCCCCTCGGCCCCCCCGTGGTCCGCGTCTTCTCTCCCAACGTGGCGAAACGGGAAGATCCGCCAACCCCCCAACGTACCCCCCCCACGAAACACGGATCGCTGGACCCCCCCCCACGGAGGGCTTCCTCTCGCGGTGATGGAAATGAGCTCGCCGATATTAGAACTCCGCAATTCCATAGAAATCCCTTTTTTCCGCCGCTTAGATTCCCCTTTTGCCCTGCGGCCCCCTTCTAAAATCCCTTCTTTTTTAGATGCGAGTGCAATAGAAGACGTTTCTTCCCTTTTCTTCATGAGCTCTAATCGCGCCCGCGATGGTAGCAGCTTTTTCCCCCGTAGTCCCTCCGCGAGCTTGAGGGGTGATTTTCTTCCACCCCTGCCAGGGGTCCCTCACGCGCTCTTGACGCTAGATTTCCGGGACCGCGCTTGCCCCCACAAGTCTTTTTTTTCCTCCTCCTTGCACGCCTTGCTTTAAGCTGTTCCAGCACTCCCCCCCCCGCGGGATACGAACGACTCTGTTTTCATTGACTCCTGTTTGACTTGCTCGGTGTCATTGATCGTGCGTTCTGAGCGCCGGGTCAGCCGTTTCTTTCCTCCTGAGGAGATCCGGGTCTAACCCCTCGCCCTCCCCCCCCGTACTGGAAGACCCTCATGGCAGGTGGTAGAATTTAACGGTAGAGAAGGAGTTTACAGAGCGTAGATGGTCCTCTCCCCCTCCCCCTCTCTTTTTGCCAGTGAAATGACCCTCGCAAAGTTAGAAAGTCTTTCCGAGGACACTGCGAGCTGTGCGTCTTCTTTATAAAGAGGGCCTCCCCCTTCTATCGCTGAAAGTGAGAATGAGGAGAAGGCTCCCTTTTTTCCCACGGGCTAGAGGGGCCAGTTTTCCTGATTTTACTTGCGCAGGAGATTCTCCTCCTACCTGAGCCTCCCTTGGGACGAAATGACATTCCCCTTGCAAGCGCATTATTATTAAGATCCTGCTCCGCCGGGTAGATTAGGTTTTCTATACACAGCCCGCGCGGACCTTTCCTCTTCTTGTTTTTATTTCCGAGAGCTCTCCCGGGGATTATGCAGCTCGATCCTTCTTCTTCGCCCGGGTCGGCACTTCGAGCACTAAGAGTATACCCCCCCCTCTTCCTCCTGGTCGGCCTCGGCTTGTCTTGGCGCGGCTTCTTTCTAGAAGAGGCCCAGGAGGAGATTTTTTCTGCGGGAGGTGCCCCCCGTGCCTGACTGGTTTTTCTTTCGTCCCTAGGCGGTTCTCCGGCGGCCATGCTGCTCGCGCTACGCCTTTCATCCCCAGCCCAGGGCCGTTGCTCCTTTCAAGGATAGACGCTGGTCTTCTTTCTACGATCCGCTAGTCGGAAGGGCTCGGCTTCTCTTCGGACCCCCGGGAGCGGGGAACCCCCCCTCCTCTGGACGAACGTCCACCCCTGGACATGCCGTAGAGGAGAACTTCCTTTTTGCCGAGTGCAACTACGATTCTTCCCTCCCCGGACGCCCAGTCCTCCACTCGCTGAGGGCAGCGGAAAATAATCTTTTGACTGTTCTTACGCTTCGCTTGCTGAGTCCTGTCCGGTTTCGCCCGGGTCTTCTCAAGAAGGTTTTCTTGCCGGTGCTCCAAAGAGGGAATTCCCCCTTTTTCCCCAACGCATAAGACTCTCCTCTCGCGGTGCGGAACGTTTTCCTCTACAACCCACCTGGTCCCCTGCTGGAACTCTCTCTTCCTCCTCGCGGGGAAGCATTTAATGCGCGACCCGATTTTTTCTCCCGGATCCAGCCTGCCTTCTCACTCGTTTCTTAACCGTACGGTCCTCTTGAAGAAAAGGCAGAGGTTCTTTTTTTTTTTTCCACCGGCATCCTGGGCAAAGGGCGTCCGTAGTCGATTAATACAGGAAGAGGGCCTTTTTTTCTTTAGCCGCCGAGTTCGGCGTGCTTCCTCCCCGATGCTGAAGTAAAAATAAGGAAAATCTAAGTTCCCTCGCCTTTTCTGTCCTCTTAAAATAAAGTAAGGCCTGGTTTCTTAATTATTGGGACCAGGATAGGATGCCTTTCCCCTCGAAGATAGACTTTGGCAAGTTTTCCGAGAGGTTGAAAGCTCTTCCCTTGTGATCGTACGATATGAATAAAGCTCCTTTTCACGCCTCGCGTCGTTCGGAAACTTCCTTCCGAGAAGGAGAGTTTTCTTCCCTCGCTTACGGCTAGGGACGCTGCGGGCTTCCCCCCCCTCCCTAGGGTGCGGCCGGTTTTTTCTTCCGTGAACCCGCGACACACCATGCTTCTCAATCCTTTCCTCCCTCCCGGCGGTCGCCAACGAGAGTCCTTCTCGACGGGAGCCTTTTTTTTTTCGCTCCGGAAATCCAACGAAGAAGAGAAGAGTTCTTCCCTTCTCTCCCTATTCCCGCGCTCTTATTGCTCGACCTACCTCCTACCAGAGATATGATGAGTCCCTCTCTTCCGCGAGAAGGTTCTCCGTCAATAGACAACGGAAGGGATCCCCTTTGTCGCGGGGAACGGCGGCCCTGGCTGACTTCCTTCTTAAGAAAAGGGCCTGCTGCTCCTGTCCCCCTTTTTTTTCCGGGCCGCTACTCCTGTTCCCTCCAAAAGATTCATTCTTACAAGGAAGACTCTTCTTCCTTCTCTCATCCTGGTGGAATATCTCCTTAATCTCAATCAGTTGTTGTGTTGTCTATCTTCTGCGCTCATGGGAAGGGCTCTCCTTCTTCCTCCTAAGCGGTGGAATCTTTTTCGGATCGTAGTCGACTTACTCAGAAGAAGGAAATGGTAGTTATCCTTTTCCACGTTGGCGCATTCCTCGCCGGAAGAAGTCCCCCCCCTTTTGTAGGATGAGTCCAGTGAGCTCCCTTATCTCCGCGCGAGGATAGTCCTTTTTTCCCTCATCAGATCTAGCTTTCTCGCTTCAGTAAGATCCTGGCCGCGCGAGGGGACCCCAGTTGCGGGCATCCCCTCCTTCTCTTAGTAGGTTTTGGTTGAGGAGAACCACCCTATAGGCCCCCTCCTACTCGGTCTCCGGGGCTCTCTTTGAGCCGCGGGTAGTCGTGTCTTATTCTTCGAGAGAATGGTGTCAGGGTTCTCCCCACAAGGACCCTTTTTGCGGTCCCCAGCACTTTGTGCCCGGACTGTCGGCGGCTCCAGGTGAGCTTCCTTCTTCACTCACAGGTTCTTTCCCAGGCGCGCGGCTGTCATAGAGGGAGGAGCCCTCGAGAACGCCTTTTTGAGTCTCCATCCGCAGAACCCTTTCAGCCGCTCGAGATGAGGCAAGTTTTCCTCTTTCCTTTCCCCGTACTCCCTCTCAATCTTCCTCGGGGCGATCTAACGTATAAATTCTTATTTTAGTGTTTCCTCCGTTCGGTAATGGAGGGGTTTCCTTCTAAGAGGGTGGCTTCCTCTAGACGATACATTAACAAGAGCTTTTTTCCCCTATTCCCTCGGCCTTTGAGGAAGTTCCGGACGCCCTTTTCCTCATGCGGGTGGAGCGTAAAGATTCACTCTGACAGGTTCCCCTTTAGCCCCAGGGTAAAGGGAGGGTAGCCCTTAGAACGGCCCTTTCCCCCCTCCGGTAGACCCCTCTTTCTCTGGTAATGTCCCTGCGCTCCTAGCAAGCATTCCCCTCCCCTCCCTTGTTCAGCCCCAGAGACTTTCTTGTAGAGTAGAGCCGTTTCCTCTTGCTTGCAGAGTGATTCTTTCAATGAAGGTCGATACCCCCCCCGACACCGGCAGCTTAGAGGGCCCCCTTGACCGTGCGAAACCCGGACTACTGTCCTTCGAGTGCCTATCAGCGTGTTTTCTTTGAACAGAGAGGAATTCCCGCGAAGTCCCCTTTTCCCGTTCTCTCAGACGGGACGATCCCGAGAAGGAGGATTTTTTTCACTTTCGTTCCAGAGGCGGTTTCGTCGTGGTGACCGCTGAGAGGGTTCCGAATCTTTTAAGAAATTCTCCTTCCTTCCCTGGATCTTTTGCGCGTCTCATCCCTTTCCCCTCCCGCGGAATTGACCTGGATTCACGGGCTGGTTTCTCCTCCTCTTGAGCGAGAGCATCCCTTTTTCTTTCGGTTTTTTTCCCACTGGAAGTTCCCCGGCACGGCACACAAAGCATCCTCCTTAAACGTCCGATTTTTTTTTTCCCCTTGCCTCGGCTCAGAAAGAAAACCTGCGCGCGACCTTTCAGCATCGGTAGATGGAGAGCTTTCTCCGAGAGCGTTTAAGAAAAGGTGGTCTCTCCCCCGTCGGGCTCGAGCTGCTAAACCCCGGGTTCTCTCCTTTTTCGCGGCAACAATCCCTTCCGAGAGGGATTTTGCGGGATAGACCTCCGCGCCCGGCAGGAGATGCTTCCTCTTCCCCGGCGAGGGGCCCATTCTTTTTGCAGGGACGTTCCCCCCTTCCGGAGAAGCAGAAGGTACAGGCGACTCCTTTCGGCAGGCCCTCTTTGGCACCATCTCTTTTTCCCCTTCAAAGAAAAGGCGTCTTTTCTTTCCCTCAGCTCTCGCTAGACTTTCGACTCGTTGCCTTAAGAGGGATAGACGTCTCCCTGCAGAGCTTTTAGGGCGCGACTTTTTAACTTGAGAAGAGATTTCCCGACCCGGAAAAGGTGTCCCCTCTTCTTTAAAGGAGAGGAAACCCTCAGGTCGAACTTTCCAACTTACAATTAGACCCGTAAGAGTAATCCCCGGCCAGGACGCCTCGCGGTCTTTTCGAACATCTCCCGGAGGCTCAGGCGGACCTCGCTAGATTTGTGTGTTGGGGGGGGGTTGGCTGAAACTCCCCTTCGTAGTTGGAAACCTCCCTTCCCGTGCTCCGTGGCCCGAGATGCTCGTTGATTTTTTCACCGCTGAGACAGTGCGAGGTCTTCGGTCTGAATTTTCCTGAAGCGCGGGAGAGGTGGTAAATTTCTTACGGCCGTCCGACTCCCCCCCCTCCACGAGCGTCACGTTTCTCTGACTGCATCTCCTCAAATAGAGATCCTCTTCCGCGGGCGCCTGCACCGTTTCCACCCCCCCGATGAGGACCCGTTCTGATGCGCATGAGGACTCATGATTTCTTTTCTCCGAACGTCGAGTGTTTTTCCCCTCGCCTCTTGCCGCTTAGAGCCGGCACGCAGCAGTCTCTTTATCCCAGATCTTGACCGAATGATCTTCATTTGAAAGTATCCCCTTTTACCTTTGGGGGGGGGACCTTTTAAAGCGTCCTCTTTGACCGAAGTGCCCTTTTTGTTCGGTTTTTAGCGTTGAATTGGGTTTTGTACGGAGTGGCGATATTTCCCTCCAAGTTTTTTAGAGCCCTTTGACCGCCTCGGGGACCTCGGACTGGTCGTACTAGTATTTTTTGTTTGCCGTCGTAGAGACTAGGCGCTCTCACGACCTTTCCCGCAGCAGACCCTCAGGTTTCCGCGAGGTCGCCTCTTTTCGACCAATTTTTTTTTTAGGTTCCCACTTCACAGCTTCATACTAGGGGCCTTTTTCCCCCCCGGCAGAAAGATTCCAAGATCTTTTCTGGACTACTTCTTCGAAAAGCTTTCTGCATTCTCCCCTAAGACAGATCCGAAAGACAAAAAAAAAAACTTGGTGGGGGGGGGGGGGGGGGGTTGGGGGGGGGGAGTTTTGGGGGGTGCGGGGGGGGGGGCGGAGTTTTTTGGGGGGGGAGGGTGTGGGGCGGGTGGTTGGGGGGGGATTTTTGGGGGGGGGGGGGGGAAGCTTTTTGTGGGGTTGGGCGGTGATAACCTCCACAACCGTCCAAAAACCAACGCAAAACCTCCCAATACACTCAACACAAACCCCCTATAATCAAAAACACAAAACCCCCAAAAAAATTGAAAATTCCCCCTTTGTGGCCAACAAAAAAAACCCCCCCCCAAAAAAACAAACTAAATGCAACCTGGGGGGGGGGGGGGTTTGGGGGGTGGGTTGTGGGGGGGAACGAGGTTTTGCGCTTGCTACCCCCATGCTCCATGCAACAATTTTCCTTTTCCCTTTGACCTTTTCTGGGCGCGTGTCTTCCAGGAGGGAACTTCTGGGGGACAGGTTCCCCTCCCCCCTTCAACCCGGTGGGCCTTCCAGTCGTCGTTAGTACTTCCCATGGCAGGAGGCGTGCTTTGCGTGCTCTCCAGGTAGTCGTGAAAATCTTTTTTTTTCCTCCGAACTTTTTTTTCCCGAACTGGTTCGTTGCGTCATTGCTGGTA
>Ga0179593_1530378_pt1 | contig 11820 bp, 5 predicted proteins | sample CZODoug2_1_08_16_FD_185931 | JGI IMG/M metagenome (GOLD analysis project Ga0179593, IMG submission 185931) | Vadose zone soil fungal communities from Angelo Coast Range Reserve, California, USA - CZODoug2_1_08_16fungal (PacBio error correction) | ecosystem: Environmental > Terrestrial > Soil >... | reverse complement strand
GGACAAGAAGAACTGAAGACGACCCCTCTTTAGGCGGTGATTATCGCAGTGCTTTTTTTTAAACCAAGAGGGGAGTCGATGAATGACCCCCAGGTTCATCCCGGTCTATGTGGCATGTAATCTTAATGCTAGTTTGATATGGCAACTTACGGACCTTTGACTTCACGGGTTCTGGGACTCTGAACGCCTTTCCCCCACAATTTCGACTCCAGCTTTTGTCACCCCATCTTGGTTGTGCACTTGCCTGATGTTTGTAGCGCTCCGACTTCGTCACAAGTTCGGTTCTGAGGCCTGAAACCTTCCGGTTTGAAGCTGCTGCTTTTAGCAAAACCCAGTCGTTTCCGTCCTTTGAGCCTTCCATTCTTTTTTTTAGTTTTGCAGAAGATATTTGCCCTTTCATCTTTAGACTGGTTCGACCCCCCCCTACCTAAGGGGTTTTTTATCCCTTCTTTAGGGCTTCGCCACTTTGACCGACTTCGTCAAACTTCCACAAACCATCCTCGCCTTGTTAAGTTCCAGCTTACTTTCCATACCACCACAACGCAAGTTTTCTCCTGTGATCCTTTTTGGATCCTGGAGCAAATTCCCTTTTTTTCAGGCGACACCCCGTCGAAACACCCGCCCCTTCTCTTTTTTTGTGGACCCTGAGCCTCTGGACCGCATAGCATCACTCTTTGTTGAGAGAGATTGAGTTCCCCTTCCCGAATCCCGTCCTTGCGTGCTCACTCACGACAGGTCTCTCTTTTGGTGTGTTCGGCCTACGCCGTATGCACTTTTTTCTGAAACTTTTTCCTTTCCCCCCCCCCCCCAGTTTTCCCACCCAGTCGACGTATGGGATATTTTTTTTCACCGCTTGTGCAGCCTTTTTCCTCCCCCAGTTGGCGCGCGCCGCTGATGGCTTCTTTTAGTTCTGGGCGTCGAACTACAGCAACATGTGGGTGTTTTTTCTACAGGTTTGTTAGCTGCGGTCTAAGAATCGGATGCGCCTCGACTTCAGCAAGGTCCCTTCTTTGAAGAGGTTTTTTTTGACTTTTCCTTTCCCCGTTTTTTTGACCGCTTTTAATGGAGTTTGTATCTCCGGTTTTCCTTCTTGATAGTTGTTTCGGGGTGAAGCGTTAATGTTTTCCTTGCCCATATTTGCTAGTTACCACAACAATCCTTGACCCACCCTAGTTTTAGATCTTTCAAAAGGTTTTTTTTTTCATTTTTCAAAGGTCGCTTCGCTTATCACAATTTGGCCGCCCCCGTTGACGCCCTCCCCGAGGATGCCAGTCTTTTTCCCCAAAGAGTCCCCCCTTTTTTAGATGCAGGTTCATACCCGACCATTGGCCGGGCTTCGACGAGAACATTTTTGAAGATTCTCCTGTTCTTCAAGTAGTCCTTGAACACGTCAACCCGTTTGTGTTATGTCGGACCCGTAAACGGTGCCTCCCCCCTTAAGGGTTTTTCTTTTTCCCCCATTTGTCGGGCCCATCGGAGAGATGCCACCCTTAATTCCCAGAATTATGATTGGTTTTTGTAAGTCAACCCTTGCCCGTACGGTGTGGATCTTTGCTTTCGAGGATCACGAAGGGATTTACTGATCTTCTCTTTTCTTTCAGGCACTTCTGAGTCTGGTGCGTTGATGTTCAAGGTAAAGTTTCATGGCGACTTTTTAGCCTTTAGACATTTTTCTTACATTGCTCGCTCCTAAGAAAGTGGCAAAGTCCCCGAGAACCTCCTTACCTTTCCGACCCCAAACCCTACATGCTCCGCGTTGTTGTTTCCGGTTTCGTTGAGGGGAGGCAGTGATTCGGCTCCCCTTTCTTATACGACTCGCGATCCTTGGCGCCCTTTTTTCCCGGTGAAACCCTATTCGGTCCCCTTTTCTGACTAGCCCATTCCTTAGGGAAGAGCCAGGTTTCTCATCCCGAGAGTCCCCTTTCATCCCGGAGGCTACAGATTAACCCAGAAACAGCGTGTTTCTGTCCAAAAGTATCAGTTTTCGCTCCAAGTCAACCTTTCGGAATTTTTCCTTAAGGTCCCCCAGTAGCCGGTTTTCATTAACAAATGAGTAGGCCGGTGTGTTTTTGAAGAGTAGACCCCACCATGCCCTTCCTTCGTATTTTGTACCTTCACCACGGCGCGATCCTATGGGTCAAATCTTCCTATGGTCCCCGTGTTAGAGGCTTACGACAGCACCGCTTACTGGAGGAACTTAGCTAACTTAATGAAAATTGCAATACTTCCTTTTTCGATCCGGTTCCCTCGAAATACCTCAACCGAAAATGATTCACCCCCCCGTGAGAGTCCCCCCCCAGAATTTTTGAGGGGATAGGTGCAGCTCGTTTGGCTCTCCCACTTTATATATTTCTTACATTCAAATTTTGTTTTGACCAGTTCTTAATGATTATTGCGACCCCAACCTTTCCGGACGATGCGTCCCCCAATTTGTTTCTGGTAGGGCGCATCTCGCCCTTCCAGGCGGTATGCTCCAGGTCAATGGCCTTCCTCAAGGGGGTCATTTGGTTGGCATAGTACGAGTTCGCAGCAAGAAAACTCCCACCAGGAGGATAGATAATTAAGCTTGAAAAAGTTGCTCTCCATTCCCCTCCCTCGTCCGAGTGGAGGCACCTTTTTCTTCAGCCTACCCCCTGCAGAACCCACAATAAGACGTCTGTCGCCTGTCTGAAGGATCCTTTGCACTTCGCTTGAGAAATCCCAATTAGGCGCTGTCCTCTTTTTCTCTTTTTTTTTCCCATTTTTCGGTTTGAATTCTTTTCCTTTTTCCTCCGACGCCCCAGATCGTTCGATCTGTAACCCCACTTTTCGGCATCGTCTTTCGCCCTTTTTCCCGGCCCGTTTGCTCATTGTATCCGAAGCATTCCAACCGGCGCCGTTGAGCACGTGGTTGCGGTTTTCCGATGTTCGAACGCGAAGGTTCTTTGTTTCTGGAAACTATATATTCTCCTCCCATCCGTGTGTTGTGTTTCCTTTGAGATGCTTCTTTTCCTCAATTAGAGTTCGAATAGCCTTCAGACCAGTGAAGAAAGACCCTAGACCTTGTTGATGTGCTTACGCCCATGATCGCCTACACGACCTCCCTGATAGAAGATACCTCGTCGTTGCCTTTTTTCAGACCTATATTTTTTAGTTAGCCCCGTCTTCGGACGACTTTCCCCCTCCGCTTTCAGGATTCTTTTTTACAAGTCAAGTCTTGTCTTGAACATTGGGTGTGGCCAGAGGTGTGTCACTTCGCCATTTTCCTTTATTTACCTGATAGTCGCAAGTGGGGTTTAGTTCGCCGGCGAGCTTTTTTTTCCCTTTTTAAGGCACTGTTCTAGCCCCCCCTGATTGGTCATTTCGAGCAACTCCCGGCAGGGTGATGGTCTTTTTAGTTCGACCACTGTCCTTGACGGAAGTAGGATGAGCCCTCATGATCTCCGACAAGTTTCCAGGGAGTCTTGTTCGTGATTTTTCCTTTTGACCGGCAGCTACGACGCTGAACATTCGCGTTCCCAGGTCAGTTCCACTGGACCTTTTTTTTTTCCAGAATCAGAGTCCAACTCCTTGTTGTAGACCATAAGAGCGGGCCTGCTTCTCCCAACGATCAGTTCCCGATCCGCACCGTCCCCTTTACGAGAACCCCCAATTATTTAGCTCACTTTGTTTACATTAAGTTTTAGTTTTCCTTTTGAGTCTTCCCCTCGACTAGGATTTCAGTGACGGAGGAGAAGTTTCTTTTTACGCGACTATCGGTCGGTTCCACGCAAAGTTTTGTCCCATTTAGTTCCCCCCTAATAGTGATGTAGATGTTCTCATATCCACTGTGATGGACACCCACTTGTAAAACGAAGATTTTTGAGGCGGACGTTCCATCTGCACCTATGCCGTCTCGGCCCTACAAAATTTTCCCCCTGCAAGGAAGAAGATTTGTCTAACCCTCAGGCATGCAGTACGGACCCCTGCTGCTAGGTTTTCGGATTTGGGCCCAGTGAACAGACAAGCGAATTGGGCCAAGATCCAGGATTTGCCCTTGAACCGCCCCCCCCTCTCCTAGGCGACTGGAAGATAACCTGGCCCCCCGACCAACCCCCCCCCCCCCCCCCGGTGGTTTTAGAAGACCCCTTTTTTTTTTCTTTTTTTTTTTTTTTTTTTTTTTTTTTTTCCTTCTCTTTTTTTTTTTTTATTGTTGTTCTTAGAACCCTCCGGTTAGTCGAGCCCTCGATTTGCTGAATACGCCGGATCTCCGGCCTCTATGTTTCATGTCAGTTTGACTGAAGCCCCCCCGGAAGGTTCTCTTCTTGGGCCAGCGCAGAAGCCCCATGATCCCCCTAAGTCCAACCTCTACGCTTGTAGGAGTGCTTTTTTAGTCCCTCTCTTCGCTTTTGCCGGTGGCCACGTGGCGCTAACCGTATAATGTCGGAATTACGAAGTCTTGCGGGCCAAGACAAGAGCGGGTCTTACTCCCCAGGCCATACTATAGATTTTATCCCCCCTTCTACTGAAGCATCAGTGAAATTTGATACTCGGAGACACGGAAATCTCCACAAAACGTCCTTTTCGGTGGGTCCTGCCTCTCTGAGTCTGCAGTTCCTCCCAAGAGCTTCCCGACAATCTCGGTTCCCAAGTTTTTTCGGGGGTGGAATGTTACCTTGCCTACCCAATCTGTGTGTTCCAGAGGGTTTTTCTGTACCCCGGAAGACGGCTAAACCAATCCCCCCTGTTAGCGAGGCCGCCTCTGCATCCCCGTGTTAGTCCCCCCAGAGGGCTTTTTTTTTCGTCTAACCCCAGGTGCCAGACCCCGGTTCCATTTTTTTATCTACCGGAGTTTGTCCCGGCATTACGTTAAGGGTTCCCGCTTTGGAGAATTCCCCCCCCCCCCTGAATCGTCAATTGTTCGTTGTTCACCTGATTGGTGTTTCTTCTCTTGTATCCTACATTCTCCCCAACGAGCCCGGCGAGCTGAATTAAACCTGAGTCCGCATTCCGCCCCTTCCGGCCCCAAAAACACCATTTCTCCCCGATTCCCCCCTGCCCTTCCCCCCCCCATATTGGTTTCTGACTTTGGCTTTTGTCGTCCTCATTCGGAAGACCAAATGTCGACAACCCATTTGTGATGATCGTAGGCTCCCCGTCCGGACGGCTACCACTAATATACTCTTCGAAGCACAACTGCCACAAACCCCCTTTTGCAGCGAGTCCTTCGATACTTACCCCCCCACTTTTTTTTTCCCGCCTCTTAATAAAGGTTTGTTCACCGCCCTGGCGCTGTTCTCTGGGCCTCCCACAAAATATCACGACATGATTCAGGTCTGTCGATTCTTTTTCTGCAGACCTCTTTTCTCCCCCTTTCCCTACCCTCCCGTTTTTTTTTGTTGTGAGGAGCTCTCTCGGTACCAAATGAATGGAGCGTCTTTCCCCCGCACCCATTCGTGGATGTGGTGCCGACCGTGGTAGGACTTCCATGAGCACCTCCCCTGGATGACATAGGACCCGCAAGGATAATTCTCCTTCGTTTGATCTTCCCTTTCTGACTGTCTTTTCTGGGTTGGGACGTTGGCGCCGCCGCGTCCTTTCGTCTCCGGCCGGAACCGGCCCGCCCTAGCCCCCCTTCCTCCATGATGGTTTTCTCCCTTTTTGTTCTTCCTTCTTACCGTTCTCCGACCCCCCTCCTTCGCCTACCGAGCGAGCCAGGACTTTTTGACCTGCGCCTACCGTTTTTTCCTCCTCCCCGGTATTCCTGTTGCTCTTTTTTTTCCTGGACTTAAGTGCGGCGTGTGGTTTTTTTCCTGGCGTGAAAAACCAATCGTGTGACAGGACGTATTCTCGTGTTGAGTTCCGGTTGGTCCCCTGACCTCTCTCTAAACCCCCTCCCCGCTGCAGGCCCGGGCCATAGCCAACCGTCCTGGTCCTCAATCCCCATAGAACTCCCCCGCAGGTCGAGCGGCGCCTCCCTCTACTTTCTGCATACCGTTTCTCGAACCTCTAGTCCCCTCTCAGGGTTTCCTTAGCGTCTTCAAACGTTTCCAACCCCCACTCGGTTTGATTTTTATGCCCGTACTTTCGCCCGACGTACCTCCGGGCATCGGATGCGTCTTCTTTAGGCAGCACGACCACGGCAGTAAAACTTCCCTTTTTTGATCCTGGACCTTTTCCTCCGCCAGATTCCCAGCTGGGATTTTGATCGCGATCGGGTAGCTCCCTAACAGCTTATTCTTGGAGGTTGATTGATTTTACAGAGAGGTAATCCTTCAAGTCTTCTGCTGAAGAAATTCAACGCCCTCTTTCGTGATCCTGAGCAGTTTTAAATTTTCCTTCCGAGAACTGACTCATTCTAACCCCTGACCTCTGCCCCCTCCGTAAGGTTGCTCCCAGTAGGGTTTGTCAGGGATTCGGAGAGTTCGCAAGTCTTCCCCCCTTATGATCTCTCTCAGTTTGGTAGTTTAACCCCCCCCCTTTTTCTGACCTCCCACTTCAGGCCAGACATATAGGTTTGCGTGGCATACGCGCGAATAACATGAGGACTCCCCATATCCGCCTCCCCTCGCAGTAGATCCCCCTAGAGCCCTTTTCTCGTTTAATCCCCCCTTAGTAAGAACACCCAATTTGCCTTGCATGCACAAAAGAGCAGTCCCTTCCTTTGTAGAGAGACAAGTAGAAACACCAAAGCATTTTGGGACCATGCCCTGATTCAAGAATCAGTGTATTAGAAAAGGGAAAGAGTGTCTGGCTTTTCCCTCCATGCCAGAGTGCGTCTCACTCTCTTTCCTTTCATTCTCACCCGGTCTCCCCCCGCAGTCAGACGGGCATAGTTTCGCACTGGTCCCCCCCCTCCCTGACTTTTTCCCGTCTCTTTCCTTCTGAAATTTTTCTTAAAGACGTAGGTCGGGTCCGTTTGGGCGCGGCGGTGACAAGTCTTTTTTTACAGTCATTTTTTAGTTCTTATTGCCTCCCCACTTCAAATTGCCCTTAAAAGAGACTATTCTTGTCCCCCATATGGGTCGGGAATCTATCCATTGTTCCCCATGGAATCCATAAAGTTTGACTAAGTTTTTAGATCATAGACTCCCAAGACCGAAAGGAGGATAGAACTCCCCAGGGCCAGTTGTAGAAAAGGAAGTCATTCTCTGAGGCCAGGACTTAAGTCTCCAGTCTCTTACCGCCATGACTGATAGCTGAGGTTTTGAGGACGCTTTTAGAACATTGAGTGAGCCCCTACACCCTTCCTGCCACCCCAGTCTTGTTCTCCACCGTGATGTCGCCCGTTCGGGACGCGTCGGTGCCGTCGCCTTCCCTCCCTCGTGCGGCTTGCCCACGCACGACCTTTTCTCCGTCTTTAGAGTTCTTCACTTTAGGCCTCCAACCCAACTCCTCGTTCCGGAGATTTCGGCGTGTTCGATGTCTCCAGAATTTTGACCCCAACGAATTTATTCTTTCATCTCCCTTTTTTTGAGATGTCCGGTTACACCCCGCTTTCGCGAAGCCGCGACCCTTCAACTGCTGTTTTATGTGCTTAGGAAGACCAGCCTTCCCATTTCCCAGGGTCTCTATTCTAAATCTTTCTTCTCTTTACATAGGGAAATAAGTCTTTAGCCTTCCGGTAAGGAAAGAGCCTTTCGAACTAGGACTTTTCATTTGAGGACTGTGTCTACAGCTGCGGTTTTGCTTTTACCTTTTGAGTACTTGCCTTACAGTATGAGATATTTCAGGACTATCGCCTTCCCTGAGCCCATAAGCTCCTTTTATGCTCGGATTCAGGACGTTGATAGAACAGCTCTGCGATGCAACCCCCTTGACGGTTCATTATTCTTTGGTGACAGTTTTTCCAGGCTTTTTCCCCGTGAGGACAGATTCGCGAATGATTCAGACAGGCCTATCTTGCCAACGGTTCTTTGTAGGACCCCTGCCCCTGGCGGGCCGACAGACCCTGCAGAACTATGTTCGACCCTGATCGTTTACCTCTTTCAGACCCCCAGTTCCCATATCACCATCTCCCCCAATGTAAAATGTTTTGTGACATATAGCCTCACTATCAGATAGGATCCCAGCACGCACAGAATTGAACACCCCTTAGATTATATACAGGGAAACCTTCCGCCATGGCTTCAGGATTGGTTCGATTTCAGTCGTTCCTCTTTATCTCCGTGCCTGGAGCCCGCGATTCGCCCTGACTCTGTGTGAGGTCGACCTCCCGTTGGTTCCCCTTCTGTGGACCACCCTCCCGGTGATGTCCAACCCGTTGAAGGTGTTCGACTGCTCTCTCCCTCCCCCCCCACCGGTTTTCTCGGGTGTTTTGAGCCATGTAGATGTGCTAAGTACAGACGTCTTAGAGCCTTTCTTATGAATAGAGAATTTACGGTTCATTTGCTGATTATTCCTTGTGCGACGAAGAAATGGTATTCCAGAGCAGATTCTTGTTGCAAGACTTCTTCTTCCCCTTAAATAGATTTCCCTGTTAAAAACAGGTGAAGCCCCAATGGACAAGTCAAGTTATTGAATATGGAGCGGGTGCTCACGCACCGAACTTCATGAAACAGCCTCCATTCAACAACTTCCCGCTCGGGCACAATGGGTGCATGGGTTTCCCCTCTGGCGAGGTATATTTTTCTTAACTTTTATTGAGGCTAAAGAGGAAGAAAGCGCCCCAGTAGTAGGCCTCGCCATCCTTCTCCTTCAGTCATCAATTTATGCTCTTCAAACGACCAAGGACGAATACTCTAGCCCCCTTCCGATTTAGGATCAGTTTCATCAAAGTGCTCCCGCCTTTCTTGGAGACTGTCCATTAACACACCGGCCTTGAGTCTGTTTACTGTCAGCGGTGCTTGTTTTCCCCCTCGTCCCTCGTCCCGATGGAAATTAGTTTGAGGTTTGGACAACGTGACGACTGCTGCAACCGGTTCGGTTACGCCAATAACCAAACCTATTTTTTGTTCGAAATCCCAGGCTCCGCTTTTTCCCCAAAAGCCAGCTTTTTTCTTGCGTTTTCGCAGCATTTGCATTCTTGTTCCCCCAAGCTGATTGAGCGCCTCCTGTTTGAAACTCGGTTTCACTTTCATTTATAGGCATGCGTTTTTTTGTGCTATCCCGTTTTCAGCGGAGTCACGGGTCGAAAGCGCGCGCACTAAACCTCCTCTCCCACAGTGGTCTATTTTTTTTTCACCCTTTGCGATTGGTTTTTTTCTTTCTTCCTCCTGTAGAGCCCTTCCCCGACGCGTTTTCCCCACGCTTCCGTCTTTGACGGCATGAACCAATCGGTACACCTTAGACCTTACCCGACCCCCCTGCGGCAAAAACACTAGGCCATGTCAGCAAAGCCCTTGCCGCGGCGCGCGATCATTAGGCTACCTACCCCCCCTTGTCGAAAAAATCATGTCAAGTTTCTGTCTCCTAAGTTACGGCCGGCTACCGGCCGCCACCGCGCGCGCCAACTTACCCACATAGCTAAGGGAGGCCTCTTCCCGAACAAGAAGGCTAATTCCTTTCTCCGATGTAAGGGTCCTGGCTCATGTAAGCACTCGACGCATGCCAGACACAGTCGGTCCCCCCCCCCCACTGTGCAACTCCTTCTCCGTGTTGTGGAAATGATCCCTTTTTGGTCGTCCTGCGCGCGACTCCTCTCCCCCCTCATCTTCCCTTTTGGTTGAGCTGATAGTATGTCCTTTCCCCGGACGAGTTTTAAGGTCCACACAGCCAAGATTAATTGTTTCATGTTGCAAACGTGTTCGGCCTTTCGCGTCGCATCCATGAGCCTTCCTGGATGAAATCGGCGACCAGGATATTTTCTCGACGTCTTTTGTATTCCTCAAGGCTGGCCCTCCTTTGGAAGGGTTGGGACGTTGGTTTTTTTCCCCTCGCGATTCTGGAAGTGTAGACGGCCCACCCGGTCGACAGCACCATGACATTATTGTTTTTTCTCCATTGCCGATGACCTTCGAAAATATACCCGGAGAGATGTCCCGCCCATTTTGCCTAGACTGTACTTCCGGCTGGGCTGAAAGATGGTACCTGAGTTTTGCCGGGACCCTTCCCCAAGAGCTTGCGGGTGCTGTAGGCTCGTTCGCTTTTTTTTTCAGACTCTACCGGTTCCCGATCCCCAATACCGGAGATTCCCCTTGTTGTGCGCTAATTTTTTTTTGTCCCGTCAGCTCTTCTCCCCTTCCCCACACGTTCCTTCCTCCTGTTACGAAATAGCACCCGTCCGGCCTTTCACAGGCCCATTAGAACGTGTGGGAGGTCGATCCGGAGCTCTCTGCCTCCCTACTAAAGGCGGAGAGAACGCCTCGGAGTCTCTGCCTGGCTTCAGTTCCGTTGGCCTGTTAAAAAGTGACACACACCCCCTCTTGTGATTGGTCCTTCCCCCAATTCCCCTTTTTCCCTCCCTCCTAACAGTTTCCCGTGCCCTGCACGGCGCCGGGGCCCAAGCCCAGACGAGATTCCCTGCCCACCCTCCCAGACGGTGTTTCTTGCCCATTGGATACGCCGGGATGCCCCTTGACGTGCGAAAATATGATTACGTGTCTTTGTCAGTCTTATAATGACTCGTTTCCGCTTTCTTTTGTCCGACTCCTTGAAAAGGATAGAGTCTGCCGCTTTGCTCCACGTGAAACCTGAAAAGCCGGCGCACGCTCGGCTCCCCCAACTCCATCTACATGCGCACTCGTGCAAGGTTTTTTTTCGGTTCGGGGGATCAGTACTTTCGGCGACGTAGAACTGCGCGAGTTGAGAGGCCCTTGGCTTCATTACCGTCACTACACAGTAGGTCGCGGTGAATTGCCGGGCGGTAGTCCCGCACTACTCCAAACTGTCTGTGCTACTCAAGATTTTCATTATCGTCCCTCCCCGGTCCCCACGTCGCGTCACTCGTCCCCTCGGGCGTACTGGCCACCTTCTTGCCGTCCATTCCCCGGAACAACGTCGGACCCAGTGAATTGCATCAACATAGTCTCCGGACGTGTTCGCAAGATTGACCCCCCCCATGACCCTCACTCGTATTTGGTCCACAGGAGCACGCCTCCTCCTTTCGGTCCCCTCCGACAACCTCTGAAGTTTAGGTTCCAGAACGCCCTGTGCGGAATACTTTTGCGACCGTCTGAGCGGAAGCCCGAACTGTCCTAGACCTGGAAGGAAAAACCCTCTCCCAGAAGGCGAATGGCCCCCTTTACAACAGAGCCAATCGTGAGTCTTTAAAGGCTGCATCTAGTTTTTGCAAGGGGGTTTTGTTTGCCGCCCCCCCCGCAGCAGGGGTGAAGTTTATTTTGAGAAGTCACAACTGTTTCCTCTTTGCGGACCCTACATTTTCTTTTGACTATTTCCTTCTTTCTCAGGTGTTCTGGTGAGCCACTGTATGATGTTCGGCTGAATCGCCCGCCATACTGGCATATTAAATGGCAAGTATCTTGGGGTAGGAGAGCAATTTTCTAGCCCGTCAGCACGAAGTCCGGTCGTCTCAATCCCCCCCCCAAAGGTCTTTTTTCCCAGTCTGACCGGATCAAGCAGTTTCGTACACCGGTCCGTCAGCTCCTCGCAGCGGAAAGCAACGGCGCTTCTAGCCTCCTACGATAGGAAGGCCCCTATCACTACCAGGCTATAGCCGCACCTCACTCGGAAAACATCCTTTCCAAACCCCCCTTACCGTTCGCACCTCTTAAATTCTCAGTTGGGACTTAGATTTCCCTGTGTCCTCCCTCCGACCAGATCGCTCGCGGTCCTGAACGAGAGGATAGGCGCAGGTCGAGGACCTTGCTTCGAGTCTCCTTTCCACGAAGCCAGCCAACCTGCGAGGGGGCTTGGAGAATTTTTTTTTCCCTGGTCCCCTCTCGACCGCGAGGGGTTCCGCGC
>Ga0179593_1457107_pt1 | contig 11820 bp, 15 predicted proteins | sample CZODoug2_1_08_16_FD_185931 | JGI IMG/M metagenome (GOLD analysis project Ga0179593, IMG submission 185931) | Vadose zone soil fungal communities from Angelo Coast Range Reserve, California, USA - CZODoug2_1_08_16fungal (PacBio error correction) | ecosystem: Environmental > Terrestrial > Soil >... | reverse complement strand
GGCTTTCCCCCCCCCTTCGCGGTACGTACTCTACAGTCTTAGAGTGGAAGCCCAGGATAGTCATTTCTTTCAATGGGCCTGAATTTTGTCCCGTTTTCTTCCCCGCAGCATTTTTGGACCCCTTCCGCATAACCGAAAGAAGACTGACCCTTCTCCCCAAGTACCTTTTATTCGTTCGTCCGTTTCTTCCATCTCGGATCCCCCTTCGACTTCGAAACCTTACCCCTTCCTTCGTTATTTGATGGAGTTTCTACCCCCCCTCCTAACCAAGCTGCGCTCGACTTGGAGGTGACGATTTTTAGTGTCCGCTTACATATTGACTTTCAGTCAACTTATGTGGAAGTTCCCCTTATTTTTTTGCGATGTTCACTGGTCCTTTCTCTTCTCAATAAGTCTTTCATCCTCCTCGCCCTCCCTCCCAAACTTCAGCAGCAAGAGATTTCTCTTCTTCCAGGAAACCCACTTTGTGATCGCATTGTGCTAAATGCTGTGACTCTTTCCCTTCCCCTTTCACGTAATTCATTCCTCTCTTTCTTTTTTCTCGAGTCGTTAGGTGATGTTCCCCTTTTATTTTGGTTGCCTCATGATATAGCCGTTTTAGTCTACGCGGACCCCTGGCCCCCCCTTCCCCCCTTTCCCAGAGGTCCTTTCTCTCCCCACGGTGTTTTTGTTCTCGTGAAAGACTTTCTAGACAAAGTTTATCCCCCCATTCTCCCTAGTTTTCTCGTGAGGCCCCTCTTTTTTCCCCCTTCCCTGCAGACCCGGTTCCCCTTTTAGTTCCAGTTTTTTGACGGCTCCTTTTCCGGCCTAGCACGCAGGAGTCTGTTCCCCTGAATTCTGCGAAATCTCCCATCAGATGTGTACGCCTCATTTCCCTCCTTCCTAGAGTGTAGCTCCCTTTTGTACTATTCGCACAAATTTTTCGCCAGCATTCCTTTTTCCTCGCGGTTAATGAGTATCCTTTCCCGGCGGGTGGGTCCTCCTCTTCCCAATTAGTTCCTCCTTGTTTGACGGGTGCCGCAATCTGCCGATGTCGAGGTCCCCCTCTCTGCAGCTCAGTCGCCGGTTTAGATCGTCCTCCCAGCGGCCTTCGATTCCGCGATTTGTGTTCCTTCGCAGTCGAAAACCCTGTTTGAACTCCCAGTTTTCTGATTTCAAATCAGCCGCTCCTCCTTCCCCCCCGTGGCTGATTCTCGTGTTTTCTTCCTCCGACGGGTTTTTCTTAGGGGTTTTGGTTTAGAGGTCTAAAACAGCCACTGGTGGGCATCTAGCGAGCCCGCCTGATCCTTTTTTTGGGTTGACTCGCTCCTTCGTCTTCAACACCCCTTTTTTCCTTCACGGATTGGTCGTAGTTTAACTTTTGAACTTTTTTTTTTTCTGACCCGAGCGGCGGTCTCTGAATGATTCACCCCTATAGACCCTGCGACTGAGCGTTATCGATCGATGGAGCGAGTTTTCCCTTTCGAGTAACCTCTTTTTTTTTGGTTTCCTTCATCTAGATTAACAGCCTTTTCCATATCTTCTTCCTTTCATAGGCTCTTTCCTTCGTCTAAAAGCAGTAATTTTCATATTGGCCTGCTGGGACTTTTGATCTTTTTTCAGGCGGACGCGTGCTTAACTTCTCAATGGACTATCTCTTGCCTCCTCTCTGTACCCGCAATTGGAAACACTTTTTCATTTCCCTTTTTCTTCTTTTGAGGTTAGGACAATGCGACCCCTGTTCTCCCCCGATAGACTTCAGAAGGTTCGTATCATATCTCCGCTCTACCCCCCCACTAGCCGGTGGTCGGACCTTCATTGTTTTCCCCCTACTCCTTTTCCCAGGTTATGTGTTTTGGCTTTTTTGACCTCCCCTTCTTCCCTTCCCTCCGTGACCCGGTGTTTTCGTTTTTTTTGTTTTGGTACAATGTTTTGTTCCCGTCACCTTCTCTATAGCAGTTCCTGGCGTTTTTTTTCTCAACCGTTCCATGCGCCCCCCGGAACCCCCTTCCTTTTTTTCTCCTCCGGGCGCGTGCATCTTGGAGCCTTACATGTCAAGTCATGAGTAGTAGTTTCCCAGGTTACAAAGATCCGTTCTCTTTCCTACTAGAATGGTAGCCGCTTGACGTCTCGTCCCGTCTCTTTTTTTTCCCCTCCTTGGTCTTCGTTTGTGTGCCTAAAGACGCTGACGGCCGCGGAACAAAAACCCCCCCCACTCCTTCTTCATGTTTGCGGATGATCGCCGGTTGATGGATTCGTGTTATTCTTCTTCATTCTTTGCTGATAAATCCTTAAGCCGTCCTCCCTCTGGGGAGTGTTATCCCGACCTGCCGATGACATATGTTTCGTTCGCTCGCTCGGTGTGGTTTGATACTCCCTTTAAGGACTCCTCCTTTTCTGCTTTTCACTTTAGAATTCTCCTACATGCAGCACTTTTTTTTTCCCCCACGAACTGCTGGGCTCCTTCTCCTGTGTTGCCTGCCTGGGCAATCCCCCAAGCCCCTTCCCCAAAGTTCCTTTTTCGGCCAACTGGGTGTACGATTCTTCCGGGCAACATGTGTTTTTCCCCTTGCCTCCCTTTCAAATTGGGATTACCTCTTACCGTTATCTGGCTGGCGTCGTTACGCCAATGCCTTCAATTTAACCCAGTGGGTGATGGATCGCTGCTGGGGTTTTTTATCTGAATTGGGTTCCCCCTGGTTGCCGCCGTTTTCCCTTTTGTCACTTCTTTTTTTTTTTGAACTTGGGGTCCCTTCTCCTTCTTACTTTTCCTGATTTTTACTTTCCGCTCCCCTTTTTTTTCGATTTCCGCTCCCCTTTTTTCCTTTCCGTTTTTTTGGTTACGGCATTAGGGCGCAAGTCCATCGGCCTGCCCTTTTTCATGCGGCCGTTCGTTCTTCGGTCCCCTTCCCTCTCCTGTGATGTGTGGTCTTTTCTTTTTCGCGGTCTCCCTGAATAACCCCCCCCCCCCCCTCTCAGCGCTACCCCACAGGCATCTCTCTCTTTCCTCTTTGTGCGCGATTTGAGGGCTTCCGTAAATTGGTTCTGCTTCCGGTACGTCCACCGCCTCAAACAATCCCGGATAGGTCCAGATCCAACTTGCGGTCATTATTCACTCCCCCGTATTCTGGATCCAGATTGTAACCCCCCCTTCCCCTTGACCCCCCCGAATGTTCGGCCGGAATCGTATCCACAATGTGAGGCTGGATGGTAAATCCCCCACGAGTCGACTACCTTGATAATTTTATTTTTCTCTTTATCAGTACCAGAAGCTTCCTTCCCCCCAATTCCCGTCGCCCCAAACCTCCAACCCTTCCGCGAGTCACCCTTCGCCCAATGAATTTTTTTTTTCCCAGAAATTTACGTTTCGCGGTTCTCTGTTTCCCGTGCGACAGGGGCCACCGACCAAATCCACTTTGCACCCCCCACTGCCGAAGCCATTTTTCCCCCTTTTTGTACCCTTTGCTTGACCTATGCAATTTCAAGTTCCATTCGCACCCTGATTTCATTCCCTCGGGGCGCGTTCACCACCTTCTGCTTTATGAGCAGTCCTCAGCTTTTCCCTACCAGCAGGAGTGATCGGCTAAGCGCGGCGATGGCAACCCCACCGACTCTGATTTTCCCTCCTCTAGGTATTATGTAGGGCTTATCCCCCCTTAAACTGCTACGAACCCCGTTCTTCCCTCCCCCCCCCCTCATTGTAAGATCACATCCACCTGATTTGAACTCTCACCAGAAGCAGAGCTCATAAATAAAACAACTTGGTTCTTCCTTCCCCGTCCCCAGACAGTCGCGCCTTTTTTGTTTTTTTTTCTCTTTCGTGAGATCACCCGCACAGCTTGCGCCTTAAGCCAGCGCTGGCACCGGCTCGGACGCAGTGGCTCAACATCCGGTTCTCGATTTACCTAGACTTCTCTTCTGCCGAAACACTCCCCTTTCCCTCTTTCTTGCCGGTCGGACTCATCCGATACCACGAGCCTGGCTTCAGAACGCGCTGGCCTTCCTGCACTTGCCCCTTCAGAGGGTCAGACTCCTCCCCTATCGAACTGCTAGTATTTCAGTCCGCTTTCCCACAAACACTTTTTCCCACCACCCAATGTTCCCCCACCCCGTTGTGTCACTAGGGCCGACTCAGCCCTTCAACACACCTAAACTGTTTTGAACCCTTTTAGTTTCCAAGTCTTGGACTCGTCGCTTTTTTTGGGCGAGCGGAAGTTATTCTTCTTTATGAAATTACTACCTCTCGTTTCTTTTCCGCATTGTAGCGACCACAAATCAGTTTTTTTTTTTAGTCCAATTGCGGGGGACAATATCTTTAATGAGTCTTCTTCTCCATTGATGAAGACTTAAGCCCCCTTTTTCATTTCCCCCCCCCCCTTCCGAGAGACAAGCCGGCAGGCCCCCACCTTTTTTCCCCTTTGATCGTATCAAGAGCCTAGTTTACACGCCAGTCGATATTTTCCCAGTCCGTTATCCCCCCCCTACCTTAAACTTGACAACAAAGAGTTAATCCCTTCCTTTTTGAGTCAGTCGATCGATAACCTTTAGTCCTTTTCTTTTTCATAATAGCTCGGAAATACTTGCCCTTTTCCTTATGACCGTGGCTATCACCAATCGCATATAGCAAACTACGAGACCAATCCGTCCCTTCCTTTTTTAGGGCCCGGAAGCCAGCGGCTCAGGTTGTATTTCTCTCTCCTCCATCGTCTTTGGAAACGGAATCCCCCCCCTCAAGGACCTGGTCCCCAATTTTGGTCTTGCATATGGACGGCCCCTCCTTCCCTCCAGCGGACTCCTTCCCTTTGATGCTGAAAAACTGTTCGGCCCTTACGGACCCTTCAACCAAGGCCCCTCCCCCCCCTTTCTTATCGTCATGGCTCCCATTCGGGACCTTGCTTTTGTTACGGCTCGCCTAACATCCTTCAGATTTTTCTCCCCCCTTAACCCCCCCCCAATGAGCCCCCCCTCTACTGGCCCCCTTTCCCGGATTCCACCACGCAGCCCCCCCCCCTTACAATTTTCCCCCCTCTCCGTTATGCTGGCGACACGGTGTGCGAAGCCCTCCCAATCTTCTCTTTTTTCAACAGGCGACCACCACACCATTTTTCTCTCTCCCTCTGAACGAGGCTTGCCCTTCCTTCCCTGAATGCCGCGTTTTTCCTCGGGTCCCCTGACGACTTTCAAACCCTGAATTTCCTAAACCCCGAAATTTCTATTTAAGAATAGGCCACCCTATACCTCTCCTTCTGTACCAACTCCCTACACACCCCCGCATTTGGTCGACTTTTTCTCCTCAAATGTTCACGCCTTTCCCGCACCCCCTTTTTTTTTTTCCCTCTCTTGCTGGCAATGCATTTTTTAGCTCCCTTTTCTTCTAAAACGTGCCCTCCTCCTGGATATTACCCAACTTATAACCGATGCGATTCCGCGGAAAGCAGATTTTTGGTTCCTCCTTTTCAACAGCATGTAGTCACTTCCTTCCCGTTCCCTTTTTGTCGAGGACCTCTTCCTTCTGTGTTTTTGACGATCTGGCTTCTCCTGAACGCCGTCTTTACTCCTCGTTCCCTTTACATCCTAACCCAGCGGAGGAGCTTCTCTTTTCTTTTGAACCCTTTCCCCCCTCTTAGCAACCGTTCCCATACCATGCGTCACCCGGGGCTTGATCTTACGCCTTAACCCATCCCTTTTCGTCTTTCTTTGTGAGTAGTACTCTGGGCCCTCCTAAGAGATGTGTTCGCTACGGCCTGCAACGCGTACCCTTCTCTTTTTTTGATATATTTCGTTTTCTTTTCCTGACGACAGCTTGCCCATTTGAGGACTCGGGGACATTCATTCCCCCCATGGAACCAGTCCATGTCTGTCCTCTGCAAACCCCCCCCCCCAACCCCCCCCATCGTTACCCCCCCCACCCCACCCCCACCCCTAGGTCCACGGTAATCTCCAGGTTGTCCCGCCACCATATTGATTGTATTCCCTCCTCCGTTTTTTTTCCTAGAGTCTACAAGCTTGATTTCACCAACCTGTCTCCGCTGGACGATGAGATGGCAATTGTCGTTCCCTGGGATCCGGCCTTCAACGAGAATCGCCCCCATCTTTCTTCCCCCACTCCTGCAAGAACCCATTGTTCGATATTATAAGCCGAATACCAAGTACTGCTTTTTGCCCCTCCCCTCCTTTCGTTGTGGTTTCCCAGCCGACACCCCTTTTACCCCCCCCCGTTAGGTTTTTCACTATAAAGCCCCTCCAAACTCTCATTCGTTTGGATTCTATTGATGAACGGCTTCTCTTTTTTCCCTTCCGCAAACCCTCCTTTGACGCTCACCGGTTTGGTCGATGTCCCCTGTTTAGATTCTTATTTCCTTTTCGGTTCCTTCCCCCGAGCCCCTCTTAACCCCCCCCCAGTGCCACGGCGATTGACCTGTCTTCCGCGGAACCCCATGGACTTTCCCCCTCGGCGGGCTAGGATGTTTCCCTCCTTTTAGGAAGTGCACGTACCTTTCTGCTTCTGGATTCGGATCGGCGTAGTTTTTTTTTTTTGTTTGCAAGATTCCGTCTAGGACCTTTTTCTTCCCGGCAAAGGCATTGCCCATCCTTCAACAGTGTTCTTGGCGTCATATGAACTTTTTTTTCTTCAGTTTTTACCCCCACTTGTTGTATCCTCCTGGTCGATCTACGTAGCGGCCAGTATCTTCAACAGGTTATTGTTATTTTCCTTTCTTTCAGTCCATTTTCTTACCGTCTGCTGAAGTCTTATTTCTGCAAGCCTCTTAACCCCTCCGTGTAGCCTCTTCACCAGGCGACGCATTGTATTTTCCCTGTTTGGGCTTTTTCCCTGTACGCGCTTCGATCCGATCCTTCCTCTTAGACCGGCTGCGGGTTAAGTCCCTTTTTCATGCAATAGGCCTCCCCCTTTGTGATTTTTCCTTTTAGAGGTTTGCGGAGCCGATCTTCCTGCTCAGAGTGCCGGCGATGCTCCACCAGTCCTCCCTTCTGAGGCGATTCTTTTATCCCCGGTCCCGACATACCCGTTTGCCCCTTTCTCAAGGACCCCCTAGCCGCCCCCCTCCCCGGCGGTTTTTCTCACGTCGGCGATCTGTATTTGGCGTCTTCCGTTTGTGTTTTTTTATTTCCAACAGACTACTTTTGTCCTTTTAAGCATTCCCCTCTTTTGTTCCGAAGAGTCCTTCCGTCGATCAAACCAAGCGTTTTCTTTTCTTCTAGTAGTCCCCATATTGCTGCCCCGTTTTTTTCCGTGTATCTGACAAAGATTTCCGTCCCTTCTTTCCTCCTATGTTGGCCCCCCTGTTCACTCGTTCTCTCCCTGTCCTTCCCCCCATTGTCTGTTCGGTACCGGTCCCTTTTTCTTTTTTCAAACATAGATTAAACAGCATCATACTCCCCTTTTGTCTCGTCTCTTGAAGTGTACGTACGCCCCGATGTTTCTCTTCACTATTGCTGCTGCGATCCGTTACTTTTTCTGTTCTTGACCTGCGGAAGCTTGCTTACTTCCCTCTTCCCCTCTTTCCTCTTTTCCGGAATGTTCCCGCAATTGACAACCCTTCAAAGCCAGAATTCTGGTATGCGATTTCTTTACAATGAGGAAAGTGCCTTCTCGATCGTACTTCAGTCCCCCGGTCTCCCAATCTCCTTCCCCAAAACCAAACTAGCGGTGGTCGGATCTTAACTCCCTCCCTAATTTCCCGGTTATGTTTTTTTGCCTTTCCTTCCCTTTGGAGCTTTCCAGGCAACCACCGGGTTGGTGAACATGTGGTTTTTGGCACTGTCTATAATGCCGCTCCTAGCAGTTTCAGGATATTTCCTTCTTCCCCCCTCCCTTTCCTGCCATTTATTAGTAGGTTTCGTTTCTTAAGGGTTTTCTTGGATGGCCTCTTTTTTTCTTAATGTTGTAGTTACGGGTGTCTAGTCCCCCCCCACACTCTTACTTTTGTTTTCCTCCAGACGGCGAATGCTGATTCTCTAGCCTCTCGGTTTCCCGCCTTCTTTTTCTTGCGCTAGTCGGTGTTGATATCACGTGATAGCTTTTTTCGGAAAAAAAACCACCGCTCCATTCTTCCCCCTCGGGTGAGCTCAGACGCGGGGTGTTTACGCTTTACCTTGGTTAGTGACTGCGTTCATTCCATCTTTTCCTCCTACGCCTTTCTCCGTTTCCCCCCTTTTCCCTGTAGCTGGGTTGTCCCTCCCAAGACCGGCATCTTATGCGGCCTCTTATTGGTGGTGTTGGGTGCCATGTCATCGTGTCTTCTTTCTTTTTCCGCGTCTGCTTACCATTCCCCTTCTGCGCTCGAAACGCCGCTCCCCTTTTCCCAATTTGTGTGCCAACTCTCATTGGTTTCCCTTCCTTTAGAGTGACTGATGACGATCTGGGTTAAGCACTTTCCTTTTTTCAAGTGGCGGCCACCCTTTTGGCTTCGGGCGGATTTTTCAGGGATCCCTTCGCATTCTCCCCCTTGTTCATTACCAGCTTGACTCTTTTGTAGTTCGCCCCCCCTCTTCAATTTCGACGGGTGATGGACTCAGGTTTCTATTTGCGACGTTCACCCCCTTGGTTGCCGCTCTCTGTCAATAATATCTATCTGTGGATTTCCCCTTTCTTCGTGTTTGATTTTTTAATTTCACTCATAAATTTCCCCCCCTTCTCCCCTGCAAAATAATCGGGTTCTTATTTTTATTTTCCTGAATTTTAAATCCTCCACGATTTCCTCCTGAAGTTGATTTCGCTTGTCAGTTCGCTTTTTTTTTCTTAGGTGCGCGGCTAATTATCTGTCCCCCCCCCCCAATCCTTAAGTCGAGGAACCCCTATTTTCTGAATCTTTTTGTTGTTGTTTCGTATTGACTTGTCCTAGCAAGATTGGTTTTATTCTGTAGTCGCCCCATCCCCTACGGATAGGAAATGATTCATCCCCCCTTTCCGTTTTCCTCCTCTCCCCTAGATTATGGCCAATTCTGCAGACCATTTTTCCCGAAACCCTATGAAAAGGCTGCCTTTCGTTTCTTTTTCCCTTTCTTTTAGGGCTTTTTTTTGTCCCCAAACCCTTCATGAACCTGAGCGGCCTCCGGCTCCTCCCCCTGGCTTCGATTATTGCCAGAGTCTCAAACCTTTTTTACCGTCCGAAATAAGCCCAGACCCCTCCTTTTAGTCTCAACCCTTTTGAAATTTCCAGGCGGCGCCATAACTACCCAGATTTTTTCCCCGAGTAAGCCCACCTCTGCTTCTTTTTTCCCCCTTCCAAACATGGTCAAATCCGCCCCCCCCACAACATGTGGCGCAGGCCCCCACAACCGAAGAGGAAATTGATGAGAATGACAAGATCGTAACCCTATTCTTTTCTCAAGCGGGGAGGTTTCACAACCTTCCTTCCTTAGTTACGAGAAGCTTCTTTCCCCTTTTCTCCGCCTCAGGGACTTGACTGTTGCAATAATGGACGCTGGCACCCACGATTATTTTTTTAATACAGCTTCCGGGTTTCCCCTTTTTAGTTCCCCCCCCCAAGCACCCAGCTAGCAATCTTCCTTCCCTTTAAGGGTACCCATCCTACTTATGAAACTTCCGTCATACAAGTCTTTCCCCCATACCCACCCGGCGGCGATTCCGCAAATTTTCCCCTTTTTTTTTTGGGGCCCCAGCCCCTCCCTTCTAGAGCTATCGGGGACCGCAATATGAGCACAAACGGACAGACCCCCTTTTTTTTTCCCCCTCATGCTCGAGCGCACTATTCTTTCCCCCCCCCTTCCCCCTCAGCGATTTACACCATGCCTTATCTCCTATTCACCGAAACTACGTAGGTCCTTCTTGGTGTTCTTTGTCCACTCGATGCAACCAATTTGCCCTTTGCTAAACATCGTCTTTGCCTTTTTATTGAAATGGCCTGTTCACGGACAGGAGACCGCTCTTCTATCTCCCTTTTCTTTTCCTGGCCAGTCCGGTCCCCAACAAACTTTACCACACAACCAACAATGCCCCAACACCCCTTTTCCCCCTTTTCGAAGTCCGTAAATCCAACCTGCCCCCCAACCCCCCCCCGGTAAAGCGGAGGCCTTCTTGCCCTTCTCCCGACCACCGGCTAGTTTGTTGTTTCGCCAATCTATTGATCGTCACCCCTTCTTTTTACGTCTTTTCCGCATTGTAGCGAACACCTACATTCCCCACCCCCCTGCGCTGTAGTTTTTCTTGCGTCCCCCCCCCTTTCCCCGAGTAAACTCCTTAGCAATGGATTCCAGCAAACTCCCCGCTTCGCATTGTACCACCCCCCCCCATTGCGCCTCTCTTCCCTAGGCTCCGGCTTTAATTTTCCCCCCCGTTTTCTCGGTTACCCATTCCCGTCTAAGACCCTTTCCCTCCTTTTTTCCCTTTTTAATCTGATATTTGACCACTTCTCTTGTCCCCGCCTGCCTATTCTTTACAAAATCTGTGCTCCAGCTTCGAAAAGGTTTTAGTCCGTGGGCCGTCCAAATGACATCAGGAATTACCCCGGTCCACTCTTAACGTTATTTCCCCCCCCCCCCCTTTCGAATAGTAAACTAAGAGACCCCATTCCCCCCTCAGCGTTTTTTTGAGGAGCATTGAGTCCTCTTTCGGGCCACGCCGCGGTCTGGTTGGTTGGCTCTTTTTATCCGCCCATTTTTTTTTTCCCCGTCATCACCTCTAACCAATTTCTCCCTTCAACGACAGCGTCTATTTTTTAGAGTGACTCTACCTTGTACGGCTCGCCGCTGTATTAATGCTGCCACTCCCTTGTATTTCTATTCCCGGCATCCGAACTTTTTTTTCCTGCATCCATGGAGAATCGCCCTTACTTTTTCCTTTTTTTTAGGCCCTTATCCCCTTCTCTTCCCTTGAAGATGTGCCGTCACCCCACCCAGTTCAGTTCCCCCAATTCTGGAGGCCCACCCGCCGCCTGAGTTTTCCCCTGCTGCGATGCTGGCGACGCCCCCTTGTGTGTTTTTCCTTCCCAACTTGGCACTACTCGTTTCTGTGGCCCGAGGCTACACCCACGGACTCCTTTGCCATTCGGACCCTCCTGATTTCCTTTCTCCTGAGTATAAAACTGACGACGGTTTAACGACCTTCTAAACCGACCCGCGGGCCCTTCCGTCTCCCTCCGAATAATGAATTCTTTGTATACAACAGTCAACTTAGACCTTCTTTTCATCTCCCCCCCTAACTTCGTTCACGCTCTTCTCCCCCTTTCAAGCTTTGCCGATTGTCAATTCTTTTCCCTTCTTCTCTGTACGCCACGGCCGCGCAGGGATATCCTTCAATTATCTCCAACCCCCCCCCCCCCCCCCCCCCCCCTACGCAGATTTTAAGTCCTTTTTTCCCGAGACTTACTTGCCCCCATTCCTCCGTAAACAGTCCCATGATCTCCCTCCCCAGCACGTATTTTTCCCCCTGTCCCGAAGCACTCTCGTGCTCTGGTCTTTTTTTCTTTCTTCATTTCCCGACGTATTGAGGAAGCAACCCCCCTCCCCTCGACCCCCCCCCGCCGGATTATCCCCACTAGATTGTGACGTCCCTTTAAACGCTGTCACAGCCACTTTTCTACATTCGGGTCACCTTGCAATCCCCCTTTAGTTTTCGGGACTTATCTTGCGCCCCCCCCAAATATGCGGTAACTCTTCGTAAGTCTCGCTTTTCACTCCGTAGAGCTTTTTTTAGCCCTGGACGGAACTGGCTCCCGGTCCCCTCCCCCCGGATGTTTTGACCTTTTGGTATTGAGTCTTTCCACCAGCTGCTGTTCCATCTAGTGTTGAAATTCCATTCTCCATTTGTCCTCCATTATGACCCTTTCCTCCAACTCCTGTCGCGACCTTCTGGTCCGC
>Ga0179593_1619192_pt1 | contig 11821 bp, 25 predicted proteins | sample CZODoug2_1_08_16_FD_185931 | JGI IMG/M metagenome (GOLD analysis project Ga0179593, IMG submission 185931) | Vadose zone soil fungal communities from Angelo Coast Range Reserve, California, USA - CZODoug2_1_08_16fungal (PacBio error correction) | ecosystem: Environmental > Terrestrial > Soil >... | reverse complement strand
TGGGTTGTCGCACCCCTGATGCTCGCTTGTTCCTTTTTTTTTCCCGGGCGGTCTAGTTTCTTATCCCTGTTTTTTCCTCCGGCGCGACTTTTCTGGTGGGTTCTCTTTTCTGTCCTACCCCCCATTTTGTTCGCCTATTTTCCCGCGGCCTCTCCTCAGTCCGAAGATCGTTCTCCCCCTAATTCTTCATTCCCCCACATCCTGACCGCGGGCTGCACCATAGGTCTTCAGTTCCCTTTCAGGGGGTTTTCGCGCGACGGTCTTTTGATATTGTGCCTCCCCATGGCTTCACATACCAAACCCCATAGCTTTGAAAGTCTAGTTTTCCGGTCACAACTTTTTTTTCTTCCGTAACTTTTTCCTTTCCTAATTTTTTTTCCTTCGCCCAGTATCCTTTTCAAGGTTACCACGGATTTTCTCCTTTTGACTTCTTAGTAAGCCCCACTTCCCCCTTTGGCCCGTGCCAATTCCTCTTGTTAATCCCTCCTGAATTCCTTTTGTTTCCTTTTTTTACTCGTGTATCTTTCTTTTTCATTTCCTGGGTGTTACGTGGGCCTTAGAATTTGCTGATCACCTTTCTCCAAGGGTCTTACGCCCAATTAAACTTTTTTTTCCGTTTTTGATCTTTCCCTATCTTTCCCCCCTTATCTTATTTTATAATACTCCTTTTTGTTTTCGTTGAGCGATGGTGACATACCCTGTGTTTTTTGCAGTCCAAAGACCTTTCATTGTCGCGCCCCTCCTTTTCGGCCCTTTTCCAATTTGTTTCCGGAGACCTTTTTTCCTCACCACGTTTCCGTGCAGCCATATCTCGTCTCCACACGCCATTATTTTCTTTCGCTTCACCCTCAGCTGGTCTGTTTCCCCTCCCACTGCCCCCTTTTTTCCCCTCCTCCCCCTCTCGCCCCGTCCCCCCCCCTGGACCCTTGCAAGGCCCTGGTGTCCTTTTGGGACCCCTTTTTGGGCCGTCCCCTGTCTTTGCTCCCCGCGTACCCTGTACTAAATTTGTACCGCGTACCCGTCTTTTCTTTCAATTTTCCTGCTTTCAAGGACTTGCCAATTTGTCCCATTTGTTACAATTTTGAGCCCCACCTTCCCCCCTCCCGGAGGAGCCTACCCCAAACCTTATTCATTGGAACAACCCTTTTGTTTTTCCTTACACTCTGTGAAGCCACCTCCCCCCCCTCGGCGGTTGATCCTAATGGTCGGTGATCCTCTCCATTTACCCGTGTTGACCGTTTTCAGATCAGGGTATCCTCCCGCCCCTTTCTTTCCTCCAAATTCTTCCCCCCACGATCATCGCCCGGGTGCTATCAAGCTGCACATCTCCTTCCTTGAACATTCGAGCAATCAGTTTTGTGCCCCAGTTCATCCCCCCCCCTTCCTACCCCCTCCTTTTAGCGTTCCAAACCAATATGATTCGGCGTGTCCCTCTAGGCCTTTCCTCATTACCCAGAAACCCCTTTTTTTTAAGGAGTGTAACCTTTATCCATGTACGTGGACATTCTGAGGCCTGGTTCACTGACCACACTTTTTCCCGCGGACGATCGTCCACCCCCCCCTCCATATAAACGGACGTCCGAGACGTATACCTTCTATCCCAGTTTTTGGGTTTGTTTCGAGGGTGCCTCCTGCCCTTTTTTTTCTGAGGGGTGATGGGGTCCTACAAACGGCTGCTCGTGCTTTCGCGCCCCTATTTTTTCCCCAAGTTCCTCGATATGCAAAAAAGCTCCCCCCCAATCCTTTCCCTTCCAATGTTTTTTTCATTGACCCTTTCCTGAAGATTTTTGCCCTGACCCCAACTGAATTTTAGTTCTGCCTTCCTAGACTCCTTCCCCCAACTCCGTTTTTGAAGGGTTGGCCCTGCCGTTCCCCCCTCCCTTTTTACCTCTGCAAATCGATTTTTTCGACGTTCTTTCTTCTTGCGACCTTTTTTCCCTCTATTTTGGCCGGACTTCGCTTTGGACGCACCTCCCTTAATTCTTACGGGGTCCCCCCTTCAATCCGTTTCTGTCCTGCACTTTCTTCCTCCTTTGGATCCCCTCAGCATGTTTTCACCGCGAATAGTTCGAGATGGTGGTTAAATCTCCCTTCGTACTAGATCGGTCTTTTCGAAGGCTGGCTTCCCAGTCCCTCACCCGTGTACGTCTCTCGTTATTTTACAGTCAAAAACCCGGATTTACATTGGTTCCCCGGTATTCACCCCGCACCTTGTGGGTCGAGAAATTTCCTATTTCTCGGTTGCCTGGCGTTTCTGCGCCTTCGCCCTCCTTTTCCGGGCCACTTCGCTGGTCCTCTTTTCTGTATTTGGTTCTATTCCTCTCCACAGTTTGATCGTCTGTGCCCGTCCCCTCCTCACCACGGGTTGGCGAAAAATCACAAGGGCCTTTCTTTTTCTTCTCTTTCTGCTCTAGACTCTCTTTTCTTTCTTCCCGGTCGAAGGTCAACATTTTTTTTTTTCTGGGCTTCCGTCTTTTTCCCCCAGGGGACCATCCTTTGGGCATATTCGGCTGACTTTTTTGCGGTGTTTCTCTATGGGTCTCCCCCTCTCACTTTTTCTTTCCCCCCGTGGCTGCCGTGATTAGGCGACAGCTCCTCTTTTCACAATTGCTCTCTGTACTCCCATGACCCTGGGTTAGATGTCTTTTTTTCTGTAGGTCTTTTTTTCTCTAGGGATCGGTGGCAAGCATTACGTCCGGGGGCGGCTGACCCACCTGGCCTTTTTTGTTAACGCTCCAATTGAGCCTCTCTAAACCTTCTGTGCCCCTTCTCCTGGCGTGGAGACCCCGAGTGCCTTTTTGATCCCCTCCCACCATGTGTTTTTTCGTCCCCAACCGTTTCTTTGAGGTCTTTTCCTTGACCCCTCTGTGTCAAAATCTGGTGATATCTTCTTTTTTCTCCCCTCTCGTTGTTGTGTCTCTTCGATTTCCATTTCCTTCCTTGTCCTTTTTTCCCTTAAGACCCCTCCCCCCCTTTTTTTTCCAGCAAGTTTTGCTCACCCCCCCCTTATCATTTTCTGGCATCGGCCGTGCGGTTTCACAGCGGCCCTTCCCCGATTTTGAGATAGAAGCAATCTTTCCAATATTTTTCTTCCCTGTCCACCGTTGCCCCCCTTCCCCTTGTTCCTAATGCCTACCCCAGTCACCGTCATCCTTCCGGCCCATTTCCCTCTTCTGTTCCCCACTTCCCCCTTTCAAGCAATCGGTTTAAAGTTTCACCTCTCTCTCTTTCCCCCGCTGCTCCTGTCTCTTTCCGATCAGTTTCAGCAGCGCTCCCCCCACTTGGCTTTGTGCAATCGCTCTTCCTGTTTTTTCCCTTGCCTTTATGGTTAGATCGCTGACTGGCGCTGCCTCCCGCCTCCTTCCTTCTATTTCCCCCAGTACTTCCCTCTTTCGGCAGTCTTCCAGTTGGCTATCCCTCTAAGTCTCCCATTTCCCTTTTCTCCCGCTTTAACACCTTGTTGGCGGGGTTTCACGTCTCAACCTGCACTTTTGGTGTTTTTTTTTTTTTTTTTTTTTTTTTTTTTTTTTTGTTTTGTTGCCTTTCTATATGCCCATGCGACATTATTTATTTTCCCCATCTCTGGCCTTGTGAATGGACAATCTCGGCAGACCTTCCCCCCCCCGCTCTTCGACACATCCGGACATGAAATTCTTTCCTTTCCCCCCCCCATTTCTTTTTCCGGAACCCAAGTCCCCCCGTTGAAGTTAAACCAATCTCGCCGTGCCACCCTTTGTCCTGTGAGTTCCCCAGCCTTCTCAACAGAGGCGACTCTTAAGGGGGGGGCGCTTTCTCTTCCCCGATACCCCTCCTTGAGCCCCCTGCTGATTCACTCCCTCTTCTATTTTTCTGCAGTCCTTTCGTTCCAGGCCCCGTTTCTCTTCTCGCTTTTCTTTCACTCCCGTTCCCTCTCTGCCCCAGCCCTCGAACCATTCGTTTTTTTTCCCCTCCCGCCCAACGATCTTAATCCAGCGTACTCCTTTTCGGTATTTACTTTTGGACGCTGTTCCTTTTCCACCCTTTTTTTGACCCCAAACCTTCTTTTGGTTGGTTCTTTCCCCGTGCCCTTGTCGTTCCTGATTCCAGGTGAAGCTCATCCTTAATTTTCCCCCACAGTAAGCACCCCACCTTCGAAGTCTTGAATTGTTGTGATGTGAGCTTCCCTCTCTTTGGCCCCACATCAAGTGTTGTTCCGTGTCCCCCCCCCGACATGCCCCGCCTGTGTTTCTTACTCAAGTTCCCTAGCCTTAGTTAATGTTGGAGTTAGGTACCCCCCGTTCAACCACACCGGACGGAACTTCTTCTATTACCTGTCATAATCGACGGCACCCCAGTGCCAAGTCTGTTTTTAGCAGAACCGTGGTAATGACGACCGGATTTGCATTGGGGTTTTTCAGGACGCACCGCTCATCTGGAACATTCCTGGGGCAGCCCCGTTCTCTGGTTTTTACTTTTGCCTCCAGGTTCCCCCCTTTTGTTCGGAGATTGTACTTCTTTTGACCCCGTTTTTTCCATGGGTTGCCTCACCTTTTTTTCCAGTTTCACGGTTTGGAAAGGTTTTTTCCCCTTTGTCTCCCCATTTCCTCAGATGCGTGTGAATTTTTTCCGGGTTCGGAGTTCTTTATACCTTCAGCCCGGGACGTCTACTCCCTGTTATTTTTCCTTTGTGAATTGTAAGACTGAAACTCGTCTCTGTCCATCGACGACGTCGGGTCAGATCGTTCTCGTCTTTTCCCTTTTAATCATTGATAGGTTTCTTGGGTCCTCCCTTTAGGTTTTATCTTTATGTCCATGTCTTGCCCCTCGACTGGTCTGATCTTGCCTCCAACTTTTCCGACCCTTTTTTCACATTTCTCAGCCATATGCCTTTCCGTTTTTTTGGGTTTTAAACCCGTAGCGGTCTCACCATTTCTTCCTGTACGCTTTTTCCTCTTTCCCCCTCGGAAAGACCCCAAGTTTTAGGTTAAAACCTGGTCATTCCCTTTCTCCCTTTAGTTTCTTACACCCCCAGTGACCGTTCAAGCCCTTTCTTCTCCCGTCATTGCCCCTCTTCCTGGCGGTTTGGTGCCCTGTCCCTCTTTACCTTGGGATTAATCGGCATTTCCTACACCTTGATCCTTTCCCCCTGTCAACCCCCCCCCCTTGGGCTGGAGGAGTTACCCCCCTTTCTTTTTTTTGACTCCCTTTCACGGTTTCCACTCCTTTTCCTCCCGTTTTTATTTAGAGCTCTTCCTATTCTCGAAACAGCTTTTTCCACGACCCCCCCCCCCCCCCCCCCACTCCCCTTGCACCCCCACACCCACAACACCACCATTTCTCCTTGCTTTTTTTTTTGATGTATGGACCTTTTTTTATTCCCCCCCGCGTCAGAAAGGACTTGTGCCCTCCCCCACCCTATAGTCCCGTCCACAGCCTTAGTACTTCGTACGCGTGGGCCTCCACAATTTAACTTCCTGTCGTGTGTCTTGAAACCGATTTTTCCCCCGGACCATGGTCCCTGCGTCCCTGTGCCCATGGCCATTATATTTTTTTGCCCCCCTGGCCCGTTCTGCATCACCACGGCACATCTAAAAGAACCTTTGTCCCTGGTCGTCCTTTATTCCTTTCTGCTACCTGCGGGACGTTTTCCCCCTGCGGACTCCCCTTGGTCCCCTCCCTTCCCTTCGAGGAGTTCCTAAAAAACCATCCCAGTGGAACACCTTTTTTGTATTTTTCTTTACCCATCTTTTCAATTCCCTCTATTCGAGGGGTGAGGGCCTGGTACTGACTTTTTTTGAATGAAGCTTTCGACGGCGTTGGTGTCGATGAGAGGATCCTCCCTCTTTTTTTTTCCCCTGACCCGCTCACCCTATCACATCTCCCGGTCGGTTCGGTGCTCCAAGGGTTGGCCCCCCCCCTTCTGTTCGTAAAATTCCTCAAGCTCTCCGAAGGTGAGTTTTTTTTTGGACCTAGACCTTTCCACACACCCTTATTCTGTCCAACCTCTTTAAGTCCCCCCCCCCCCCTGAACCTTCCTCATGCTTCCCACCATCCATACTCCCTCCTTCCCCCCCCGTCAACTTCTTTTTTAATTTGCGCCGTAGGGCCCCCCATTCTACTGTTCCCCCGTCCCCCCCTGACCCCCCCAATCCTTTGCCTCCTGACTTGCCTATGCTCCTAGATTCTCTTCTATTCTTCGAGACCCAAGGTTGGGGTCCTTTTTTTTTTTCTTTTTGTGTTTTGTCGACCTAACACTTTCTTCGAGTTTTTTCCCCGGGTTCCCCACCAGGGCTTAGTTTTTTTTCGGCCCCCCTTTGATTGCCCAACCTTCTTCTCTTCACTTTTAGTATTGCCCTTTTTTGTGGTTCCGTTTGACCTTCGAAGTCCTTTTGATTTTGGTCAGTCGATTCTGTCCCGCCCCGATGACTTAACACTTTCCCGGGTTTTTTTCGTTTCCCCAGCGCCCCCCCCCTGTCTCTCCCCCTCCTCAATCTTCTTCCTTGTCCTTCTTTTTACGTTCCCTTTAGTCTTTGCTGTTGCCTATTCCCCCCTCACTTGCTTGACTGCACTCTCTTTCTTTTACTTTCAAGGGTTTGCATATTTCCCCCTTTCTTCCTTGTCTCGTCGGCATTCGTGGCTCCCACCCTTTGGGAGTACTTGATCTGTTTCCATCTTCTTTGAGAAGGCTTCCCTTCCCTTCCCCTCAAGGTCTGCTTTTCCCCCCTCCCCTCTGTTTCGACTTTGTTAAACCCGCAGCCCCCCCCACCCTCATGCTTTTTCCCCGGTTATTTCTTTTAAAGACATTTTTACCCTCTTTGATTTCTCTCTGGGGTCCTCTCTTGGGTCCTTGGCTATTTGTCCCATCATCCGGTCCCCTTCATTTCTTCCTAGTGTTCGCTGTTGGTACTTTTTTTTTTTTTTTTTGTTGTTTTTTCATTTATTCACCCCCCTCCGTGCCACCTGGGTTCTCCCAGTTCCCCCCCTGACCAGTCCGCCGCTTTTCCTGACCAAAACTGGCCAGACAACTTTGTTCCCCCCCCCTTTTTGAGTTTGATTGTGTCTGAAGTCTCCCCCCTTTTGAGTTTCCGGCTTGGAAAAGGAAAGATGTTTGTTCGAGATTTACCTCGCGGTCCCAGGGGAGGAATATTCTTTTTGATTTTGGATAGCCCGCTTCAGATTGGAGCCCACTCTGGCCTAAAACTGCCTTGGTCCAACCGGCGTTTGCCCCTCGTGCGGTTTTGCCCGGTTTCCCCTGAGCGTACTCGTGCTGGCGCGTTTTTTCTCTTGGACTGAAAGATTGTTTTTTTTCGGTGCTTTTCGATCTTTGATTTTGCCTCTGTCCGGTACGGTGCCCTGCCTCGAACAATTTTTGCCCTAACCCTTTTCCTGAACGATGAATTCTTGATTCTTTCTCCTTCCCTGGTTTCTATCGATTGCGCGTTCAAACCCGCTGCCTCTTCCTCTCATCTCCCCTTGTTTGCGCCCCCAAACTTTTTTCTTATTTCCAGTTTTTAACCCCAGCCATGAAGGCCCTCCTTCTTTCTCTTTTTCCCCCCTCCTTTCCTTTTTTTTTTTTTTTCCTTTATTTCCCCAGCTCCTGGCTTTCCTTTCCCCCTTAGATCCAATCAGCACGTTTTCTGCCCTTTTTTTATTGGTTGAAGAGATTCCTATGATTGGGCGGCCTCTTCTTCCCCTGCCCCCTCTTTGCTTATCAGCAAAAGATTTGTCTTCAGATCCCTCCCTTCCATCTTTTTTTTTTCCTCAACTAACCGATGCCTGCCCCTGTTTCCCCGTTTTCCCGACCCCCCACCGTTACACGCCATATGATTTCCCCCCCCCCACTTTTATTTAAAACCGTCACCCGCCATACCCTATTAGTGTTTTAGTCAGGAGCCTCTTCGAGATCGTGTACTATTTTTATTTTTAGATATCTGCCCCCCGGAGGCCCCTTGTTTCACGAAACCTAGGGCGTGAGTACACGCCGGACATACCGTTTGTACAGCGACCACCCCATTTTAGCTTAGACCGCTCCTCTTATACCCCCCCTTTCCATCCGTTCCTTTTCTTCCCGCGCCCTTTGACCTCTGGACATCCTCCCCCGTCGTTTTTTCCCCTCCACGGATAGACAAAGTAGTTTTTTCGGGCATGGCCTTTTTAATCCCTCCCTTTACCGAAGTTTTTCGGCCCTTTTTTCGACGTTCCCATTTGCGGTTTTTTTGAACTCACCCCTTTTCTGGAGTTGTCCTTCCTGCTCTACCAGGAGAGGGGCTCGTAGAGTCGGGTGCAGTTTTGATCTTGCCCAAATTTTTTTCCGCTGCAAGACCTCCACCGCCCCCTCACATTCGCGACAAATGCCTTAAAGCCCCCAATTTGTCATACCGTTTCCCTTTCTATAACTTTTTATGTTTAAAAACTGATCTCCCCCCCCCCCTTCTTTTTTTTTGTCTGTCCCGTCAACGACGGTCGGACCTTTCAGGACGTATCCCCCCCATAGTCCCTTCCCCTTCTTAACTTTCCGGTGAGACATCGGATTTTTCCCCTCCCTCCCCCGGAGGCTTGTTTGCCTCCTTCTCCCAAGATGCCCCCTTCCCTGGTTAGTCTCCGTCATGTATCGGAGTCTGCCCATCAGTCCTCCCCCATTCTCCCCCCCTTTTTAGGACTTAGCACCGAACCGATCCCTCCTGATTTTCGGTCTGGTTCTGTTTTTTTCTTTTTGGAAATTTTTCCCCCCCTTTTCCCCCCCGTATTGTGTACTTCTTTTCTTTTAAGCTCCTTCGCCTGCCGTTCCCCATTTTTCGTCATGTCAAATTTGAAGCACCACTGCCCTTCCGAGATTGTAGCGGTGGTCCCCGCTTGACACTTTTTTTTGGGCACCATTTTAAACGTGGGCCCTTTCTCAATTCCTCGTCCTGCCCTTTTACCTTGTGTTTGGCCCAGTTATCCCCGGGCCCTGTTGCTTCCCCCGTCCACCTCCCTACCCCCCAAAACAGCCACTTCAGTCCCCCCCCCTTTTCCCCTCCCCCCCTTCTTGTTTCGCCATCTTTATTTTGGGCGTTAGGGCCATTTTTTTTTTTTTCCTGCCGGAATTTTTCGTTCTTCTCCTATGCGCAGGTTTTTCCTTGAAGATTATTGTCTGCCCCCCTGTTGTGCCCTATTTACCCATTGCTTCATGGGTTTTCCTACCGTTCCCGATTCGTACTGGTCACTTTTTTTGGGCGGTCCTTACTGTATGCTCCTTTTTCTTCCATTTCCCGGCCGTGCGAGGTCCTCCCCTAGAGAGACCCGCCTGTTTTCTGTCTTGTTACGTGTGGTTTTCCGCACGACATAGCTCTTATTTTCCTTAGACTTCACCCCTGTCGTGCTCTCGTGCACCTGCTCCTCTTTTTTTCACCCTTTTTTCGTTGAAACTTGTTAGGTCTTCAATAGGTACCCGGAGTCTTTTTCTTTTCCCCTTCAGTTTCAGGGGCTTCTAGGACGGTCTTTAATTGACCTGCTTTAGCCCCTTGTAAAAGGTCATCCAGTAGTCTTTTTCAGTACCTCCCGTTCCACCCCTTTCTTCATTCCTTCTTGACTCCTTCCACTTGGTTACTAACTTTTTCCCACCCGGTTGAATTTGTTCTTTCCTTTCTGAAAGACACCCTTTTTCACATCCATCAATCGTACGTCTACCAATTTTCCAGGTTGTGACCTGGCTCAGTTGTCATGAATTATTTCTTTTGAAATTGTGGGGCGGGTTAATGCTATTGGCCCACGGAGCAACGGCTTTCCCCCTTTGTCCCATTTTTTTCTGTTTGTCGGAATTCCTAGATGTCTTCCATCTACCTTTTCCTTCCTGTTGTTCTCTTCGATGGATGAAAGTCCCTGAACAAATGGCAATTGTTCTCCTTGGCACTGCACTTAGCCATTCGCGGGGGCCTTTCCCTCCCGTCCTGTTCCTTGTTGGGCAGTCCCCCCACCTTTTCTCTCTTTCCCCACCCCCTTCCTGGTTCGGCTTAGCGCTGGCTGGGCGGTTCCCCCCCCCATGACCTGTCGTTTCACCCCCCTTCTTTCTTTTTTCCCACGGCCCGCCCCCTCCAATCTGGACTTGCCTGCTATCTGGCCCGTTTGACGCAAAACGTCTCTTTTTTCCCCTTTTTTTTTTTTCAGGACTGTTCCCCCCCTGTAAGCGCTTTTCTGCGGTGTCCCTTACGAATCCCCAATTGTGCGCCCCTGATTCAACTTGTTTTTTTTCCCGTTCCTCGACCCTTATTCCCCTTGGAACTTTATATCCCTAGTGCAGCACCCGCCTATTCGAGGTTTTAAATGACTGTCTCATTATGCGACTTCGTACCTTCTTCAGAGTTCTTTCGCTCTTCTGACCAAATTTCTCACCACCGATCATCTTCGGGCAGGTCGTCAAGGTGTTTTTCTCACCTCCTTTGCACCGGACCATCCCTTTTTTCCTAGCATATTTGGAGGGCCCGGGGGGCGGTCCTTTTTTCCCCCACCTTTCCCTTTCAGCCCCGTAGCGGGCCATTTTCCTAATAGCGTCACAACCTTCGCCAATCCTTCCCCCTCCCAGAACCCTTTTCATTTGTTTGCTGAAATGTTGTCTTTTAATTTGCCAATTCCCTTCCGTCCTTTTCACCCCAGCACTGGTGCCCGGTTGCTGCTTCTTTTCTATATTAAGACCCGCCGTCTGGTCCTTCTCCCATTAGAGGCCCCCCTTTTTCGATGGGGGTGTTGCGTTGCCGATGGAACCCTTTGATCTCCTTTCAGGTCCCTTGACCGACAATTTAAACCCTTTCTTCGGGGTCCCGGCCGTGATTCCCTCCCCTGTACCCAATCGCATCACAAAGCTCCATCTCGTTTATCATGTTGCTTTCCGTTTTTAATTATAGGGTGAGCTTCCCTGCCGGCCGCTCGTTTGAAAGGCGACCGACCTACTGGTTTTTGGCCAGGGTGGACCTTTTTTGAACCCTTTCCCCCCAAGAGTCCCCGACCTCTCTTATTCGGGGCGGACGGCTCGTTTTGGTCTTGTGGGCCGGTGTCGAGACTCTTGAAGAACTCGCCCCACTCCTTTCCCCTTGGTTTTCATCCCCTCTTTCTGGCTGCCAAAACCTTTCGTTTTGCCCAGAGGCTTGACCCGGGCGCAGTGTCTTTCTTCTATGGTCCCTAGGTGGCTCAGGCAGGGTCGCCTTCTTTTGAATCAACCGTCCCCCCAGCCGGTGTTACGGCTGTTCTTTCCTTTTCTCAGACCCACCTGTCGATGCTTGTTTCCCCTTTTTATTTTTTTGTATTTCCCTGCAATTTTTTTTCCTTCTTGCATTTTCGCGGTCGGTTCGGGGCTCTTTTTTGCGTATTGACGCATTGTCGCCATCTCCTTGCTTTTCCCTTTTGGTAGGCTCCCCCCTGGGTTTATGCTCTTCACCCTCGCCAGCTAGTATTGCCCATCCGCCGACAATGTGGAACCTTCTTCACCTGGGTCCCAGTTACCCCATTTTTTTGGGTGTTCCTATTTCATGGCCCTCTTCGTGACTAATGGATCTTCTCTTTTCTTTTGTGCTTCAACGGTTTGCGGAGTACTTCTCGACAGCAAGGCCCCCTTCACTCTTTTTGTCTTTCCCGGGGCTGATTGCTATTCACTCCCCCACGAAAGTTTCGTTTCGTTTCCCCCAGTGATTTCGAGAGATACTGGCAGTCTTTTTCCTCACAGTGCGCGATCTTTTTTTTGGTCCCTTGTCCTTTGAAACGGATCCTTGATGCTTTCGGCGGTCGAAGGGATTTCGGGAAGCCTCCTCCGTTGGACTGTGGTCTCGAACCACGTTTCCCTTTTTTTCTTCTCCCGGTTCCCCTATGTTCT
>Ga0179593_1579791_pt1 | contig 11821 bp, 14 predicted proteins | sample CZODoug2_1_08_16_FD_185931 | JGI IMG/M metagenome (GOLD analysis project Ga0179593, IMG submission 185931) | Vadose zone soil fungal communities from Angelo Coast Range Reserve, California, USA - CZODoug2_1_08_16fungal (PacBio error correction) | ecosystem: Environmental > Terrestrial > Soil >... | reverse complement strand
ATGATTTCCCTTTCTGCGACGGCGCCACGAGGTCATTCCCCCTCTTCTTGTAAACCCTCCCCCCTTTCCCCGCCCTTTTATCGGCGTAGCAGCCAATTTTTTCCCGGTGGTCCCCCCCTCCCTCCCTGATGGTCGATTTCTTTTCAGATAGCTTGAAGCGCCATTTCCTCTTGCTGCGTCTTTTCCCTGAGCGGATATTACCTCTTGCACCCTTTTCTCTTTTTTTTTCCCCTTTCCGTCCTGACTCTTTTTTGATGAGGGCCTCCCAGGGTTTTTTTTTTCTCTTTTCGAGAGTACCTTCAGGTTAAAAGGGCTCTTTTTTTTTTTTGAGTGAAGTCTTTTTCTTTTTCTCTCTCATGTTGGGCCCCCCCCCCTTCATAGGAAATGACGAGATCGGTGACTTTTCCAGAGCTTTTCTTTTTTCCGTGCACTAAAGTAACCCCTTTTCGTATTTCCCTTTTCCCTTCACATCGATGCGGAATCTTTTTTTTTTTTCCCGGGCTGCCGGAATGCCAGACCTGGCTTTTTTTTCATCATGTTCTTTTTGTCCTTTTCCGCGCAGAAAACCTTTTTTTCCGTGACCTTCCCCCTCCCTTCGCCCAATCGTTTTTCTCCCCCTTCATTGCCGGTTAGAACTTTTTTTCCGGTCACTTTCGGAACTCTCTTTTTCGAGTTAACTTTCCCAACTAACATCTTGGTCGTAATACTTCCTAACCCCTCTTTATTACGAGTTCGCTACTCTTTCGGTGGACAAAAAGCAGCCCATGCTGGTCACAGTGAGCTATAAGCTGAAGGATTTTTTCCCCCAAATACCCCCTCCTTCACCACGCACTTTTTCAGCGCAATCCTTTTCCTTTTCGGGATGGTTTTTTCCCCACTTTCAAGTGAGAATAAAAACCCCCCTCTGCATTGCCCCTCTTTCCTCAGTTGGAATTTTTCCTGCTTATTTTTTCCCGTAAGAAATCAAACCCCCCCCCCATAACGTTTCAAGAAATAGCTTTACCAATCAACCTTCTCTTTGCTATTGTTGGTCTCGAGGTTCTCCCCTCCCAGTTTAGTTTCGTAAACGTTTTTTTTTTCCAGTTCCCCTCCGGCTTTTGGAGAAAAGGTCCTTTCTCCGTGATGCTTTGTGGCTGACGCCTCCCTGCTCAGTTTCTCTCCCTGCGACCGCCCTTTAAGAATGCACCTTTTCGCGGTTTTTCCTTCAAATGTGGCCTTTACGGAACGGTCATTTCCCTTTTTTTCTTTCGTGCGGGGATATATTTTTCTAGTTCTTCTTTTCTGAAGGGGAAAAAAAGCCTTTTTTTTTGCCTGATTTGAGCACACTTTTTTTCCGTGCGACTTCTACAAGTTCTCCTTCTGGCCCGTTAAGGGTTTATAGGCTTCTTTCCCCACAAGAGATTTACAATTTCCGCCCATTACTCCCTTTTTCGTCTGTTCTCTCCTCTTTGGTTGCTCCTTTTGGATCCTTGATGCATCCTTAGATTGTAACTCAGATTTTTCCCGGGGGATAAACATCTCGAACTTATGCATTTTCTTCTGAGACCGTTCCCCGCTTGAAGAAAAATTCCCCCCTCCCCCACTGCGGGGTTTGCAATAGCCTTTTTTTTTCCCCTTTCAGAGATTATCCTTTTTCCGCCCCACCAGAAACCCCTTTTTTCCTTTCTTTGCGGTCAAGCCGCTTTTCTCCACCCCCCCCCCCCTTTTTTTAATTGCTGAGCCCCCCCCCCAGGGCGGTCAGCAGGTTTTTTTTCTAGGAGCGTTTCTTTTTTTGCGGGGAAGCCCTCCCAGCAAGGCTCCTTGATAATGTTGCTCCCCCCAGTGAGTGACACTTGCTTCTTGCAACGGTTTCTTGCCTAAAATGGAGCTTTTTCCCTCTTTTCTTCCCCCCCCCGCTGTACCCCTTCCGTCTGTTCCCTCGGCCGACTATGTGTTTCCTGAGACTTGTGCTGCTTCCTTTTGGCAACATCTATTCTCTTCTTTGCCAGCCTTTTCAATCCGAGCCAGTCGCAGGAAGTACCTTTTTTTAAAAATCCTCCCCGATCGGCATCCCGTGGACGTACCTTTCTGTTCTTCGGTTTTGTTTTTTTTTTTTTTGCAAAAAATAATGAAGCGTTCATCTAACTTTCCCTCTTTTTTCTTGTGTGTACACCGATAACGGATAGCTTCCCTCCCCCTTTAGACGGCAAGGATCTGGTTTTTCTCTATACTCCTTTTTTTGTGGTTAAGTAGACAGTCCCCATCCCCCTAAGGAGTTGCAGCCTCGAAAGTTTTCTCATTTTTTTCGACGTCGGCTTCCCGATTTAAAAAAGAACACCGTGGTCCCCCTATTTTTTCCCCGGTGGCGTTTTTCCTCTCTTGAGCCTCCCATCGCGTCACGGCCCTCCTCCCCTGATGAGCGTAAATATATCAGGTCCCTTCAGCCGAGGCCTCCTCCCCCGCTCCGGATGGGACGTCATTAACGTCATGCTTTCTCGCGTTTATCTTTCTTTTTCCCCTTCCGGGGAACTTCTTTTCCCTGCACAAAGTTTCCCCCTATGATCTTTTTTCCCCTTTCTGAGGATCGTGCCAAGCTTCCGGCGGTCCCTTCTCGGTAGCCTTTAACCTTTTTCCCTCGGAAAAAGGGATCTTTCCTGGAGCATCTTCCTCCAAGTAAGGAGCCCGATATTTGCCCTCAAGTCCCTTGAAGTCCTTCCGGGCACGGTGACTTTTTTCAAATCCTCCCTGCCTCTATTGCGCGTATGTGATGGAGTCTTTGCTTATCCCAGCTGCAGATATCACCAGCTTCCCCTCCCCCGTTGATTGTCCCTTATCGGCGGCATTGGCTTTTCCTTATACACTGTTCTGCTGAAGTTTTCCCTCAAATTTTTTTTCTCGGTGGCGCCGTCTCAATAAGCGGATTCTTCTTCTTTTCCTTCTTTCTTTTTTAGTTACTTCTGGGGGAGACTTCCCCCCCCATTCCAGCCACCAATTTGGCGGATTTCTGCAGTCCCCTCGGTCTTTTCAGAAAATTGCCGGAGCTCATTCCTCAACGTGGTCGCCCCCCTTTCTTCGATCTTCCGCTGTTGATCTTTCCGGTTGAAGCCGCCAGCCCTTTCCTTTCTCTCGTGCCTCTCTTCCCTAGGATAATTACAGGTTCCCCTCCCGGAGAATTTTGGTTCCCTCGTTTTCCTATTTTTTACTTATGACTGGGCGGGAGATTCTGAGAACAGTCCCTCCTTCCCCAAGGGATCACCAACGGATCTGTTTTCCCCTCCCTTTTCCCTGCATCGCTCAGGCTTTTCACATAGGTCATATGAGATCTTTCATTGTAGACGTCTTTCTCCTGAAGGACTGACTTCCTTGCGCTATTCTGTAGGGTACCTCTTAAGGAAGGTAATGAGTCCCACTTCTTTTTTTTTTAAGGTCCTCTGGCTCCTTGCAAGATGGACGGATATCCCTTTTTATTTGCTTTTTCCTTCTTTCTTTCCCTTATCTGAGATTCTCTGGTCGAACGCCAACGGCTTTCCAGAATTGTCTTTGGTGATTTTATTCCCCATTGACCTTCCCTTCACTTCCTGAGACTCTTGCTTCCCCCCTCGGAGGCAAGCTTATTTTCTCTTTCCACTCGTCGGAACTCCCTAGGCATCGGTCGTAGACCTCCTCTCACCCCCTTTTTTCAGAGAAAGCTGCTGTACTCTCGCCGGTATCTTTTCCCCCTTCGACAAGCTTCTCCGGTGGACAGTGAGCTGAGGTTCATCTTTTTTTCAACCTTCCCCCCCCCCCCTAAAAACGTACAGTACGTTTTTCGTCCCCTGCCCTGCCTCCTGGTAGCTTTTCTGTTCTTTCTAACTATACCAACCTTCGACTACAACGGAGCCGGCTTCTTTCTAAAGAGGAAATTAACCTCTGGGGTCTTTTTTTTCTATGTCCCCATCTCACTGTTCGTCGCCAGACCCCTCCCCTTTTCCTTTCCTACGGGAACACTTCCCTTTCCCTGCTTTTCTTCTCTTTCAGAGAGAGGCGCCGAATTCTGTTTCTTTTTTTCCCCCGGGTCTCACTTTTTAGGGGGCCAGAAGGATGCGCAACATTCTTTTTCCTGGGAGGGAGATTTGGCTGCCCCCTCCCTTTCCCCTGCGGTGTCATCCCCTTTTTGGTTGTCTGCCTTTTTCCCGGCCGCTTTTTTTTTCGGGAAATGATGGCCAGCCTTGCTGGCCCCCCTTTTGGGGGGCCGGAGTTTTCTCCCCTTTCTTCGTTCGTAAGTTTTTCCAAACTTGGTCAGGTAATTTTCCATCGGGCTCCCCCCCCCATTTCTCTGAATTGGTCCTCAGGCGAGCATAGGTTTCTTTTTTCCCTCGATGTTCTATCCCCCTCAGAGGATTTACTTCTTTCCACTTCCCCTTGTTTCTTCTTCTTCCCTTTTCCGCAGAATCCTTTCGCTCTCTCCCGGATGTAAGGGTGACCTCTTGCAGAGATTGTCCCTTTCTGAGTGCCTTTTATAACATACTCCCAAGCTTCTTTCCCTTTCCCCCCCAGAGTAGAAAGGCTGACCTTCGACCCTTCCCTGCTTGGCCTGCCCATCCCTCCCTTTCTCCCACGAAGAACACTCAGGCCCCCCGCCCCGGACCCAGGGCACCTTGCGGTCAAGACGCTCCCTAAGCAAACCCCTCCCCCCTGAAGGGCTCAGAAACCGGTCCGGGATGCCGGCGGAAGGAAGTTTGCATTTCGCCCTTTACACAGCCCTTCAGTCCCGGCTCTCCCAGGAAAAATATCACTTTCCCTTTCCGGCCTTTTTTGCACGGTTACTCCCCTCACTGGGAGCGGTCGGCCCGCCCTCTCTGTTTCTACCGAGGCGGAAAAAAGTCCTTTCCTTCACGGACTGTGCTTGTTGACGAACTGGCGTGATTCTGTTCCCCCTTTTTTGCCACATATTCAGAGCTCGGTCTTTTTCACTTTCCCCTCTGCTCACTTATGATTTTCTGCAACCACAGAACCTTCCCCTCCCCGTCCGTTGCGACTTTTCACCATGGGTTAAGCTTTCGTCTTTTTCTTTATGTGGTGTTTCCCCCAAACTGCTTTTTTTCCGTCCCCCTCATTTTGGAGCTCTTCTCGGTGTGGTCCAAAACGATACCCCCCGTTAAGCACCCTTCGCTCTTGGTTGAGGAAGGCGATCTCTACCCTTAATTGATTTCCCCTTCCCTTTCCATCCGGCCCAGCATACATAGTGCCCCCCCTTGACAGTTTCCTTCACTTTCGCCGGCCGGCAATGTAATGATCTTTACACACAACCTCTTTTGTGCGTTCCCCCCCTCAGAGATGAGCAGAGATCAGGTTTTCCAAGTCCCCCCATCTTCCCCCAGAAATGCTGAGCTTCCTTTTGATCCTTCAGCCGCTTCCTCCTTCCCCCCCCGATTCCGAATCAGGATGGTTCCCCCCCTTCTTCCCTCCCTCCCTTCCCGTTTATCTGGAGGTCCGTCTTTTCCTTGTCCCCCTTTGGGACTTCTTCCCCCCGATTCTCGTCCCCCCCTCTTTTACCGCGCTGCTGTGTTCGTTGCAGAAACTGGTAACAGTTCTCCCTTTTTTAACTCTTTGACCCCCTTTCTCCCCAAGGTAGAAGCTCCCCTTCCCCTTCTTCCCGTCGTATTTACGTTCCCGCGTCCCCCCCTGTGTCTGTTCCGGTGTAACTTCCTGACGAAGGACGGCATGTTTCTATGGGATGGCGGCTTCCCCCTTTGTATCAAAAAGACGCCTTTCAGGTCTTCTCTTTGAACCGTTGATTGTCCCCCCCCCCGAGATCTCCGGTGGCGAAGGCCGATTTCTTGAAGCCCGGCGATGTTTACCTTTTTGTGGAATGACCCCTCGTCTACCATCAGAGTTCGAGTATTATCTCCCTTCGAAGAATAAGTTTGTTTTTTTTTCCTTACCTCTCCCCCCTCCCTTTTCTTTCCCCGAGTCATTCAGCCAACAAAGTTGGTCTCCTCCGGGCTGCAGCCTCCCCTCTTCTTCCCTCCTGATAGGGTTTTATTTCTCGGTGGTCCCCCTTTTTTCGCCATCGACGACTGAGTTTCGCTGTTTCTATCCTCTCTCTTGAACCCCCATACGCAGAAGATCGGCCCTTTCGCGAGCTTTCTTCCCCTTTTTCTCCATTGGTCTTTGTTCCCAGCTCTAGCGGCCGCTCCTGTACCGAAGGGTTTTGTGGGAGCTTTAACTTTTTTCCCTAAGGTTTTGGCTCCCCACCGTCGTTCTGTGGCGAAGGCGTTTCTCCACGATCCGCCCGGGTAAAACATCCCTCAGATCCCTTTACCTTTTTCTCATAGCCTTCCCCTCTCAGACGTGCCCATCAAGATACCCCTGTTTACGGAAGGAATGGGAAGGTATCTTTTCCCGGAATCTTTTTTCCGGTTCGTCCTCCCAGCATGGTGATATATTCCTCTTTTCTTCATGGGAATGTCTCCCTTATAAGTTCTCCCTCTATCCTTCCGGAAAGAAAATTGAATCTTTTCCCAGTCTTTTACACTAGAAATTGCCTGGCTTCGCCTTGCATCCTCTTCAATTTCCCCCTTCCCGCTCCTTCGAACGAGTTTCGACTTTTTATTTGCACCCTTTCTCCCCACTTCACGACCACCGTAGTAGGCCCCCTTTCCACAGCTTCAATCTTTACGGTTCATACGCGACGGCCCTCAGCGATCCCCCGTCCAATGCGGTGGGACCCTCCGCTGAATTCTTTTCCCCTAACCGTCCTTCTCTACCCAGGGGCTACGTTCGCCGCTCAACTTGCTGAGCATTGTTATGGATGGTTCCTTCCCCCAAGGTAGTCCTGCGCCCCTGTTGAATGAAACCGAGGCCTTCCCTTTTTTTTCGCTGAATAGGTGGCGATTTTACTTCCCAATCCCCCGTTTCCCCTCCCCCCCAGAAGCCAACCACCCCCCCCCCCACACCTCCCTTTCTGGGAACACTCAACGGATCTGGTAGCCTCCCTCCGAGAGAGGCGCGAACCTTTTCGGACCACGTTGCCCTTCGGTGCACGGCCGTCCTTTCGCAAAGGATATGTTTTCTCCGGGCTGCTTTGGTCCCCTGTCCCTCAATCCAATCCTGTGACAGACCTTTCTTTTTGCCTGCAGTGTGCCCTAGCCTTCGGGACCTTCTTCTTGATAGCAAGGCTGGCCCAGTTTGCTTTTTTCTATGTTGCTCGTTCGTCATGTCGCCTGCTGGTTCCCCCCAAACCTTTTTAGTTCATTGGCTGCCCCCCAGGTACATCGTTTCGTTCTTCCCTTCTTCTCGGTGATGTAAATTTAGCCCCTTCCCTAGACATCTATGCCTTTCCCATCCGTTTTTCTTTCCCCCCTCTGGTGTTTTGAGACGAGAACCTTTCTGTAATGGTTCCTCTCCTGAAGCTCTTTTCGTGACCTTTGCTCCCTTCTGCCCTGGACATCCCCTTTTTTCCTCCTTTTCGCCCCATTCTCCCGTTTGTGCGCAGCTTGCAGCCAAGATCCCATTCCCGGCCATCCGGGCGAACTGACTCCTGACAGATTATCACATCGGCCCCTGACAGCCCCTCCAGCCGGGCGGTAAAGCCTTTTCCCTCAAGCCCACCTTTGCCAAAAATAAGTGCAGACAACCAGGGCCGGTCAGTTTTCTATTCCTGCGTTCCTTGCCGTGCAGGGCGGACGCCTTCTCACTCCCATACACCCCACTCACTGTCGTGACCCTTCTCTTGGGCCACGGTGTATTTTTTAAAACTGGAGCGGTTCTTTTTTTCTCTTACGCAATAGCTCCTCACCGCGGCTTCCCCTTTTGTGTACGTCGGACCGATCCTCTTGGTCCTGGCGACCGAAACTTGTCCAAGCCTCGCCGCTCTCCGGTAAGATCGTTTTCGTTTCAAATTCCTCTTCATTTTTTTCCTGCATGGGCTCTTTCCTCAACCATCCAGGAATTTGCTCCTTGGGATAACCCTTGTACTTTACGGGTTCTTTTGTTGACCATCTGTCCTTTATGACATCACTCTCAATGTCCACCCTCTTGATCGCTGTTTTTGACGTACCCTTATAGTTATCTCCCCCCCCGGTCAATTTGCTCTGGTTGTGACTCTTCTCTACGACCATGATGCTCGTAAGTTCCGTCCCGTGCACATAGAAGAAGGAGACCCCCTTCTCGGTCCGGCAAGTGCCCTTTTCTCTTTTTTTTTCGCCTTTCTGAGTGTTAATCCAACCCTCTGGGACTCCCTCTCCGGTGGCGTTCCAGTTCCTTTTGCCGGTACCAGTTTTTTGAGCGCGGCCAGGACCCTCCAATAAAGATGAATCTTTCTATCCGGCAAGGATGGCATTTCCTAAACATATTCCGGCATCCCTTTTCCCGTTTCCACTCCCCCCCGCCCCTCGCTGTTTGAGGGGCACGTCTTTCCATCCTTTAAATCCTGGCTACACTTTCCCGTTCTCGTCAGTTCCTATGAAGATTCTCATGCTGATCGGCCCCCATCCTGAGTCACGGACCTCTCGTTCCTTTAACTGAGTGACGTTCTTTCCCTAAAAAATTTTCTACCAGGCCTTTCTCGATAAGTCGTATTTTCCTTCCTCCTGAAAACGCTGGAACCCCCTTTTCGGTGAACATTCCTTTTTCCGCGGAATGACGCCTCACGGCAGCTATTTTACTGCTCCAGCTATAGGCTTCCCCCAGCTTGAAGATATCCCCCCCCCCCCCCCCCCCCACCTCTGGGAGACCACTTTGATTTTGTACCCCCCCCTTTTTCGCCTCGATGGTGGCTCCTGCCTTCGATACAGATGTCTGCTTCCTTTTCCCCCCACCTCCGCCAAATTGTAATGGACTCGGGTGGGAGCCGGCCTTCTTTCTATCTCTTGCTCTCCTCCGGTTTTTTTTTTCCTATGACTCGACGATGATTGAGACGTCTCCACTTCCTTCCCAGCCACCAATTGGATCTTTTCTTCAGAAAGAACATCTTTACTGTCCAGCCCATGCCCGCGTTCCAAATCCAGTTTCTTCTCTGAGCGATGGGAGATCTGCAGCTTTTGTTTAGCTCGCTTGAAGCCGAAAGCCTTTTTATTCTTTAGAGCGCGGCACCGGGACGAATGACTCCCTGAGACTTTGGGGCCAGCTTTCTTTTCCCATACTGACGGTATCGACGGATCCTTGGAGCTCTACCTTTTTAGCTCTCTTCTTTTTCCAAGGGATCCCATTTTTGAAGTTCAGTTGGAAGTAGGACGATTCGCACGATTTCTTCTTGTTCCAAAATCGTCAAAACTGACGAGATCGTTTTCCCCCGTCTTTCCCCTTGGAATTTACCAGGAAGGACCAGATAAACTGTGCTCGATTCTTTTCTCCGGTAATTTTCATAATGGATGCGGAATCGGCGTCTCGCTGCAGGAATGTTTCTATCTTGACGCTCATCCTTTTGAGTTCTGGGAAGGGCAGCGATTCCCGCGCTCCGGTTTATGCCAACGCCCGGTCCCGCGTTGTCTTTTTTCCCCCTTGCCAGGACGCTTTGCTGTCCCTTGCGGACCGTGGCACGAGCTGTCGCCTGATCTTTTCGCGGGCACTTGACTTCAAGAATTTGATCGAATTCCTCAACCCCCTTGCCGCGAAAGGCCTCGGTCTTTCCTTTGACCCACAGCCGAGACAGTATACAATGACTTCTGATGATGTCATACTTCCCCGGATTGTTAAAATAAACCCCCAGTAACAGTACTCCTGTTTCCCATGTAAGTCAACGGAAACTTCACCTGGAAGTAGTGTTTCTGGGTTGCTGACGTCCTCCCCAGGGAAGTACTGCGATGGAATGAAAACGCGGCCTTCCCTCCTCCGTGATATTTGCAGATGATATTATCAATAACCCTACCCAGCACATAGTCTCGACGGGAAACAATCAACGTTTTCTCCCCTTTTTCCCCGTCGAGGAGACGAACCGTTTCCGGTTTTTCGTCTTTATAACAGGTCACGCCCCGGCCGAAGTTATTGTTCCTGGGATTTATGCTGTGGCTGCCCTTAATGAGACTTTTCAACCTGCTGACCTCCCTTGTTGTATGATTTTTGTAAATGCGCTGGTTTTTTTCCAGTCTGGCCCAGCGCTTGACCGCCCTTTCCCGTTTGAATGGACTTCTTCCGGAGGGGTCCCCTGTTTGAGTTGTAGCAATTCTTTTGTCCAACCTCGCTTCATTGGCTGCAAGATGTTACACGGTCACCTTTCTCCTGGAGGTCCTTCGTCTCACTCGGGTTCTGGCCCTCAGAGAGGTATTCAGCGATTTACAATCTTCTCTTCCATCCCATACACCCTTTTCCCCCCCTCTCTATTTTCCTTTTTTTGTTTGACTCTAGAAACCAAGGACCCCTCTTAAGTCCCGTGCAGAGATTGTCCCTGCCGGGGCCCCTCTGAACGGGACCTCAGGATCTCCTTTTCGACCCATCCGGTGCGCCAGCTTGCCCAAATGACCACCTTTCGGTTTTGGGCCCCTTCTCCTCGAACTGAAGACAGTTGCCCGCCAATCCCCACCAACGGGACAGCCGGTTTCCCTCCGCTGGCCAGCAGTTCTTTGGAGGGACAACCCCGGCAGACAACAAATTGGGCAGGCGTCAGGGCGTGTTTCAGCAAAGCAGTCAAGTCCTGAACAATATCTTTTCCCCCAATCCGTTGCGTTTCCCTTTATCCCCTTGGACGAAACTCAAACTGGAGCGGGTTTTTGCGCCTCTCTCTTCCGCCTTGCTTCGGTACCAAAGCTCCTCTTTTCCGTCGGTATTTTGGGTCATGGCGAACTCCCCTTGATTGATTAATGGGTTTCATATTCAGCGCCCGTTTTGAAGGCCGCGTTTCATCCTCTTCCTGCTCGTTCTTACGTACTTGGGAGTCCCTCAGACAACCATCCAGAAATTCCCCGTTGCGCGGCATTTTCCGTTTTACCCCTGGGTACTCCTGCCGTTACTGTAGGTTTTTTTGGTTTTTTTTTTCCCCTCTTCAGAGTATTCATAAGCTCACTTGAGCGCCTTTGATTCCCCCCCTCTTGGTCACCCCGATACCGTTTTTTTTTTCCCCGTTAAAGAACCTTGTGAGGAAGTCGATCTCTCTCCCTGCTCGTAAAGTTTGACGTTCCGTCTGACTTTTCCCCCCTTTTGAAAGGCATCTCGTTCCCCTGGTCGCAAGTGACCTTCTCCCAGTCGCCGCGCCCTTTTACCGATTCTTTCCCAAGAAACCGCTGGACCCGCCCGGTTTTTCTGGAGAGATGAGGCCGGCTCTTTTTCTCGCGTCCAGTCATGAAACTCCCCGACATTATGAGCGTAACTGCATTCCGGCAAGCTTAGGCCACCCTAGATTCCGACATCCATCTGTTTTTCTTCCTTTCCCCTTCTGACAATCTTTCTCGCCGTTTATCTGGAGGGCTCTCTTCCGTCCGGGGAAATTTTTTTTTCCAAGGAACCCAACCTTTAGTCTATGACGGAGTTTGACTCTTTCCTCCGTTGCCCCAGAAAGCCTGCGTCCCCCCCTTCACTCCGGTGGTGAATCAATTTTTTTTCCCTTTAAAAAGTTAGAACGATCCCCCCTCTCCTTCCAGATACCGTCCGTTCACGGCCTCTATGAAAACGCTTCCCCCCTTTTTTTGCAGTCATGGCGGTTCCCGTTTCCTTTCGCTATCGGAAAGCTTTCTTTTTTTTTCGTCTTGGGCGGGCGGCTTCAAGCTATTTTTTCCCCCAAGTCCATTCCCCGCTACTCAAGTCGTCTCTTTCTTGGACACCTCTCCCCCTCTTCCTGGCATGGCTGGCTCCTTTCTTCTGAAGCCCGGAGATGTTTTCCCCATTGGCTGATGACATCGGTGACGCCGTCTCAATTCAGCTGAGAGGG
>Ga0179593_1528232_pt1 | contig 11821 bp, 10 predicted proteins | sample CZODoug2_1_08_16_FD_185931 | JGI IMG/M metagenome (GOLD analysis project Ga0179593, IMG submission 185931) | Vadose zone soil fungal communities from Angelo Coast Range Reserve, California, USA - CZODoug2_1_08_16fungal (PacBio error correction) | ecosystem: Environmental > Terrestrial > Soil >... | reverse complement strand
ACGGGCTTTGAGAATTTTGTAGTATTCAAGTCTTTTTCCAGTTTCTTCCCCTGGCTTGATCTCCCAAGGGGCACGGGTCAGAGGGCGTCGGCGCTCGTTAGAAGGCCGCTTTGAAGTGGGCTTGTTTATTTTTTGTGACCCCCTTCTCGTTTGAACTCTTTTTCTCCTCCGGAAATGGGAGCTTTGGTAGGGCGATTCAACGAGCCAGGGAAAGAAGATACCTAAATAGCCCCTGCTGCCTTCCTTCTTTCGTTCTCTTCCCCCCTAGGGTCCCCCCCCCCGTGATCTCTTCCTTTAGAGTCTTGACGTTAGTTTGGGACACGGCACTATATCTATTGCATCACATTGATCCTGTAGTTTTGCCTTCCTCCCGCTTTTCGCACTTCCTTCGGGCTTTTCAGAAGCCTTGGTGTGTCCCCCCGCCTTCGTTAGATGTCTCCCCCCCTCTCGGCTGCTGGAGGAAGATGGGGGTCCGCATGATGTCATCGCACATTCGTTCTGCCTACCCCTCCTTGATCTTCTTCCCCCTTTCCTCTCGACCTTTCCCTCTTTCTTTTGAACCTGTTTCTGGTGGACCGGCCTTTGGGATCTTCTTCCTCTACCGAGAGCCCTTGAAGAGGAAGGTGATATGAGTCCCCCTTTTTGGTTTATTTTCTTACCCTCCCCGTCCATTCGTTCGATCCCACATCTTGTACCAAGGGGATCCTCTGAAGAAATCGCCGGGAGCATGCGGCTCGACCTCATTCCCTTATGTTTGGTGAACCTTTCCTGCTTCTTTCCCCAGTATATCGCTGACTTCTCGGAATCGTCCCCCCGAAGACCCAGAACACGAAACAGCTAGTTCAATATCGCCGCTTCCCCCCCCCTTGATTTTTTGCTTCTTCCTTCGAGGAGATTCCTTGAAAGTCCCGGTTGATCGTTTTTTTTTTAAACAAGGAAGATTGGCCCCTTAGCGCAGATTTAAGCTCAATCTTGGTACTTTCTTTCCTGGGATGTCTGGTCCCTGCCATAAAAGGGTTTTTTAGTACATCTAAGAAAGGCAAGCCTTTTTTCCCCCCCTTACCCGCTAAGTTCACCTTTCCTTCCCCCTCTGACTTCTGCGCACTTTCTCGCTCGATAACCCTTCTTCACTTTAGGCTCTCCCGCCGATTGAGGAATAGCTAGCGGGCCTCCTTTATCCCCTCCGGTCTTTCCTGGTTGGAAATCCTATCCTGACCGATAACATCCTGAAGAGAAGTGGCTCATTAGCCTCCACCTCCCTCACAATCCTTGGTCTTTTTGGAGACTTTTTACTGAAGCTCTGAAGAATAGTTCTTTTCATGGGGTTTCCCTGAACCCTCCTTGTTTTTTCTTTGTCATTGAATCGTGTGGGGTGTGCCGTGGTCTGTAGTTGGTATATCCTTTACACAAGAACGGTCTTCCGTCTCCTTCCCCCCTCCCTTACTATTCTCTGGTACGTCCCTTTCCCCCTTATGAATTTTTAACCCCAGCCGCCACCGATCGACAGTCCTGTCCCCGGATGGAGTGTGGGAGATTTGTGGACCTCTCTTGGACCCCCCCTTTCTGTTATCGTTGTTGATTTGCCCCTTCAGACTTTTTTTCTTCTGCGGAATAGAGTTTTGTGGAAGTTATGACTCTTGTATCCTCTTTTGCTTTCTTCGATCTTTCCGAGATTGAGGCCCGCTTTCAAAAGGAGTTCGGATATAGTTAGTTGTAATTTCTCCCTCCGACCCAGCAGTTTTTGACATCTTCATAGGTCCCCCCTGTGCACCTGCCCCTCTCCCCCCCCTTCTCCGAGGAGAGAGTGATGGTTTCCCTTTCCCCGGATCTTGAGATGGATCCGAATCCTGCGGCAGATTTCAAAGAGAGGTCAAGGGTCGTTGTCCCGCGGACCTTGTGACCTCCCCCTCCCAGCGTTCCGAGTCTTTTGTGACTCGTCGACCCGACGGCCGCATGGAGAATGTGACTCAGAATAGCGGTGGTTTGGTCCCGACATGCGCCCCTCTCCTTCATCTTGGACAAATTTTTCCTTTGACGTATGACGAGGTACTCCAAGCTGAGGATAGCTCCAAAACCTCTTCGGTTTTTTTCAGACTAGGTAGAGCCGTCAGATTTCTTTCTTGAGCCTAGCCCGAGCAGAGTGGACGATAGGCGAGCATTTATTTTTTGCCATTGCGCCTTCCTTTTCGCCTCTCGTCACAGTTTTTCGCCCCCGATCGTTACTGTCCGTGTTCTGGGGGGACGTGGAGGATTGACACCAGTTCGTTTAGGCTCCTTCATTTTTTCCGTCGCTCTTCAATCTATCCTGAAAAATTCACCTAACGTAGCTGGATGTGGCTAGTCTGAGAAACAGCATTCTTGACCATCCCTTTTACTATACCATATCATTCCCCGCTCTACAATCCAGAGGGTGTATCGCTCAAGCATTTTGTTGGAAGTATTCCTGTCTGCTCAAAGATTGTACTTTTCCCTTGGTACAAGTACTGTTTCCTTTCCCCCCTTCCAGCTAAGTTGGGTTTTTAGGTTTCTTGATTTTGACGTCCCGTTCCTCTATAGTAGAATTATGGTCGAGCAGGCCTTTTTTAGAAAGGGGGGGTCTTGACCGGTTCCCCAGGCACCTCCCCCCTTGAAATGACCCTCCAGCAGCGAACCGGCCGGCACGAACAGCGAGGTTCGCTCGTTTGAGGAGCGATCGTTGCATTCTGTCAATCCTCCTCTTCTCAGTTTTCATGCTTCCTTTGTTTTCCCAACGGCCGACGATGAGGCATAGGATGCCGATCTCGCCCAGCACCGCTCCCCCCAGCGCGACCCCATCCCCCTTTTTTTACCGAAGTTCGCTGCGCCCCTCTTTTGTAAACCGGCCAGTTCTCGCAGCGCTCTTCTCCCGATAGACGCCTTCTTTCGGCCGGAGGGCTGGCGGACGCGCCCCGCGCTGGGCGAAGCGATAGAGAGGCCCATATCTCTCTTTTCCCCTCTTTTTTCCCGTCGGCTCTTCCGTTCAGCCAGCACTGCGGTCTTGGGGCTAGATGCGCTGTCGGACTGGCCGTGGTTCAAATGATCTCCGCCCCCCCCCCCCCCCCGCCCCCCACCACACCAACCTTACCTGGGTTTTTGGCCCCCCCCGCGCTTGCCTTCTCGTGTCTGGACGTCGCTCAGGCATGCTTATGCGGTGTTAAGCGTCGGATGGGACATAAACCTCCCTGGGAATTCAGGAGGTCTCCGGTCTCTTCTTGATCTTTTTCCCTTCATTTTTACGATTTTCAACGATTTTGGAAGCGTTTTTTCATTGCATGGTTTTTCTGGCCGGCCTGGCGGCGGCGCTCCCCCCCTTTTGAGCAAGCAGCCAACATTGCGACAGCCTTCCTTTACTCCCTAGCTTCACCCTCTCTCTCCTCCCTCCTCTTTACGTCACCTTTTTCCTTTCCTATCGACGAATTGTATAGCCGGTCCCCCCCTCGACATCGTTCGAAAGTCGGTATAGCCCATCAGAAGCTTTGCGTAGCTCCCCCTTGCCTATTGTTTCTCCGGCATGTTCTTTTCTTCTCTTTACGTCCTACGATCTCCTCGCCAGCGATCAGTTAGGTTCTTTTCAGCTCGAGATTGTCTTCCTTCTGCTGCTCCCGCACTCCTTCCTCAAGCAACCCGGAACCGATTCCTCTCTGGGACGAAGTGCTGTCGTCCGTGAGTAGAGTAGTGTCGTAGCCTTAAGGAAAAGACTACTTCACGTCTAACCCATCTCTCTCGCCTGAATTTCGATCGGTGCCTTTCCCTCGAGCAACCGCCTTCTAATAGAGATTGCCGCAGCGGGTCAGGGATACAGCGGAATGCTCTGTACCTTTCTTTTTCCTGCTTGAAGGTTCCACCCCCGACCACCAACCAGTGCGCCGCGGTTCAGGAGTAAGGTCCCCCTTGGAAGACGCTGAAAGCCTTTTTTCGTTGCCTTTTCCCGGACCCCCCGCGTGTCCACGACCACCTCCAGCTTGACTATTAGACTAGCCGCTATTAGGGATACATCTTTTTTTAGTCCTCTTTCTCCTCTTTCCTTTCCCTTGCTTCTTTTTCATTGCCTTGTGAAAACTGTGGGAGAATTTAACTCCCCTGTCATCTAGATGTAACCTTCTGATGGTTGGCCTTTCAGAGCACCCCCTGACCCCCCCCCCCCCCCCCCCACTCTATATCCTGCAACTCGGTGTTTTTAAACCTCATGCCATTCCGCTCGTGCGAATCTCCCCCGATGTCGACTCTCTTCATACCCCAACAGGAGAAATCATAGGTCCCTTCAAGAGAATCAACACGTTCTGTCCGGTCTTCATAATCGCTCTTCCCTCCCCCTGGCTAGATCCTTCTCCCAAATTCTTCAGTGGCTCTTGGTCTATTAATGCCTTTCACTGTCTTCCACCTCGATCTATCGGGTCATACGACACACCATGGGAGGAGATAAGGCGGCGTTCCCCCTTTTGTTGGAATACCCCTTCCCCCGCCCCCCCACGAATACTCGTTGACCAAACCCCTTTTTGAGAATTTACCTGCCGTCTTAAAGACTTACTATTCGAATAGTAGGACCCCTCCTTGCAGGGAGAAAACCTCCTTTCCCTGGGTTAACCATTTATTTTTTCTTTCTCGCCTCTTCCTTTCCAGAGGTCTTTGTCGTGTTCCCTGATAGTTTATGTCAATCCCCCCAGGAAAGAACGAGTGGCCGAGATTGCCTCCTCCCCCCTGGTTCCCTTCGTGCCCCCTTGAGACAGTAAATGTTTTCTATCGAGCGTTTTTCTTCTCCGAGCCGCTTTGATAGTCCAGCTCCTGTCGATGAGGGGCCTTTTTCCGCCATTTGCTTTCCTGGTCTATTACGATCCCCTTGACCACCTTCTCCCTCGACCCTCTTGTACCCGAGTCAGTAACCTTTCGGCCCACGCTTAGTCCCCTATAGGCGATCCCCAGAGCCCGCTGGCGGCGCGAATGTTCCCTTTTTACCATCCCTGCCTTTCCCCCCTTATTCTTCGCGTTCGCCTTCTTCCGTCGAGTGCTATTTGAACGAAGTTTGGGCCGCGGTCGTCTTTGGTAAGAGGCGGGTCAGTCGCCGAAATCTGTCTACCACCCCCCTTCCTGTTCTTTTCCCCCATCATCTTCCGATGTCCCCGGATTACAGTTTGCTTATACGATCCCTTGGCCATGCTGATATTTCCTTCGGTGTGATCCGAACGCCCCCCCTTCGACGATCTTTTCCCTCCCCAATGTTCGCGAGGATCGCAGCCTGTAACAAAAGGATTTTCCAGATAAAGGTTCACAAATTCCTCGCTCCGTCAGATCTGTTACCAAATTCGCCCCCTTCCCGCGTTCTCCTTCGGGTCTCGACTTTCCAGTGCGTGACCCCCCAGACGTCTCTCAGTCCGGCTAGTGGGATTCAGCTTAGGGCGTTGACCACCCAGTGCTCCTGGTACGGCTTGGTGGTCTTCTCTGCGAGATCTTTTTTTTCCTTGTCCACCTTTTTCCCAATGACATGATCCTCTCAATTATTGTAATGAAATCAGGTGTACCAAGAGTAGTAACTTCTTCCCCCCCGCCCCGGACCTCTATGTTCTTCTCCCTCCTTCCCTTCTCGTTTATCCCTCTTCAGGACCTTTCAAGTCATACCCCGCGCATTTCTAGAGGGGAGACACTGCGATCCTTTAGTAAGGGTCCCCCGTTCTCCTTTGCAAACCTCTCCCTCCCACGGCTCAAGGCTGCAGGATAACCTGTCCAGACGCACTCCCCAAACTTGGACTTCTCCACCCCCAAGGCCAGTACTTGCCCGTCCCTTTTCCCCCCCGAAAAGATCAAAATTTCCAAGTATAGTATCTATCTATTTTACCCTCCTTTTGTTTTCTCAAACTGGTTTCGATTCCGGCTTTCTTCCTCCCAGGCCTTTCCCTCAGTCCAGAGTGATTTAGCGGAGCACCTTTTCTAATCCTCGGGCCGGCTCCAGGCCCCTCCTTAGCTGCACTGTCTGCCCCCGTGGGCTTTCTTGTTTTCCAGGAGACTTAGAGGCACCCTCTCTTCAGGAGTCATCTTCACCTTTCTTGACCTCCCTCGTTTAATCTGTTCTCTTCAGAACCTCCGTGGGCCCTAAGAAAAAGCCTGATATAGATCACCCCTCCAGACGAGGTTTCTTCTCTCCCTTCCTGTCCCATATGTCGGATTTTTTCACCGAAACCATATCCTATTGAAATTTTTACCTTTTGTATAGGAGCTATGAGGAGTGGAATATAGAGCAAACTTGCTAGCCTTCACCCCCCTCAGCTTGCCTTTTTTTCTAATGGGTGTTCCCCGCCCCCCTAGCGGAGCCCCCACACCGCTGCGGTGCTTAGGAGAGTATGGTTGGCCTCCCCACGATTTACTTCCCCACTGAGGTTCTGTCTTCTTTGCGCCCTGAGGCCGAGATGAGTCACAGCCTCGAGAGGATGGCCCCTCCTCTCTTTACTTCCTCGTTTTTTTTTGCGCATCCTTTCCCTCGTCCGAGTTGTTTCTTTCGTTGGTTCGACTGATTACCCCTCGCGGTAACATTTTCGGAGGCTCCCCCCCCCCACGATCGACATCGTGGCCCCCATATTAAGACATCCTCTCATCTTCTTTCATGATTTTTGAGGGCCCCTGAGTTTGAATGTTTGTTTTCTGCCAGGACCTTAGAGCGAAGGCCGCTTTCCGAGTACCAAAGACACCCCGATTCGTTCCATCTCTCCTCCTCTTCTTTCACTCTTTTTCCTTTCGAGCCAGTTGCCAATGACGCGGTTATTTTCACGGCCAGGTTTTTTGTAAAACAGGCCGATCTGGCCCCTTCGAGACGAAGAAGGACTTTCTCGTTAACGGTCGTGCCGTTTTCCTTTTTTTACCTTTCGCTTTTGCTTTTTCCGGGTTCCTCCCTCACGGGATCATCTTCTCCATATCCCCGTGCATTTGGCAAGTACACTCCCGTCGCCTCCTACCTGATTCTTCTTTCCTCTTTTTCCTGACTTCTCTGAGAAACCTCTCCTACTACAGCCGATTGATCTTTTAGCTAACCGGAGGTTAAGAAAGGGGAATGATCCCCTATCCCCAATTTTCCTACATTCCCCTCTCCATCCCGTTTAACGATTCCCCCCCCACTTCGGGACTTATCACTTGACACCTCCCCGTTCAAAAAGGAATAGAAGTTTCCTTGTTTCCTTGAGCCGACTTGTGACTCATATTTTCTGGGTTTTCCGGCTATTTTCTCTGGAAACGTTCCGGATCAGGACGTTGGGTCTGTGCCGTTGAGTAGTCTTTTAATAGTTTACACCCTTACAGTCACCATGATCCTGCCTTCTTTTTTCTTTTTCAGACTTTGTGACCTTTTCCCCCCTCAAGACCTTCTTCATTTTTCCTCAGAAGGGGCCTTCTTTGGTTAGATTCTGTATGCATTGTGTTTATATAGAAAGAATGGTATGATTTTTCCTTGGGTGATCCTTAAGTGTTCGCTGCTTTGTCCTTTTCCTTGTGTCAAGAGTTTCTAATCGTTTCGTTTGCACGGATTGAGGATCTCTGAAAAGTATAGTTGATTGAGGCCAACACGAGTGCAGGATCTCTCTTTTTTCGCCTTCTTCCTTCGAATCGTTCTTCATCTCATTTGTACTTTTTCCAACCCGGGGCAACCCGCCTACAACTTGCCTCCCCTTCGACCGCCTCTGAGAGATGACCTAGCGTTACGATCTGAACTACCGTTTTTGATTTCGATTTATTCAAAGCCGATGTTTTCTGGCGCGGTGAAGTACGTGCCTCCTGCTACCGCGGCCGTTCATAGGATTATTACGCTTCTCCCACTTGCTGAGGCAACGTCTCCTCAAAGTTCGTTCTTGTCGGGGTTTTTTTTTTTTTTCGCTGCGCGTTAAGCTTTTTTCTCCAAGACCTTTCCCCCCCCCACCTTTCAGGAAGTTCAGCAGAGTATCCCACCGTGAGGAAATCTTCTCTGTTTCCTGGTCGCTCCCCCCCCCCCATTCCCTTAAGCCTTTTCCTCAGGCTTTTGTGCCGACGGGTCCTCCTTCTTCTGGTCGCAAAAGGCGACGACCTGCCTCTACGCCGTCCGGCGTCCCCTTCTTTTTTTCATCTTTTGCAAAACCAGTTTTCTCGTCTTTATTGGCTCGAAGATGCTTAGAGATGTTTTAATTAATAAACGTCCCTAACAAATACTCTCTTCTCTGAGCCCTTTCTCCCCCGTTTACTCCTTCCTTTTCCCTTAACGCCCTTTCATCAATCCCTCTCTTCAGCGTTTGGATAGAGCCAGATGATGCCCCGATAACGACAGGTTACCCTCGGTCCTTTGTCACGACCCAATTCTTTCCTGTAAGCGGTGCCGTGGGAGTACCCCCGGGTCTTTTAAAAGCCTCTCTGATTTGACGGAGCTTAAGGCTCTTCTCAGGTGGATTATGGTATATCCTTTTAGTTCGGCCCTGCTCTTTTTCTCTCTGCCAAGTTTCCCTACACCCCTCCCTCTCTTCAAGTCTCTGTCATTCGCTTGCTCGTTTGAGGTCTCGAGCTGGAATCTTGCAAATTAAGGTACACGATCCCCCTATCTTAGAAGGACTGCCTTAATATTCCATGGTCTCGCAAAGTGCAATATCATGCTCTCGATCAGCCCACCGCGCGAAAGGCAAGCGTTTGCCCCATACATATTTGAGCGCCAAGGGTTAGAAGGACGCCTCGATCCCTGCTTGATCGAAGGTTAACCCTCCATTATTTCGTTTTTCGCTTTTTTTTGGAGGAGGTTCTCTGCTCTTTGGATCCTCCTCGTCATCTATATATTGTCCTATCAGTTGTTGGTTGTTGAGCTCCCCTAGAGTAATAGGAATCGACAATCTTCTCTGCCCCTCACGCCGTTCTCCTCGATTTTCTCAACCTTTTTCCCCGGCTGGGTTTCTCCTTTTCTGGAGGCTCACACTGGCTTTTCTTTTCTCTTTCTGGGTCGCCGCTGGAATTAGAGTCTCTTGGAGATAGAGAGCCTTCTTCCCATGCGCTTTGTCCCCCCCGTCTTTCCTGGAACTTTTCTGAGGACCGTAATTTGCTCTACCCCTTTCACCGAGCTCTGACCTGTTAGATGGGGTGCCATCTGGATTGGCCGTCTCCCTTGAATCTTGTCCCCCTCCTCCCCCCCTTTCTCCCCTTGCCGCCCCTTTTTCTCTTAGATTTTCCTTTTCGCAGGACTGACCCAGCGAGATTAAAGCGGGGCTGCCTCCCGTACATGCGACTTCAGCGAAATTGGCCCTAGCTTGCGTTTTCCCCCCCCACTGTCCTCCCTTTTTCTTTCTTTTGCCAGTTCCTCCACGCTTACTTTCTTCTGCGGCATCTCATTGTGATCGCGTAACCTTGCAGAAGTGCTGGATTAAGACGCTCCTCCAAGTCCGTTTTTTTTTTCCTTTTTCGCCTTGATGAATTTCTCAGCGCGCCGCTTCTTCGCGAGCGACACCTAGTGCACCGTTTCAAGCCGCCCCCTCCCAGTTCCATCCTCCTCTCTTTGCTATTGTTCTTTTCTTCCAGACCTTTTCCCTTGGAGCGTCTTCACAGCGCGGGCGTCCCTCAGACTCTGCGGATAGAACTCGCCTTTTACTGAGATGCTTCTCCCCAAGATTCTCTCGATTGTTTGAAGGACCTTTTATCCCTCCCGGAACGGTGTAAACTTTCTTCTTCCTTTAGAGTTCTTCCGCCTTACTGTTTTCCCCCCCCCCCCCGCAGCTTCCAGCCCCCTTTCTGCGTAGCCTCCCCTTTCCGAAACTGGGATCAGAGGATGACTTTTTAAGCATTTGAAACCCTTCCGTCGAAAACCTTCCTCCCCATACCCCTCATCCTTTCCTTCGCAAGCCTCTTCTTTTATACAAACTCCCCCCCTGACCATATCCAGAAGCGGAGTACCTCTCCCCCCCCCTGTCTCCCGTCCTCTTTTCGGAAATTCCTGAGTTCCTTTCAAGTCTTGCTGTACTCCCTAGGCCGGAAGGAGGCCCCCCCTTGCAAATAATCTATATCCTCTGGTGGTGAACTCTTCTGCCTATTTTCTATTCCTCACGTACCCCCCGGATCTTCTGCAAGCGTTTTCCACTTCAACACTCACTCATAGGACAAATCGCGCCTCACACGTATGAATTTCATCCTCTTGAAACAATCTTTTCGCGTCCACAATGCTTAGTCTCCCACAAAGCCAGCCCGTCTGTCCCAAGTTGACTGCGGATCTCGTTTATTTCTTCCTTCAGTCCCGAATCTTCTACTCCCTCATTTGGGAGTTCCTATCATTTCTTCAGGTCTGAAGGGAGTGGTGGGTGTAACCGTTTGGATATACCAACCGAGCCAACCTCTATCCCCAACTTCCACGGTTGACAAACCCTTGACCCTTCCTGTCTGTTTCCTCGTTAGATGACTTTTTTAATTCCAAATATCCCCTTGTCCCCGATCTCCGTGCCGGCGACCCCGGCAGGAATGCTCCTGTGCTTTTGGCAATTCACGTAACTCGGACCCCATAGGATGTTCTCGTTAGATATGCTTTCCTAAGTCCCCTGTTTTCTTTTGCAGCCCGATTCCTTTTACCGTCAACTCCGGTCGATAAATAAGTCTCGTCTATCTTCCGTTTCGGCCCTAGATTTAGATTTAGCGCAGAGCCTTCTTTTTTAACTTCACCTTTCCTTTCTCGTCTGGATCGGGACTTGCAGAGGGCCCGGGTTCTGTAATTTGGAAAGTTGGAAGGTCCCTCATTTTTCCCCCAGATGTCCTCGAACTCCTCTCTGAACCCGATAGGACCTTTCGGAGATAAAGAGCCCTCTCGTTTGCGAGCATTTCCCTCGTAATTAATAAAATGGAAGTTAAAGAGAGCCCTCCCCTTACCCCTCTTCCCATTTCCCTTCCCGCTACTTCCCCAGTTGCTTGAGCGTAGTTGGGTCAGAGGAATTACGCTCCCTATTTCCGGTGCGCCGACCAAATCAAAATTCATTGGTTCACACTTTGCCCGTCCCTGATCCTGCTCTCTTTCCTTCCTATAATCCATTTGGCAACGATGATCGGGACTACTCCCCCTACTCTTTCCCCTCTTCTCTCCAAGCCTCTTCCCCACCCGCGATATTCCAAATGGATCCTTCTATCCTCCTCTCCCAAGGGTTTCTACTTTCCAGTTACCCCGTAAAGGAGAGCCCTCTCTGTCCTCTTTCAGTATTGCCCTATCCCCGTTCTGCTTTAGCGTTTTGTGCGCATGCTTTTTACACAATCTCCTCCAGATTATCTTGGGGTAAGCTCTGGGCGTTGGAAACAGTTCGAACTATTTTTACTGGGCTTCTCCGTCTTCAGTTCTTCCTCTCCCACGAATAATAATGATCATAATATTTCTTGAATGAAATAGATACTGGTTTTTCCCCCGTTTTCCACGTAACCTCCCCTCCTTTAATCCTCCTTTTTTCCCCCCTGAGTTTCCTCCCTTTGTAGTAGTCACCTTTGCTATCCTTCTTTTTTCTTGATATTTTTACCGGAGGTTAGTTTAAGAGAAGGACCCAGCTTCTATTGGTTCCTCCCTGCCTTCCCCTCGTCAGGTCTCCTCCACGGTTTCTCTTCTCTGCATCACCAACGGCCAATGAATAAGGATGATTTTAAAGAGCAGCCTCTCCTGTTTAACAAACTTATGGCGACTTCACCACGGTCTCCCCCTGAGGTCTTCCCCCTTATTTCGTGAACCATCCTAGAAACAATTTGCTCGAAGAAGACGTTATCCTCTCTCTTTCTACTCTTTGTTTTTTTTTCGGACGGCTTCTTTTCTTCTTTTGACTTGTCCTTTCTCCAAGGATTTGGGGGGTTCCAAAATTTT
>Ga0179593_1507550_pt1 | contig 11821 bp, 11 predicted proteins | sample CZODoug2_1_08_16_FD_185931 | JGI IMG/M metagenome (GOLD analysis project Ga0179593, IMG submission 185931) | Vadose zone soil fungal communities from Angelo Coast Range Reserve, California, USA - CZODoug2_1_08_16fungal (PacBio error correction) | ecosystem: Environmental > Terrestrial > Soil >... | reverse complement strand
TCTAAGGTCCAGGGATTTTTTTCCCGTCCGATCCTCCGCCTTTCAGTTCCGATCTCCCTCAAGAGTCCTATCCTCGGTTATTCCCCTGGGTCCTCACCAGCTTCTTCCCTGTCCCATCACCGCTGATCTGCCTAGCTTGCCCAGTGAGACTCGCCCCCCAGGTCCACCCGGACGCTGGGGCGAGCTTGTGTTCCCGGTGACTTCTGCCCTATTGCCCTTCTTACCTTTTCACGCCAGAACAATACAGAATATGTGAGATAGTCCTCCTTTGGAGTTGCAGTTGGCTACCTTTTAAGGTGTTCGTTCTGGGACATCAGCCCTCAACGCTCCGGACGCACCCATCTGCACTCATGGATCCTTACTCGCAAAAATGTAGGAGTTCTCACTTTTCTCCTTTTCATGGCGGATCGAGACCTCCCGTGAGTAGTTCGCTTTACTTAACCCCATGGGTCTGTCTGTCAGGGAAAGCCTACCTGCGGACATGTCCCATTTTCTGGTCTCGTCTGCGGTTGATCTACCCTGACTTGTGGGCGCCGTAGTTGATTTTTTGCATGTATTGAGATCTTCGTGGCCGTCAAATTCCTCGGACTCCGACAAGCATCTTATTTACCCCGCCTCAGCTCCGGCGTGACTGTCTTCTGTCCGATTGCCAGCTCCCTTCCTTTCGTTTCTTTTCTCTGTTGGAGCTGTTTTGAACAGCTCTTGATACTAGCTTTCTGAACCCTTGGGATGACCGCCGGCCCACTCCTTACAACAGCTTGCACTTTTTATTGCTCCTTCCTTATCACTATGGAACCCGGTAATTCTCCCTCCGCTCATCCGCATACCTGATACTCCTTCGCATTTGTTAGGGCTATTCTCCCGCTCCGCCGCCACATCAACCCTCCCGGTGCTCCTCCTCCTCAACCCCGGCTCCTTGATTTGGGTTGGAACAGACTGCAGATGCTGGAGCCTGAGGCAACTCTCCCAGTAGTCCTTTCCGGGTGGCTTCCCTCTTGAAATTATTTCTCCCCCGCGTCCGAGTGCACGCGCGACAGCAAAGCTCTTTCTCATAAGTCGTTCTTTTTTTTGCCGGATCCGCTCGGTTGCCATTGAGAGCCCTGACGATCTCTCGTGTCCCCTTTTTTCCAGTTTCTTCCCCTCTCCCATGGCCAGCTATATTAACTGCCCTGTCTTGCATTTCCTATTTTGAAGTATTCCGCCGCTGATATTATGTAAGACGAATAACAACTCGTCCATCAACGTTTTATTAATATTAGCCTTTATCACGGTTCTAACTTTTTTTGGACCCCTCCAGATGCAGATAGAACGACCCGTGCGACATCTGTCATAGATTTCCTTACCCTTTAGGCGTGTTGGCGGTCCCCCCCCAGTAGGAAACATCTCTAAGGGAAGAGGGGTATTCCCAGCCCAACGCAAGTGCGCTGCAATTCACTCCAGCTCGGGGGAGGCCCATCAGTTTCTCCCAGGTGGATAAGTTTACTTTTGCGGCCTCTACTTACTAGTGTACAGAGCAGTGGGAAAGCTGTTAACCGCTTTTTGAAGTGGCGTCAAAATTCAGTTGTGAGGTGGACTACCCCCCCTGTTTTTTTTGGGGGTTTTTGCCCCCACCGCCATTTCTGACAAGAACCCCAAGCTTTTCGGTGGACCCGACGTTGCTTCGCTTATTACATTCTTTGACTCCAAACCTCCCTTCTCAGCGACGTTTGCACACACCAAGGTTCCGGTCCTCCCCCATAGGACGGGGAACACGCCTTCCCCCATCCGGTGTTGAGAGCTCTTCCTTCCCTTTCCCTGTCGTGGTTTGGTGCTTACAGATCTCTTTGCGTCGCAGGTCTTGCATTTTAGTATAGCGCAGTCTCCGCAGGTGATTTCTCCATTCAAGCGAAGCGGTGGTGCGCGCCCAATTGTGCGGGATGAGATCAACTCCTAATGCTGTACGAGCCTGTACATGTACCGATCCAGGCTTCGTCTCGTTTTCCTCTGTGACGCGATCGTAATTTGAGTGCCTTCGTCAATGAAAACCGATTTCCTCAGTTGCGGGGGGGAGTTAAGCCCCCGTCCCCCCACCCCTTGTGGTGACGTTCTATTTAGTGACTTTCTGATCCTTTTTCCCGCAGTGCCCCGTGGATTTTTTTCTATCATAATCACGTTTTCTAGAGTTCACAGATTCAAATTGACCCATATAGTCGGATTTTAAATCGACCTTATCCCTTTGTTTTCCTTTGCCGAGTATGACTACCCCCCTTAGCTGCCGATTTCTCCCCCTCTTTCAGTGGCCGAACTTCTTGACATATAGACCTGCTCAATTAGCCCCCCTTTTTCTCTGCATCAGGGAGTCCATACCTTTCTTTTCTGGAGGAGTGATTCCCCTGCCCATGTCGAGTCTTCCGCAGCACCGAAATTTTCTCTTCACTTAGCGTGCCAAATCACCTTGGCGGGTCTGGAGCCCCTTCCGATTCCCGAACCGTAGAAGCAAGGGCACGCCCCCTTGAACTCCACCCGAGCCCAAGCTTAACTGTTGTTCTTTGACCTGTCCTTGCTCCAACACCGCATGATTTTTTTCCCCATGGGGTCCATTTATGCTCCCTTGTGGGTCCCGCTTTCCTGAGATTAGAAGTTGCTAGCGTTTTTTTTTCGTCGCTTTATCGTTAGTTTTGACCAGCCCGGGATTTTGGCCCCCTACATGCTCTTGGTTCGTTATTGCTATTTTTCGTTGTTTTCTACCTGTCGCAGTCACATATGGTACCCACCTTCTCTGTCCCAAACGTCTTTCCCTTAGATGGTTTTGTCACTCTGCGGACCCGAACAATCCTTTCCTCCCCCTTCCTTATTCCGGCCCACCCCCCTTTCTAGGGATTTGTCTTCCTCAAAATAGTTACCAATTTTCCATGTGACGTATTTGTAACCCCCCCTTGACGGAAAGAGTTTAGCACTAGCCACCCGGCCTGTTGACGCCTTCTCGGCAATGTTCCTCCACCTTTATATGGGAAGACGTCCCTTTTACTTTCCGCTTTCTTCTTTGCTATCTTGCGTATTTTGAGGGTCCTGACTCTGACTTTGTGAACACACCTTCCTCCCCCTTTTCGTGTCAGTGAATATACTGGTTGCTAGTTATCCCAGGAAATCGACCCTCGAGCTCTCTTCCCTTCGAGTCCAAAACCTGATGTTACTTGGCGACCATTCACTGGACCGGCTTTTGCCGTTACGCCTGTTCCGGAGGTCTTTCTCTTTGAGCTGCTCATCCTTTCTTTCCCAGATTTTTGTAGCCGTAGAAACTTTTTACCGCTGAGACCTATTTTTTCCTTCGATTTAGAGAACCCAGGACTCCTTTCTAGCTGACTGTGTAGATTGTTACGGGAGGTGGTTGCTGTCGTTCTGACCCCTTCGGGCCCCCTCTAATCCACCAATGAGCATTGCGCCTCTCTTGCATTGCTTCTCTACGATTTTTTTTTTGCCCTGAGAGGTCTCCGCCACCCCGCCTGATTTACTCCTATTCGCTTTTTTTGACTATATGCCTTCCGGTGCCGCCCGACTCCCCCCCCCACCCCCCAATGCGTACTCTTGGGTTCCCTTACCCCTAGCCACGGTCCTTCCCGTTCGCTCACATGGCAATCCAGACATAACCGCTTTTTCTTTTTCCTTTGGCGCGTTTCTCTGGTTTTTTAGTCTTTCCTTGTATGCCGTGACGGCCTTTTACGGCCCCCTCGGTCCTCGCCCTGATTTCGCTACGTTCCTCCATTTGATGCCGCACCCGCGCTCTTCGGCTCTTTCCCCCCACGGTCATGGGGCCCCCCTTTCAAGCTTGTTTCCAGTTTAGAGTGCCCCTTTTGGTGCTAGATCTGCTCGAATGTTCTTTCCCCTCCCCTTTCGTCCCGGATTCTCTTCTTTTTGTCTGGTTTTGCCCTGACCTTGGAACTGCAATTCAACCTGAATTCCCTCCCCTCTCCCATGAGGCGAGCTTTTTTTTGTGTTTGCCGCACTACTGGTCCTGCCTCTTTCTATATCTCCCGTCTTGTGGATCTTGGGCTGTAGGCTCCAACGTTTTTGAGCTTTCTTTCTCGTGCCGGTGTGCCCCCCTTTTCTCCAGCTGGCCTGCCTTTGTAACCGCCTTGTCTTATCTTTTATCGATCTTCCTTTTCCGGTATTACTCCCTCGCCACCCCTTCCGTGTATCTATTCTACGTGTTATTTTGTTGCTCTCGATGCGACGGAAATTGGGTTTTCGTAACATTTCGATTACTGCCGTTTCTCAAGCAGTTTGAATCTCCCCTTTTTTCTTGATGCAGTTGTTTAGTTAGCCCAATTTTCCACCTACTATGACGCGCGCGTAAGCTTGTCCCTCACATTTGTTACAGACAACTTCGTCTCTTCCAGGACTCTTTCAGAGAGTTTGCTAGAGGTTTCCTTGACCAGTTTTGCTGACTCGATCCCTGCAACCCTTGTTAGTACTTCCTTGGAGAGCGTGGATCGCTTGTAATTTTTTCTTTGCCGGTTCATTCTTTACGGATGCATCCACACTCCGGGTCTCGATCAATTTTCCTCCGTTGAAATGGCGGAGCTCAACTTTTTCTTCTCCGTGCGGCTGAGCCTTACACGTTGTCGCCGATCGGAAACCTTGCGGCCAGTCCCTTTCCTTTTGAGGTCTCTTTCTATGGTTGCGGCAGACACTGACGTCGAGAGAGCCCCTTTTAGTATGATTTGGCTGTTGTCCCGATTTACCCCCTGACTTTGTTCTCATTTCAAGAGGAATGTTGGATCTTCCACCACGCGTGTACGCAGACCTTCCCCTCCCATCACTCAAGTCACTGGCGGGGTTCGTTCGTGCCCTCTTTAGGAAAAGCGCGTGACCGTTTGGTGTCCCTTTCAACTGTCATTTTTTTCTTGCATTTTACCACGCGTTCAGGCCGCACGGACAGTCCTTCCTTTTTGGTTTCCCCCATCCTTCTCGGCGTTTCCGACCCCGGATCTGTTCAACGTTCATTGCCTTTTAGCCGCGCCCTCATGATTCAAGGCGCATCAGTTGGTCCCGCTTTCCGTTCTCTTCCCCTTCTGCGTCCCGTGCCACTAGGCACCACACATGACCTTTGGAGCCCCCCCCCCCTGGAGCAGAACGCGTCCTGTTTTATTCCCGAACTGCTCTTGAGTCTCCCCACCCCCCCCGCGAATTTCCCACCACTTAACTCTCCGTGTCCGTGGTAAATTTTGAAAGAGTGATCCCCACACCAGAGCTACCCACGAGTTTTCCTTTCTTTTCCTTTTTTTTGACGGGCGAGCACGTCCTTACAGGCTTTAGGTACGTGTCTTGCGCACGGATGCTCGGGTTTCTCCTTGGTCGAGTAGCCACTCCCTCTTCTTCCCGGTCGGTGCATTTGCCTGCCACTTTTTATAAGAGATCTCTTCCGCACGTTGAAGTTCCTGAGGCCTTCCCCTTTCCATTTTCTGACGCCTCTGAAGTAGAATCTCGTCTACCTATTGCTTTTCTCCAGATTTCCATGGAAGTTGTGACCCCCAGGTGATTTTACAGTCCTGACTTGAAGCGGGTCTCTTTCTTTCATCCGAGGTTCCTCCTCTTTTTTTCGGAACTCCCACTCGATGGGAAGATTTCGGTCGGATTGTACGGAATAATCCCCCGAAGATGTTAGTCCTTTCTTTCACTCATTATTCAGGTTTGCGCTCTGGACCGGCTGAGAAGTTTTTTGTCAGTCGCCCATCGGGCCAGCTGCTGGCTGAGGAGTTCCCTTGCGCTGGTCTTAAGTCTATTTGTCAATACAATTTCTCAACCACCCTCATAATTGTTTGGACAGTGGACATGACTCCGCTTGTTTCCCTGACCCAAACTTCCCTTCCGCGCTTTTGTCCCACACCTGTCCCCGCGAACAATTTTCTTCGCCCACATTCCGGTTTTTTAGCTCCTGGTCAAGACACTCCTTCAGTGTTCTTTTTCTTACTTCGGGCCCTTCCCCTCCCGTTCTCTCTTCCCCTCGTCTGTCTCATTCGCGCTTCCGGCCGATGTGTTCTAAGTTACCTCGTTTTCGATGTTCTCCTTCTCATGGGGAGAGCAAGTGCATCCCGTTCCGATGTGGCTTCCCTTCTGGAGAGTCGGCTCCCTTCCTGCCTACTTGTTTTGTTGCGTGTACCAAGCTTCTCCCCATTGTCTTTTCCTTGTTTCCTTTGCATGTCCTTATCCCCAGGAGGTGACGAGTCTTCTTTCTGCCGTCTGATCTGTTCCCTTGGTCTTTTTTCCTTTCCGATACTCGCCTCTTGTCCTTTAGACGAGAGTCAAAGGTTTATACTTTCACTGCTTCGTCGGCGGAATGACCGGGCACTCCCCCTTTGGTTTACTGTTCTCTGGGCCCAGTAACCAGAGCCCCTCCTTTTTCCAACTTTGGTGCTTGACGTGATCACCCTCTAGCCAAGGTCACTTTCCCCTTCTCTCGGCTTTCCTGTGCTTACTACATTTCTTCCTTTTTTGGTTCTTTTCGCCATGTGGCACATGTGTTCCTGCTCTTCTTTCCTTGGATCGAAATCACTTTTCTTCTTCGCAAGGTTTCGTTTTGCCGCTTTCCAGTCCTAGCGCCGATGCACTCCCCCCACCCCGACAAGTTCCACTTATTTTCCCTTAGCACAAAGTAAATGAGGTCATTCATTTCGAAGCTTTGGGTCACTTGACCCCTTTCCGTGTACAGAGATCCTTGATCTTGCAGCGATTTCCTTAGGACAGCCCACAGGCCCCTGTACAAGCATGCTGATGTTTTTTCTTTTGATTGGCTGCCCCCCCCCTGAGGGAATGTCCTGGTACAGCTTACACGGTTTTTTACCCCTCTCCTTGTACCCCCTCTCCTTTTCGTGCCCCCTAAGTCGCCTTCCGCCCCATCTCCTGGTTTTTTTCCACACCTTCCGGGCTGCCTTTTATTCCTCTCCCCGGTCGATTGACTTCTTTGCCGCACCACCCCGTCTTTCGGCCTTCTTCTCCACCTTGCACTTCTTTCCTGCTTGGGCCCGGTAAACTTTGAGTCCGTGTTTTTCCGGTCTTATTCCTTTCCGCTTGCCTTTCCTTTTTTCCCCCGAGAGGCTGTTCTCAGAGAACATGTTGAAGCTCCCCTGCAGAACTCTGCTATATATCTTTTTTCGCTCTTGGCCAGGGACTCTTCCGCCTTCGAGCTCAGTGAATCCTTCGTTGAGTTTCTTCCCTGGACCAGATCTTTCACTTTCGCGACTCGCCGCGCTTTCCTTTTCTCTTTGAGCTTACCCTCTTCGTATTCACGGATCGTCGTTTTTGAGTCGTCCTGCCTCCCTCATCGTCACAGTTTTTCGATCCCCATTGGTCCCCCCTCGGCGCGCGCACTTGTGCAGATTCGATTCGGTTTTTTTGGCGGACTCCGCCGCAGGCACTCCTCCCAAAAATGTAGTCATGTCTCGGTCCGGTTTTCCTTAGTCGCCAGCCGACTTTCCCATTGACTTTCTGCCAGGGCGAGCTGTCATCGGACCTCTTTGGTGGCCAAGTTTGTTTCTTGCCCAGGTCCGGTTGTTTGAAAAACAGCACCGATCACTGTTTTTTTTTTGCCCCACGATCACACCTCTCCCCCTTAATTTGTTCTCATGGCACTTTTTTTCACCCCATGCGCTGCTTCTGGATCCTTTTTTGTTTTTATTCCTGGAGTCCGCGTCGGCCGTGGGCCCACAGATCCCTTCCTTTTTTTTTTTCATTCGGGCGCTTACTTTCCTTTGTGTGGCTTCCCCCCCAGCTCCTCCTCGAACCTCATCAACATTAGGCTTTCCCTCACTCGAATTTCCCCTTTTTCTTCCTACGCTGGGGGCTCGTCTCCTGCCCGTTCTCAGAATTGAACGCGGTCATCCGAGCATTTATTTATATGGCAGACTGCCCCTTAGGCCTTACCCCCGACCCTGCGCGCCATCTCTCCGCATTCTGTCCCTAGTTTTGCCTGCATGCCTCACTTCCGTAGAGGCTCTACTTAGGGTCTCGACGGTGTGGCTTCTTCCGATGTTTCGTGGTTTTTTGTTAGGAGTCGTCATTTTTGCCAGTTTTCTGTGCTCCCCAGTGTTCTCCCCTCTTTTATTACTCGTTGTTAGCCGTACGGTCCTCCCTCCTTTGCGACAACCTAAACGCTATATTCTCCTTCTTGCCGTCTGAGGATCCTCGAGGGAAGGGCGTTTCTCCCTCCTAGCCGGCAGTTATATTCCCCTTACTCTTCTTCCCTCGAACACCGGGGTCAAGATTGCACCCCCCTCCTCCCCCGACTGGAGCCCGCGATCGCTGAAACGTCTCCTACGCCCCCTTTTCTATTTTACCCCCTTTGGCTGCCAGCTCTTAATCCGGCAGACCACATCCTCCCATTTCATGAACCCCTCCTTCTCTCTTCTCACAAACCCTCATGGTTTGATCACTCCCTTCCCACTATTTTGCGCGCGGTTTTCTCCAGAGGTCAGGTTGTTAGTTGCCGTTCCCCCTCGCGCTTTTGGCCAACATGATCCCCCCCCACCCGTGCTCGATCCTTAGCCAATCCTGTCGATTGCTGAGCCATCCTTCTGGTCCTCTGCCACCGCCCCTTCCGTGAGGAAAAAAGTCTTTTTCGATTTGCCATTCTAATTTCTTCCTTTGGCGTTCCGCTGGTGTTCCAGAACCAGGTACTTTGGCCTTCTGCGCGATTCTGGCGCTTTCTTTCCCTCCTCTCGTGCCGTCAACGGCTGTCCTTTTTAAACTTAACTCCACTATTTTTTAGCACCTTGCACGAATGTTAGCTAATTTGGTTTTTTGCCGATGTATTCTTTGACCGCGCAGTGCTTGTTTTGGTGGAGCGCAATTTCGTTCTCGTGCTTTCCCCCCGCGGCTTTGAAAGGCCGCTCCTTTAATGCTAGATGAGTTCCAGCTCCGGTATTCACTCTTCCCAGGCCCCTCTCGCGACGCCCCGTACACACCGTATATTGCCAAGAGCTCCATTTCTCGTAGGATTTTTTCCTCGATCCCGTCGCCGCCCACACCCTGCCCGGTTCCCGTCACTCCCCTTCGAGCCAGTCCTTATGGTTCCTTTCCATCTTTCCCTAACTACCCGGTTTCTCCCACCTGCCGCCTACCTTACTTTCTTCCCTTTTCTTCCGAGCGTTTTCTAACACTTTCTCCCCCCGATGTCCACCGCGCACGCCGAGGCACTGCCGCGTTTTTCCTCCCTTAAGGATGTCGATTCCCTCCCCTCTCTCGTCCGTCCCCTGTTTGTTCCTAGATTCGCGCAAACGTATCTATTCCTCAGTTATCTCTTCTCCGTTCCTTGGTCACGTTGACTCCACCGGTCCATTCTCTTCTCAGCCTACGTCTCGCATCCGAGCTTCATGAAGCGCTCGTCACCCACCCCGAGAATCTTCCGGTAAGACCAGTGCGTTAACGACCTCCCTTAGATTGCTCCGGTCGCGCGGGGTGTGCAAAGTCCTTCACATCGCCCCTAATGTTGACCTCGTGTGGGTAATTCCTTCTTCCTAGTCTGGCAGACCATTCGCCGGAGATTTGAGGTTCTCTGTCGTTTTTTGTCGGGGGCTGGTCCAGTGTGTTCGGGTCTTTGGGAGATATTGCCATTGCATTTACATTTTTCCCTCAAGAAAACCCTGTCCCTTGGTTGTCCTCGCGGTAAAGTTCATCGCCCTTGCAGCTCTCATTTCTTTCTCGACGGCTGCCACCACGTCGTCTTTCCCTCATGGACCCATTGGTGGGCTTGACCTCTAATGAGGTCGCTGATTTTCACAGCCCCGCGTTTCGGTGTTTCCAGGCTTCTTTCTTTCCCCCCTTCATCGCTTTTGGATTTTTCAAGGTGCCTCGTGACTTCTCCTCGTCTTGCGATGGCGCTTCCTAGTCTCCTCCAGCGACCTCCGCCGCGACCGTTTTTCCCGACAGAGGCCCCGTTGCCTGTTTGGAGCTTTCAGAGTGCCGTCTTTCCTTAACCCAAGTTGCGCCCGTCGTCTGTAGGGGACGGGTCACCTGGTCCACAAAGGGGCGTGTTTATTCGCACGATTTTCACGGGCCACCGTGTATTTCATATTCTTTGTGTTTTTCGAAGATCCCTTCTCCCAGGTGCTTCCCCCCTTCACATTATCTTCTTTCTGAGACACGACTGCCTTCTTTGCATTTTGTGGATCCACAACTCGACGCATGGAGCATTTGGTCCTTCTCCTTGCACAAGAGCTCCTCCCCAAGTCGGCGCCTTGCATAATTTCCTTCTTTCCCTTGCGAATAAGGCGTTCTTATCGCCCCGCGATCTTAGCGCGCCATCGCCTCCCTTTTCGCGTCCCGTGATTATCCACCTTTTTTCGGAGAAGGTGAGATTTTATGTTTATATGCCAGATTTTTTGGGCCCCTCCCCCCCACATCCCCCTGTATTTCTTGGTTCTGACCCTAGTTTTCCCGAAGAGTCGTTCCCGGGTACTCCTCCCTCTTTACCTTTTTGCACCCGCCCCGTCTGAGGCTTTTCGAGGGCATCGCTGGTCCGTGCAAGCTTCGCTCAATAATGCGCTTGGTTGCAGATTGGCTTTTCGCTTTTTGCTGGTCGCACCTCTTTTACCCTGTCCTTTTTGGGACGATAGTTCAACCTTGTTCCAGCCCTCTCCCCTGAATTCGGTCCCCACGCGGCTTGCGGCCCGTCCCAGTCCCTCTGTGGACGTCGTTTTTTTTGACGCAAAATTTGATGCGACCCCCCCGATGTTGCCCATAGCACGGTAACGCGGCCCAGGTGCGCCCTTTCCCTTTCTCCTTGCTGTCCTCCTTTCTTTACCCTTGCTTAAGCTCGGGATGTGGATGTTGATGTTTTCCTTGGGGCGTCCTAGACCGTTTTTGAAGCCTCCTTCCCTTGCAGTAGACTTTCCCCTTGGCTCTTTCTTATCCTTCACGCGACGCCACGAGCTTCCTCCGACCCCCCTCGGCCTGATCCTTTTCAGGCAATGGACGACCGACTGTGTGCTCGCGTAGGTTCCAGCTGTGATCCGTTTGCTTTCCGATTCTCCGGACAAGACCTCTTCACTTGACCGCATTCCTCCGGCCAGGGCTTCGCGAACAAGGATCGGTCCTTTTTTCGCCTGGTGTCAGAGTTCACTTTTTCCGGTGTTGTCTTTTGTCCCGGTGGTCCGGACTTAGGGCATTCCCCCCACTGCCTACTTTTTGTTTTTTTTCTCGCTTTTCCGAGACATTGAGGTCAGCTTAAGGTTGGAGCCTTTCTTCTGTTTAGAGCTGACTCGTTTCCCCCACGTTGGGCGTGACCAGTCTTTTTTTTTTGTTGCTCCACCGAGTTCCGCTTTTTTTAGGTACACCCGAACGACATCCCCCTTTTCAGAGCTTCGGTGGAGATCTCTGCCGTTTTCTTTGATTATTATTTTCCTCTCAATTGAGACCAGCGCCTTCCCTACCGTGTAATTGTGTGCGCTACAGCGCGATCCCCCTTCCCCCATTAATCGACAAATGGATTTATAGTCTGAAGTTTTGCCTGAGCTGGACTCCTTTTGAGCTTCTCCCTTTACTTCGCTTCAACGATTTTTTTGCGGTTGCAGTTTTTTGAAGTTGACCGGCCAACCCCTGTCCCTCGCGCCACTGCTCCTGACCCGGGGCTTACCCTTGCTGGCGCGAGGTACGCCGCACTTGCTTCCTCGACTCACGGCTCTAATCTTGGGGTTATCGTGTGGTTGCTTTTTTCACGCTTCTTCGCTTGGCGCTCCTCACTTTTTCGTGCGTTGTGCCGTGTCTAAGATGGCGTTAGTGTTTCGATTTTTCTTCCTCGTTTGGTTTGAAAGCTCGCCGCGCGCGGTACTTTGACGGTGAAGTCCCC
>Ga0179593_1436677_pt1 | contig 11821 bp, 12 predicted proteins | sample CZODoug2_1_08_16_FD_185931 | JGI IMG/M metagenome (GOLD analysis project Ga0179593, IMG submission 185931) | Vadose zone soil fungal communities from Angelo Coast Range Reserve, California, USA - CZODoug2_1_08_16fungal (PacBio error correction) | ecosystem: Environmental > Terrestrial > Soil >... | reverse complement strand
GTTTTTTCCTGCTAAGACAATCCGAGCATTCCTGTTGGCGCGCCCCAGCGTTCCCCCGGTTGAAGATATAGAAATAGGTTTTTGCCAGTTCGGGCCTTTGCCTCTCTTCTCCTCTCCAAGATCTCCCGGGTTCCCCAAGTTCGCACTATGTTCAGCCTTGTGGTGTCCATTCTGCTTGATCTTCAGAGCCCGTCTCCGTCTGGATAGCTGTATGAAAGCGCTGAATGCCTTTTATCATGTGTGACGGCACACTTTTTTTCTCTCCCTCTTTAACAGAGTTGGCCATTCGTTGAGCGACGACGCTCGAGGAGCGTGAGGGGAAAGTTCAATAAATGTTTTTCTTTTGTGATAGATTTGCTCGCCTTCCTTCCATGAGTATTTCATTTCTGAGATGTGATGTACTGAGTACTCCCGGCTCCTTTTCTCTCTTGAAAGGGATTTTTTGGACCCGGAGGCTGGTACCGGGCGATCGAGGAGCTTTCTTGAACCACAGTCCCAGTTTTCTTTAAATTGACTCGTTTTATCTACCCAGTTTTTTAAGACTTAACTATCCCTTATCTCACTTGCTCTTAGACAAAGTCCCTTTCGCTCTGCTCTCCTCGCCGGGGCTTTGTTTTTATTGGCTAAACCTCCCCAAGGACCTTTTGTTTCATGTGACCTCCTTTCCCTCCTTATCTTTTGCATGCCTCAACCTGCCTTCCTTGTACCTGGGAACGTGTCGGGCAATGGTGGGAAAAAAAGGTTTGATGCTCCGCTTTCTTTTTTCCTCCCTCCCCCCCGGAGTTTTCGAACTGAATGACACCGTGCCCCCCTACGCTTGCTTTTTCTCCTCAAGTGTTTTAGGGGGAGATCGCAGTTTCTCGGCCCCGATTCTGCCTTCTCCCCAAGCCCTTTCGTTCGCTCCATAGGGGACTTCGGCGGTTTTTTCACCTCTGTTGTATACACCACAACCATCATCTGATGCCCTAGGGAGTTTTGTCCCTTTACTGCTGACGGACTCGTGGGACCTTCTACACCGCTCGCATCCGCTATTGTGTTATAGTAGGCGTGATCCCTAGGCGTTATGTACTTCTCAATAGGCTCCCTGTTAAAGGTATCGAGGTCGCCTCTCATAAGGTAAGGTTCCCCGTGCGTTCCGCGGCCCCCCCCTACTTTAGTATTTTATTCGGCTAAAGTGTGTAAGGTTAACTACTGTAGTATTTACCCTTTCTCTCTGGTCCTCGACGCTTTCGTTTTCTCGGTCGATGGAGGCGCGCTGGCCTCCTCGATCATATCTATTCTCGTTTGGAGTCGAATGAGCGCGGTCGACTCCCTCTCCTGCCAGACCGAAACAGCTCCTTTCCCCCCCCGTGCTTACTTTTGCCCGAGACGAAGGGCCGCCCCCCCGGTCCTTACCCTAATTTTAAAGTGCGAAGCGCACTTTTCAGCGATGGTCCCATTCTGTGGGCTAGGAGACACGCAGATGAAGAGGGTCAGCCTGATCCCCTCCCCTCTTGCGGGACCCTCAGTTTAGCCGCTTGGATCCCGCCCCCCTTTCGCTTTCAGTTTTTCCTCTTCAGTACGGAGCGCCCTCCACTCTCTCGTCGGCGAGCTTGTTAGAGTCCCAGCCATTGGTTATTTAGTCGCGCTTTTTTCTTTCCTTAGACTGGCTTCCCTTCTGCTTTCCGCTCATATATTCAGTAAAAAGAAGCGGGCTCGGCCGTTGCCAACATGAACATGCGGGAGATCGTAGCGATCTTTGCTGAAGGCCGGGCTCCCTCTCTTTATCCCCCCCTCCCGAAGCTCTTTTTCCTCACCTGACACTCCTTGCTCTTCTTGCGGTGGCCTGCTCGGTTTCCTGACCATTCCTTGTGAAAACGCCGCCCTTGGTGCCCACATGAAAGCACCTTTTCAGGTCACCTCGAGGAGGTGGACTTCCTCAGATCTTCCTGCGCTTCCTTGTCTTGTCCTCATGCCCCCGCCTTCGGGCTTTTTTTCCACCCAAGCCACTACGGCTGTCGTCGAAGCACACTTTTGAGATTTTATTCTAGACTTAGCCGTGTCTATCCTAGGAATTTCCGTGTTTTCGATTCACGAGTTTTCATCTAACTTCTGTCCTCACATTCGCTTGTAGTAATTTTTACCCTTCTTGCATTTCGTGTACGTACACTCTCCACCGACCCCCGGAAGCTTCGTAACGAGCAGGGAAGGAGTTGATTCCGGTACTTCCTCCCCCCAGATCTCATAGTTTTAGCGAGTCCACCCATCGCCGCTCACGACTTTGATTTTTTTTGTCCCTCCCCACGATCCCCTTTCTCGTCAGTCTTCCTGTGGTTTCCAATTTCGACCATTTTTCAAAACGATTGCCATGCCGTTGTATCAAATGCTAAAACGTCCCTTTCTCAGCTTTCCATATTACTCCCATGAGCTTTTTTTATTTTCGATGAGAACGAGTTGTTCCCGCTCCCCCCTGAGAGCTTGTTAAATCGTGTAGATGCTTTTCCGGCGTTTCAGTCCGGGCCCCGTATTGATATTCCGCTCTATTCTCCCAGTGCCGTCAAATTATATCTTCACCTTTTCTTCTGGTCCGAGATATGGTGGTGCTTTTCCTTGGCTTCTCGCACCCTCTACCATCTTTCCGTGGTCATGACTAACACGTTTTTTGGCCTACCGCCCAACCTCCTGGTTTCCTCGCTTTGGAGGGTTTGTGTTCCTTGAGATTCTCTAAGCTAACCCCGTGAATGTCTCCTTCGAATCGAGATTAAGGAGTTTTCGAGTTACTAAACGGCCTCATCGTGCTTTCTATTTCATAGTCTCTTACTTTCCTGCCAATATAATTTCTCATTCCTATAGCGCTTCTCCTATAACCTCAGTTTGGTATCCGGGGTTGGGCTTTGGAACAATTTTATTTTTCTGATCAGCCAACGCACCTTTCCTGTCGGAGGACCTATCACCTCTTCCGGGCATGCCCCTGGATCTCCAGTTAATAGGTAAAGCCCCCGTGATTTTACGCACACGTTACTGCAACTTGTTGAAATGCGATGACCGGACGTCCCCCCCTCGCCACCGACTTATAAAGACAGAGCTCTTTGTTTTTCCTACCTTTTGGGAAACCTCGAAGCGGTTTTGAGGGTTCCCTATCGTGTTTTGTTCCGGTTTTTTAGCTGAACAGAGAGAGTTTCAGCCTGCTTTCAATATTCTTCATATTTGTGTGGTCGCTACTTGCTGGCACCGGTCTTTTTTTTTGATCTCTGAAGTACTTTTTGGAGGTCCGGGTCCATTTAGGAATAATTTTGGCACGTGCGGCTCCATCTGCTTGCGCCGGGCCTTTCTCGAACCTTTCCCGCGTAAGAACCCTCTTGTCTGGCTCATTTTTTTCTCGGCATCGGGTCCATTCTGCCATCGGCGCCATTCTGCATCCTCGGGATCCCGCTACGTGCGTCGTTTCCGCCCATCTTTTTCCCCTACGACGAGTCGAGGGACCCTTTCCTTCACTTTCATCCTGCCTTGGGCGGTTTGCAGGGGCTCGACATGCCTCGCCTGCTCCGCTCCTGCGGCGTTTCACTTTTTCTTGAACGCTTTTTTTTAGTTACAGTACGCCCTTTCATCGTAGAGCCCCCCCACGTGGGACGCGCCCCGGGTCTATCCTATCGTCACTCCTTTTCCTTTCGTGTTCGGTCATCAGTAATGGATCTCTTAGTGCTTCTTCCCCCTGACTTTGATCTTTTTCCCCTTTCAAATTCTTCCTCCCTTGTTTCTCACCACGGGTTGCTGCCCGCCCCATAGCGCCTTCGTCTCTGTAACCGAAGGCCTCTCGTTTTGGAAGGATATTGTTCGCCTTTACCTTCTCTTGCTTCTGCCTACAGCCTTTTAGGAGGTTAGTTGTTTTGTTTAGCTTCTTCCTTCAGCGCTGCGTCAGCTTCGTTTTTCTTTCTATCTTTTTACCCCCCCCCAATACCATGGCTTTTTCCCGGAAGAAGCCTTGTAGGCGACCCCCCCCAGTTCCCGTTTAACGTAGAAGGGATTGATCGGGAGTTTTTCCCCACTCTTTCTCCTTGAAGTCCTAATGATTGGATATTAACCCTCCCCGCCAGATCTTATTCTTCAGGGCCTTCCTTCTCTTTATCGGTGTTAACCAAGCTTGCGCCCTTTTTTCTTTTCCCCCAGTGCGCCGCTATCACTTGATTTCCCCTCTATTTGAACTACTCCTAACTCTGGTTGACCCCATTAGGAAGCTTCCGACGCTCCCTCCTTTCCTGTCTCTAGTTCCCTTACTTTTTTGAGAGTTTAAACTTTGTCCGATTTTCTCGTCTTTACATGCGTATTTTTTCCAAATTTTCCCTCATCTGTCGCCGTTGATGTTGTTTCTAGTTCTATCTCGAAATACACCGTTCCTTTTTTCTCTTAATTGTTGCGCAATTTTTCTTTTTTAGGATTATGAGCCGCCTGTAATAGATTAGAAATCCGTTTCTTCCCCCCTTTGCTTTCCTTGACCCTTCTGATCTGGTCTGGTCTTTCTGCTTTTTCGATATATATCACGTTTTGAGTTCGACCCCCACCTCCCAATGCCTTCACACACCAACCTCCCTAGAATAGAACACAAATAGCCCCTTTTCCAGGTTTGCATACGGTTTCTTTTTTTTTTCTTCCTCCTCTCTACTTCATCTTTAGAGGATAGATTTTCTCTTGACCTTTTGTCAGAGGGATTTTCTTGGCTAACCCCGGTCTCCGTCATTCAATGGCCCCCCCTTATAGTGCAGTACGAGATGCATGTCTTTAGTCTTTTTCCCCCCCCCTTGTCTTGAAGTCCCTCCCCCCCCTCGATCCCCTTTTCTCCTCTTCCTCGATCGAGGCACCGAGGAGCGTCGTCGGACTAGCCGAGGCCCCGATGACTAAAAAGTTTTTCATCTGACCTTGAATCTTTTCTCCCCGGCGCTGATATCTCAGAAATCGCCCGGAGTTTTTATGGAGGAGGCTGATGGTCTTCTTCAATTCCCTTTTTTTATGGTCATGTGTGACCAGGTGGAGAGGCTCTTTTTTCCTTTTCTTCTTGCTGAGTCCCCCTTTCGTTAACCCCTGTTGCTTATGACGCATCATTCTCGCCTGTTCGTCTTAGGTTAGTTTCCTACTCCAGAGGATCGTCCCCCACCCCTTTATTCTGACATCTTACCCATCTGCGCAGGATCCTTTTCCCATGTGTTCCCCCCTCCCTTTTCCCTAGCGTCTTTTAGAGAGCCCAAACCACGTTTTCCCCCCCTCCCTCGTCCAGCAACAACGCAACCTTTGTCGTTTATGCGCCTTCGTCGAGGGTTTGCAGATGTTTAACAGGCCTAGTTCGCCTTCCCCCCCCACCTAAGCCGCAATAACCGAGGTTGGACCCTTCTTTGACCGTATCGGTTGAGCCACCTACTTTCGCTTCATTCGTAAAAGGAACTTGTTGGCCGCGGTACCCCGCTGCCTTCTGACCGAGGATTATTCTTGATTTCCAGCTAATGACGACTTTTCTCTGCATTGGTTGATTCGTCCCCGTCTCTATATCAACAGCACGACTCACCCTTTGCCTCCCCCCTTGAAGTCTTAACCGAATTTTTTTTTGCGGTCCCCGTCCTCTTCAGTCGGTTCGATGACTTTCGGCGTTAGCCAAGAATACTGATTATAGCTTTCCTTTCATTTTTTCCTTTACTACCGCCATCTGGGTTCGAGGGCGGATCGCATACCGCGCTTCTTTCTCTCTTTTTCATGACTCATTCTCGATCCGATTGATAATTCAACCCCGTTCCTGCTGCATTTTCTCTTATGGCCGGATTTAGGAGATGGGAAAGTTACCCCTCCCTTTGGTTTTTTGACCCATTCTCTCTTCTTCCTCCTCCCTGTTTTTTTCGATCTCTCCAACGGGTTTTCCCGTTGACAATGGGAATACTTTCCTCTCCCACCTTTCATTGGGGCGCTCTATAACATGCCTTCTTTTTCACAGCTAGCGCAAATTTCCCCTGTGTCCTTTCAACTCTTTTATCCTTTAAATCCGGTTGGATGAGCGCCCCCTTTCTAACCCTGGCGGTACCGTGTGCAACACTTTATTCTTTAAGCATCCCGCGGTCTTCGTGTTCTTTCGCCCTTCATAGTTCTTCAGAACCCCTAATTCGGAGAATGGCCACCCCCAACATTCTTTTCCCTTGCGTCACTCTTCTTTTCAAGTCTTGCGAGTGCTTCCGGATGAGAGCGTCGACGATCCAATCTTTTCGCTCTCTTCAACCACGGGACCCTGTTATCTATTTTTTTTTTTCCTCTTTCAGAGTTCGTGAATGAGTAGCGACCTCTTCCCCCAACCACTTTTCCGTGTTTCCCCCTTACGCTGGCCGTTTATTGCTCTTCCCCCCTTTGCTTTTTCCACGCGTAAACTGTTTCTGGCGGCTTCCTGTTTTGCTTTTGAAATAGGTGTACCCCCTCTTTCCTCGCCTGTCTGATCTTATTGGACCCCGTTTTGACTTTTTGTGTGGACCTGAACCACGTTCCGTGTCGCGCGACGCTTTTCTTTCCTTCTGGAACCGACCATTCCCTTCTCACTTCTCTATTTTGTGTATTTTTTCTCCCAATGGTTTGGATCGTTGCTGAATTTACAAGAAATAGAGCTGTGTCCGCGAGTCATCGGTGTCCAACCTAATTTCCCTCAAACAGTTCCGAAGAAGAAGTCGCCCCCTTTTCTCCCCCCTTACTCTCCCAGCACTTCTTTGACTAGAGTCACGCTTTTTTTCCTCCCTTTATCCCCCCTTTTCCTCTTATGGTCTGGGAATCGCTTTCTCCTCGTTGCGCCGCAGTCGTTCTGCCCTGTTTTCTTGATAGGCCGCCCTTGACTAGGAGATAGTTCCTCTTTTCTGCCCTCGATTATTTTTTTCCGCATGTCTTTCCCGCTCTTACTTAAACTTGGCCGGCAGCGTCGGTACCCGCAGATTCTTTTGTGCCCTTTCGCGCAATATACCGTTTCCCCTTTTCTCTGCCCGTGTTCTCGACCTCGCCGCCCTCTCCCCCACCAGAAGTCCATCTGCCGGTACCGATTCGAGAGCGACCCACATCCGTTAGGTTTTGCCCCTCACTCTTCTGTCCTATTGTGTTCTATTTTGTGAGTTTTTTGTTTTTTCCATATTGTCTTTTTTCGTAAAAGGTACCTGATTATCCTTTCCAGCGCTTCCGCCCTTTTTTCCATATCGTACGGGTCACCGTGCACTTTTCTTCCCATGGCCTCTCCGTAATGCAACGGAAGGAGGGCCGTTCTCCCTCCCCCCCCCTGTACTCCCCCATCCAATTTACTTTTTGCACCCCCCCCCCCCCCCCCCCCCCAATTCCTAGCACGCTACGGGCCCCCTGATATGTGCCTAGACTCGCACCACCCAACTGTCCCCTAGTCTTTTTTCCAGGGTTAAGTCCCTGACTTCCTTTTAAGATTCCCCTTGCGGATGTTTTGCTACCACCCCTACTTAACGAACTCAAGGCGGAGATGCCAGATGCTGATCTTTCTTTTTTTTTTTTTTTAAGGATTCTCCCCCCTCCATAGGTTCATCTCGCAGCAATTCCCGTTTCGTTTTTCGAGAGCTGCCCTCTGGTTCTTTTGACCCCCCTAGACAGAGATCGACCGCTCCCCCCCTCTTCTAGATGAGCCCGCCCCTATTTCCTTGTTTTCCTTCGTCTTCCAGACCACTTTGTCCTTGTCAACGGGCGCTCTTTCCGGACCGGTGCCCCTAGAAGGGCCAAGCGGATTATATTTACTGGTGCTTTCCCCTTTCTTTCCCAGATGACCACAAGGCCGCTTGGTTGTTCCCCCGATGTTCTGACCGTCGCACAACACAACCTCACCTCCTGTAACCATTGTTGCAGCCGCAAGCGATATGAAGAAATTTGTATTCCTCCCTCCTCTCTTTGACCCGCCTAGTTTTTTTCTCATTTCATTCCCGGCACCTTTGGCGATACGCCTTACATGCTTGAGTTTTGACTGGCCCGCGCCGTCTTCCTGGCCTTTTGCCCGTCTCATAGATTTTGCCCATGATAGACCCAGAAGGTCGGAGTCGATCTGCTCCCTGTTTTTTTCCCCCTTTTTTTAACCGGTTGATCCCCCACGTGGGATTAAGGCATCTAAAGTACTTAGAGGCGCACCCCCTATCCCATTGCTTACGTTCCCACAATTCGCCCGAATGCGAGAAGATGTGCATTTAGACTTTCCCCCCTCTTCCTCCTCCCCCGGACGTTTTCTTTATGTTTTGATTCCTTTCTCCGTCCTCTCTTGCAGACTTAGTCTTGTAACGTGATGTCGAGTTTCTTTGCCGACCTAACTTGGTCCTTTCATGGGTTCCCGCTTTGTTTTCTTCCATTTTTTTCCTTTGTATGGCCTGACCCTGGTTTGGCGCTACAGGACAATTTTGATTTGTCATCCGCCCGGGTTCGCATCATGGAGTCCTCCCCGCTTTCCTGAAGAGGTACGATAAAGACCAAGAGACTACCGCCCATTCTTACACCGAAGAAGATCTTTTTTAAGATTCCAAAGCCTGAGGACGCCCATTCCCCTATAAACAACCAGCAGAGTAGATTTTCCGAACGGACACCTTTTCACACTGGTAGATGGTTTCCTGCAACCCAAAACCCCCCCAACCCCGGTTTTTCTCCCCTGTGGATGCGGTGACAGAATCAGCCCTTGCACAAACCTTTTTTATTCGTGGTGAATTTCCTGCTTTCGTGATCCTAGGTTCCACTTGATATCCGTCGCAGGGCGCCCACGGCTGTGAGCTTTGAGTACGTAAGTGCACTTTCAGTTTGATGATCATCCCACCTGTGGCCAATCCCCTCCATCTCCCTAATACGAGTGAATATCGTTGACATTAACAGGGCCCCTCTTCGTTTCATTCATCACCACTCTCCTTTCCGTTTGGAATAAGTCGATCTTAGGTCCCGTCCGACCCGTCTGAAGCCTAATGGACGGCACCGAGTAATGATTTTCCCTCTTCGCCGCGGGAACCCAGTTGAAAATTGAAACCAAAGACAGGTCTTCCTCTTTGGCTTTGAGGGTAGTGCATGTTTGTAATGGCCCTCCACCCTAATTCTTGTAATGGTTGCCCTAAGATCGTGCGAAACTTCTTAGACCAAGGTTCCCCCTTTTGTCTCCTTTTTTCTTTTTTCTGGAGTTCTTTTTTTTCCCCGTTCAGCCAAGATAGGTACGGTCCCTTCCGCATCGTTCCACCTCTTTTCCGATATCCGTGGGGACCTGCCTTATTTTTCTTTCTTGCCGTCTGCTTTCCCCCTTTGAACGCGCTCTTTCCTCTTTTATCCTTTTCGAAGGGCAGTCTCTACTGGTCCCCTCTCATGGCGAGATGGGCAATTTTTGGTCCACCCGAAGCGATTCGCTGTTCGGGCATGATGACCCGCACCCTTTTGTCTGGATTAGTACCATTTGCGCCTTCCGACGAGGAGGCTTCCTTCATGTGCAGGTAAATGGCTCTAACTGCACGTCCTTTCCGACGTCGTTTTTCTCTCGTACCTCAGGCGGGCCGTTAGCTCTTTATGTTTGAGTAAACTTTCAATTTTCCTGGTTGTCTACATTCATATCTTTTTTTGCAACTATGATCGAACTCTACTCCTTCTTAGATTAAGCGCTTTGTCCGGGAGTAAATAGCTGGCAGAGAGCTCAGTTTTCTTTTGTTTTTCCCTCCCCTCCCAAGGCCAGGTTTTCTGATGGGGACTCAACTATCCCTGGGAGCCCGCTCATCTCTCTTCTGCCATGCTTCACCCTTTCAGAGTGGCCGACGGTGTTATTACCTGGGAACAAATGTTTTCTCTCTCTGGGTTTTCCCTAGAAACTTTACTCAAGATCTTCCTTCGCCACTCTCAGGAAACGGACGAATGCTTTTTTCTGCACGTATCGTTTTGGCTCCGGATGCCCCTGGACAGGCTATCCTATGTTCCTCGAGACACCGATTTTATTCAGTAGTGTGGTGTTGTGGGATTTGCGATCCGGGAACCTTCTCCGCTTCCCGGTCCACGGTTGGTCCTCCCACACAGATACCTTTCTCACTGCGGAGCGGCCGGCCGTACCTCGATGACGCTACGCCCGGGACGTGGACATCTCCCAAGTTCTCTCGAGTTGTGTTTTCGGACTTCCTTCTTCTTCCTTAGCTCGATGAGTTTCATCTGATGCGTAATCCTGGGACTAGTTCCGCCTCGTCTCACATAATTTCACTGGTTGTCTTCTTGAAGCAGCCCGCCTTGGCTCGCTTCTAGGTGAGCCTTTCTAATCCAGTGATCCTTCTTTCCATTCGTGAGTCTACAGTGACCTGGGTCCGCTAATCCCTGGTGGTTTAAAGGCTTTGATTCTTTGGTATCTCTCTGGCGTTTTATTTTCCTTCTTTCTCCCGTTTTTTTTTTTGTTTTCTTCCGCGATGGGCCGACCCATCGCTCTCCCCTTCACCTTCCGCCCTTTGAAAAACACCCTGTGCTTCCTCCCCCCTCTCCTAAGGTTCTCCTACCGGCCGTGCGGACATCCCGGAGGGATCCTCCCGATCAGCGCGCCCATTTTTCAGGTTTCAGAAACGTCTTCAGGACTTTCCGTAATTTTTTCTTATTGACCCCTCTTCGGGTTCACTCGAGAGATTGGAAATTTCGTAGAGCTTTTTTTTTCATTCGCCGCTCTGGCGTTACAAGATGACGTCCCCCCCATTCCCCCTTATAGGAGGCTTTAGAGTCCCTTCCTTTCCTTACTCTTGCTGGTCAGTAGGCAAGGACTCCTCCCGTTTCATTTTTCCTTACACACCCCCATGGAAACCCCTAGTGACCTAAGCATTGTAACAATTAGCCCCCTTCCCCCTTCTTAATGAGAGGTCAGAACTTTTAGGGGTCAGACATCGACATTTTCCGAAAGTAGTCAGTTCTTAATGGACGCCCCTTTTACAAATCCTCTCGTCCGTTTTCCCTGTGGCTGTTCGGTGGCGAAAGAACATCTTGGCGCCTTTTTTGCTTTCTCCACGCCAGCACAATTTCCCCCCCCATGAGTTCCCCCGTTAGCCAGGACCCTATAGGAGCGGTGGAAGGCCTGCAGAGCGATCTTGATCCCGTCCGCTTTTCTGCTTATTTCCACTCTCAAACAAACCTGACCTTGGGGGTTTTCCCAACGCCCCCCTTTCACTCTTCGTTACGCGGAACTTCCACTTGTCTCTAGTCTTTCCTCCATGCTTTGAGATTCGGCGCCGGACCGTCGTCGATTTTTAGAATGTACATGTTCCGCCCCCCACTTTAGGAAGGAGAAGATCCAGACCGTCCCGCCTTCTTTCCCCTTTCCTCCACAGAAGGGCCGCTTTTACTACATATGCTTTCGGTAGCTGTTCCTTCGCCCTCTTTCTCTCGATCATTCGGATGCCGGCTAGTCAAATCTCTCACAAGACTTCCTGATCGGAAACCTCCCCACTCCCCTAGTTTCCGTGTCTAACGATTTTTCCTCTCTTCCCCCTCGCGGGGGACCCCGCTTTATAGGGACTGCCATTCCGCTCCAAATATAAACATTCCTTCTTTCAGTCCTCTTCGTCGAGTTCTTTTCTTCCTTAATTGCCGACCCTTTCACCGGGAAAACCCACACGTTTCTATCTGTCCCTCCCTCTGTGAAGATGCGTCTTGTTTCCATCGGCCCAACCAAAAGGGGGGAAATCTTCCTCTTCTCCGATCTTGCGCCCAGAAAGCCATCCCTATTTATCTGATCGGACTGCAGCTGAGGTGAGCTCCTGTTTTCGCGCCCGATGGTATAGCCCCAGGACCTTAACCGTTGTAGTCGTTGCCAATTAAGCCCCCCCTTCGAAAGAACCCCCCGTAACCC